>Ga0181554_1001561_pt1 | contig 21434 bp, 20 predicted proteins | sample 011ome_16_FD_145602 | JGI IMG/M metagenome (GOLD analysis project Ga0181554, IMG submission 145602) | Coastal salt marsh microbial communities from the Groves Creek Marsh, Skidaway Island, Georgia - 011503CT metaG (spades assembly) | ecosystem: Environmental > Aquatic > Marine > Intertidal zone... | reverse complement strand
TCAAAAGAAACGAATCTTCGCAAACAGAAGAGAGACGCTCTTTTCGTCGTCGTCGTCGTCGTCGTCCTCGTCGTCGTCGTCGTCCTCGTCGCGTAGGTAAACATTAACATTACTCACGCAAAGTCTTCCACAAAAGTGGGGAAACGACGAGACGACGAAACGAATGAAATTCTCTCCATTCGTATATTCAACGCAAAGCGCAAAGTGCGGGCGATTTAAAGCACAGACAAAAGACGACGATGTTTGCGTCGTCCTTTGCTTTTTCGGAAAAGGCAAACAAGGCGTTTTTTTGTCCTCCTCGCGGAAGTCGAGGTGCTTTGTTTGGTCCGCGTCGGAGCGGCAAAGGCGGTCTTCCTCCTTCTTCGATGACGACGACGACGAAGCAGACGAAGCAGAAGACGTTCGCGAAGAAAACACACCTTTTAAACGAAAGAGAGAGAAAAAGAAGTAAAAGAAGAACTCTTCGAGTCGTCAAAGCTTCCGACGAAAAGAGCAAAAACGAAAACAACGAGTCCTCTTCTTCTTCGATGATGATGAACGAAACGTCCATGCAAGAAATGCTCGCGAAATTAGAGCGAGCGGAGAAGGAGAAAGAACTGTTGCAACAAAAGTTGGAGGAGACGAACAACAACGCGTCCAACAAGCGAGAAGAGAGTAACACTAGTAATGAAAATTTAACCATCGACGAACTGGCGCGAATGAAACCGAGGGGCACCGGGACAAAGTCTCGAATCGATGGGAGCATGCAACGCGAGCAGATTTTCGATTTCGGAAAGAAGAAGAAGGACGGGAACTGGTTGCAAGACGGATTAGAATTCGTCTCGAAAGAACAGCCGAGCGAACAGTTGACGGTGGCGGAGATGAGCGAGGAAGATCAGAACACGGTGAACAGACGATTGGCGATTGGGATCGCGTTAACGGTTGGATTTATCGGGTTTGGGTTAATTCCGGATGATTCTATCGGAGGGAAACCGGAGAAGCCGTTGTTCTTTTACCTCGTGCCCATCGCGAGAAGTCGAGAGATTTTACGAAACTGCGAAGAGTTAGCCGAGGACGGAGACTTCGAGGCGTTGTTGAGTAACGTGAAATCTGTGTTGGGTGAACCAAACACGATTAAGAAGAATCTGTTAACCGCGTGCGTGTTTTTATCCGGAAGAGAAGAGGAAAGGGCGAAAGAGTTGGCGTTTAACATCGTCGAGGATATCGAGAAGGTTGATTTTAAGACGTATTTCGACACGCAACAGAAAACGTTCGACGGGGTGACTGCGAAGAAGTACGCGGATTTTAGCGCCAAGGCTGCGCACGCCGCGGTAATAAAGATTAACAGGTTCTTAGAGTTCTTCGACGCGGAGAGCAGACAGGCGGCGAACTCGCAAGTTGCGCCGTTTCAATCCAGGAAAAGAGTCGTCGTAGAAGAGAAAGAGGAAGCGGTAGCTGTACCGGCTGAGGAGACTTCAGATTTTTCTTCTTCTTCTTCTGAATAAAGAATAAAGAATATCCCTTTTTCCGTTCTATCTATTCGCGCGCGCGTGTTGTAATGATCATATTATTGTACCTGGTAGTGACAATAAAACCAAGTCTATGTGACATAATTCCCATTTGATCCAGCGCGAACTAAAAGTCATCTTCTTCGGTATCCGAGTCCATCGCGTCGTTGTGTACCATTTTCCATCCTTCCGCCACCAAGTGCTTGCGAACAGCTACGATGATAGGAACGCCGTTCTCACCAGACATGTCCGACTCGTCCTTCTCTGGTACGCCGGATTCACTCAGCGGTTTATCCGCCTGGAGTTCCACGCCTTTGTATTGACTTTTTTATCATCACAAGAAAGAGAGAAAGAGTTTGTCAGTTCGAGGAAAAAAACGCACGAAATACCTCAACGAACGAACGAACGACGTAAAAAACCAACGGAAAAGAAAGAGAGAACCAACGACGAGCTGGGCGCACATTAACTCCCAAGGCTCTTGAAACCCTTCCAACCGAAACAACTCCGCGACCGGCGGCAAACCAACCCTCTCGGCGATCATTTTTTTCAACTCCCTCGCCGTCGTTTTCGCAATGTCCACGTCCAAATCGAACTCGTCCAAATACATCGTTCGCGTCGCCATCGAACACTTCCAATATAAAGACCACTTTTCTTTTTGTAATCGCGGTTTGATCGAGAGTAATACCATTCTTTTATTAGTAGTAGTAGTAGTGATAGTACTCCTACTCGCTCTTCTTCTTCTTCTTTGTCTTCTTCTTCGTCTTCTTCTTTCAACAACAACAACAACAACAACAACGCGTGCGTGTATTTTTTTTTCGTCTGAAAGCAAAATTGGCGTTTTTCTCTCAAATTTAGAAAACCCTAAATTTCACACATTCAAGGAAGATACTTGAGAGAGGAGCGTTTTCGGGAAGCGTATGACGTTATTACAGAGGAACTCTCATCATCATCGTCTCTCAAGTTCGCGCGCCAGAGAGAAAGAGAGAGAGAGAGAGAGAGAAAAGAGCACACGCGCACGCGTACTTTAAAACCGAGAGAGAGAGAGAACAACAACGCATAAAAAAAGCCGTCATCGTCATGTTTTTTGCGCAACAACAACACCACCACCACCTGTCGTCGAATTCGATTTCGATCTCCTCCGTAACGACCAAAAGAATACGGTGAGAAAGATTAGACATCGCGAGATTTTTTTTTTCCCTCTCTCTCTCTCTCTCGCTCTGTGTGTCGCGCGCCTCGTGTCGGGTTGTTTCGCGACGAGATCGTCCTCTCGAAGAGGTCTTCTGCTTTACTTTACTTTTTCTTCTTTGTCTTCTTTGTCTTCTTCTTCTTCTCGATGATGATGATGATGATGATGAGAAATGCGCGAGAAAAGAGATCCAAAGGATAGGGATCCGAGGGGGATTTTTAAAAGCGCTTTGGTTTTTTTGCCCAAAGTGTGACTCAGCAACACGAAGGATACAGAGAATACGCTGTATTCAGAACGCTCGCTTTCGACGGAGGAAAGTAGTACGAGTCACATTAAATTAACCCGAACGCGATAACACTCTCTTTTCTTTTACGCCAAACAATTGAAACAGACAAAGCCGACGAACGTTCAGTACTGGACGCGCCGCCGTCGTCCGAGCGGCGGGCGCCGCGGACGGAGGCGACGGAAACGTGAAATTCGCCAACAACAAAGCGGAGTGGGATGCAGTCACGGGCGGTAACGACGGTCTCATCGCGGTCCAAATTTCCACGAAAACGTGCGGTCCTTGCAAAGTTATTTACCCGACGTTCGTCGGTTTATCGGAAGAATTCGCGGAGAAGGCGACGTTTGTGAAAATCATGGGCGATACGGACACCGAGTCGAGAGCGCTGATGAAAGAGTGGGGCGTTCGCGTCGTGCCTTTGTTCATGCTGTGGAAGAACGGCGAGAAGATCGCGGAGTGGTCCGGGGCGAAGCCGGACGTGTTGAGAGAGAACGTCACGTCGGCTATGTAGAATGGATATCGTCGTCATCTCGCACGTGAAACCAGTTATAATAGTACCGCGTGGTAAAAGTTAAATACTAATATTCGTCCTACAAACAACACATCTTCACACACAAAAACACGCACATCAAAAGTTCAAAATTCCCCGCGTTGAAACGATGTAAACGACGACGACGACGACGAAGAACAACATGTCCACATTCGACGATATCAAAAAAGGGAAGGAAGACGACGAGGAGGATTCAGACGACGCGTTGTTGTGGCAAATCGTCTCCAGCAAGCGCTCGGCGCGAGGGAAAAAACATCTCCGAAACGTCCAACTCGCGAAAACGAAATTCCGCCTCGGCGAAGACGAAGACGAAGACAAAGAAGAGGACGAAGACGACGACTTCGAAACGCTCGTGAAGGACACGGAAAGAAAACTGGAACGCGCGAAACGAGACGTGAAAGAGTCGATTTTTTTCGAGCGTTTCCTGCGCAGGCTGCTCGTCGACGACGAAAACGAAAACGAAAACGAAACCGACTCGGAGGAACAACCAAGTCGAAGGTGGTTTTTGAGGAGGTTGTTAAAAAGTGTCACAAAAATGGTCGTTTTAGGCACCGGATCGTTCAGACACTCGGCGACGAGTCGGTTTCAGATGATGTTTGCACTTTTATTGGCAGAAGAATCCGAGGAGGAAGAGAGCGAAGAAAAGATGGTGTTTAGCGCTTTGAAGAATGTGTGTATATACGACCCGGCGTTCGGGAAGGTGGATTTGGAAGTTTTAAAACGGATGAAGGTGGGAAGAGAAGGCGTGAGCGTGGAAGCGTGGTCGGCGGAACGGTCGAAGGAGTTCGTTGAGAATAGCGGAGAAGAAAAGGATGAGAGAGTATTCGCGTACATGCCTCACTGCGAGGCGGATTTATACGAGGAAATTTTAGCGCACCGCTGGAATGTGGTGAGTAGCGGCGAAAACGAAGAGGACGATCCCCTGGGAAAGATACTTCTTTGCGGGAATAAGTTCTCTAACTATTACGAGCGATGGTCGTTCGCGAACAACTCAAGGTTGACCACGAAGACGAAACGGAAACCGAATCGAGTCGTAGTCGTTGGAAACCAGGAAAACGCGTGCATCGAGAAGGAAATATCGTTGGAAGATGAAACGAAGGAGTCGAAGTTTTCCTTACACAACGGCGCATTTAACGATACGGCCGTGCACGTGTTTAAGAGCGGGTTTGTTCGTCCTGGTTTTTAGATTAGTTTCAATCGTGTGAAATATAATTTCAACGCGCGCGCCTGCTGCTGCTGCTGCTGCTGCTGCTATTTTAAAATCTTATACTATACTATTAAAGAAGAAAGTCGTTCACCATATTCTGCGAACGTTCTCTTAATTTCACTCTCGTCTCGTCGTTTCTCCACCCATCGAATAACCTCTCCGGAAATTGCAGTTGCGGCGCTAAGAATTCTTCTCCGCTCACGAGGAACCAGTCGCCGGACTCCACGAGTTGTTTCCTCGTCGCGCCCGGATACACCAATCCCGGGTCCACAAAAAACTCCCCGCTTTTTTCTAAAGCGGCATCTTCCGTTGCCAACCACACGTGCGTCTTACACCCTTCGTCCGCGTCGCGTATGCCAATCCTTCTCGCCCGTTCGCGAATCCATCGTTCGCGTTCCGGGTCGCGTTTGGAGGCGATTAAATCCGGAAATGAATAGCGAACTAGATCAGTCGTCACTATTCCCGGGTGAAACGAATTCGCGACCAATTTCGATATGCTATTTTCTTTTGCTAAATCGTCCGCGAACAAAATGTTGCACGCTTTTGATTGTCCGTATGCGTACCACTTATCGTATTTTCTATTTTTGAAATCCAAGTCGTTCACGTCCAGCGACAACTCGCCAATCATCGCCAATAAAGACGACACCGAAATCACTCTCGCCGGCCCTTTACTCGCGCTTTCATTCGCAAATAACGCGGGTTTTAAATTCTCATACATTAAGAAATGCGCTAGATGGTTGACTTGAAAATGACTCTCGTGGTTTTGCTTGCTCAGTTCGTACGGCGCGGCCATAATCCCGGCGTTCAAAATCAACGAATCCAACTTCTTCACGTTGCTCCCATTTTCCTCGCCGCCGTCGCCGCTCTTCGACGACGTTAAATACTCCAACACTTCCTGGCAATACCCTCTGACCTCTTTCAAATCCATCAAATCGCAGTTACTTTCCATCGTCACAACGTCCGCATCCGGCTGAGTAAACAAAATCTCCTTCTTCGCTTTCTCCGCTTTCGCCGGCGTTCGCGCGTGGAGAATCACCCGATGGCCAAGTTTTGCCAACTGTTCGGACGCCGTTTTCCCGATGCCTGAGTTTCCACCGGTGATTAAAATCGTTTGTTTTCTTCCTTCTTCCGAGGCGAACGACGAATTGTGCGAAGGTGTCGTGGCAACGGCGGTGGTGAGACCGACGATGGCGGCGAGTAGGACGGTTTCTCTCCTCGTTGGTGGTGGCATTTTTGCAGCGTCGTCGTCGTCCGATGTTTTCGCCGACGCTCTCGTTGCAAACGGCGATGCGGACGACGACGGGAAAGTGTGCTTCTTTCGGAAAGACGCGGTGCGAAAAGAACGACACGAGTTGCGTCCTCCCGATACTGCGAAAGAATTGGCCGTGAACGCAGTCATCGTTTCCGCTCGTGTGGTTATGTATATGCGGGCGTTTTAGTTTATTATGAATTGTGTGGTGTACTTGTTTCATTACAAAGACAGAAGTTTTATTTTTCCTGAAGTACTACGTGGGGTGAGCGAGAAAACAACGACACGACGACGCGTCACGTTTTATAGGCATCAAGAAGGATAGTCTTTCGTTACAACAGTACACACGCACGCACCGTGTGTATACACATCCGCTCATCTCACTCACTTACCGATGTGGTCGCCATCCGTCCCGGTTCTCTTGTGTTTCCCCAACGCGGCTTTACCGGCGACTTCCAACTCTTTCACGTACAATTTCTCCATCTCTTGCAACGGCAATTCGTCTTTGCCTCGACACAACTCGAACAAAGGCATTTGCAACGCCGCTGACCAGGAGAAGGATAAGTTCCACGGATCTCGAACAGTTTTCTTCTTGTTGATGGCATCCAATCGAGCCGCCGCGTCTTCTAAGCTTTGTCCGCCGGACAAGTAGTTCGCCGAGCGCATCGCCGTCGGGAAGCATCTTCGGAAAACTTCCAAGTTCGCTTCGGCGATTTCATCGACCGTGTACGTTTTCGAACAGTTTTTACCCGGGTTGACCATGTTCGATTTCAACAAAGCGCCTTCCATGTACACGCCGTGATCTAACATCGCTTTAAACAACACGGATTGGATCTTAACGTTGATTCTCACCGCGGTTTCTAAATCGTGATCGCCTTTCAACGAGACATCTGGTTCGACAATTGGAACCAAACCAACGTCTTGGCAAATTAACGCGTATCGAGCTAAATCCAACATGTTCGTCTCGATGGTCAAATCGCTCGGTTGACCGTTAACGATGTCGATATCCATCGGCGATCTCCACTTGGCAAATTTGCATCCGGCGTCTTTATATTCTTGCAATCTCACCGCCAACGAATCCAAACCTTGCATGACGGTCGCTCCAGATTGACCAGGCAACGCGTAAACTTTCAAGTGCGGCTTCACTCCCGGAACGATCCCAATCTCGCTCAACACCTGCGGGAACAGTTTCCCGTCGTGCTTCTTCGAGTTCGATTTCTGATACAACGTCTCCGGGTCGAGAATAGCCGCGGATAAGTACTTATTCGCGTTCGGCGATTCAAACAACATCTGCCTGTACGCTCTTCGGTTCTCTTCCGTGTTCACCATCCCGACGTTTTCTAAGCGCATGCCAATCGTCCCTGGTCCTTCATCGCAGGCGGTGATGCCTTTCCCCGCGGTGCCGATTTGTTCGCAAACAGACACGAGTTCAGCTTTGCGTTCGGCGGAGAGATGGTCGCCGCCGTGGCAAGAGCACGGACCGAACGATTGCGTCGTCGCTGTTGTTGTTGTTATTCCCCTCGTTTTCGCGATCCTCGAGTTCTTCTTTTTCGCGAGAGTGGAGGAGAACGACGGGGAAAACGCAGTTGTTGTTTGACACATCATCATCATCATCATCATCGTTGATATCTTTTATTCCAAAGTGTAATCCTAATATCCGTTTTTTAATAACACCACGAAACGAGCACACAATCGCGCGTTGTTCGTATCGAGAACAAAAGAGAGAGCACACGAAGAGTCAAAGTCCTTCTTTTTCGCGAGAGTGCGAATCAACAAAGAAAACAAAGGAGGAGTATGCGTTGTTGTTGTTGTTGACTAATTTTTTGTGGGCAAAAGCTTTTATCCACTTCTTTCGAGGGAGATTTCCCTCAAAAAGCTGTGCCTCCCTCACGTGTGCGTGGAGAATGCGCGTGACTTGATGAGCACAGTAGTACGCAGCGACTGTTTCATCGAATATACTTCTTCCAATCGTAAGCGGCGGCGGGGTGATGATGATGATGATAAAATTGATTTCCAAATAACCCCGGAGAAACAACACTGAACAATAACGAGCGCACGCTATCATAAATAAACGCGGGGAAGATGATGAGGATGATGATGATGAAAATGCACCACCACTCTCGTAGAGAAGCGGCAAAAAAAGCGACGACGACAGTGACGCTGTTGTTCTCGAGGAAGTTTGTTTTCAAAAGCGGCGACAACGACGACGACGATGATGTGTACGAATCCTTTTCTCTGGACGACCCGCTGCGTAACGTTTTGGATGATGATTTGAGTTCGGGGAATTTTTTCATCGGGCACCACGAGAAGAACGGGAGAGGTTTGTACGCGAGTCGGGACGTGACGAAAAACGAAAGCATATTTAAGAAGAAGAAGAAGAAGAAGAACGACAACAACAACAATAAGGCGGGAGGAGGGACAGAGGGGCGGCAAAAACCAATCACGAGTCATCCGACGATTTGGAATTACGATTTGGAGTGTTACTTGTGCCTGGGAGAGCTCTCAAAGAAGAAGAAGAACAACAACAACAACAATAACAACGAGGAAGTATCATCAGATGGGAGATTTTGCAGCGTCGAGTGCGAACGAGACGCGAGAGCGAGCTTTTACGAGACGGAACAAACGATGGATTTGAGAAGGATGGAGAAGTATTGCGAAGAGAACGAGTTGAAGTTTCCGTTGATGGCGCTGAGAATAGCCACAAGAAGCGTCCAGAGGAGCTTTCGGTTGGACGCGAACGCGAACGCGAACGCGAAAGCATCCGTGCAATTCATGGTAACACAAAGCATGCGCAAAAAATTGATAAAAGAAATGAACATTTCCGAGGAGGAGGTGAACCAGATGACGCCAGAGGAAGCGGCGAGAAGGATTCGAGAAAATGAAGAAGAAGAAGAAGAAGAAGAAGAGGAGGCACGAACAAACAAAAAAGAAGAGGGTGCGATTAGTATAGATAGAAAAACTATGAAGAAATATGCGAATGTGGCAGAGTTGTTGGTGCACGCGCACGTAGACGAGCACCAAATGTTTCCTTCGTGGAAAGAGGAACACGCTTTACTTTTACAAACGTTGGAATCGTGCGAAAAGATTCGCGACAGCGAGGAAGAGAAGGCCAAAATTCGGTCCGTGTTCGATATACGGTGGTACGCGGATTTAACCACGCGGTTTCACTTGAATTCGTTCAAGGTTGAATATCCGGTAAGCGCTTCTTCTTCTTCTTCTCAGGGAGATTTTCGAGCGATGATGGAGCAAACTTTAACGTCGTCCATTCGCACGGGTGCGTCGAACGGATCAGCTATTTACGCGTATGGCTCCATGTTCAACCACTCCTGCGCTCCTAACGTTAACGTCACCTGGCCTGAAAGAAACCACCTCGTCGAGTTTGTCGCCAACGAGAATATAAAACAAGGCGAACAACTCACCATCGCGTATATCGATTTGAACGAAGATTGGTCGTTGAACGTAGCGAAACGAAGAGCGCAGTTGGAAGAAGCATACGGTTTTGTGTGCGAGTGCCCGAGATGCGTTTCGGAAACGCAGAATTAGGTTGACGAGTCATTTAGTGCGCATTACTATGAGTATTGGTATTTTAAAGTACGAGTATGCTGCGTGAGTTTATTAGTATTTTAGGCAAACAAAAAGGGTAAAACAGTTACCAAGGCACCCCCGACGCGATACGTTCGCGCGCACGCGGTAGTCTGTTTAACAGCCACATCCAGTCTCAATCATATCCCCGAATTCAATCGCCCACGCTTTAAAACCACCTTCTAAATCAGCAATGTTGGTGTAGCCGGCTTCACGCAACGTCGCAGATGCCTTGGCGCTTCGCCCGCCGGCCGCGCAGCCAATCAACAAAGGACAATCTTTCCTTGGAAATTTCATCTCCACCTCCTTTATAAAATCCGGATTGACTTCTGGTGGAGGCCCCATGCTCACGAAGTAAGGAATGCACGTGGAATTCTTGTGATGTCCGACGGTTTCAAACTCGTGTTTCGTTCGGACGTCCACGTAGGCGTATTTTTGCGACTGAATCAATTCCAAAGCTTTTTGTGGTTTCACCAATAATTTTTGCGCGTTTGGAGATGATGATGATGATGATGATGATGACGAAGATGATGACGACGCGTGAACCAGACCTCGTCTGTTGCTTTTTGGACCACCACTCGGAGTCGTCGTTCTCGCTGATGATGACGACGTCGGGTGGTGATAACAACATTCTTTTGAGAGAGAGAGAGAGAAAAAAAGTGTGACGCATCCAATTTTCCCTTCAACTTTCCCTTCTCCATCCTCTCCAACATCTCCTCGTTCGCGACGCGTTGAGAGAGAGAGAGAGAGAGAGAGAGAAAAAGGAGCGCGACGACGACGACGACAGAGAGAGAGTTGCGAACGAGATCCACGCGATGCTACTTTTCACTTCACAACTTTACGCGCTTCATCCTCTCCAACATCTCTTTATTCTTCCTCTTCGTTTCTTTTTCCCTCTCTTCTCTTCGCTTGGACGAGTCGTCGTCGTTTCTGTTGTTTCTGTTGTTGTTTCTGTCGTTGTTTCTGTCGTTGTTTCTGTTGTTGTTGTTGTTGTCGTCGTTGGACGAGGAGGACAAAAAAAAGAGTTTCTCTTCCAACTGTTCGCTCCTTTCCGGCAACGCGTACAAAACCATCGCCGGTCCGAACGTCACGCACGCGCACGCGTAACTCGTTTTGAACCAATTGAGATGTTTTTTTTTATACGCGACGAACGACGACGCGAGCGAGAGCGACCCGAGGAGTAAAAGAGGTCGTTTCAGAGGCGTCCACTCCTCCTCCTCGGCGCGTGGTGCTTTTTTGCTCTCCGCCATTCTTCTTTATTAGTATCGCGATGTTGCGAGAACAAACGTTGTGAAACAACAACACGCAACGACGCGAACGAGAACCGATTGCGCTGCTACTTAATTAAGTTTCTGCACTTTTTCAAACAAAAATGTTTTAATAATGAGATGATAAACGACTCTGATCAGAGCACACACGCCTCTCTGTGACGCGAGAGAGTCACGACAACCCCACTCGTCCGCGCGATACTCAGTGCTGCTGCTACTACTACTACTGCTGCTCCGAAGAACAACCGTCGTCGTCGTCGGAGACTCGAGAATATTGAAACGAGTGCGCGTCTTCTAATAGTCGTGCGTTCCTTCTTAAAATCTTAAATGTATTGAACAAACACCCTTGCGTGAAAAGGTGTTTGATGAGAAAAGTGCGAGTTTTTGAAAAGTCGTTTTGAAAAAAAAAAGCACTTTTTGGGCATTTTGTCTTCCATGACGTGAGAAAGAAACCGAACGAGAACACGCAGGACGACACCAACGCGCGACGAACAACACACTTTTCGAACACAAACTCTACTTTGAAAAGAAGAGAGAGAGAAAGAGAGAGATCATGAGCGAGGACGACGACGAAGAAAGAAACGAGTTAACGCTGAGACGTTCACTTTTCGAAGAATCAGATCTGTTGTTCTCAAACCAACAACCCTCGACGACTGTGTGCCGTTTGGCGTCCAATTCGACGAATCCTTCCCCTCCCGAGAGGGTAACGACGTTCACCAACACCGCGTCGAAGAAGACAACAAAGAAGACGAAGAAGAAAAAAACGAACGACGATAAAGAAGAAGTGCAACAACAACAACAACAACAACAACAAAACCCCAACAACAACGAGAAGTCGTCCCGGTCGTCGATGGAAAACGAACTCGTCGTAAAAGTCGCGTGCAAAGTATACGCGTGCGAGGAAGTGTGCGAAAACAAATACCAGATTCGGTCGAAAACGTGTCGCTCGTGCTTAAACGCCAAAGAGGTATTCGTCGAAAAAGGAGACGAGATGGCGTCGCGGTTTTGTCAAAAGTGCACCAAGTTTCACGGCGTGGATATGTTTGAAGGCGGAAGGAAAGCGTGTAAGATGAGTTTGAAGAAAGTACAGGAGAAGAACAAGGTTATTTTCGCGAAGCAAAAGATGATGTTGAAGGAGTGGGAGGAGGCGATGACGCGGAGGACGACGACGACGACGACGACGACCGCGGTGAAGAGGAGTACGAAGGCGAAGAAGGAAAAGAAGAAGACGAAGAGCCAGGAGAATTTGTCGGAGGAATCCAAAGATAGGAATACCATTACGACTAGCGATACTCAGACCATGAACAACCGGAAAACGATGATTTTGAAACCGTGCGCGATGGACAGTTTGTACTCTACAGACGAAGGCCACGAATCGAAAGCCGCGGCGGCGGGTGCGCCAATCGTAACGAAAACAATGGGACGCGACCAACAACAATCATGGCCCGCCATCGTCGCCGTCAATCGCGTCGATCGGTTACTCGAAGCAATAAAAGCCGAGAAAAGAAAAGAAAGTTTACTGGGTTTGAATTTGGTTAAACGACGGAAACGCGGTGAAGAAGAAGACGAAGATTTGGTGATGGCTGCCGCTCGAGAAGAAGAAGGTCGACGAGAAGAAGAAGAAAAAGAAGAAGAAGAAGGAATAGACGATCCGATGGAAGGGGAGGAAGGAGAAGATGACGATGAACGTAAAGAGCATACCGACAACGCGAAGAAGCCGCCGAAGATAAAAAAACTTCCATCTTTGGTCTCAAACATACTCGTTCGATCGATCACGCCGACGCTCTCTGGTGTTGTTCGATCGATCACGCCGACGCTTTATCGCGAAGCGATGGAGTCCAAATTGAATGAGTTTCGCGGACTGTCCTCCAAGCTCTCGCCGCCGCCGCCGCCGCCGCCGCCAAAGGATTGATTGACGCGTGTGCGCGTGTATATAAACTGATACCATTTTTAACGCAGTAATCGAAGTGCGTGTTGTACAAAACGTATTATTATTATTATTAAAGTGAATAATGAACGCTGTTGTCGTTTTTACTCTGACTATTTCTCTTTCTTTTTCTCCATTTATTCATACGCTCGCGCGCGCGTTTTTGCGCATAAATGCCTCTGACTCTTTCTTTCTCTTTCTCCATTTCTTTACACGCACGCGCGCGTATACTTTTCCGCGAGACTTTCGACGATGAAGCGCAGCAACACCGCGGCGAAAAGAAGAATACTCGCTTCTTTGTTCGGTGATTTTGACCGATCTGCGTCATCTGGGTCTTTTCACCTTTTCTCCTCGGGAAAGTTTAACAGCGTAAAGTTCTTTTCCTTTTCTCGAGCAGCTGCGGCGAGTTCGTTTCCGTCGTCGTCAACGGAATGGAGGATGCGACGGATGCGAAGCGTTGTTCAAAGCGCGCCTATTCATCTGAATGAGCATCTGAAACAACAACAACAACAAGTACAACAAAAACAGATACAAATACGTTCGTTGAACGTGCACGAATACCAAGGCGCGGACATCATGCGCAAATTTGGCGTCCGAGTACCGGATTCTATCGCGTGCAAGACCGTGGAGGAGGTGCAAAAAGCCTCGGAGCAGATGAAGTGTTTAGGCGACGACGAGGTAGTGATCAAGTCGCAAATATTAGCCGGCGGGAGAGGATTAGGGACGTTTAAGTTTGGCGGGTTTAAAGGAGGCGTGCACATCGTGAAGAATGAGATGGCGAGAGAAACGGCGGAGAAGATGCTGGGTAACGTGCTGGTGACGAAACAGTCCGGGCCGGAAGGAAAACCGGTGAACGCTTTACTCGTGGCGAGGAAGATGAAGTTTGCGAAGGAGATGTACTTTGCGATTTTGTTGGATCGTAAAAGCGCAAAACCGATGATTATCGCGAGCGCGGAAGGTGGGACTTCTATTGAAGACTTAGCGGAATCGAATCCGGAAAAGATTATTAAGAAGTACATCGATATTAACGAGGAAAGTGGCGGGATTAAGAGAGAAGACGCGTTAGATTTGGCGGAGAAGTTGGGGTGCGCGGATAAAGAGGACGCGGCGAAGCAGTTTCAAGCGTTGTACGAAACGTTCAAGAAGACGGATTGCACGATGATTGAGGTGAACCCGATGGCGGAAACCACGGATGGGGTTTTATACGCCGCGGATGCGAAATTAAACTTTGACGACAACGCGGAATACAGGCAAAAAGATATCTTCTCTCAACGAGACGCTTCGCAAGAAGACGCGAGAGAAGTCGAAGCCGCGAAATACGATTTGAATTACATCGGTTTAGATGGCAACATCGGGTGCATGGTCAACGGTGCCGGTTTGGCGATGGCGACTATGGATATCATCCAAGGTAAAGGAGGGTCTCCGGCAAACTTTTTAGACGTCGGCGGCAACGCGAGCGAAGAACAAGTCGTCGAAGCGTTTAAGATTTTAAACAAAGATCCAAAAGTGAAGGCGATTTTGGTGAACATTTTTGGAGGAATCATGAAATGCGACGTGATCGCGTCTGGCATCGTCAACGCGGTCAAAGTGGTTGGATTGAACATCCCGTTAGTCGTTCGCTTAGAAGGCACGAACGTGGAGGAAGGGCGAAGGATTATGAAACAATCCGGATTGAACATCGAGACGGCGAAAGATTTGGACGACGCGGCGGACAAAGCGGTCAAAGCGATTGCGTAAAATGAATGATTTTCACACGACGTGTACGAAACAGACACGTGTACATATATCACACAAGATACTAAAACTGCTTCAAAACAGATGAAGAGACTACTACTACTACTACTACTACTACTATTATTATTACTACTCGGTCGCGCTATCGGACACTCTAAAGTCTAAAGTTATTAGGAGCGCTCGCCGACTCGACCGCTCCAGCGTCGCCCTTCCTTTTCTACTTACTTAATCTGCACCAACTCTACCACGAACTTTAGGTACGAGTTCGCGGGTATCCGACCCCCGCCGACTTCTTTCGCGCCGTACGCCAACGCCGGCGGTATCAAAACTTCTCTCACGCCTCCAATTCTCATCGGACCAACGCCATCTCCGCCGAGCAAACCGGCATCGAATCCTTCGATGACTTCTCCCGTCCCCACGCCAAAGACGAAAAACTTCGCCGAATCGATTTTGCTCCCCATCGTCCCGTCTTCATCGGAAAGATACAAGGTGTAATTCACCGACACCACGTCGTTCTCTTCGAGTTGCCCTTTTCCCCCTTCTTTCACGTCTACGCAGGAAACACCTTTTTTCTCCTCCCTTTTCGCAAAATCCTCCAACGCAAAAGCTGCTCTCGTCTGAATCGTTAAAGTCGTCGTTAAAAGCATCTCTCTCCTCTTTCTCTCTGACTTCCAAATCCCCTTTTCCTCCTCCTTTTCGCTTTTGGTCGCATTCTTCGTCTTCTTCTTCTTCTTCTTCTTCACGTCATCATTTTCATTTTCATTTTCATCGTCATCGCCGCTGCTGCTGCTCCGAGAAGAAAAAGAAAAAGAACGACGACGACAGAAGCGCGCCTTTGGCGCTGTTCTCGTTCGTCTTCCTCCTCCTCTTTCTCTTCGTCTTCGCGCGTACGCGGTGTCTGCCGCGGATGAAAACGAGAACGAGAACGAGGAGAGAAGAATGTTACTCCTCATCAGAGAGAGAAAGAGAGAAAAAAGTCAAGCAAAAGACGAGCAAAAAAAGCAAAAAAAGCAAAAAAGACTCTTCTCGTTTTGGTTCGTGTGTAAATTGTTTCGTTGGTGTTTTTTGTTGGCTCAAAAAAAAAAAACAAGAGCAGACGACAGACACACGAAAACACAAATGAGTTGTTGTTTGTTCGGAGTTCCAACGACTTTTGCAAAAAAAGCAAAAAAAGGAGAAAAAAGAAGAAAAAGAATCTCTCTCCCCCATAATACTTTTCTATAGTAAGTGCTGTTGTTGTTGTTGTTGTTGTCGTTGATTCATTCTTTCTCTCCGCCTTTGAAAGAGAGAGAAGAACAGAGAGAGAGAGAGAGAGAAAGGAACGCGTTTTTTTAAGTCGGCCTTTTTTTTCCCAAAGTTTTCAAGTGCGTTCGTGTACAGTAATCAATCTCTCTCTCTTCTTCGTTGGCGGCGAATTTCTCTCGAGTTCCAAAAATCGATTTCTCTCTTCTCCAATTGAGAGAGAAAGAGAGAGAGAAGAGCGCATCAGTCATCAATCATGGGCGGCGCGAACGGGAAAAGCAAGAAGAAGAAGTCGCCTCGGGATGGGAAATCCGGAGGGAAGAGTGCGAATTATAAGAAGACGGGGATGAAAGGAGGAATGAGTGGTGATAAAAATGCGACGAACAAAAACACAAACGGTAAAAGTTCAACCGCGCGGGCGTTAGAAACACAAATTGAATCCGCGTTGACGCACATCTCGTACGATCGCATCGAACAGGGTTTGTTGGAATTGAAAGATATTTGTAAGAAGAATTCAACGAACGTGGATGCGTTGGAAACGTACGCGTACGCGTTAGCCGAGTACGGGGACCAAGAAGAAGCGCTGGACGCGTTGAGAGACGCGGCGAAGGCGAATCCGGACAGCGGGTACGAGAAGTTTATGTATCTCGGGCAGTTGTTGGACGACGGGAAAGCGGCAACGGCGTGCACAAAGAAAGGGTTAGATTTGTTGGAAGAACAAATGAAAAAAGGGGACGCGTCGGTGGCGGATAGGCACTGTTCGGCGTGTTGCGCGTTGGCGGAACAGATTTTGGGATGTCGAGACGAAGAAGACGGGATGGACGGCGATAACGCGGTGGATGACGAGACGGCAAAAGCCGTGGAGGAATTACTCAAAAGAGCGCAACAATCGGATAAAGAAAGCGCGGAGCCGATGCAAGTGCTGGCGTGTTTGCGAAATGAGCAAGGGAAGAAGGACGAGGCTTTGAAATATTTGAGAGAAAGCATCGCCAAGTGGAGGAAGCCGATGCAGTTGGTCCAAGAGACGAAGAAAGAGAGAGATATTTACGAACGAAAGAGACCGGCGCCAGGAGCGAAAGATTACGCATCCTCGTCGGAGGACGACGTGGAGAAAGAAGAAAAAGAAGAAAAAGACGACGACGACGATGAAGAATACACGCCGAGATTCCAAGACTACGAGGTAAGTTTTGAGTTTCGATTCGAAACCGCCAAATTGTTGTTGGAAATCGACACCTCCGCCGCGCTCGCGATTGAAATTCTCGAAGAGCTCTTAGAAGAGCGCGACGGCATCGTCGACGTCTGGTATTTGTTGGCCTACGCGCATTACGGCGCGAATGAATTGGACGATTCGTTGGAGATTATCGAAATTGGCGAAAAATTAGCTGCAAAATCGAAAGATACCGGCGTCCTTCAAGAGGACGAAGCCGAAGGCGCTTTGATGAACTTCGCCGAGTTGAAACACGTCATCGAAGAAGTAAGGAGGGAGTGCGATGAACAGGTCAAATAAAATCAAAAACTCGTGTACCATAAAACATTGAAGCACTTGTTTTTACACAGGTACAATTTAAAGATCGCCACCATTCTTACTGTTGATCCCATCCATCGCGTTCGCCAACTGCTCCAACTGTTCGATGTCCATGTTCTCGCCACCCATAAAGCTCAACCCTTTCGATTGCAATTTTTTCAACAGCCTTACTCTGTTCGGATCCATCCCGGTGTAATCTTTTGACTTACCGCCGTTCAACTCGTCCATCATTCTCTTCATTCTCGCCGCCTCTTCCGCGACTTCCTCCTCCGGCGTCATCTCGTCTCCCGAGTACGGACGTCTCCCCTCATTTCCCACATCTTCCTCATCTTCAGTATTCGCGACGTTAACTTCTTTCTTCGGCCACTCCCACGTGTCGACGACCCGTCGAATCCAATCGTCCTTCTCCGCGCACGCTTCGCACGTCGTCCCTCTCAAGTCTAAGAACTCCTTCAACATTCTTACTTTATATTGCTTCAAGTGTCGTACTTCTGGCATCGGCGGCGGCCAGATTTTCGAGTCCTCGTCGTCTTCGATCTCGGGGTACGGATCGATCTCGTCCGGGTTATCGTTTGATGGGGGATCTTCGTCGTCGTCGTCGTCGTCCTCGTCCTCGTCGTCGTCTTCCTCGCGTTCATCATCCCCAAACGACGGCGTCGTTTCCTCGCCGTCTTCGGCTTGCGCGAAAGCAACGATTTTGGACGTCGACGTCGTCGAGGACGACGACGAGAGAAAGCCCGCGAAGTGCGCGATGGAAAGCATCATCAGGAGTAAGAGAAGAGGTTTCTTGAACACCAACATTGTGTGCGTGTGTGGTGTGCGTGTGTGTGTGTCACTTTGTACTAAAAATGAGGTCAAAAAAAAAAGGTCAGGCAAAAAAATATACACAAGTAGAATATTTACAACCGGTCGTTTCTTTTATTCGCCCGGGAGGAGGACGGCGCGATAATATCTCTTGTGAAATGCAAACATGATTGATTCGCATTCAGGGGAGTATAACCCTTCTTCTCGATCTTCGTCGCCACCGCTGCCGCTTCGGGATGAAGAAGAAGAAGAAGAAGAGGCGACTTTGGAGCGGAGCCCTTTTTGTACGGAGGCGCACAGATTTTCGTCTTCGTCTTGGACGACGCGAGAGGCGAGGAGACTTTGCTTTATGAATAACTCTTCGTCGTCGTCCTCGTCGTGGTTGGTGTTATCGATGTACCAGTTGAATTCGACGACGCACTTATTTGGGTCTGCAGGATTTGGGAACGCCACGTTGGTATCCAGCCAACGTCCGTATCTGTTGAGACAGACGTTCGGAAAGGCAAACGCGTAGGTCGCTGAGCCTAAACCGAGGCGAGAGTTGGTGTTCTCTTCTTTTCTAACGTCCACGGATTGAATCGAGTTCATATTATCGAAGAGCGTGATGTTATATTTGCTCATGTCGCAACCTTCTTTGACCAGCGCTTTATGTGCGAAAGGGACGTGGAAACCTCCATCGAGATAGTTATCTATGAAAACTTTCCAATTCGATTCAACTTCAAACGTTTCGCGAGCGACGTGACGAAAAGACTCGCGATCGGAGACGTTGATATCAGCTTCTTCGACTCGACTGGCAAAATCTGCGCCTAAAAACGTTCGCAAAGACGACGACGACGACGACGACGAACTCTCATCTTTCTTTAGAAACACAAACGGACCGAACGTTTCGCACACGTAACCGCCTTTGAGTTTAATCTTTTCCGTTCGCTCTTCCATGCCTTTCATTCGAGTCGCCGAGATGAGCTTCCCATTTCCTTCATTTGATACATCATACGTGAATCCGTGATACGGACATTGCAACGCCGCCGCGCACGAGTTTGCTTTCGCTGTGCACGTGCCTCGTTTCTTATCAGCAACCTTCGCGAAATGGTGTTGGCACACGTTTTCGTACGCTTTAAACGTATTCTCTTCCGTTCGCACGCATACTATTTCTACAGCGGCGGCGGCGGCGTTTTCGCTTTCATCGGAAAACACAGTGGTTGTAAAATAATCGTTCACGCTTGGCGCATCCGAAACGTGCCCGATGCAAACCCAATCCTTCTCTGGCGAAAAGACCGTGGCGCGTTCACGCTGCGCCAATTTCTCACTCGTGTAGTACGAAGGTGGAATAGGGGAGGCATCCTCGATTGCTTTATCGAATGACGTCCACGGAGTGAAATCGTGTGGTTGTGTCGTCCGCGCGTCTTCTTCTCTTTCTTCTTTAATCTTCGGCGTGGAAAAACCCATGGGACATTTGAGAACGTTTGACGATACTGTCGTCGATGATAAAGAAGAAGATGACGACGACGATGAAGACGACTGGACTTTTGGCAAATTCGCAACCAAATATTCTAATATCAGATTCTTCAAGTTGGCGTTTTCGAGCGATTTGTACTTCAACTCGCTTTCGCTCGCTTCGGTGATGGCGACGAACAGCGACTCCGCGGCTTCCGGCGCCGAAAAATTTTCTAACGGTTCTAAATACGTCTTCACCGTAAACAATGAAAACCCATTCGTTTTTAGTTTCGATATCGTTTCGTATTCTACGCGCGTAAACATTTTACTCCCAACCTCGCGAACATTTTTCGGCATACCTTGCGTCGGGTCCATATATCCCGTGTGCATCGCGTCGATGTCGCCGAAAGAATTGGTCGAACTTTCCTCCACTAAATGTTTTCTATTCATCACACCACCGATTTTAACATTCGTCGGATGCCAATCTAAATCGGTGCTAATTAAATCGCTGCTATTCTGTATCGCCCAATTTGCGCGAAACAATGGCTGTCCTCCGTCCTCGTCCATCTTCCTTAACAAGTTATCAAACACGCGCCTCGTCGCCATTTCAATTTTCTCCTCGTAGTTCGGCACCGGTTTGTGCAGCTGCGATAAGTTCTTCCCTTCGCGTTTCTTTGGGTCGAAGGAAAAGCACACCACGCCGGCGACGAATTCGTGCTCCGAAGGTTCTCTGGCGAAGAAATCTCCACCGTTTTCCTGTTTCTCACTTTGTGCTTCTTCTCCGCCGTTTCTGCTTCTTCGCATTATACAAAACTCGTTCGTGCTCAATCGCGCGGCGGTGATCAATGCCTCCTTTCCCGACTTCGGTTCTAAAGAAGCCGTGTAGTTATCGAGCTTTGGTATTGAAATCATTCGGCTCCCGTCCTCGTTCTTCTCTGTTATCGCGTACCTTTCTGGATACTGTTCCGTCAACAACTCCGCAACCGCGTTTAATAACTCTCGACAGGCTTCGTCCAAGTCCGTTCGCTCCTCTTCTTTATACACGACGCAACGCTCTCCGTACGCGTCCAATATCGAATGCTTCATCTTTATTTCTTTCAACCAAACGTCCTCCGTGCCTTCTTCCAGCATATTTCGTCGAAAATCTGGCAGTTTTTTCAAACCCGTACCGATCGATTTCCCTTCGTTGGACCACAAAAACCGTCCTCCGATTGGGATTCGTGGTTTCCCGACGTCGTTGTTGTTGTTGTTATCGTTCTCGTCGTCCTCGTCGTCGTCTTCACCGTTCTCGTTATTGTTGCTCGCGCATCCCGACCCAAAATTCGAAAGTGGGAATGGATTCCTTTTTTGTTTCTCTTCGTTCATCCTAACCACCACCTTCGCGTTCCGCCTTCGCCTCCGCATCCTCCCCCCTTTCGCGGCGTTGTCGTCGACGGAAGCCGCCCGGAGGAGAAAAAGGCTTTTTGTCATCTCTCCGCTCTCGCTCGTCGCTTTCAGATCTGACTTTTGGAGAGCGGAGAGAAAGAGAGAAAGAGAGAGAGAAAGAGAGAGAGAGAGAAAGAGTGAGAGAATTTTGTAACGGTGTCGTGGCTCTAACACTGAGAAGACCCTAAATCGAGTTTGTGTTCTTCGCGCAGAGCACTTTTTTTTTTCGTCTCGCCGAGTCATTAAAAAATGGACGAGAGGTTTGATGATGATTACGCGCTCGGGTGTCGCCCGTTCGCGTCTCGCACTCCGTGCAGGCACTCGAAACTGAACGAACGCTGCGAAGCCGGGAAGATCGATTACTTGGCGTTTTATTTTTGCACGGATGAAATCAACGACTCCGTGCCGGCGTTTATGAAAGTGCCTTTACTCGCCGTCTGGGCCGGGATTTTGTTCAGCGCGATTGCGATTGTCGCGGACGTGTTCTTTGCACCCGCTATTCGAACGATTTCGAAAATGTTTAAACTGCCG
>Ga0181554_1001557_pt1 | contig 21462 bp, 20 predicted proteins | sample 011ome_16_FD_145602 | JGI IMG/M metagenome (GOLD analysis project Ga0181554, IMG submission 145602) | Coastal salt marsh microbial communities from the Groves Creek Marsh, Skidaway Island, Georgia - 011503CT metaG (spades assembly) | ecosystem: Environmental > Aquatic > Marine > Intertidal zone... | reverse complement strand
CCCAAGTTGAGAAGCTTATAAGTATTCTGGCCGGTGAAATGTCGCGGGATGAACTGATGGCCGCCCTGAACCTGCACGACCGCAAGTCCTTCCGCGAACGCTATCTCGCCCCGGCTCTCGCGGATGGTCTGATTGAAATGACCCGGCCAGCAATGCCCAAGAGTCCCACACAGCGTTATCAGCTGACGGAAATCGGTTTGCGAATTCGGACCTGAATGAAAAAAGCCCGCCGGCTCATTTGAGGCGGCGAGCTTTGAGTGGAGCGAATAAGTCGGTGCTTAGGGTTGCCGATTTACCAGAATGGCGGCCTCAATGCTCCTCAATCACCAGCTCATCCCGGCTTTCGCAGGCGCCGATGGTCAGGAGGTCCCAGACCAGCAGGATGGCGCCGGCGAAGGTCATGATGCCGAATACCAGCCGCCAGTTCATCGCCTGCTGGAACCAGGGATGATTCTGGCCGGCGAAGTAACCGCCCCAGGTGGAGCCTTCCACCGCACGCTCGATGAAGGACTGCTCGTAGCCGGCAATCAGCAGGGCGACAGTCATACCCATGACGCCGAGGTTCAGCAGACCCATGGCCCATTTCCACTTCCAGCCGTTGTCGTGCAGACCGCCGCCCATCCACATGCCGCCGCGCCAGCGCTGAATCGCCAGGTAGAAGAAGGCGATGATGATGGTGGCGTAGGCGCCGAAGAAGGCGAGGTGACCGTGTGAGGCCGACCACTGGGTACCGTGAGTGTAGAGATTGATCTGCGGCAGCGTGTGCATGAAGCCCCAGACACCGGCGCCGAGGAAGTTGCCGAAGGTGTGGGCGATGATCCAGGCCAGCGCCGGATGGTTGGTGCTGCGGAACTTGTGGACGCCGGAGTCATAAACCGAATGCACGACCATGGCGACCAGCGGGATGGGTTCAAGCGCCGAGAAAAAGCCGCCGATGGTCAGCCAGTATTCGGGGGTGCCGATCCAGAAGTAATGATGGCCTAGGCCGAGGATGCCGGAGCCAAACATCAGCGCCACCTCGATATACAGCCAGGTCTGCACGATCTGACGGCGCGCGCCGATCAGCTTCATCAAACTCCAGGCCATGATGCAGCCCACCAGCACTTCCCAGGTCGCCTCTACCCACAGATGGATCACCCACCACCACCAGTACTGGTCGACGGTGATGTTGGTCGAGTAGAACATGCCTGCCGTGTAGAGACCGGCCAGCGCCACCAGATCCAGCGTCAGCACCCCGGAGATACCCGACCAGCGGCCTTTCGAAAAGGTCGCGGCCACGTTGTAGAAGAACACCAGCATCACCGCGACAATCCCGATGTCCGCCCAGCGCGGCGCCTCGATATATTCGCGGCCCTCGTTGATGAACCAGCGCGTGGTGTCATTTCCGGGACCGGTCTGCACCAGCAGATAGACCAGCACGACGATGGTCACGGCGCCGGTCAGCACCCAGTAGGCGATATTGCCCAGCTTGAGGCCGACGATCTCGATACCGCTCTCGTCCTCCAGAAACCAGTACACCGCACCGATGAAGCCGTACAGCATCCACACCACCATGGCGTTGATGTGCACCATGCGGTTGACGCTGAAGTCGAGGGTGTTGAACAGAAAGTCCGGCCAGATGAATTGGAGTGCGGCCAACAGACCGAACAGCAACTGGGCGATGAACAGGATCACCGCCGCCGAGAAATACTTCACGGCCAGCTTCTGGCCGCCATTCAGATTAGCGGAATTCAGCGGGGCGCATACCGCGAGTCCCGTTTCCATAACAGGTGTCGTTGCGTTCATGCTTACTCCTCTGCGGTCAGCGTCTTGAAATTGTGGGGGAAACCGTTGGTGTCGATGGTCGACATCCACTTGAGAAAGGCGACCACGCCATGGGCCTCCTCATCGGTGATATCCAGTTGCGGCATGCGCCGGCCGCTGCCGTAAGTGCGGGCATGGTTGGGCGGGTCCTTGAGGAAGGCCAGCATCTGCGCCTCGCGGTTAGCCTCGTCGATCCAGCCCGGATCAAGCCAGGCCTTGGTCAGGTCGGGCGCGTAATACGCACCGTTACCGAGGATCGTGTGGCAATTCATGCAGTTCTTGGCCTGGGTGGTCTTCTTGCCCAGCGCAACCAGCGCCTCGGCTTCGGTTTCGCTCAGTTTCTTGCCGAACAGCAGCTGCTCGCCACCGATGACCGGCTGGTAGCGGTTCTTCGCCTTGTCGAAGCGATAATCGATTTTCTGGTTGATAACACTGTAAGCCGGCACCCGCTGGCTGCCGGCGACAACCTCGGACATCGAGTGAAACGTCAGCGTAATCAGCACGATGAATGAGCCGGCCGTCACCCAGATGGCGACTTTTTTCCAGAAAGGCTCGGAAGCCCAGAGTGGCGAGGGGTTCACGGGATTTTCTCCTTGATGGTGATGGAAGCGGGCGGTGTATGCTCGTCGAGGTGGGTGACGTGGCACAGACGGAAAATGGCGCGTGGCGCGACGAAATAGCCGACCAGCATCAGCAGGGCCAGCGTGGACCAGGCGTCGTCGAGGTGAGCGGTGCGCATCAGCGTCAGCACGCAGCCCGCCAGCACCGCATAGGCCAGCAGCGCCCAGCGCAGGAACCGTGGGGCGTGGCGCAGCCGGCCCCAGGCGTAGAACAGCGCATAACAGGCGCCGCTGAGGATCACGCCGGCGGACACGAAAAAGGTCAGCAGGAAATCCTGCAGATCGACCGGCTGAATCATGGCGCGGTCTCCGCCGGCCACAGACGTCGACCGGGGCCATCGCCGGGCAGGCACTGGAAGATTTCGCGGACCTGCAGGGTGACCAACGAGCGGGCGGGGATATCGGGATTATCGGCTCGCGCCCGAGCGCGCATCGTTTCGAACTCCCGGCCTTCGGTGTGAATGCGGATGTCGCCCTTGATCTGCACGCACAGCTTCGGCTCCGCCGACCAGACATACAGCGCAGCCTGCGGGTTGGCCCGGAGGTTCGCCAGGGTCTTGTCGAAGTAGTTATCCACGATCCACAGCGTGTCGGGTCCGGCGACCCAGACGAATTTCACCGGCACCACGTTGGGGATGCCATCCGGCGTGGCAGTGGCGAAGGGCAGCAGATCGGCGCGGTTGATGGCGTCCTGAATCTCGGCGGTCAGCATAGGGTTTCTCCGGGAAGAAATAAGGGTGATCAGCGGGCGTCGGCGCGAGGCGCCAGCAGGATCGGTGTGTAGCGGAACAGAAACAGGGCATAGGCCGCGAGCCACAGCGGCATCGACCACAACATCGCCGGGTGGCCGGCAGGCGCGAAGACGCGCAGACCCGCGCCTACGGTAATAAGGACAAAGGCCAAGGTCATGCCGCTTATGGCAGTCAGCGGCCGACCGGTATGCCCCAGCGCCACCCGCGCCATGACCCCGAGCACCAGCGTGCCAATGGCTCCAACCGTCAGCGCATGGATGCCGGCATCGAACCACAGCGGCTGGCCAAGCGCCGCCAGCCCCAACAAAATCAGGCCAATTGGAATCCAGCCGAAACCGACATGCAGAATCCACAGCAACGGCTCGCGCCCGGTGCGCCAGCCCTGCCAGCGGGCCAGACGACCCGCTTGCGCCACTCCGGCGGCCAATCCTAGCCAGCCGGTGAAGAGATCCAGAGGTCGCACAACAAAGCCGACCGCAAAAAAGGCGGTCACGACCACGGCCCCCAGATCCCAATGATCAAAAGCCTGCATGCCGATACGGGCTTTCGGTTGGTTCTGTTTCAGCCAGTTCAGGGTGAAATTAGGAATGATGCGGCCGCCCACCAGCAGAATGAGCCCGACGATCAGCATCAGCCCGGCCCGGAGCGCGGCCTCCTTGAGTGCGTGTTGTTCCGGCCCGGCGATAAAGAAAACGACTTCGACGGCAGCGAATGTCAGCAGCATGGGCACTACCTTGTAATTGCGGGCATTGCGCGCCGGCAGGACTTCACCGGCCATCAGCGCGGTCAGCCAGAGCCAGAACAGCCCGCTACCCAGCGCCCAAAGTAGGTATCCCGCCTCGCCCGGCAGCACGGCACCCAGCCGGGCGGCAATCCAGAATCCGCACAGCGCGGCGAGACGGGCGCCGGCCACGACAGGGCGCTGGGTCCAGGTTGCCACCGCCGTCAGCAAAAACCCGGCGATGGCCGCGCCGGCGAAACCGAATAGCATTTCGTGGCCGTGCCGCAGTTTGGGCGGCAGATCGGCGGGTCCGCCGACGCCATCGACGCCATGCGCCAGCAGCAGCCACCAGCTAGCAATGCCCAGCACGGCAAGCAGCCCCGCCAGCAGGAAGAAGGGGCGAAAGGCATAACTCAGCAACAGTTTCATGGCGTGTTCCTCGCAGGGGATGGCGGTTTGCGCCGCAGATTGGCGCGAATGATGTCCTGTATCTGGCGGTCGGCGGCGCGGGTTTCGGCCTCGAAGACATCGGTGCGATAGCCGGCATGGCCGGTGTCCACATCCGATTGCAAGGGCGAGCGACCGTTATCGCGAACGTGAATGCGCGTGAAGGTGGACAGCCCCTGCATCAGCGGCCGGGCCTGCAACTCCTCCGCCGACAGGGCGATGCGCACCGGAACGCGCTCGGTGATGTGAATGAAGTTGCCGGAGGTATTTTCCGGCGGCAGCAGGGCAAACAGGCTGCCGGTGCCGGGGTGAATGCCCTCCACTCGCCCGTGATAGGGCTGGCGCCGGCCCAGCATGTCGACGATCACCTCGGCCTCCTGACCGGGGCGAACCCGGGCCAGATCCTTTTCCTTGAGATTGGCCTCCACCCACAGCTGGTCCAGCGGCAGGATGGCCAGCAGCGGCGTGCCGGGCTCCACTCGATCACCCACCTGCACCTTGCGCTTGGCGACATGTCCGGCAACGGGCGCGACAATCTCGCGCCGGCTGTAATCCAGAAACTTCTGTCGCAGGCTGGCGGCGGCCGCCGCCACGGCAGGATGAGTCTCGGGCGTAGTGCCGTCCAGCGTCGCCTCAACACCGGCCAGTTCAGCACGAGCCTGCTCGATCAGCGCCTCGGTCTCATGGATGAGATCCTCGGTGTTCTGCAATTGCTGGCGGGGGATGGCTTCCTCCTCCACCGCCCGACGATAGCGCGACTGATCATGGCGCAGCCGGTCCAGAGTGGCCTGGCGAGCCTCGACCTGATGGCGCAGGCGCTCGGCGTCGGCGAAGCGAGCCGTCACGCGGCGGACGGTGTCGCCAAGGTGGGCCTTGGCCTCTTCCCAGGCGAAACGGGCCCGGGCGCCGTCCAGCCGGATCAGCACCTTGCCGGTCTTGACCTCATGGGTATTCTCCGCAAGCACCTCGACCACGGTACCGGAGGTTTGCGCCGCCAGAGTAATCAGATGTCCGGTCACATAGGCATCGTCAGTGCTGACCCAATCGCGTGACTCGATCCAGCCAACCAGCATCCCGGCCAGGACAAACAAGGCCAGCAAGACCAGTCCCAGCCGGCCCAGCCAGCCGGGTAGCCGGAAACGGGAGCGACCAGTCATCCCGACGCTCCTGCCGGCGCTGGCGGATCGATCCCGCCACCCAGCGATTCCACCAGATCGACCCAAGCCTGATAGCGGTCAGCCTCAAAACCCCTCAGCCGGAAAGTTTGCAGATCCAGTGCCTGCCGCTGCTCCAGCACCTGGGCGGCATCGGCAATGCCCTGCTCCCGCAGCGAGTCCTGCAGCCGGCAGACTTCCCGCAGCGCGGCGACCTCATCGCTCTGCGCCTGCGTGCGCCGCTGGATGTCCTCCAGACGGTCGGCGGCGTCGGCGGACTGCTGCAACGCGTGGACCAGCGCCTGGTTGTAACTTTCCACCGCCCCGTCATAGCCCGCCTCACGCGCCTTGAGATTGGCCTCCAGCCGGCCACCCTCGAAGATCGGCAGCTCCAGCGTCGGGCCAACGGCAAAGGCCAGGCTTGAGCTGTTGAACAGGGCATCGATCACCGAGACGGAATGCAGGCCGGCAAAACCGCGGATGTTCACATCCGGATAGAAGGCGGTCTGGGCTACCTCAATGGCCTTTGCCGCAGCGTCTGCTCGCTGCCTGGCGGCCACGACATCGGGACGCCGGGCCAGAAGATGAAACGGCAGGGTAGCGGGCAGCGCCGGCGGCCCGGGCGGCAGTTCGGCCGTCGGCCTGATGCGGTCAGCCCAGTCCGGACCCTGACCGCACAGCGCGGCGATCTGGTGGCGCAACAGACGGATCTGCAAGCGGATGGCGGAAATCCGCTGCCCGGCTTCCTCCAGCCGGGCCTGCTCATTCAGCAAAGCCTGCCGGGTGCCAAGCCCGTTATCCAGCCGGACCTGCAGCAGCCGCAACCGCTCGCGCAAGGTATCTTCCAGCCGGACCGCCAGCCGCTCCTGATCCAGGGCCAGCTGCAGCCGATAATAGCCGCGGGCCACGGCGGCGGTGAGCAGCAGCCGGGCCTCAAGCTGCTCGGCTGCCTCGGCTTGGGCCAGCCCCAGGGCCTCCTCCAGCGCCGCGCGATCCCGCCCCCAGATATCGATGTGATAACGCAGGATCACCGGGTTGATCATCGCCAGAGCAAAGGTCTCACCGGCATATTTTGCGAACAGGCTGTTCTTTGAAAGCCGCATCTCGTCCCAGGTCATGCCGGAAGCCACCTGCGGCAGCAGGGCGGCGGCGCGCATTTCGGTGAAGGCCTCGGCCGTCTTCATGCGCTCGGCGGCAGCCTTCAGGTCGGGGCTATCCTTCAGGGCCGTGTCAATCAGCCGGTTGAGCGCCGGCTCATAAAGCTTCAGCCACCACATTGACCTGGGCCAGCCCCGGGAAACGGAGTGCGCAACCCGGGCCGGCGCCAGCTGCCGAAGCGACAGTTTGGGCGCTCCCGGTTTGTCCTCGGGCAAGCCGGCGCAACCCGTCAGCAGCAGGGTGAAAACCGCAGCGCCAAGCCAGCCAGGAGCCAATGCATGCGGGTGACCCATGCTCATGGCTCTTCCAGCAATTCCTCAAGCGCGGCTTCCCGGCGGCTCGGCGCGGCATGGGGCCGGGTGGGATGCGCCAGCCACACCAGCCCGGCCAGACCCAGGAAGATCCAGCCAGCCAGCCAGAACGCCTCGTTGATGGCCACGATGGCAGCATGCTGTGTCACCGTGCGGGTCAGCCGCGCCAGCGCAGCAGTTTCGCCGTAACCCAGACGCATCAGCTGTTTCACGGTAGGGAGCGTGTGCGGGTCGAGTCGCGTGAGCTGCTCGACCCAGCGGCTCTGATGGAACGGCGTGCGCCGGTACAGCACAACCCCGGCCAGAGTGATGCCGAATGCCCCCGCCGCCAGCCGCAGCAAGCCCGCCAATTCCGCCGCGCGGCCCTGCTCGGCCGGCGGCAGCCCATGCAACAGGATGGCGGTGAGCGGTGCGAAGAAAGTGCCAAGGCACAAGCCCTCGGCCAGCTTGGGCCAGAAGATCTGATCAAAGCTGGCCGGCGTATCAAAACGGCTGATCAAGAAATAGACCAAGGCAAAACCCACCAGATTGGCACAAGCCAGCCGACGGGCATCAAAGCGCCGCGACAAGGCTTGCGCGAAGTAGGCGCCGGGTTTCGCCAGCACCACCATCGGCAGGAATATCAGGCCCGCCAGCGCCGATGAATAGCCCAGCGCTAACTGGCACTGCACGATGAGTAGCGAGAGCAGTCCCTGAAAGCAGAGAAAGCCCAGCGTCAGGCCAGCCGCGCCGATGGCAACATTGCGTCGGGCTAAAAGACCCAGCGTCAGAAACGGGTGGGGCGACTCGCGGCTCCGGAGAAGCAGCCACCCGGCGGTCAGCGCACTCATGATGACGAGGCCGAGCAACCAGCCCGAGTCGAGCCAGTCGAGATCATTGCCCTGATTGAGCAGGGTTTGCGCGCCGAACAGGGCCGCCGCGGCCAGGGTGAAACCCCATGCATCAAAGCGCGGCTGGTCCCCCGCTGGCGGACTGACGCCGGTGCCTGCCGGAATGGCCGCGGCGGCGAGCAGTGCGATGGGGACATTCAGATAAAACAGCCAGCGCCAGCCCGCTTCCTCCGCCAGCCAGCCGCCGAAGGCCGTACCTAGGCTAAAGGGCGTCAGAGCCAGCAGGCCCCAGAGTGTCAGTCCGAAGTCCTTGCGGTGTTCCGGAAACGCGCTCAGCGAGAGCTTCTGGCTGGCCGGCAGCAGCACGCCGCCGGCAAGGCCAAGGGCGATGCGGCCGATGAGAAACGGCGTGAGCGATTCGGCGGCCGCACAGCCGGCCGAGGCGATGGCGAAGGCCAGCAAGGCTGCGCGCGCCGTGCGTTCGAGACCCAAGCGGACGGTCAGCGCGCCCGACAGCGGCAAGCCGACCGCCAGCCCGATCATGAAATCCGTCTGCGTCCAGGTACCGAAGCTCGGCGGCACGCCAAGACCGGCGGCAACGCGCGGCAGCATGGCGATGTAAGCCCCGGCATTGAACAACACGGCCACATGCCCCAGGGCCAACCCGGTTTGCAGGGATATCAGACGCCATGCGGCGACGAAAGCGCTCAAGCAGGGCTTACCTGATCATTCGGGGACGTATCGACGGTGAAGGCATCGGCATGAATATCGGTCAGGCCGGCACCGGCGAGAAAAGCCCGCATCTGCGCCTGTTGGACCATGTCCGGATGGCCGCACAGGAAAACCCGCCAGCCCTTCAGGTCAGGCACCTCGGTCAGTGCCACGCTATCGGCGCGCCCGGCGGCATAACCATCGGGCCTATCCGAACCGGAAACACAGGGTACGTAATCGAACTGCGGGTATTCCCGCGCCATCTGGCGCAAGGCATCCAACAAGTACAGCCCGCCGGCATGACGGCTGCCATGGAAGAGGCGGATGGGGCCGGTATGGCCTTGTCGCAGGGCATCGCGCAGGATGCCGTAGAGCGGCGCAAGGCCCGAACCGGTGCCGATCAGCATCAACGGCTGTTCCGGCTGACCGGGTACGTAGAAGCAGTTGCCGGCCGGACCGCGTACCGGCACCGTTTGGCCGACGCGCAACTCGTCATGTATCCACCCGCTGATCCGGCCGTCCGGCAGGCGCCGGACATGCAGTTCCAGATGTTCGTCCAGCCCCGGCACACTGGCCAGCGAATAGCTCCTGCCCAGTGTTTGGTCCCTGAACAGGGTAAGAAACTGGCCGGCCCGGTAATCGAACGGCGCATCCAGCGTCAGGTTGACCCGCAGGATGTCGCCGTTGAGCGGTTCCAGCCGGCGGACCACAGCGGTCAGGGTCGACTCGCCCTCCGCCGGCAGGGCGACGGTCAGATCTTCATCCGGCCGGCACACGCAAGCCAGAAAGTGACCGCGCAGGCGCAAGGCCGGGCCGAGGTCTTTTTGCGAGTCGGCCGGCGGCGTACCTTCCACCGCACGCATCAGGCAGGTTTGGCAGGTACCGTTGCGGCAGCTGTTGGGTATCTCGTGGCCCTGCTCAAGCAGGGCATCCAGCACCGACTGGCCCGGCGCCAGCTCGCAGGCGGTATCCCGATAACGGACCGTAACCACGTCGGTGCTGCCCCGGCTCAGCGGCCCAGCACGTCGGTGCGGGTGCTCTCGGCGATGTCGTTGACCTGCTTGACCAGCGGCTCGGCGACGCCCAGTTCGCGCAGGGTGTTGCCGAGATGCTCCAGTACCGCGTCGAAGTGGCGGTCGTTCAGGCCCATTTCCACGAGTCGGGCATGACCGCGCCGCATATCCAGACCGGTGTAGTTGTGCGGGCCGCCGAAGGCCATGGTCAGAAACGCCTTCTGCTTGGCCGCCTGCTTGGCCATATCGACGCCAAAGAAAAAGGTGTTGATGCGCGGGTCGGCGATCACCTTGCGGTAGAAAATGTCGACGGCGGCATTCACGGCGGGCTCGCCGCCGAGCTGCTCGTAAAGGGATGCGTCTTGCGTGGCCTGGGTGGCGTCAGTCATGGTTTGCTCCGGTAGTGTTTGTAACAGATGCCGCCTCCGGCAGGAATTCCTGTTTGGACTAAGGCAGGTGGCATGTCTCAAGAGCAAGCGATGTGCCAAGATGGGCCGGCTTGGTTAAGCCGGAATAAATACCATTAAAAACAGTCGTTTGCCCAAATAGATAGGTTGGGTGAGCCGTTACCGGGTTGGCAGGGATTTGGGAGATCATTGGACCATTGATGTCAATATGACCTCATAAAGCTCTGAATGCCACCCCGTAAATTCTCAACCAGTTGTTATATATAAGAAAATAGCAAGCCATCCCGTCCATGATTTAATAGCTGTCAATTCAACAGCATTGGTGTCTATATGACAGCGCCAACTGGCCCGACTGAGACTACCACCCCGCCCTCGCCGGCACGGATTGACGAATTGATCCGCACAGCCGTCTTCAATATGACGGCGGATCTTTCGGTCAAGGAGCGCTACAACCGTTTTCTTGATCTCTTTTCCGCCGTGACGGGCAATCAGGCCTGCGCTCTCTTGCGCTATCAGGATGGCGCGTTGATGCCATTGGCGATTCGCGGTTTGTCACCGGCGGTCATGGGCCGCATCTTTCGGCCGGATGATCACCCGCGTCTTGCCGCCATCATTGCGGAAAGAACACCGGTCCGTTTCCCGGCAGAGGACGCGCGGCCGGACCCTTATGACGGGCTGCTGCTCGGTGACGAAAGCGCCCGATTGCCGGTACATGCCTGTCTGGGTTGCAGTTTGTACAACGAGAACACGCTTTTCGGCGTGCTGACCGCCGATGCCCTGCAGCCCGGTCTCTTTGATGGTATCGAAGATCATGTGCTCCAGGTGTTTGCCGCCATCGCCACTGTGGCATTGCGTTATGAGACCTACATCACCGCACTGGAAACCCTGGCCGAACACCGCGGGCAGGTCGCTGCCGAACTGGTGAGCGAGGCGCTGGAGCGCAGCCATCCCATTCTGGGCGAGAGCCCGGCAATGCAGGAGCTGGACCGTGAAATCGATATCGTCGCCCGCTCGGATCTGACGGTATTGCTGATGGGTGAGACCGGGGTGGGCAAGGAGGTGCTGGCCCGCATCATTCATTCGCGCTCCCTGCGTTCGCAACAGCCGCTGGTGCATGTGAATTGCGCGGCGCTCCCGGAGTCGCTCGCGGAAAGCGAACTGTTCGGGCACGTGCGCGGCGCTTTTACCGGCGCCAGCAGTGATCGTATCGGCAAGTTTGAATTGGCCGAAGGCGGCACCCTGTTTCTTGATGAGGTGGGCGAACTGCCGTTGGCGATTCAGGCGAAGCTGCTCAGGGCGGTCCAGTTTGGCGAAATTCAGCGGGTGGGTTCTGATCGAAGTCACCGGGTTGACGTGCGCATCATCGCCGCGACCAATCGCTTGCTGCCGGTAGAGGTCAAGGAGGGACGCTTTCGCGCGGATCTCTATCACCGTCTCAGCATGTACCCATTGCATGTGCCGCCCTTGCGGGAACGGGTCGAGGATATCGCCATTCTGGCCGGTCATTTTCTGGAGCAATCCCGCATCCGTCTCGGGCTTAGCCGTTTTTCCATGACGCCGGCGACCATCAGGCGGCTGGAGGAATACGATTGGCCGGGAAATGTCCGCGAGCTGGAGCACGTCATGTTGCGCGCTGCATTGCGGGCGGCTGATGCACAGAGCGCAGTCCCCGTGATCGAACCCCTGCATCTGGATGGCTGGGGGCGCATCGATGAAGCGCCCCGCCAGCCAGTGCCGCTGCCGGCTATGTCCACGGGATCACTGGCGGAAAGGGTCGATGCATTTCAGGCTCAGCTGATACGGTCCGCATTGCTCGAATCGGGCGGCAACTGGGCGGCAGCCGCCCGCCGGCTTGGCATGGATCGGGCCAATCTGCACCGGCTGGCAAGACGGCTGGGGCTAAAGAATGCGGGGTGAGAACAGGCTTTTCGCCCGGGATTGTAGAGTCCGGGCAATATGGGACAATCGGCCTCCAATCACCTGAGGAGTCACCCCCATGAAAATTGTCACCCTCGCCATTTTCGGCGCCATGACCGCAATGACTGCCACGAATTCATTCGCCGTCGATCCCGGCCTCAATCAGCCCGGAATGGCCGGTAATCATGGCGTGGGCAGAGCGGCCGCAAGAGACCCCGGCATCAACCAGCCCGGCGCCGTTGGCAATGCGCCCATGGCCCGTGAGGCGGCGCGCATGCCGGGAGTGCAGTACCCGCGCGGGGCAGCGGCAGTGGCGACTCCCCGCGTAGGGGTTGATCCGGGAGTCAACCAGCCCGGCATGCGCGGCAATATCCGGCGCTAAAGGGCGCCGGGCGATTCTGGCCTTCATTCATACATCGACATACATCGACTGAACCGAGACGACCATGCCCGAAAAATCACCCTACACACCGCACCCGGTGCTCGATCCGCACTTCAGCGATCTGCGCGAGAAACAGCCCTTTCTGCGGCGCGTCTTCGACGACTCGGCCGAGCATTACGAGCGCATCGCCAGTTGGGGATTTTTCGGCACCGGTGACTGGTACCGCCGTCAGGCGCTGCGGCGGGCCGGTCTGGTTGCCGGCATGCGGGTAGCGGACATCGCGGCGGGTACCGGCATCACGGCTCGGGCGGCAGGGGAGATCGTCGGCGATGCGGCGCTGGTCACCTGCGTCGAGCCCAGCGCCGGGATGCTGCAGGAATCGAAAAAGCGCCTGCCCGCGGCGGAGCATGTGCAGGCCGGCGCGGATGACATCCCGCTGCCGGACGGCCAGTTCGACTTTGTCAGCATGGGTTTCGCCCTGCGGCATGTCGAGGATCTGGAAACCGCCTTTCGCGAATTCGCCCGCATTCTCAAGCCGGGCGGGCGCTTGCTGATCATGGATATCACCAAGCCCGAAGGGCGGTTCGCCAACTGGCTGACCCGCCTCTATTTTCGCGATGTCCTGCCGCGCCTGACCTGGCTGATGACCGGCAGCAACAAGGCGCAATACCTGATGGAGTATTACTGGGAAACGCTCGACCAGATGGTCGAGCCCGACCGGGTGCTGGAGGCGCTGGCCCGGGCCGGTTTCGACCAGCCGAGCCGCTATGTCGAAGCGGGTATCTTCAGCGAATACACCGCCCGCAAACCTTGAACCGGCGCGCCCTCCTGCGGGACGGGCACGCCTGGCTGCTGCCCTGGCTGGCCTTCACCCAGGACCCGCTGGCCGGCACCGTTCCCGCCGCTGCCGTGGCCCTGCTGGTCTGGCTGGCGCTGAGAGCGCCGGCCTGGCGGGAACTCAAGCGGTTTGAACTGGCAATCCTGCTGTTTTTCCTCGGCGCCTGGTGGCTTCCGGAACAGCCGCTGAGCCGGCAACCGGAGGTGATGATTCCCGTGCTGCTGGCCATCGAGTCCTTCGTCTCGGTGATCGCCGGCCGACCCTGCACGCTGGACTACGCGAAGTCCATGGTCGGCCCCGAGTGGTGGGCCAACCGGCATTTTCTCCGCGTCAACGCCCGGCTGACGCTGGTCTGGGGGCTGTGCTTCCTGCTCTCGGCCGGACTGGCCTGGGTGAGCGACGGCCTACACGGCCCGGCGAAGCTGGCAGCGAGACTGGCGCAACCCGCCCTCTACATCAGCGCGCTGTGTTTCACCCGCGGCTATCCGCGCTGGTACCGGCTGCACCGCTACCTGCCGCTGGTGCGGGCGGGGGTGGAACCTTACATGAAAGCGCCGAGGTAGACCGTGATCGGCGGAAAGCTCAGGTAACGTGCGTTCGAGCCAACAGCCGAAGCTTCAGGGATGAGAGCACCCTTGACATGCCGGGCCTGAAAAGCCACAAGGATTATTACGGCAATACCGTCCCGGCCAACCGATGTGAAGGCCGGGACCGCCGGCAGCTATGAATTTGTGGTCCAGACCAAGGGCCTTGAATGGGCGGAACGCATGACCTCGGCTGGTGAAACGCCGCATTGAACCCGGGTTACTTGCCTAGGCTTTGAGGGTTGCGCCGGGGTTGGGCGTGGGTTCAGCGACTTTTTCCAAGGTGTTATGGTCGGTGTGATGAAACAACTCGGTCTGCCCGCGAATCATCAGCACCGTATCCTGCTGGTAGGACCAGGTTCCGTCATCGTTGATTGTGACCCGAATGCCATATTCCACCGTCTTGAAAGCACCATCAAGGAATGGATTTGAACAAATGCCGTTGAGTTCGGAACCCCTTTGGGCCTTGAGCTCAAACGTTTTGGCCTCGGCGCTGGCACGTCCCAGCGCCAGGGCAGTTTGACCTCGGGGTATCGTGAGGGTCTGGATGACCGTTTCCGTCGCCGGCTCCCACAGCCAGTAACCTATCTGATCATGGTAGGTGGACCGTTCACCCGGTCTGACCACGTGGATGTGGTAACGCAGCCCGTATAAAAGTTGAGGCCCGTTAGTCTGAAGGTCAATCGGCTGCAGTTCGATGGTTTCGACGAAAACCTGCTCTCTCGCGGCAGTTCGTTCTGGATGTACGTCAACTCCTCTCGTACCCTGCCATAGCCCGGCCATCGCGGTTAGCGGTCCCAGATTTTCAAGCGTGTTGCAATTGATGTCCCGCGGTCGGCTGAAGAGATCCTCTTCTGATTCGCTCATGGGTTACTCCCGGTTAAAGATGCGGGCCCTCGGGCAAGGGTTTGGGCTTTGAACGTAATCCCATTCTGTTCATTGTTCAATGCCTGCCTTCGCATTACTGCGCCTGATAGGTCTCGCCGCCATGTCCGGTCGCCGGCTGGCAGTTGCAGAAATTCAAAGACTGAACCGAGCGTTTACCCGGATTGCAAGATCAAGACACGCCGCCGCGGGCCGCGCCGAACGGGGGAATCCGGCGTAACCCGCGGCTCGTGTACCTGCTCTTCAGCGCGGACTCATGGTGAGTCAGCAGGCAGACTTACCATGATCACCGTCAGCAGCCGGGGGGAGAGACTGCCGGCTGACTGTCGTTCACTCAAGCTTGTGGCGGGCCGTAATAGCCCTTGCGGCCGGCATCGGTTTCGCGCAGCAGGCAGGCACCATCGATGACGAAATCCCGGAGACCCTCGCCGCCCTGATCGATATGTTCCAGCAGCGCTTCGCGCATGCGCGGGTCCCAGTAGGTCCGGAGGTGATTGCGGATGCCTTCGGCGCGGCGAGCAGGGGGATAGGGCTCGAAGAAATCGCCGATCTGGTTGGCCATAACCAGCAGCCGGTCAATATCCAGCACGTTGTCACCCATGGCGCCCTTTGCCACCGCCGCCGTCATGCCAGCACCTCATCAAGCTTACGCGCCGGTTCGGCAGTGCGCCGGTCGGGTTCCGCCGTCACCCGGGTGACATCGACGGCCGTAACCTTGTACTCGGGGCAATTGGTAGCCCAATCGGACAGGTCCGAGGTCAAGGTGTTGGCCTTGGATTGGGCGTGGTGGAAGGTGGTGTAGACGACGCCGGGGTTGACTCGTTTCGACAGTTTGACGCGCAGCCGAGTACTGCCGAAGCGGCTGGTCACGTTGACCCAGTCCCCGTCAGCCAGGCCGCGCGCATGGGCATCCTCGGCGTGGATTTCCAGCCGGTCTTCAGGATGCCACATCGAGTTGGCGGTGCGACGGGTCTGCGTGCCGACGTTGTATTGGCTGAGGATGCGGCCGGTAGTCAGCAGCAGTGGATAGCAATCATTGGTGCGCTCGCGGGTCGGCACGAATTCGGTCAGCATGAAGGTGCCGCGGCCGTTGGCGCGAGGGAAGCGTTGCCGATGCAGCACCTCGGTGCCTTCCGGCGCCTCCTCGTCGCAAGGCCATTGCGCCGAGCCGATGCGCTCCAGCAGCTCGAAGCTCATGCCCCGGTAGGCCGGTGACAGCCGGGCAATCTCATCGAGAATCTGGCCGGCGTGGTCGTAGTGGGCTGGATAACCCATGGCATTCATCAGCTTGACGACGATTTCCCAGTCCTGGTAACCGGCCAGCGGTTCGACGACCTTGCGGACCCGATTGACGCGCCGCTCGGCGCTGGTGAAGGTGCCCTCCTTTTCCAGCGAGGAGCTGCCCGGCAGGAACACATGGGCATACCTGGAGGTTTCGTTGAGGAACAGGTCCTGCAACACCACGCATTCCATGTTGCGGAACGCGGCGATGACATGCTGCTGGTTCGGGTCGCTCTGCACCGGGTCCTCGCCCATGATGAACATGCCGCGAAAATGCCCGGTCAGCGCCGCGTCAAACATGTTCGGCAACCGCAGCCCCGGCTCGCCATCCAGCCCGACGCCCCACTCCTGCTCGAACGAGCCGCGCACCTCGGGGTCGGTGACGAACCGGTAGCCGCTGAACACATGCGGCCAGCTGCCCAGGCAGCTGCCGCCCTGCACATTGCCCTGGCCACGCAGCGGATTGACGCCGACGCCCTCGCGGCCAAGCATGCCGCAGGCCAGCGCCAGGTTGCCGAGACACATGACGCCGGTCGAGCCCTGCGAATGCTCCGTGACCCCCAGCCCGTAATAGATGGCGCTGTTCGGGCCACCGGCATAGAGGCGGGCAGCCTGGCGGATGGCGTCCGGGTCGATGCCGGCCTCGGGGCCTATCCGCTCCGGCGCGTAGCGGTCGTCGCCGACCAGCGCCATCCAGCCCTCGAACTCCTCCCACTCGCAACGCTCGCGGACGAAGGCTTCGTTGTAGAGACGCTCGCGTACGACGACATGGGCGATGCTGTCGAGCACGGCGACATTGGTGCCGGGCCGCAGCGGTAAATGCACGCTGGCGCGGCAATGGGGTGAATCCACGGTCTCGGTCCGGCGCGGATCGATGACGATCAGCCGGGCGCCTTCTCGGATGCGGCGCTTCATCAGCGAGCCGAACACCGGATGCCCCTCGGTCGGGTTGGCGCCGACCACCATGATGACGTCGGCCTGCAGGATGGAGTCAAAATGCTGGCTGGCGGCGCCCCAGCCGACCGTGGCCGACATGCCGAACTGCGTGGGTGAATGGCAGATGCGGGCGCAGTTGTCGATGTTGTTGTTGCCGAACACCGCCCGCGCCAGCTTCTGCACCAGAAAGATTTCCTCGTTGGTACAGCGCGAGCTGGAGACGGCACCGATGGACTTCTGCCCGTATTGGGACTGGATTCGGCGGAATTCGCTGGCGGTATGGCGGAACGCCTCGTCCCAGGTCACCTCGCGCCAGGGCTCGTCGATCGAATTCCGGATCATCGGTGAGCGCACCCGGTCCGGGTGCTGGTAATAATCGAAGGCGAAGCGCCCTTTGACACAGCTATGCCCGTGATTGGCCTTGCCTTCTTTCCACGGGATCATCCGGACGATGCGGCCCTGATGGGTCTCGGCCTTGAAGCCACACCCGACGCCGCAGTAGGCGCAGGTGGTGATGACGCTGCGATCGGGTTTAACAGGATTCGGCATGGCGGTACTCTCCCTCGAACAGACTTTTTTCGATCAGGGCCTGTGACGGGCAGGCCTGGACGCAGGCGCCGCAACTAACGCATTCGGATTCGAAGAAGGGCTGATCCTGACCGGCAACGATGCGGGACTCGAAGCCGCGCCCGTCGACGGTCAGGGCGAACGTGCCCTGTATCTCCTCGCAAGCGCGGACACAGCGGCTGCAGACGATGCATTTGGCCGGATCGAACAGGAAATAGGGGTTGGACAGATCGACCGGGCTGTCCAGGTGACTGGCGCCATCACCATAGGGATGCGAGCTGACGCCGCATTGCTCCAGGGTGGCGTGGAACTCGCTCCAGCCGTCCGGAATGTCGCCGGCGGGGAAATCGGACAGGTACAGTTCCAGCACGCCGCGCCGCAGGGACTGGAGTTTCCCGGTATCGGTGCGCACCGCCATGCCGGGTTCGACCAGGGTGGTGCAACTGGCCGGGTAGCCCTTGCGCCCGTCGATCTCCACCAGACACACCCGGCAACTGCCGAACGGTTCCAGCGTGTCGGTGGCACACAGTTTGGGGATGCTTCGGCCCGCCAGCGCGGCGGCCAGCATCACGGAACTGCCTGCCGGTACGGTAACCGTCTGGTCATCGACGGTCAGCGTGACCGGCTCGCCATCACGCGGCGGTGTCCCGACATCCCGGTCATCACGAAGCTCGCGCAGTTCAGCCCACATGGCGGCATCTCCTGTCATCCATTGCCGGAAGACAACCGTCCCCCGACATTAAATCTTGTAATTACGGTACCCAATCCGGGTGCCGCAGCTATTGCATCCGGTCTTGCAGTTATAGGTCAGAACAAGCCGCAATCTGGAGCTTTGCCAAAATAGCGCTGGCCCATTGCATGGTCCAATAGAATAAATTTCAGAACTTGTTCTGTTTTGTTTATGTGCTTGAGAGCGACTGTCAGGCCAGATGCCGGAGCCTGTGGCAGGAGGCAATTGCGTGGACGAGGGATTTCATGACACCGCCAATATGGACCGATGCACCGCTGCATTTGGAATTTTGCAGGCAGATCAATGTGGGACAATCGACCTGCCCTCAGTGGGGTCAGGGCAAATAAAGCGCGATTCTCGCTATGGTGGGTGGCCATGGCTTGGGCAGAAAGGCCGTCAGAGATCCCGGAATGCCCGGCCCGGAATGTGTAATACATCTGCTGAAGCGGCGCTGTCGCCGGCAATGCAGCACCCGGATGGGGCGATATCGGTAAGGCGGAGCAGTGGTATGCCAGGAACCAAAGTACGATTTTTTAGTATATGAGCGAAAGGCAAAAAGGACTGGGTGTTTATCGCAGAGATATTGATGGTCTCCGCGGGATTGCGGTGCTATCGGTGGTGATTTATCACGCCTTCCCGAAATTCATAAAGGCAGGATTTATAGGGGTTGATATCTTCTTTGTGATATCCGGATATTTGATCTCGGATATTATTTTAAGAGAGGCGTCTGACGGACTATTTAGATATTCCGAATTTTATGCCAGAAGGGCCAGGAGGCTTTTTCCGGCTTTGATTCTGGTTTTGCTGGCGTCACTGGTTGTCGGCTGGTTTGTTTTATGGTCCTCTGAATATAAGTCATTAGGAAAGGCGGCGGCAGCCGGTGCGGGGTTTATAGCTAACCTGTTGCTGTACAGCGAAGCTGGATATTTCGATTTGGCCTCCCATGAAAAACCGTTGCTCCACCTTTGGTCATTGGGTGTGGAGGAGCAGTTTTATCTGGTCTGGCCGACAGTACTGCTTTTGGCTAATCAATACAGGTTATTGTGGTTGCCGATCCTGTTGGGCCTGGCTTCCCTGGTGCTGTGCGTCATGGTGACAAGCACCCATCAGGATGCTGCTTTTTACCTTCCGGCTTATCGGTTCTGGGAGTTTATGGTTGGGTTTTCAGTCCTCTGGCTGAGTCGTCATGGTTGGCTAATAAACCTCAGGCAATGGCGCACTGATATGGGTAAATTGACCATCAGCGCCGGTGATGTGCTATCGGTTTTCGGCATTTTATTATTGATTTTGTCGTATGTAATCATTGACCAGCGTAAACCCTTTCCCGGTTTTCTGGCGATTTTGCCAGTTGTGGCGGCTGGGTTTCTGATTCTCTCGGGTGAGAAGGCCTTTGTGAACAAGGGACTGCTGAGTATGCGGTGGCTTGTCTATATTGGCTTGATAAGTTACCCGCTCTATCTATGGCATTGGCCGCTTATCTCATTCGAGTATCTGATGGACTCCGGGGACCGCACCCGGTTAGTCAGTTTGGGCCTGCTTGCGCTGGGTTTACTGCTGGCCGATCTCACCTGGCGGTTTATTGAGCGGCCGGTTCGAAAAACCAGATCCGGGAGGTTGTCGGTAGCTTTGTTTCTCGGGCTTGGTCTGGTGGGTGCGGTCGGTGGCTTTGTTGCGTTGAAAGACGGTCTGCCCGCGCGCTTGAATGCCAGTTCGGAGGATTTGCAAAAGGCAAAACAACTGGGCTGGAGTTTGTCGGGATGGGTCGACTCATGTCCCGATCGTATTCTGAAGACGGATGGAGCTGAGCTGGTTTGCAAGCAGTTACCCGGAATTGCCGGTGACAGCCGGCAAATTCTGCTGGTGGGTGACAGTCATGCCATGGCCTTCGCGGAAGCGCTTAACCAGGCCAAGGATGATACGGGCATGGGTTTTTCGGCACATATCATGGCCAAGGGTGGTTGCATGCCCTTTCTATGGGCGGAAAAGCTCAATGGAAGCAACGAGTGTCAGCCTTTCTACTCATCCATCTATGACTATGCGGCAGATAACAAGGGCGCCGACACGGTGATTCTAGTCGGTCGCTGGGCATCCAGGTTTCATGGCACGGGTTTTGGCGTGGATACCATGCGTCACGCCTTCAGGGATGTGAGAAGCGAAGAAGGCGAGAGTCAGGAGTCACTTTTTGCCAGAACCCTGCGTGAAACATTGCAGAAACTTTATACGAAAGGGAAAAAAATCATATTCGTCCATCAGGTGCCGGAACTTGGTTTTAATACAAAGTCCTGTCTGCCGCGACCATTCAGTTTCAAACCGGTGAATGTGTGCAAGATTGATCGCGTTGCAGTGGAGGCAAGGCAGTCCGGGTACCGATCGGTAGTGAAAAATGTGCTGTCCGATTTTCCCGGAATCATTCAAATGGACCCGATGGATACCTTCTGTGACCGGGAATACTGCTATGCCAGAATCGATGGGGATTATCTATATACCGACAACAATCACTTGTCGGATGCCGGAGCCCGGCGACTGGGGCCCATGCTGGAGCGACTGATCAAATAGTATCGCTTCGATTGAGAGGCTGGTTGCAGCAAAAATTTCGGCACCAAGCCAGCCTTTCCTGAGTTCTCACTGCACGGCCATCCATGGCCGTGGAGCGTGGGTTACTTGCTGAAGAGACGGTTTCGCACAGAATCGGATGCCTTGATAACGGCATCGGAAAGCTCGTCGGCAATGTCCAATTGCTTCAGTGAGTCCCGCAGGTGATGGAAGATCACATCGAAATGCCGGTCCTTGAAACCCTTGTCGAAAAACTGGGCAAAAGCCTTATGCAGATCGGGCAGATCACCGACTTCGGCAGCATCATCTTCGCCGCGCAGGGCCACGGTCAGGAATGACTTGTGCTTGTCACCCTGATCGGCGCGACTGACGCCAAACATGAAGTGATTGATGCGGGGGTCCGCCATCAGCTTTTCGGTGAGGATCTCGACCGCATTCTGAATGGCTTCGTCGCCACCGAGCTGCTCGCGCAGGGATGCAGCCACCGCCGGAACAGCTTCAGGCTCCTCGCTTTTGGATTCTTTTTTGGCGGTGGATTTTTCGCGCAAGGGCTTGGCCGGGGCTTCCTCGACCTTGATTTCAGTTTCTTCGCTCATCGGGTTCTCCTCGTAGGTTCTGATTATTTTTATGCGGATGTCCGTCCTGCAGAGGCTATCCGGTCCAGCGGCATTCCATGACTTCAAGCGACTGAACGCCGGTCATTTTTCCAGAATTTCAGAGGGGGCTCCACCCCGATCTATCTCCAGGGCCGGGAGGGTGGGCGACCGTGGCCGAGATGATCGGCCAACAGGTCAGGTCTGACCATCGGTTTGACCAGAAGAACACCAGCGATGAAACCACCGGCATGCGCCCAGAAGGCCAC
>Ga0181554_1001549_pt1 | contig 21548 bp, 18 predicted proteins | sample 011ome_16_FD_145602 | JGI IMG/M metagenome (GOLD analysis project Ga0181554, IMG submission 145602) | Coastal salt marsh microbial communities from the Groves Creek Marsh, Skidaway Island, Georgia - 011503CT metaG (spades assembly) | ecosystem: Environmental > Aquatic > Marine > Intertidal zone... | reverse complement strand
ACCGAAAGCGAGAGCGAACCCGAAACCGAAACCGAAACCGAAAGCGAACGATGCCGCAGAAGGCGGCGGCGGCGCGAGCAAGATGGACACGATGTCGGACGACGACGACGACGACGACGACGACGACGAGGGGCTATCCTCGGCGGCGAGAGATCTCATCTCCGGGCTGCTCACCTCCGAGGTCGCCGCGCGGTTAGGCTCCGTCAACGGCGCGGACGACGTCAAGGCGCACGCGTTCTTTCAGTCCTTGTCGTTCGACCGCGTGTTAGCGTCCGTCACGAGCGGCGGCGGCGACGAGGCGGCGCCGATGTTTATCCCCGCGCCGGATGACGCCGAGGACACGAGCTACTTCGACGCCGTCGGTCGTCGCCGGATTCGACGACGAGCCGCGCGAGAGACGTGGAGCTCGGGGCAGGCGCACCCGGGAGGAGGCCTTAGTGGTCTGGGTGGCGACGCCGCGGCGACACACTCGGGCTCGAACGCGACGTCCGCGTCGACGTCGCCGGTGTCGCTCGTCGCGGGGGAGTTTCTCAACGCCGCTGGCGCGGGCGCGGGCGCGCATCAGGTGCGTTCTATACACTGGTCCCCATACGACCCCGTTGGCGTGGTGAACGCCGATCCTTAAGGACTTTGCCCGGCGCATCTCTCCACCCACGCCTCGGTTTCAATCCCCGCCCTCGACGCCTTTCAACGCCAACTGACGCCTTTCAACTCCACCCCGACGTTCGCTCGTATAGAACGGCCCTCACCCTCCGGGGATCGCGATGGTTGTCGCGTCCCATCTCGGTCGGTCGCCGCAACGGCGCCGTCGGTCGTCGTTGGGGACGTCGAGCTTGGGACACCGGTCGTACGCCTCGAGCGCGTGCTCCGAGAGCGACGTCGAGAGGGACGAGGGTGGGGGGCACGCGCCGCACGGGAGCGTCGGGAGCGTCGGGCGCGGCGGCGGCGGCGGCGGCGGCGGCGGCGCGCGGACGCCGTCGTCGCCGCGCCGTCCCGGGCGGCGATCGCCGTCGCCCGGCCCCGCGCGCACGGACCCCGGCGGCGTCGGGTCCTCTCCCGCGTCGGCGAATAATCCGTGGTTCTCCGGGTCGCACGGGATCATCGCGCGGCCGTCGCCGCTGAATAAGCAATCCACCGGCGGCGGTGGCGGCGGCGCGTTAGGCGCGTTCTATACACTGGTCCCCATACGACCGCGTTGGCGATGTGGACGCCGATCCTTAAGGACTTTTGCCGTCGTCTCTCTCCGCCCACGCCTCGCTTTCAATACCCGCCCTCGGCGCCTTTCAACTCCAACTGACGCCTTTCAACTCCACCCCGACTTTCGCTTGTATAGAACGGCCCTTAAACGCCTACTCCTCCTCCCCCGTCGGCAGCGACGCGGGTCGATCCTCCCCGGACCACGCGCTCAACGTGTTAGGGAACATGTCCGACGTCGGCGACGACGACGTCGGCGAGGACGCGGGGGCGTCCGGGGGGCGGCGGCGGCGGCTCGACGACGGCGACGGCGACGGCGACGACGACGACGGCGGCGGCGCGTCGTCGTCGACATCGAGCGACAGCGGCAGCGGCGGCGCGGGGGACGAGCGGAACAGAGAAGAGGCGGAGCTGTTGCCGGACTTTGCGTACACGAACCTGACCGAGCTCGCGATGGCGAACATGTCGCTCGCGAGCGGCGGCGGCGGCGTGGGGGGGTCGGGGTTCGCCACGCCCGAGATCGCGACGTCCCCGCCGACGAGATAGAGAGAGAGGAGTCTAACCTTATTACGTCCGAGGGTCGCGCCGCTCTAGCTAGTAGTTAAGATGTACGAAAGTACTTCCAACGAATCCACCGCGAAGGAACGCATCACGGCGACGCCTCCTCCGCGGACGCCCCTTCCACGCCGACCGACTTCCTCAGGATGATCCTCGGCGGGCGCGACAACCCCGCGGCGAACGCGGCGGTCTCCTCGCTCTCCACGACGAACCCAAAGTCCTCGTAGAACGACTTGGCGCCGTGATTATCGCTCACCACGTGCACGTACATCTCCTCCACGCCCCACCCCTCCGCCACCTCCATCGCGCGTCGCATCAACCGCTTCCCGAGACCCAATCGCCGCGCCTGCGGGAGGACGCACACGTTGCTGAGGTACGCGCGTCGGTACCGCGTCGCGCGCACGCCGGTTTCTCCGGCGCCGGCGTCGCCGGCGTCGCCGGTCTGGGTCTTCTTCTTCTCCTCTTCTCCGGGCCCTCTTCCGTCCTGACTCGTGTCCGTCCCCGGCCGCACCGGGTCGTCATCACGCGGAAACTTCCCCGCGAGCTCCTCCGCGGGCAGCGTAACGCCCTGGTTCACGTCCAGCGTGCCCAGCACGATCGTCCCCGGCGGAGGGTCTCCGTCTCGCGCGACGCTCCTTTTTTCATGTCGGGGTGGAGTTGAAAGGCGTCAGTTGGAGTTGAAAGGCGTCGCGGTCAGGGATTGAAAGCGAGGGACCCTGGGCGGAGAGAGACGACGGCAAAAGTCCTTAAGAAACGGCGTTCACCACGCCAACGCGGTCGTATGGGGACCAGTGTACAGAACGCACGCGGGGTGGACGCCGTCGTCGATTCCGAATCCTTCCGGCGCGGCGCCGTCCTCGAGGAGCGGCAGCGCCGCGACGAGGCACGAGACGCGGCAGTTCTTGAACGCGACGTCCGTGCCCGCGATCTTCTCGCCGATCGCGTCCCACTCCGCGTCGATCCTCATGTTGCGATGCGCGCGGACGGAGTACTCGGATCGGTCGGGAGGGTACTCGTAGAAGGAGAGCGCGCGCGCGGCCGCGGACGCGCGGAGCTCGCCGCTCGTCGTCGTCTCGCGCACGGCGACGACGGACGGGTCGAGCGCGACGCGCGCGCGCGGGTCTTTCGCGGAGCGCTCCGGGGTGGAGACGCAGCGCGTCGGGGCCCTGGAACGGGAGACGGGAGGCCGAGGCGTCTGTCGTCGTCGCGAAGAGACGCCGGCGGCGAGCGGACGCGGCGACGCCGCCGCCGCCGCCGCCGCCGCCGACGACGACGCGCCGAGGGAGGAGCGCGCGCGCCCGAGGAGCGCGTGTCTAGACGCGAGCGGGCATCGCGTCGACGCCGCGTGCGACATCGCCGAGGACGCCGTGCCGCGCGCGCGGAGGCGAGTGATGAGAAGGCGACGATCGTGGTTGCTGACCTTTCGTGCGATCCGCTCCGCGGGAGTTCCTTTAAAACGAGTTCGTCGGTCCGTTGAAAGGGTGCGCGATCAGATGTTGAAACCGAGGAACGGGTGAAAAAATTGCAATTGACGCCGTCCGTCCGCCGCGTCGGCCAGAACGAACGCGCGAATCGGGCCCGCTCTCTCCATCACACGTCGACGCGCGACGCCTCACCTCGACTCGTCCATCATGCCGCGCGAAGCCGGCCCGCCGTCGCCGCAGTCGTCGATGGAGCTGTTCGGCACGCGAAAGAAGCACCTGGTGCGTCTCGAGCGTCCGTCCTCCCGTCTCGTCGCCGCGCGCTCGACGAGCCCCCCAATTCATCCTCTCCGCGAAATTATAATTGATGATTCCGTCCTCTGACCGCGATCGTCCCTCCCTCCCTCCCTCCCTCCCTCCGGACTCTCGCGCTGCCAGCCGCAACAAGGCGAAGACCGCCACCCGTTCTTAGACGGCGACGACGTCGACTACCGGTTCCCCGGGGCGAGGAAGAAGGGCCCCGAGGGCGCGTATCTTCCCGGATACCGGACGGACACGATCATCGTTCCGGAGTGGAAGAGCTCCGTGGCGCCGATGAAGCCGCTCCAGTGGGACGCCGCGGGGCTCACGAACGCGCGACGATCGGAGATGAACTACTGCCAGGGCATGGGGCGGCAGACGAAAGCGGTGCCGGGGAAGCCGCGGGACGATAACGAAGAGCCGCGGAGGGGGAAGGGAAGGCGATTCACCGAGCGCTCGCACCTGACGGAGATGGGGAGAGATCCGATCGCGGCGCACGCGGGGGTCGGGGGGGAGTACAACGCCGTCGGCAGAGCGCCGTCGCCGCGGCGGGAGAGGCCGTCGATCGAGAGCGGCGGCGGCGGCGGCGGCGGCGGGTTCAGCCTCGACGAGCGCTCTCCGATGGACGGCCCGGAATCCCCGGGCGCGAAGGTGCTTCGATCGATAATCGACGCGTCGTCCCCCGAGGGCGGTCGCGGCGAACCCGTCGCGGGGGTGCGAACCGGTGCGAAAACGGACGACCTCGATCCGTTTTACCGCACGTCGCGCGCGCGCGTGGAGACCCCCGCGGAGTGGAGCGTCCGACGGGCGGCGCTCTCGGACCCGAACGCCATCGGCGACGACCGCGAGATGGCCAAGCTCGGCGCGTTCAAACGGCGCGGCACCGAACGGCCGCCGAAGGATTCGCTGTCCGTCGCCGAGGGCACCGCGATCGTCGGGCCGGAGTGGGGCAGCGGCGAGCCGGAGGACTGGAAGACGGTGAGGAAAGGGAAGGGGCAGTTTGAGCACAACGATCCGTTTCGACAGAGCGCGGAGATGGACGGGGTCGTCGAGTATAAACACGCGCGCGGCGCCACCGGAACCGCGGACGCGTATACGCTCGTGGACCCGAGAGCGGAGGAGAGGGCGAGGCAGGAGCGCGCGATCGCGGACGCGCTGGAGGAGAACGTGCGCGAGAACGCGGCGGCGGCGGCGAGGTACAAAGAAGCCGTGGACAGCAACAACGGCATCTTGTCGAATTATCTGTACGAAGTGACGGGCGTGAACGCCGCGGAGCAGCCGCTGCCGCAGCGGGGGAGGACGCCGCAGAAGCCGGGGCCGCCGGAGTCGTGGCACGCGAGCTTGTATTGACGAGAGTGGTTTCGTCGAGTGGCGCGCGCGCGCGTGATGATTCCGTAGTGTATTTAAACATCGTATCTCATCCGAACCCATCCCTCCCATCCCATCTCATCCCTTCGCGCGCTGTAAGTAACCGCATCACGGCGCCTCCCGGAATCGCGCGCCGCGGCGACACCGCGGCGAGAAGATCTTTCCCGTCGCCGCGAAGAGGAGCACCAGCAGCCAGTACGCGAAAAACGCCGGCGCGATGGCCGCGGAGACGACGCCGCCGATGAAAACCCGCGACGCGAACGCCGACTGCAACGCCGCGGCGTGAAACACCGGGTCCGGGCACGGCTCGAGCTCGATCTCGCTCAGGGCTATGGACTGCGTCCACAACGCCTGCGCGTACGCGATCGCGAACGTGATCAGCTGCCAGAAAAAACACCCGAGCCAGTACAGCGGACACGTCACGACGATTCCCCGCCACGCGCGATGCGCGCACTTCCAGCGGTCCGCGATGAACTTAAAGTCGTGCGTGATGGGGTACACGCACACGACGACCGCCTCCACGAGGTCGTGCTTGAGTTTCTCGATCGCGTCCGGGAAGATCGCGTCGTCGTCGTCGACGCCGCAGCCGGCGATCACGGCGTACGACCACTCGACGTGCGCCGACACGATCTCCGCGGCTTTCGCCTCGGCGTCCAGGGGAGCGCCGTTTATTCCTTCGTCTTCTACCTCCTCCGCGCGGAGCTTGTGCGCGAGCGTGCGCACGAACGCGCCGGTCGCGAGGAACGGCGCGGTGAACGGCGCGAGCGCGGCGAGGACGAGGACGACGACGGCGGCGACTATCAGATTGACCGCGGCGACGCATCGAGCGACGAAGACGACCGCCGGGTTGACTCTCCGGTACAGGATGGGTGGAGTTGAAAGGCGTCAGTTGGCGTTGGAAGGCGTAGAGGATGGGGATTGAAAGCGAGGTGTGGGCGGAGAGAGACGACGGCAATAGTCCTTAAGGAACGGCGTTCACCACGCGAACGCGGTCGTATGGGGACCAGTGTAAGGAAATCGCACCTCCGCGTCGGGAAATGCATCGCCGGGCACGCCCAAAACGACAGCAAGCCGTAGTGCCGCCCTTCCCCGCCGCACTCGCGCCCGCACTGCCAGCACCACGACGTGTTGCAGCGCCTGCAGTACATCTGCGCGCACCCGCCGTCGCGTTTGACGGGGGTTCGGCAGGTGGGACACCGGCGGCAGCGGCGTCTGACGAGGAGGGCGGTCAGTTCCGCGCGAGGCGACGTCGGGGCGGAGTTGAAAGGCGTCGTCGGTTGGAGACTTGGAGTTGAAAGGCATCGCGGTCCGAATGTTGAAAGCGTGGGATGGGTACACGTAGTTGTAGTAGCCCTAGAGAGAACCGCCGAGCGAAGTCCTTAAGGAACGGCGTTCACCGCGCGAACGCGGTCACGCGGGGACCGGCGTAAGGTGAACGCGCCTGACGAAGCGCGACGACGAGCGAGACTCGCCCGCGGCGCGCTCGCGACGCGCGCGGTCTACGCGCGCGCGGAGGACGGGCGTCAGCGCGAGGAGGTCGTCCGACGCGAGCTCGCGCGGGCATCGCGCCGAGGGAGCGTCGGTCTCTTCCACGACGGGGCCGGGGCCGAGACCGGGTCTGGCGGTCGGGGACGCGACGAGCGCGGGACAGCGGAGGCTGCGCCCCGCGGCTCTCCCGCCCTCCACGTACGCCTTCGCGCAGCCGATCTGGCACCGATCGCACAGGCAGTGCCCGCACGGGAGCGCGTGCGAGGCGACGTCGCACGCGGCGTCGCACACGACGCACGCGGTCGCCAGCGCGGGCGGGAGCGGCGGCGGCGGCGGCGGCGGCGGCGGAGGCGCGGCGTCGTCGCGGGGGGCGGCGGTGGTCGCGTCTCGGGGGACGCGAGGCGACGACGCCGCCTCCCCGCTCGCGTCGTCGTCGTCGCCGTCGCGCGGGGGGGGTCGAACCCAGGGGAGCCACCGCGCGAGGACGCGCGCCATGGGCGCGCGCGGCGAAGGGTGCGCGGCGGCGTCGACCGCGCCGCGTCGCGCGCTTTGAACCGCCCGAGAAAAACGCGGGGAAACCAACCTCGAACCGGACGAGCACTGATGCGTTGGATTCTTCTCTTACAACGCCGCCGCCGCCGCCGCCGCCGCCGCCGCCGCCGCGCACTCTCGTCTCTTCGTCTACCGCGGCGCCTCCCACTGCGTCACCCCGGTGACGTTGTTCACGTAATACGCGACGCCCTCGTTCGTGTAAAACTGCTCCCACGCGCTCCCGCCGCCGCCGCTCCCGCCGCCGCCCGGAGTGTACCCCGTCACGCTCACGTCGATGTCCGGGTTGAGATCCCTCCCTCCTCCGGACCGCGGCACGGACGCGAACGCTCCGTGCAGCTGCGACCCGAGCCCGGACCCGTCGTCCAGTCGTTGCTGCTGATGCGAGGAGGAAGAAGAACCGCCGCCGCCGGAAACGCCCGCGGACGGCGCGTTATAACTCTGCTGCCCTCCGCCGGCGCCGGACCCGGCGCCGGCGCCGGACATCGACTTGTGAATCGCCATGGCCCACGCGTCCGCTTCCCGCTCTGAGTCCGCGACTAAAAACTTACACCCTCGCTTCTCCGCGTCCGCGCTTCCGATGAGCTCGATCGCGTGCGCCTTTCCCGCCTCGTGCTTCGACGCCGTGCACGCGGTGTTCACCGCGGCGAGGTCGATGACCCCGCGCGGATGCCGCGGCTGTTTCTGCTGGTCAAAGTTATTCTTAAACCACGCGAGCTTGTTCTCTTTGAGGACGAACCACCGCCTTCGCCACATCTGGATCGTCTCGCCTCTCTTCGAGAGCCAGCCGCAGTAGTCGATGCCGTCGTTCCAGTCGATCGACGGCGCCGGGCGTTCGGGGTCGGTCGTGGGGGGAACGACGCCGCCGCCGACGGACCCGCCGCCGCCGCCGCCGCCGCTTTGCCGCGCCTTTTTATTCGCCCACGCGCCCCCGCCGCAGTCCTCGATCGTCGCGGACGGGTCGAACCCTCTGAGCTCGCACCACTGAAACGCCCCCGTCGTGAGCGTGTCCATCATCGCCGTCGTCGTCGCCTCGTCCGAGGACAGCGCGATCTGCGCCTCGCCGGACCCGGTCCCGGTCCCGGTCGCGGTCGCGACGACCACCACAACAAAGACGGTCGGATCCAAAGTCCGCCAGCTGGCGACGCGTTCCAGCGGGAACGCGCGCGACGCACCATCCGTCGCGACGCCGTTCGAGTCGTACACCCGGACGCCGTCGAGACCGACTTGCAAGACGACGTCCTCGACGTCCGCGCCGTCGGCGGTCGGGAGGAGCATGCACTTGTACCGCGCGTTGCCGCTCGTCGCGCCGGAGACCTCGTTCGGCTTGGCCGCGCGGCCGGGGTACGAAGCCGAGGATCGATTATTATTATCGCCGTAAGAGCCCCCCGCGCCGGCGCCGCGAGCGCTCTGCTGCTGCGAGTGCTGGATCAGCGCGGGGATGCTCGGGTAGTTGATCGCGTCGTACCCGCCCGCGTAGGGGTCGTCGTACGCCGTCGCCGTCGCCGTCGCCGTCGCCGACCGCGCGCGATGTTGTTCGGAGGGCGACCTGTAGTCGGGCATCAGCGGCTGCTGCGCGAGGTTCGGCGGCGCGGGGGCGGCGGGGTAGCCCTGGGACGCGTACGGGTCGGGCGGCGCGACGTTGATCGGGGCCTGGGTTGGGTTGGATTGGATTTGAGGGGGAGGAGGAGGGGAGGGGGTCAGGGAGGAAGGGGCTCGCGTTTTCGTTCACTCACTTATTTCTTTTCGTCGACGGACGACGACGTCGTCGAACGGGGGGTCGGGTCGACGCGACGCGCGCGGGTTCGACGCCGGAGACGCGCGCGCACCTGAGGATACCCTTGGTCGTAGCCGGTCTGCGGCGCCGCGGGGTACTGGTACGGCGTCGACATGACACCAGGCGCGTTCGCGTTCAGATTCGCTCGCGCGATCGATTGTCAATTATTCGTCCAGGTGGCAATAATTCTCGCGCGCGGAGAAGGCGAGACGACGACGGCTGCGCGCGCGCGTCTCCGGCGCTTCGGACGCGAAGCGCGCGAGGACTGAGCTCGCGTGGACGCGGGAGAGGAAGAACCCGCGGCGAGTGCGGTTCGCGTGCGGTTGCGCGCGTCCGAATGCCGAGGAAGGCGCGCCCGCGACGACGAACGAAAACAACGACGAGCGACTCGCTTGACTTCATCAAAATTCTGGTCGGGCTTCTTTGGACGCACAAAAATAGTGCAAAAATATCGTCGAGTTCGCACTCCCCGCGCGCCCCCCCCGCCGCCACGCCCAGATCCGAGATGCATGCCACCCTCGAGGCCGACGGGTCCATCGCGTGCGTGATCTTCTCCAACCTCGGGCCGAACCCAAGGGACCGCATCGCGCTCGCCGCCGTGAGCAGGGTGTTCAGGGACGCGGAGAAGGCGGACGCGTCGTTGCCGTGCGGCGGTGGTCTCAGTGCTTTGAAGAAGCTCGGTGACGAGTTTCATCACTCCGAGCACAAGGACGCGGAGGCGGTCTACTGGTGGCGCAAGGGGGCCGATCGCGGCGATGCTGATTGCATGTACGCGATCGGAAGGTGCTATCGGCACGGCGACCATGGCGTGGAGAAAGACCGGAGGAAGTCGTGCGAGTGGCTGATAAAAGCTTCAGAGTTAGGGCACGCCGACTCGACGTACTTCCTCGCAGTGTGCTACCAGCTCGGCGAAGGCGTGGATATAGACGAAGCGAAGGCGTTCGAGTTGAACGTCAAGGCCGCGCACTCATTCAATCTCGGAAACCTTTACCGACACGGCCTGTGCGGTGTAGCGGAGGACAAAAAAGAGGCGCTGAAGTGGTTTCGCGTCGCCTTCGACATCGGCTATGACCGAAACTACTTCGGGTCTATCGGGTTTCAGTATCTACGTGGGATATGTCGCATGCTCGAGGCCGAGCTCGCGGCGACGCGCACGAACTGACGACGAACACGAACACGCACGAACTGACGACGAACACGAACACGCACGTGTACATACTACGTTCACACGACTACCTAACACCACCCTACGCGAGCGCGTCCCAGACCCCGCCGCCGCCGCCGCTCGCGGGCGACGGCGACGGCGCCATCGCCCGAAACACCGCCGTCGCGAACCGCGAAAACGTCACCCGTGTCCCGGGTATCGCGTCGACGACGCGCGTCGACAGCGCTCGGAAATCGTCCCATCGCTTATCCCCGCGCTTTCCGACGTCTTCGCCGACGCGTCGGAGAACGTCGCGAAGCGTGGACTTGGGCACCGTCCGGGAGTCGTCGCGCGCGTCGACGACGTTTTCGTTTTCGTTTTCATTTTCGCCGCCGTCGCCGCCGCCGGCTGCGTCGTCGCCGTCCGCGGCGCCGTACATCGCGAACGCCCTCTCCACCTCCCCCAGCGCCTCCTCGAACGCCAAGCACGCGCGCACGCCGCCGAGGAACTCGAAAAAGTCCACGTCCTCCGCGTCGTCGTCGTCCCCCCTCCCCAACGCTCGCAGCACCGCGACCGCGACCTCCCGCGGGAAATCCGCGCACAGCATTTGCATCACCGCCTTCGCGTCTCCCGCGCTGACGCCGCCGCGCTCCTTCTCCAGCACCCCGAACGCGACGACCGCGTTGTCTATGAACGCCGTCCTGTGATGCGGGCACAGCGTGAGGAACTGGTACGCGCGCGGCACCGGCCCGGCGCCGCTGAGGGTCGTTCCATACGAAGCGATGTCGGGGTGGAGTTCATGGGCGTCAGATGGAGTTGAAAGGCGTCGATGGCGGGGATTGAACGCAAGGGGTGGGCGGAGAGACGCGCCGGGCAAAGTCTTTAAGGATCGGCGTTCACCACGCGAACGCGGTCGTATGGGAACCAGTGTATAGAACGCACCTGAGGACGCGTCGAAGGTAATCGGCGCAGAACGCGATCGGATCTTCCGGGCGGTTCTCGAACACGAGCGTGAGCGCGTCGTTGAGGTAGACGGTCAGCGACGAGCGATCGAACGCGGCGACGTCGAGCGCGATTGGAGGAGCGGGGTGAGGGTGGGCGCGCGAGGCGGCGGTCGCGTCCGCCGCGGCGGCGCGGCGCGTCGCGGCGTCCATCGCGCGCCGCGCTTTTGAAACGCAGCGCAGCTGTCAGCTGGGAAGAGTCCGGCCTGGCGCGCTCGTCTCGCGGTCGTCGCGTCGTCTCGTCCGAGCTGAGGCGTCCGAGAGACGACCGCCGCCGCCTCCGCGCGCGCCGCGACGCGCGCACACGTCCATGCGCGCGCGCACGTCGCTCGGACTCGACGCGCGCGCGACGTCCCCATCGCGCGAGTGCCTCGTCGCTCCGCTCCTCGGCGCCGACGCGATGGAGGGCGGCTGCGCCGCGAGCGACGCGGGTGGGCTCTCTCCGAGGGCGGGGTCGCGCGCGCGCTCGCCCTCGACGCCGACGACGTCGCCGCCGCCGCCGCTCGAGCGCCCGTCGCCGTCGTCCGCGGGCTACGGCTACGTCGTCGGCCCGAACGCGATCATACACACCCCGGGGCCGCACGACCGCGTGCAAGCGAAGCGATACGCGCTCAGCCGGCGGTGGCTCCTCGTCGACCGCGGCGGCGCGGTGTCGCTGCTGGAGGCGTCAAAGGCGGAGATGCAAAAAGAGGCGAGGTCGCCGTAATAACTCTCTCTTCGGTCGATATGCCGTAGGATTAACGCTCGTGACCATACCGTTTATTATGTTTTGTGGTGACCCTACGGATCGTTCGGGGTGCCTTTCCGCGACCTGATGATCCTAGACCCGTCGCTTCCGACGCCCTCCACGGCGAGCGTCTTCATCCGCCCGCGAGCCGTGGTGGTCAACTTAGGCGCGTTGTATACACCGGTCCCCATACGACCGCGTCGGCGTGGTGAACGCCGTTCCTTAAGGACTTTTCCCGGCGCATCTCTCCGCCCAGCCCTCGCTCTCAGTCCCCGCCCCCCTCGACGCCTTTCAACTCCGCTTCTGACGCCTTTCAACTCCCCCCCGACGTCGCTTTGTATGGAACGACCCTCAGAGCACGTCAAGATGATCGTCGTGTCCACGCACGCGTTGCTTTTCACCTCCGCGGAGCCGGACGCGCACGTCCGACGGTTCGTCGCGCTGCTGAAGCGGCAGCTCGCGCCGCCGGGAGCGGGAGGAGGAGGAGAAGAGTGCGGGTCCCCGAGGGAGGGTCAGACGCCGGCGTGGACGCCGAGCGGGGGCGCGCGTCGGACGCGATCGGAACCCGCGCCCGAGACGCTGACGCGCCCGCCGACGCGGTCGCCGTCGAAGCCGACGCCGTTCGCGCCCGTGCCCGCGCCGCAACCGCCGCCTTCGCGGACGTCCACGCCGCCGCCGTTGTCGCGGATGTACTCGCTCGAGTCTGGAATGGACGACATCCTCGACGCGGCGAAGTGCGCCGAATACGACGCCGCCGCCGCCGCCGCCGCCGCCGCCGCCGCCGCCGCCGCCGACGACGACGATCTCGACGACTCGCGAACGTTCCCGACGACGGACATCCTCGGCCTGAAACACGACATCGCGCACGACCTGCGCGTCCTCGACCTTCCTTTCGAACTCAGGGTCATCGAGGCTGCGCTGCACGACGTCTGCCAGCGTCTCCTCGACGAGACGACGATGCTGGAACGCGACGCGTCCCCGGCGTTGGAACGTCTCGCGGACCACGTGACGCGGCGGTCGCTCGAGCGCGTGCGGTCGGTCAAGGCGCGTCCTCCTCACACTGGTCCCCATACGACCCCGTCCGCGTGGTGAACGCCGTTCCTTAAGGATATTTGCCGTCGTTTCTCTTCGCCCGTCCCGCGCTGTCAGTCGTCCCCGACCTCGACGCCTTTCGACTTGGACCGACGTGCCCCCGAACGCCGCCCCGACGTCGCTTCGTATGGGCAAACACCCTCAGTCGCGCATGAATGGGCTCACCGTGCGCGTCGCCGCGGTCAGAGAAGAGCTCGCGAAGCTGCTCGCGGACGACGACGACATGACGGACATGTGCTTGACGAGGAAGGAGGCGCTGGAGGCGGAGGAAGCGGCGCGGCACGGGACGCACGCGCCGCCGTCGCGGTCGCCGCGGCCGAGAAGCGACGGCGACGGCGACGGCGACGGCGACGGCGACGGCGACGGCACGGACGAGAAGAACCTGTCGATGACGTGGACGACGAACGCATCGTTCGACCAGCGCGACTGCGACGCAGACGGCGCGTCCGCTTCCATCGGCGGCGGCGGCGGCGGCGGCGATGAACCGCGGTCGGATGCGACGCCGGCTTCGGCTTCGGCGCCGCGCCGTCGCCGCGAGCGCCGCCGCGGACGCGACAGATCCAGCCGCTCCCCGTCCTCCTCCTCCTCCGCGTCCTCCCTTTCTTCTTCCTCTTCCTCCTCCTCCTCGTCCAAGTCGTCCACGCGAAGCTCGGATCCCGACGACGAAGCCCACGAGGGCGTGGAAGCGCTACTGGAGGCGTACTACATGCACGTGGATTACTCGCACAAGAGGCTTTGCGAACTCCGCGACGCGATCGAGGATACCGAAGATCTCGCGGAGATTTCGTTGGACTCGCAGCGGAACCAGCTCATACGGATCGATTTACTTCTCTCCAACGGGATGCTCGCGGTCGGGATGTTCTCCATGGTCGCCGGGGTGTTCGGGATGAACCTGAGGACGGGTTGGGAGTCGGATCAGCAAGCGTTTCGAGACGTGTGTTTCGTCTCCGGCGCGGCCAGCGTGCTGGTCTTCGCCTCGGTGGTGATGTATCTCAGGGCGAAGAAGCTGCTGTCGATGTAAGTGACGGACTGTAGTCGAGCGTTGTGATGATGAAACTACTCCCGCGCTGCCTTTCGTTGATGGATAATTTGGAATTGACACAGCGAGCATGTTAGGGTATACACATCTAGTTTAAGTTCCCGTCGCGTAGGTCGTCGCTTCCCGCCGGTAAAAAAATGTCCCTCCGTACCGTCGTCCCTCGGTTCGCGCGAGTCTCGCGCGAACCGAACCGCCTCCCTCGTTCGTCATCGTCATCGTCGACGACGCTTCTCTTCTCTTCTCCCACCGCTCTCCTCCTCTCCTCTCCGGTTCGCGCCGCCGGCCCGGCCGCTCGAACCCGCCCCGCCGCCTCACTTTCTTCTCTTCTACTCGAAACCCTCCGGGGTGCTAAGAGGCACGGGCGACCCGAGCGTCGTCATCATCCCGCCCTGAAGCGAATCGTGGCCGCTCGCGAGCGAGCCAAACGCCCTCGATCGCGTCGCTTTGCGCGTGATCGTGTTCGGCGTCTTCTCCGAGCTCGCGGCAGCCGCCGCCGCGGCCGCCGCGGTCGCCGCCTCCACCGCGGCTTTCCGCGTCGCCGGGTCGTCCCCGAATCGCGGCGGCGGGACTTTGCTGCGCGTCGTGCGCTCAAACACGGCCCCGCCGCCGTTCAGGGTCACGCGCCCCGGGCCCGCGCGCATGATCGTGCCGCTGCCGGGGGTGAGCGGGGAGATCTCCGCTCTCTTCATCGGCGTCGCGTGCACCGCGTCGGGCGCCGCGGACGGCGGCGTCGACCCGGACGACGCGGCGCCCGCGCCCGCGCCCGCGCCCGCGCCGCTCCCCGCCTTTTTCGGCGGGCTCTGGAGGAGATCCAAACCGAGCTCCTCGGCGACGGCGAGCGCGGCGGCGCCGCCTCGTCCGGGGCTCTTCATCATCAACTCCTCGATGATGAGATCCGCCTCGTCGTCGTTGATGAGCGCGCCGGGGGACGGCATCGCGCCGCCCATCATCGCCGCCGTCGTCGTCGTCGTCGTCGCCGCCGCCGCCGCCGCCGCCGACTTCGCGTTCGACGCCTTCGACTTGGACGACTTCGCCGCCGCCGTCGCCGCCGGCGGCGTCGCGCCGAACGGCCCGTCCGGGCCGGCGTTCTTACACCCCTCGCACTTGCAGTACTCCTGGCACAGCACCCCGGCTTGGAAGCACTCGCAGTACTTCTTCAGGCACGCGCTCTTCTTGCAGTGGCACCCCTTCTTGTGCTTCTCTTCGCCGTCCGTCGCGACGATTTTGTTCGCAAACGCCTGCGGGTTTCGCAGCTCGATCTGCGTCCGCGTCATCTGGACGAGCGCCGCGTTGTCCGGCGTGTTCTGGCAGTTCTGACATGAGCAGTCCTGGCAGAACGCCCCCGCGGCGAAGCACTCGCAGTAAAGCTTCAGACACTTGCTCTTCTTGCAGTTGCACTTCTTGCTCGCGCAGCTCTCCGGGGTGTCGCCGCCGCCCTTCCCTCCGCCGCCGAATAAATTCACCGGCGTGCAGAGGACGGACCCGGAGCCGTCCGCGCTGAAACGCGGCGCCCTGGAGTCCTTCACCGCGGGCGTGGACATCGCGTTCGCGCCGCTGAGACGCCTGTTCGCGTTGCCGTTACCGCCCTTCTGCGCGGATCCGCCGCCTCTGCCGCTCGCGGGCGCGGATAAAGGCCGCCCCGCGTCGTCCAGAAGCGCGCAGTCGGCGGATTTTTTCCCACCCTTCTTCCCGGCGGCGCCGAGGGCGACCAACCGCGCTCTCTGCCCGCGCATCGTCGCGGAGTTCATCCGCGGCGAGTCCTCGCCATCCTTCTTCACCGTCTTCGAGAGCCCGTGCGGCCACTCCATGGACGCGCCGGTCGTGGACGAGCGCTTCGCGCCCTCCATCGCCTCGGACGCCTCCGCGGCGACGGCGCCGACGCCCGCGGGGGCGCCCGCGCCCGCGTCGCGTCTGCCTCTCGCCGCCGCGCCTCTCAGGTTCGCGCCGCCGTCGACGCGGCCGCGGCCGTAGCCGCCGTCGAGGTCGAGCTCGTCGTCGAGCTGGAGGAGCTCCTTCTCGAGTCGCGAGATCGATCGCACGACGTTCGACTCCGGTTCCGTGAGGTTCACGTTGAACTCGTTCTCGAGCTGCGAGGGAGGAGGCAAAACGACGAGAGGCGGAGCGCGAGAGGACAAATAATATCGGATTCGCGACCGGGGGGGGAGAGGCGATCGTCAGCGCGCGCTCGTCGCGTGAGAGGGATATCGCGGGCAGAATCGAGAAGGCGTCGACGAATGCGACTCAGGGAAGGCGCGCGCGTCGAAAAACGGGCCAATGCCACGGCGATCGAGGAGAGGCGCGCCGCGATCGGGAGGGATCGTGCGTGGTATCGATCGATCGTTTTGGCGCTCTTTTCTCTCTTTTTTTCGCACCTGTTTGCGGAGCTGCGCGACGGACGCGACGTCGGTGACGTCGTCGAGGACGCCCGGGCGGAGCGGCGACTGCGCCAACGCGGACACCGCGGCGATCACCGCGGCGTCCGCGCTCATGGCGACGTCCTCGACGCCGTCAGCGCCGTTCGATTTGTTCAGCGCGCTCTTCTTCCGGTCCTTCGCGTGCGCGTTCGCGCCGCTGTTCACGATGCGAAGCGGGAGGGGAGAGAGCGGGAGGCGTGAGACGGCAGGGAAAACCTCGCGAGGCGGGAACGGGTCCCGGGGTCCGGGCGCGTCGCGCGCGCGCGATGTCGGGAAAAACGGGAGCGCGCGCGCACCTCTTGAACCCGGACGGGGAGTTGAAGCACATCGGCGCGGGCGAGCGCTGCGGGAACGACGACAGCGCCGCGGCTTGCGCGTCCGAGACCCCCTGCGCGAGGAGCGCGCGCGAGGGCGTGATGGGAGATAGCGCGTTCGCGAAGAGCAGGAACGGGGACGACAGAAGCGACGCCTGCGAACGTAGTGAAGACGGGAACGAGGACGTTAAGGTTAGAAAACACACGCGAGATGACGTTCCGGCGACGTCGACGGCGATCAGCGCGGAATTGCGCGCGCGACGCGCGCGCGCCGGCGACGATCTCGCAGGCAGCACGCGGGGAAAAACAACGTGGCGGGAGAATATCTGCGCGCGCGCGCACCATGTTGTCCGTGCTCCCGTTGGTCGTCAGCGGCCTTTCCGGGGTAAACATCCCCGCGGACATCTTATTGTTATCGCTCATGACGCCCGGACGCGCGTTTCGTGCGCGATCGATCGCTCAATCGCACGCGCGCGGAGGGTTTCCGAGAGGACACGCGCGAGTCAATCTCGATTCGTCGCAACGCGGAAAAAAAGCGCGAAGACCTTTCGCGGGACTGACGACCCGAGAACGCGCGCGCGCGACGAGAATAAAGAACGAACGCGAGGCGGTCGTTCGAGAACACGCTTCGACGCGTCTCCGTAGAGCGCGCGACGCAAGTCTTGACGTCCGACGCGTGTGCGCTGAGGCGACGCGCGGAGAAGTGGCACCTCCACGCGACCGCGAATGGTTTTGTTGTTTTCCCGCTCAGTCGCGTCCGGTCGGCCGGCCTTTTCGGACCGTACTACGCGCATTTCGTACTCTGACTGTTTACGCGTACGGGAATTCAAAAACTCGTCGACACCAAACTAACCTTTCGGGCAACCCACGAGACGTTGTTAGCGTTTCGAGAAACGCCTGATCCACTTCGAGCCCGCTCTCCGCCACGTCACGGGCGCGCGGGCGGCAAATCGCGTTCTCGACAGCCTCCCCTCGCGGATCGCGCGCGCCGCGCGCGCGTCTTCCCGGGTTCGCGCGCGCGCCGCGCGCTTTCGATGCCTTCGCGAGACGCCCCCGGACGCGCGACCGCCTCTTCTCGCGGTCTCCGCTCTCAGCCGCCGTCGCCGCCGCCGCCGCCGCCGCCGTCGTCGTCGTCGTCGTCGTCGTCTGACGTCGCCCCGTCCCAGTCGTCCTTCCCCCACCGACTCGCGACGCCGCCGCGGTAATCCTCCACGCGCACGACGAGCTGCTTCGCTTCTAACGTCTCCTCAACGAGCGTTTCATCCTCCGGATCGAACCACACCTCTTCGAGCGCGTCGTGCGTCGCCATCATCTGCGGCCCGTACTTGTTCCCGAGAAGTTTCATGTCGAAGAGCGCGTCGTCGAGATTGCTCTGAGGGTCGTTCCATACAAGCGAACGTCGGGGTGGAGTCGAAAGGCGTCAGTTGGAGTTGAAAGGCAACGCGGGCGGGGATTGAACGCAAGGGGTGGGCGGAGAGAAACGCCGGGCAAAGTCCTTAAGGAACGGCGTTCACCACGCCAACGCGGTCGTATGGGGACCAGTGTATAGAACGCACCTCGTCCACGAAGTTCCCCGCGAACGACACCGTGACGCATAGGTTGTGGACGTGGTGCGGCCACCCGCCGGGGACAAATAACACTTCTCCGGGTCCGAGGTCGCAGTCCCACCTTCGCGCGTACTCCAGAAACGGATGAGACGCGGGCGTTTCATGTGTGGTTTCCGTCTCTCGCGCGCTCGACGCCGCCGCGTCCGCGTCGAGTTTTTGCGAATCCCCGATCCCGTCGCCGCGGCGCGTCGTCGTCGTCGCCGCGTTCGCCGCCGAAACCCGCGACGCGTCGAGCTCGACCAAGCTCGGAAATCCCGGGTCCAAGGTCCCTCTCCCGTAGTCCGGGGACAAGAACGGAATGTCCTCCCGGTGAAACAGCGTCCACCGCTTCGTGCCCTTGACCATGGCCATCCAAAAGTTCCCCTTCCACTGATCCACGTGGAGCGAGCTCCGCGTGTGCGGCGCGGCGACGAACAGGCTCGGCCACGACGCGCTGAACGCGTGCGTCATCCGCGTGCGCTGCAAAAAGTCGTGCGCGAAGTACCGAGGCACGCGCACGCCGTGCGACAGCGACGGCAGCTTCAGCGGGATGGCGCAGTCGTACAGATACGATCCGTCGCCTCTCCTCTTCCCGAACCGCGCGTCGCGCTCGTTCACGGGCGGATCCTCGTCCAGCGCCGAGACCACGTCGAGGTGATCGCCGAGGTTTACGATCTCCACGCCGCCGCACGACAGCGTCGACGCGACGTGTGCGTTGTCCACGGAGACCGCGACCTTCTTCGACGCGCCGTGTTTTCGCAGCCAACGCAGGTCGCTCGCATTCGCGCCGTCCGACGTGAGGTGCGGACCGAGCCCGACGATGATGACGGGTCGCTGCGGGATCACGAAGTCGCGGCGGAATCGCGCGAGCGACAGCGTCTCGCAGCGCACGCGCGGGATGGCGAGCGGGCCCCGCGGCTTCGACGACGACGACGGCGCGGACTCCACGAGCGCGCGGACCGCGTCGTGCGCGGCGCGCGCGCGATTCGCCACCTCGCGCAGGTAGAGCGCGCCGTCGCCGTCCGCGCCCGATGCCGACGTCTCCGCGTCCGACGCCGCGACGTCTCGCGCGTCCGCGATGGAGAGGAGCCGCGCGAGCTCCGCGTCGACCGCGGGCGTGCGGTCCATATCGCGAGCGGCGCGCACGCGGAGGGGGTATGTATGGGAGTGGGGGGCGAGGACGCCCGAGGCGCGGGGCGCCGCGCGGCGGCAGGGTTTGCGAGATCCCTAACCTCGAAGTTGCGTGAGATGAAATAAATATTTGCGACCAGACGCGTCGCGCGACCGGCTCTACCCGCCCTCCTCGTCTCCCGACAACAGCGACGCCTCGAGGTCATCCAAACCCCCCTCTCCCCGCACACGCGCCCGCCGCCGCCGCCGCATCAGCCGCCGCCGCCGTCTCCTCCTCCTCGCCGCGTCCGCCTCCCCCCGCCGCAGCCTCTCCGCGACGCTCTCGAACCCCGTCTCCGTCAGACAATACGCGCTCAGCCGAATCGACAAAACGGTCGCCCTCCAGACGTTTAACGCCACTTTCGCGGTCCATATCCCCCCCAAGCTCGGCGCTCGCGCGACCGCCGCGAACGTCAGCGCGGGGGCGAACACGAGCCCCACGCCGGCGATGAACATCTCGCGCACGAACCCGAAATCCTGAAACGCGTACGCGAGACCGTCGAGCGTAAACACGAGCGCGTTGAGCGGCTGTGCGAGCGACAGCTTCGTCCACACCGCCGGCGCCGCGAGCGTTCGAACGACGTCTTCGTCGTCCGTGAACAGAGCGACGATGCGATCGCGGAGGAGGAGGAGCGCGGCGGCGAAGACGAGCCCGGTGACGACGCCGAAGACGCGCAGACGGAGACACGCCGAACGGAGCGCGGGCAAGACGTCGGCGGCGGTTTCGTCGTCGTCGTCGTCGTCGTCGTCGTCGTCGTCGTCGTCGTCGTCGTCGTCGTCGTCGTCGTCGTCGGCGTCGTCGTCGTCGTCGTCGTCGGCGTCGTCGTCGTCGTCGTCGTCGTCGTCGTCGTCGTCGGCGTCGTCGTCGTCGTCGTCGGCGTCGTCGTCGTCGTCGTCGTCGTCGTCGGCGTCGCCCCCCCCCCTTCTCCCATCCCCCGCGACCGCCATCCCCACCAGGCGACTCCCGACCACCGTCCCGGCCGTCGCGAACCCGTCCACGACGTACGCGGATAACATCCACAGCTGCGACACGACGTGGTGCGCGGCGAGGCCTTTTTCGTTCAGCTCTCGGCTCGCGACGACCATCGCGCCGAAGAAGCTACCTTGCAGGAGGATCGAGCGTATCAGCATCGACGCGCCGTCGCACGCGAAGTCCATCCATCCCTCCTCCGCGTCGGTCTCGTCGTCGTCCCCGGCGGGCGCGGGCGCGAGAAGGGCGTCGCCGTCGCCGTCGTCGCCGTCGTCGCCGGCCGCGTCGTCGGACCCCCTCCTCCGCGCTCGCGCCCACTTCGCCGGAAGTATCGCCAGCGGCCCGGGCGCGCCCTCGGGCGTCAGCCCGAGCACGAGCGCGCCGCCGACCAGCGCGTGCGCGACGACGACGAGCACGTACGCGATCCCGATGCGGCGCATGACGACGTCGGCGTCCGCGGAAAGCGTCAGCGTCGCCGCGACCGCGATCGTCTCCACCATCGCGCGCGTCGTCGACAGCGCGGTCGCCGCGTGGACGCGTCGGTACCCTCCCAAGCACCCGCCGAGGCTGCTCGCGACGCACTGCGGCGCGATGCCGAGCGCGCGGTACGCGTAGTACGTCCTCGCGCGAACCGCGACGTCCGATCCCTCGATCGCGAAGAGCGCGAAGAGCGTCTCTCGCAGCGCGAGGAGCGCGCCCGTCGCGACGCATCCGCACGCGAGCGCCGCGGCGATCGCCATGCGGACCCTCCCCGCGGCGGCGCGCCATCGCCGCGCGCCGACGCGCTCGCCCACCTTGGCGGTGACGCCGTCCACGAGGAAGTTGAACACCGTGACGCCGACGCCGCAGCTGGTGACGCACAGCCCGAACGCCGCCTGCGTCGTCGCGCCTTCGCCGCGACTCCGATGGAGACGCCCGAGGAGCGCGATCTGGACGGCGAGCGCGAGGGGGATCACCGCGTTCATCGCCGCCGCGGACGCGGAGAGGCGCAGGAGCGCGGGCGTGGACGTGTGCTCGCGGTGGAGCGAGCGCGCGGTGGAGGAGACGCGCGGCATCGCGGCGGCGCCCGTCGGGGGGGCGCCTCGCCGTGTGTGTGGCGCTGCCATGCCAGGTTTCTCTCGCTGCGCTCTGAATGCTGCTGCGTCACGAAACGCGAGAGAGGCGCCGGGGTCAACGCACACACCCGTCGCGTCCGTCGACCGCGCGACGCGCGCGCGGCGCCCGTCGATGCTCGCGACGCGGCCTCCCGGCGCGGAGGCGCCGCGCGGCGCGTCGTCGCGTCGCGCGTCGTCGTCGAGGCTCGCGGTGCCCCAGGGTCCTTCGTCGTCGCGCGGCGCCGAAACGGAATCATCGCTCGTCGCGTCGCTCGGCGGGCTCGCCGTCGTCGGCGCGAAGATGGCGCCGTCGTCGCTCCACGCGCAGCACGCGGGCGCGCG
>Ga0181554_1001538_pt1 | contig 21613 bp, 16 predicted proteins | sample 011ome_16_FD_145602 | JGI IMG/M metagenome (GOLD analysis project Ga0181554, IMG submission 145602) | Coastal salt marsh microbial communities from the Groves Creek Marsh, Skidaway Island, Georgia - 011503CT metaG (spades assembly) | ecosystem: Environmental > Aquatic > Marine > Intertidal zone... | reverse complement strand
ATGGACTTACAACAACGACCGCCCCAACATGGGAATAGGCGGCATCACACCCGCTATGAAACTGAACCAGTATAAAATGGCCGCGTAGCTCTAGTTTCAAACAGCCCCACAAATGGGGGGATTACCACACTATCTGGGGATTTGGTCAATTTCTAGTGGGAAAATGTGAGAACAATCGCCATTTCAGGGCCGTATTGACGCCACAATCACGATTTCCAGAGCGCTGTTGCAAGAGAGTCACGCAAATTAAACCCGTGAAATTCCAGCAGTATTCCGGTGGACCTGCTCGTTAAGCGCAGCCCCCAGCAGGACAAGATAGGCACTGACATAGAGCCACAGCATCAGACCGATAACGGCACCGATTGACCCGTAGACTTCATTGTAGGAGCCAAAGTTGGTCAGGTAATAAGACAAGCCCACAGAGGCCCCGATCCACAAGATCACCACAGCGACGGCACCAACAGTAAACCAGCGGATACGCCCCTCGCCCTTTGATGGGCCAAAGCGATAGAGCAACCCTAAGGACATCAACAATGCCGTAAGCGCGATGACCCAGCGCAGCACTTCAAGCAGCCAGGCCGTGGAGGCCTCAATCGGCAGAAATGCCAAAATAATCGGCGCGACGATAACCGCAAACAGCGCCACATTGGCCAAAGCGACAAGGCAGAGTGTCAGAATTAAAGCCAGCGCCGCCTGCACAAAGCCGTTGCGCGGCTCGTAGCCCGCAATGGCGTTCAACCCGCCAATCAATGCTGACACCCCCGCCCGCGATGACCAAAGTGCGAGCATAGTCGACACGAACGTCGTCCACCCCAACGTTTGGGATTGCGCGCCCAAAAGCCGCTGAACCTGCCCCGCAAAGAGCGCGTAAGCGTCTGTAGGTATGATATTCTCCAGCAGTTCAAGTTGCGTGCTGACCGCAACAGGATCAGCCACCAGCCCAAAAATCGCAATGACAGCGGCAATTGCAGGAAAGGCCGCGAACATCCCAAAAAAGGCCACGCCAGCGGCAATCAGGCTGATGTGCTTGCGCCCAGCCAGCAGCCACGTCGCATAGAGCAACCGCCAAAGCCTTAGCAGCCAGCCAAATCCAATCATTCAAACGTCCCTTGCAATTAGAAGCAGCCTAGGCCGCGTCTGACCGGAATGCCAGAGCATCTCCGCCCTTTTTCCGCCGTGCCGAGAAATGTGATTGCCCTAGGGCTGATTGCGCTTATAGTTATGGAAAACCCAATAAGAAAGCAGTCTCAAGTTGTCCAATATTACAGACCACGTGAACGAAGTAGCGGCGCTTATTCACGAGCGGCGCGAAGAGAATGACCGTCTTATCGTCGCCATTGCAGGCGCGCCCGGCAGTGGCAAATCCACACTCGCCAATGAGGTTGCCCGCAGGCTCGTGCAGCAAAAGTGCCCTTGCATCGTGGTGCCAATGGACGGGTTTCATTTGGATAATGAGGTTCTCGAAGACCTCGGCCTGAAGCCGCGCAAAGGCGCGCCGGAAACTTTTGACGTTGGCGGTTTTGTGAGATTTATCAAAGCGATAAAAAGCGGTGTTAATGTATTCGGGCCGCGATTTGACCGCGCACGTGACCTGTCGATTGCAGGTGCTGTGGCGGTTCCCGGTGATTTGCCTGTGGTGATTGTAGAGGGCAATTACCTGATGTTTGACGCGGACGGCTGGCGCGATCTTGCCCCGCTGTGGGATGTGACTGTGCGCTTGGATGTGCCATTGCCAGAGTTGCGCGCCCGCCTGATACAACGCTGGCTTTCGCTTAATCACAGCCGCGCTGTGGCCACGCGCCGCGCCGAGGGCAACGACATTCCGAACGCGCAATCCGTCATTGATCTGGCCCTGCCTTGCGACCTGACGTTAGACGGCAAACCGGGCGGGTAATCCGCCAAAAAACGCATGGCAACTCTTGGTATTCGCCCGTATAGAGGGCCGAACTGTTTTCTGCGAACAGACCTAAACCCGAGGATGTCGTGCTGCCAAGCGATTTGCCCCCATTGTCTCAGCTTGTGGCCTGTCCACATTGCGATACGTTGCACCGTGCGGCGGCGCTGCCTGAGAACGTGCGTGCGCATTGCATGCGCTGCGGTGCGGTGATTGCGACGGAGCGGCCAACCGCCTTTGCGCAGGTTCTCAGCCTTGCCTTGACGGGGTTTGTTTTGATGATTGCCGCGATCAGCTTTCCGTTTTTGGAACTGGATGTCGCGGGCCAGCACAATAGCATTTCGGTCCTAGAGGCGATCACGGTGTTTAACGACGGTATCGCCCTCTTGCTTGCCTTTGCGGTGGCGGGATTTATCGTGGTGTTGCCCCTGATGCGCCTGAGCGCGATCATCTATGCGATCGGCCCTTTGGTGCGCGGCAAGCCCGCCCGCAGTCACGCCAAGCAAGCCTTTGCTTTTGCAGAATTTTTGCGCCCTTGGAGCATGGCTGAAATCTTTATCGTGGGCGTGACTGTGGCCTTGGTGAAGGTCGCAGGCCTTGCCTCTGTCACAATTGGCCCTGCGTTTTGGGCCTTCACCGCGCTGGTGGTGATCACCGCGTTCAAAGACACTCTGATTTGCAGGTTCTCGGTATGGCAAGCATTGGAGTAACCTCTGGACTTGTTACAGCACGTGAAGCGGGTCTTGTGGCCTGCCAGCGGTGCGGGCGTGTCCATGACGACGATGTGGCAATTTGCGACCGGTGTGGTGGCAAGCTGCAAAGCCGCGATTTCGCGAGCGTTCAAAAGGTTTGGGCGTGGTTGGCTGCGGGTCTGATCACATATGTGCCAGCGAACCTTTATGTCATGCTCAAGACCGATACGCTCGTTGAGCACTCCGAAAGCACGATTGTTGGCGGCGTTGTGCAACTGGTGCATCACGGCAGCATCGGTATTGCGGCGATTGTTTTCTTTGCCTCGGTGATGATCCCCGTGGGCAAGTTTCTGGCGATTGCATATCTGGCTATATCGATCCAGCGCCGCTCGATGCTCAACCAGCACCAGCGCCATGTTTTATATGAAGTCGTGGAATTTGTTGGCCGCTGGTCGATGATCGACGTTTTTGTTGTGGCGATTATGTCGGCGCTCGTGCAGTTCGACGGTATTGCGAGCATTCATCCCGGAATTGCGGCGCTCAGTTTCGCCCTTTCCGTTATCTTCACCATGCTTTCTGCCCAAAGCTTTGACGCCCGCCTTATCTGGGACGTAGACAGGACACCACATGCCAAGTGATCAAACCCCGCAAGCCGCCGACTATGACGTGCGCCCGATGAAGCGCCCGATCTGGCAACGGATTTCGTTTGTCTGGCTGGTGCCGATGATTGCACTGGTTGTCTCATTGGGTGTGGCCTATCAAAACTATGCCTCGCGCGGCACCCTGATCGAGATCGGCTTTGAGAACGCTGCGGGCGTGACGGCGAAGGAAACGGTGATCAAGTACCGCGACGTGACTGTTGGCACAGTTGAGTCTGTGGAATTCGCCGATGGCTTGGCCGATGTCTTGGTCCATGCACGCATCGACAAGAAGATCGCCCCTTACTTGGATGATGACGCCCAGTTCTGGGTTGTGCGCCCCGATGTATCGGTGCGCGGGATCACGGGCCTCGATACCGTTTTGGGGGGCGTCTATATTGAGGGGAACTGGGACAAGGACGCAGACGTGGCGCAGACCACCTTTGTTGGCCTTGAGACACCGCCGCTGACCCGTGCCGATCAGAAGGGCACGATCATTACCCTGCGCGCACCCGATGGCTCCGCGCTCTCGAAAGGTGCGCCAATCCTGCACAAAGGAATTCAGGTCGGTTTTCTCGAAACGCCAGAGTTGTCGTTTAACGGCAAAGACGTCGTCGTGTCCGCCTTTGTCGAGGCCCCTTATGACCAAGAGATCACCTCCAACACGCGCTTTTGGGATACCTCTGGTTTCTCTTTGAAATTTGGCGCAGGTGGCGTGTCTTTGGACGTGAACTCGATCGCCTCGTTGATCGAGGGTGGAATTGCCTTTGATACGGTTGCCTCTGGTGGTCGCCCTGTCGTGGAGGCTCAAGTCTTCGATTTGTTTGCCGACGAAGAAACAGCCCGCAGCAGTGTCTTCGCACGTCCGAACCAAGCGGTATTCAACGTCAGCGTCCTTTTTGAGCAATCCGTCAGCGGTTTGTCGGTCGGCTCCGAAGTGCGGTATCAGGGCATTCGCATCGGGACGGTGACCGATTTGAGTGCCTTTGTTGTTGAGAGAGGCGACGCGCAATCCGTGCGTTTGCGTGCCAATCTCGCGATTGAACCCAGCCGTCTGGGCCTTGGCGAGAACGCGACGCCGCAAGACGCGCGCGTTTTTCTTGAGGATTTCATCAAAAAGGGCCTACGTGCGCGGTTGGTCACGGGCAGCATCTTGTCGGGCTCTTTGCAGGTCGAGCTTATCCAGGTTGAGGGTGCCTTCTCGACCGAGGTGGAGCAGACGGAGGATGGCTATGACATCATTCCGTCCACGAAATCCGACATCACCGATGTGGCCGCAACTGCCGAGGGCGTGCTGGGCCGGATCAACGATCTGCCTGTTGAAGAAGTGATGCAGAGCGCCATTGATATGATGGACGGCATCGAACGCCTGACCAATGACGAGGGCATTCGCGCGGCACCTGCTTCCTTGACGGCGCTTCTTGACGAGGCGCGCGGGTTGATCGCGAATGAAGATGTCCAAGCGGTCCCCGCAGAAGTGCGCGGCGCTGTGACCGATATCCGCAAGTCGCTCACCGACTTGGACGCGATTATCGCCAGTGCCGATGAGCAGCAGATTGTGACAAAACTTGCCGAGACATTGCAAACCGCCAATACGGCGATTGCCAATATCGAAGAGTCGACCCGCAACCTGCCCCAGATCACCGCACAGATTGAGGCGATTGTTGCCAAGGCCAATGCGTTGGAACTGGATAGTCTGGTCGCCAATGCCACATCGTCACTGGCTTCATTCGATGCGCTGATCGGCAGCGATGCGACAGCAGATTTGCCTGCATCCCTCTCGGCGTCCTTGGATGAGATGACCCTCTTCTTGGAGGAAATCCGCAAGGGCGGCGCTGTCGAGAACGTCAACGCAGCGCTGCAGAGTGCCAGCGAAGCGGCCAAGGCCATCGAGACCTCGGTGCAGGGCCTACCTGATCTGTCGGCACGGGCATCACGTCTTGTCACAGAAATGGAAGCCGTCATTGCCTCTTACGGCGAGCGGTCACGCTTTAGCGCGGAAACGGTCAGCACCATGCGCGACATTCAAGCGGCTGCGGATGCGGTCACAAATCTTGCGCGGACAATCCAGCGCAATCCAAGTTCACTTTTGACGGGGCGGTAAAAACTGATGATGAAATCAATGGTATTCGTGGGGCTTGCTGCCTTTTTGACGGGATGTTCGGGGCCTGCTGCGCGATTGGATATGTCACCTGTGCAATCCGACCTAAGCCTGTGCGCCTCTGTCGGGTCCGCCATGGTGCGGACCGTGTCCCTTCCGACATATGCCGCGGGCGAGGAACTGGCGACAGAAACTGTCGACGGGTTGATCGCGTCGGATGCGAAAATTTTATGGGCGGATGACCCTGCGCGTGCCGTGACCCTCTCGCTTACCCGCAATATTGGTGCGATCACCAATGCCGATATCGGCCCTGATCCTTGGCCATTTGCCGGCCTGCCTGATGTGGCGATTGATGTGCGCGTGACACGGATGCTGGCGGGTGCAGACGGTGTGTTTGACCTCGAAGGGCAATACTTCGTGGGTGGCGACGGAATTGACTACCCGAACACCAGCCATGACTTCGCGTTTCAGACCCAATTGGCCGACGCGACGCCGGCGGCGATTGCTCAGGCACAGGCGCAAGCTTTGCTCGCGCTCTCTGAGGATATCGCGCGGAAAATAGCGCGTTAAAGGTCACATTTTGTGAATTCTGATGCCGTCCCCCTTCACGGGGCGGGGCGGCATCAGTTATGTTATCTCAAACGGCAAAGACCGTAGTGAGGCATATCGAATATGGACGTTTCTGACACAGCTGGAGCAATCATTGCGCATCGCAATGACGGAATGGGCGCGCGCGTTATCGCGATGCTCAATGCCATTCGCGTGGCCCGCGATTATGACCTGCCATACTTTGTTGGCTGGACGACGCACGGACGCACCCGCGAAGAGGTCCGCGATCCGGGGTTCATTTTTGATCCTGACTATATCAAAGAGAAATTCTTTGACGTCGAGATAATGTCGCAGATCTACGAAAACCTGATCGACCTTTCGACGGTTGACGACAGAACATGGACCGAGGAAAAATTCTGCAAAGCGGCTGCCAGCGGTAAATCGTTCATGTCTGGTGCGGCCATGGGCGTCACGGTTCTGCCGTGGGAAAACGCCGCTGAGGTTGCCGCGCGCTTGCCCGCTTGTATCGACGAGTTTCGCTTTTCCGCACCTGTGGCCGAGATGGTCGAAAAGATCATCAAAGTCTTTGCCGGTAAAAAGCTGACAGCCTATCACATCCGCCGTGGCGACATTATTCACGATCCGATTGCGTCAAATAAGCTCTGGCCCAACAAATTTATCCCGCGCGAATTCTATGAACAGCATTTGGCGCTGACGCTGAAAGACCCAGCAGCGCAGGTTTTGTGCTTCTCGGATACGCCGATTGAGGTCGAGCGCCTGAAGGCCGCCGATCCGGAGCGTGTGCAAGGGTTTAAGGACCTTTTGGGCGACAAGGAATTCACCACCGGTGCTCGCGACTTCCTTGAGCTATATGCGATGTCGCGCTGCAAACAGATTTTCGGCCCGCCCTCTTCTGCGTTTTCACAAACTGCGATGACCATTGGCGGCAGCACCCTGGATGCGGTGCAAGACGCTTTGCCAAAGGAAGAACAAGCCGCCGCCATGGACCGCATGACAGAGCGGTTGGAGGAAAAGTCCGACCTGTTCTTGAACATGGGTGACGTGGGCCAATGCCTGCATTTCCTGATCGAACATCAGGCCGAGAAAGGCAATCCCAACCGCGCCAAACGCGTGATCCGCTCCTATATGGAAGACGGGCTGGACAAATCGTTTGCCTATCAATTGCTGTGCGAATTGTCGGTTTCGGCGGGAGAGTTGGAATATTGCGAGCGGGTGCGCGATCTGGCTTATGCCCGCCCCGTTTATGTTGACGACTCTATGGCCTTTGCCAATGCCTATTCCGGGGTCAATCAACTGGTCAAAGGCAATTGGGACAACGCGATGGAGCGCATTCACTGCGCCATCTGGTTCCGCCCTTTGGAGCCAATGGCACACGGCGTGCAGAACCTTGCGCTGTCAGCCAAAGTGATCACGCCGCAGAATTTCTACCCCTTTGACCCTGACTTGGTCCGCAACAAAGGTGGCCTGTTTCCGAATGGGAAAAAGGCGCTGGCGGAGCTGAACCAGTTTAGCCCGCAAGGACATTCTGCGGATGACAAATTCGCGTTTCACCCTTGGGATATCGTGGTGCGCGACTGGCGCATGTCGATGGGAAAACGGCTCAACCGCGCATTCACCAATAAATCCAAGGTCTTAAAGACCATTAACATGCTAGAGCGCTCCTTTTCAAAGCTCGAAGGCACGGCGCCACTGATCAGTGCAATTGGCGTGTTGCAGCGGGGGGTCGGTGATCTTGACGCGGCGCTCGCGAGCCAGCGTTTGGCGATTGAACTGGCCCCTGAGGCTGCGATTTATCGCAAGCGCTTGTCGGATGTCTTGTTCGAGACGCAGAACGATCAGACCGCGTTGATGCAGCTGGAAAAGGCCGTTGAAATCCATGGTGAGCATCCTGCTTATATGGCCGAAATGGCACAGCGGTACTGGAAGGCAAAGCGCCGCGATGAATGTGCGGCGCTTCATGATCGCTTGTTTGAGATGAAGCATGACTTTGTCGAAATCCACTTGATGAACGCCGATATGCTGCGCCGCAACGACGACCGCATCGAGGATGCTCTGACTGCGATCAACCGCGCGCTTGCCCTTGCCCATGGCTCGCAACGCTTGATGTCGCAAAAGGGGCGGATTTTGATGCTGCTTGGCCGCGCCGACGAGGCACGTGAGCTCTATGAAAACATCGTCGATTGGGGCCAAGGCACCGAGCATACCCGTGTGGAAATCCTGCGCCAATTCCGCGCCTTGGGCCGCGAAGATATCGCCGAAGGCCTGACAAAGCGGTCGATCTATGACTTTGAAATGGTCAAGGAAATGGCAGGCGATTAATCCAGTCTTATCCAAGCGCCATCTTGCCTAGATGAGCTGACGCAAGCATCAATAAACTGCATGCCCGCAATGCCGTCGCAGAGGGCAGGATAAAACACATCTGGCGGGCAGGGTTTGCCCAGACGGTGCGCGTCGATGGCATATGACGCCTCAAGGTAGATATTAGCGAAGCCTTCCAAGTAGCCCTCGGGGTGGCCTGCTGGCACCCGGGTCATACGTGTTGCAGCACGCCCGATCCCGGCACCACCACGGGTCAGCAGCCGTTTGGGTTCGCCAAAGGGCGTAAACCAAAGCTGGTTGGGGTTTTCTTGGCTCCACTCCAGCCCCCCTTTGTCACCAAAGACACGCAAGCGCAGGTTATTCTCATTGCCGGGGGCAACTTGGCTGCACCACAACATGCCCCGCGCCCCGCTGGCATAGCGCAACATGACATGGGCGTTATCGTCAAGAACCCGCCCTGCCCCAAAGCTTTGTAGATCTGCGCTCAGGCTCTCAACCCGTTGGCCTGTGACAAACCCAGCGAGGTTAAACGCATGGGTGCCAATATCGCCCGTGGCCCCGCCTTGCCCCGATTTTGCAGGGTCGACACGCCACGCCGCTTGTTTGCTATCGTCAGGGGCCGTCAACCAGTCTTGGGCATATTCGACGTTCACAACCCGCAGTTCCCCGATGTCACCTGCCTCGACCATCTCGCGGGCCTGACGCACCATCGGATAGCCCGTGTAATTATGGGTCAGTATGAACAAAGCGGCGCTGTCATTGGCCACCTGAACCAATTCGTTGGCTTCCGCCATGGTCGCCGTCATCGGCTTGTCGCAGATCACATGAATATCACGGCTCAAAAAAGCGCGGGCCACGGCAAGGTGCATGTGGTTGGGGGTGACGATTGCGACCGCTTCGATTCCATCGTCGCGGTTGGCCTCTGCTTCGGCCATTGCCGCAAAGTCATCATAGGTGCGTCTTGGATCCAGCCCCAAAGCCTGTCCAGAAGCCCGCGCCTTTTGAGGCGTGGACGAGAGCGCGCCCGCAACAAATTCAAACCGCCCGTCAAGCCGTGCGGCCATCCGGTGAACCGCACCAATAAATGCGTCATTTCCGCCGCCAACCATACCGAGCCGAATGGGTTTCATCTTCATTGTCCTTCACGAAATCATACGTCTGATGTTATCATGGAGTATAGTCTTCTGGGCACGAACGACAACCTGACCAAAATGATAGCTGGTTCTGCAGAATATGCGACATCATTGCATGATTCTGCCATCAATAGCTAGTTTTACGCCCCCTCACGCCTAAGCCCCGCTTGGTTACGCGCACGAACAGCTGCCGAAAACCGCACCGAATTCGATTAAAATATTTACCTATAGACAATGAATATCGGCCTACTTAAGCCGCTATGGAAATTGACTGGAATAGACGGTGACCCGATGAGTGACGCAACACAACCAAGACCTGCCCCACAGGTGATCGGCTGGATGGAGCATCTCGATCTGCCGTCGCTGGGCCTTTTGCAAATCAAGGCCAAAATCGACACGGGCGCGCGCACCTCGGCGCTTCATGCCACCAAAATCGAGGCCTTTGAGCGTGACGGCGAGGATTGGGTGCGCTTTATGGTTCAAGTCGACAAGGCGTCTGCCCCACGCCAACTTGAGGCCCCGATTTATGACCGCCGCGCCATCAAAAACACCAGTGGCATCCCTGAAGAACGTATCGTCATTCGGACGAAGCTCAGGCTGACGACAAAATCCTGGAATATTGCCGTATCATTGACGGACCGAGGCAAGATGCGCTTTCCCATGATCATTGGGCGCACCGCGCTCAAGAACCACAATATCGCCGTGCACACCCGCCGGGCAAATCTGACGCAGAAAGAGAATTGATATGAAAATCGCAATGATGGCGCGGAATGCCAACCTCTATTCCCACGTTCGCCTCAAGGAAGCAGCAGAGGCACGGGGCCATGAACTCCATATTATCAACACCTTGCGCTGTTATATGAACATCGCCTCGCGCCGCCCGGAGATGTATTACAACGGCGAAAAGCTTGAAGGATACGACGCCGTTATTCCGCGTATTGGCGCATCGATTACCTTCTACGGCCTCGCGGTGCTGCGCCAGTTCGAGATGATGGGCGTCTACCCGTTGAACGAAAGCGTGGCGATTGGCCGTAGCCGTGACAAGTTGCGTTCGATGCAGCTTTTGGCGCGCGACGGCATTGGCTTGCCCGTCACCACATTTGCCCACGATCCCAAGCAAACCGATGAGGTTCTGGAGCTTGCAGGTGGTGCGCCCGTGGTGATCAAACTGCTCGAAGGCACACAAGGCATCGGCGTTGTTTTGGCCGACACCAAACGGTCTGCGGTCTCTGTCGTTGAGGCGTTTCGTGGTGCTGGCGTGAACATCCTGCTCCAAGAGTTCATCAAAGAGGCTGGCGGCACCGATATCCGCGCCATCGTCGTTGGTGGCAAGGTGATTGCTGCTATGAAACGTACTGGTGCCGAGGGCGATTTCCGCTCGAACCTGCACCGTGGCGGCTCTGCGGAAGTGATCAAATTGTCCCCCGAAGAACGCTCGACCGCGATCCGCGCGGCCAAATCCATGGGCCTGAACGTTTGTGGTGTCGATATGCTACGCGCCAACCACGGCCCCGTCGTGATGGAGGTCAACTCCTCCCCGGGCTTGGAAGGCGTCGAGAAAGCAACAGGGCTGGATGTGGCGGGTAAGATCATCGAATACATCGAAAAGAGCGCACCAAACGGCAACACCAAAACTAAGGGCAAAGGCTAATGTCAGCCCGCGCCCCTTTTGTCATTGGCGATGAAGCGGTCCTTGCGGGAACACGGCAGACAGTTGATCTGCCCGTCAGTGTGCTTTCGGACCATACGCCCGTTTCGATGTCGGTGCATGTGGTGCACGGCAAGCTGGACGGGCCAACGGTCTTTGTGAGCGCAGGCATACACGGCGACGAAGTGATTGGCGTAGAAATCGTGCGGCGGTTGCTGCGTGCGCCCAAGCTGAGGGGGCTGCGCGGGACGTTGATTGTGATCCCGATTGTGAACGCTTTCGGCTTTATCAACCATTCGCGCTACTTGCCCGATCGCCGCGACCTGAACCGAATGTTTCCGGGCACTCCGGGAGGGTCGCTGGCCTCTCGTTTGGCGCATCTGTTTCTTACCGAAATCGTCACACGCAGTGATCTCGGCATCGATCTGCACTCGGCGGCCATTCACCGCACCAACCTGCCGCAAGTCCGCATTTCGCCCAACAATGCCTATACTGCTGAATTGGCTGATGTTTTCGGTGCCCCTGTCGTTTTGGAGTCGCCTTTGCGTGACGGGTCTTTGCGCGGTGCTGCACGTGATATCGGCAAGGATGTTTTGCTTTATGAAGCGGGTGAAGGTCTGCGCTTTGACGAGATGTCGATCCGCGCGGGTGTCGCTGGGATTTTGAGGGTGCTGCATCACGTCGGCATGATGACGTCAAAAGGTATCTCAAAGCCCAAGACCCCGCCGCAATATTGCAGCTCGAGTAAATGGCTCCGTGCGCCTGTGGGTGGCCTGCTGCGGACCTTCCGCGCCGAGGGCGACGTTGTTGCCGAGGGTGATCTGATGGCTGCCGTTTCCGACCCGTTTGGAGCGCATGAAAAAGAAATTCACGCCCCATTTAACGGGATCATTGTTGGCCGCGCCATTCTGCCTATCGTGAATGAGGGCGACGCGATTTTCCATCTGGCCCGCGTGAAATCTATGTCAGGTGCTGAGGGTGCCGTTGGCGATCTCAACGATCAACTGGCCGACGATCCGCTGTTTGACGAAGACGAAATTATCTAATCCCAAGCGCCCCTTTTCGTTGGGCGACAAAAACGTTAGAACGCGGTAAAATTCTTGCCGTGAAACCAGAGATTGTCGCCATGCAAACACCCTACTACCTGATCGACAAAACTGCGCTTTTGTCCAACCTCAAAAAGATCGCTTGGCTGCGCGAGGCTTCTGGCGCGAAATCATTGCTGGCGCTCAAATGCTTTGCCACATGGTCGGTTTTCGATTTCATGGGCGAGTATATGGACGGCTCAACCTCGTCATCTCTCTATGAAGTCCGCTTGGGTGCCGAGAAATTCGGCGGCGAAACCCACGCTTATTCAGTGGCTTATGCTGACCACGAGATAGCAGAAGTTTTGAACCACGCGGATAAAATCATCTTCAACTCAATCGGCCAGTTGACCCGTTTTGAGGAGCAATCCGCGGGTCACACACGCGGCTTGCGCGTCAATCCAGGGGTGTCGACCTCAGGCTTTGACCTCGCCGATCCTGCCCGCCCGTTTAGCCGATTGGGCGAACACGATCCCGCACTGGTGGCAAGTGTCGCGGATAAAATCAGCGGCCTGATGTTCCATAACAACTGCGAAAACGCCGATTTTGCTCGGTTTGACGAGATGCTCACTCTGATCGAGGACCGCTTTGGCGCAACGATCCGCCAAATGGACTGGATTAGCCTTGGCGGCGGCATCCACTTTACAGGCGAGGGTTACCCGCTCGAAAAACTTGCAACGCGGCTGAAGAAGCTTGCTGACGACTACGATGTTCAGGTCTATTTGGAACCCGGTGAAGCGGCGATTACGGGAGCCGCGACGTTGGAAGTCACGGTGCTGGATACGATGTACAACGGCAAGAACCTCGCTATCGTCGACAGTTCGATTGAGGCCCATATGCTCGATTTGCTGATCTACCGTGAAAATGCGAAAGTGATCCCGAATACGGGCGAACACGCTTGGATGATTTGTGGTAAATCCTGCCTTGCGGGTGATATCTTTGGTGAGTTCAACTTTGATAAACCCTTGAAGTCCGGCGATAAAGTATCATTCCAAGATGCCGCCGGCTATACGATGGTCAAGAAAAACTGGTTCAACGGGGTCAAAATGCCAAGTATCGCAATCCGCGAGCTTGATGGCTCCATCCGCATGGTGCGCGATTTCGGCTACGACGATTTCGCCGCTGCTCTTTCCTAAATCCCAACCAACCATAAGAGGTCTTTTGGATACATGAAACGTAACGTTCTTATCATTGGCGCTGGTGGCGTCGCACAGGTCGTGGCGCATAAATGCGCGCAAAACAATGATGTTTTGGGGGATCTGCATATCGCCAGCAGGACGGTTTCGAAATGCGAAGCGATCATCGAAAGCGTGCACGAAAAAGCCGCGATGAAACAGGACGGTGTGTTGATGGCTCATGCCTTGGATGCGATGGACACGCGCGCAGTTGCCGACTTGATCGAGGCGACAGGCGTGCAGATCGTGATTAACGTGGGCTCGCCATTTGTGAACATGACGGTGCTAGAGGCCTGTATTCAAACGAAAGTTGCCTATATTGATACGGCAATTCACGAGGACCCCGCGAAGGTCTGCGAGACCCCGCCGTGGTATGGCAACTACGAATGGAAGCGCCGCGAGGCTTGCGCCGAGGCGGGTGTAACTGCGATTTTGGGCGCGGGTTTTGATCCGGGCATGGTCAACGCTTTTGCCCGTTTTGCGATTGATGAATTCATGGATGAGGTGAAATCCATCGACATCGTCGACATCAATGCGGGCAACCATGGCAAGTATTTCTCGACCAACTTTGATCCCGAGATTAACTTCCGCGAGTTCACAGGAACGGTCTATAGCTGGCAGTCTGGCGCGTGGCAGGAAAACAAGATGTTCGAGGTTGGCCGCGAGTGGGATTTGCCCGTCGTGGGCAAGCAAAAGGCCTATATGTCGGGGCATGATGAGGTGCATTCACTGGCCGCCAATTACCCCCAAGCAGACATTCGTTTCTGGATGGGTTTTGGCGATCATTACATCAATGTTTTCAGTGTCTTGCAGAACCTTGGCTTGCTGTCAGAGCAACCCGTCACAACTGCAGAAGGGCTGGAAGTGGTGCCCTTGAAACTGGTGAAAGCGGTGCTGCCGGACCCGTCTAGCCTCGCGCCAAATTACACGGGCAAAACCTGCATTGGTGATCTGGTTAAAGGCACGAAAGACGGCAAAGATGTTGAAGTTTTTGTCTATAATGTTGCCGATCATAAGGATGCATTTGACGAGGTTGGCAGCCAAGGGATTTCCTACACAGCAGGTGTTCCGCCTGTGGCTGTGGCGATGCTGATTGCGGATGGCACCTACGACCATGGCAAGATGATGAACGTCGAGGAGCTTGCGCCAAAGCCGCTGTTTGCTCTTTTGGATACTATCGGTTTGCCGACCCGCGTGAAAGACGCGGACGGGGATCGTGCGTGGTCTGAGGCTTAGGCAAGCGACGCAGTGTGACGGGTGAAATTCCCTGTCACACTGCGTGCACCAAACGTGCACAGGACGTGCACCGCTTTTTAGTTTCGATTTTTGAGAGCGTCGGCGAGAGCCGAGCCAAATGCGCCTTGGCTTTGGGGCGAGGCTGGTTGCGCCTTGGCTGATTTGGGGCTGTGCTTGGGCTTCTCCTCGCGGCCCGGTGCGGGGCTGGTGGTATCGTTGTCTTTGCGCATGGTGAGGCCGATCCGTTTGCGCGGAACATCGACTTCGGTCACGCGCACGCGCACGACGTCGCCCGCCTTCACGACCTCATGGGGGTCTTTGACAAATCGGTCGGCGAGTTGGCTGACGTGCACGAGCCCGTCCTGATGCACGCCGATATCGACGAAGGCACCAAAGGCTGCGACGTTGGTGACAGTGCCTTCAAGCGACATGCCCGGTTTCAGATCGGTGATGCTGTCGATGCCTTCGGCAAAGGTCGCGGTTTTGAATGTCGGGCGCGGGTCACGGCCCGGTTTTTCAAGTTCCGCGAAGATGTCGCGCACTGTGGGTAGGCCAAAGGTTTCATCGACGAATTGCTCGGCGCGCAGGGTCGCGAGTGCGGAGCTGTCGCCCATAATCGCACGGATATCGCGACCGCAAGCGGCCACGATCTTCCGCGCCACGCCGTAGGCCTCCGGGTGCACGGAGGAGGCGTCAAGCGGCTCTGTCCCGCCCGCAATCCGTAAGAACCCTGCGCATTGCTCATAGGCTTTTGGCCCAAGCCCTGCGACTTTCAACAGCGCCTTGCGGTTCGGGAACGGACCGTTGGCATCGCGGTGGGCGACGACGTTTTGCGCCAGCGACGGGCTCAGTCCCGCGATGTGGGAGAGTAGTGGCGCTGAGGCCATGTTGAGGTTCACACCAACGGCGTTCACCGCGTCCTCGACCACGGCGGCGAGAGACTGCGCGAGGCGGCGTTGATCAACGTCGTGCTGGTATTGGCCAACGCCGATGGCTTGCGGTTCGATTTTGACGAGTTCCGCGAGCGGGTCTTGCAAGCGGCGCGCGATGGAAACAGCGCCACGGATCGACACGTCGACATCCGGGAATTCGAGCGAGGCGAGTTCCGAGGCCGAATAGACCGATGCGCCGGCCTCTGAAACGATCACGGGGGTTGGGCGCGGGATGCCTGTTGGCAGCGATTTGATCACGTCGGCGACCAGTTTTTCGCTCTCGCGGCTGGCGGTGCCATTGCCAATCGCAATGAGGGCGAGCCCGTGTTTCTGGATCATATGGGCGATGGTGGCAGATGCCCCCTGCACATCCATGCGCGGCTGAAACGGATAGATTGTGGCAGTGTCGAGCAGCTTGCCTGTCTCGTCGACCACGGCGATTTTACAGCCTGTGCGGATACCGGGATCGAGGCCCAACGTGGCGCGGGGGCCAGCGGGAGCGGCGAGCAGAAGGTCGCGCAGGTTTCGGGCAAAGACGTCAATCGCGGCATCATGGGCGCGTTTGCGCAGGTCGGTCATCAGGTCCATGAACATCGAGAGCGAGAGTTTGATATTCCATGCCCAGCGGGCAACGTCGCGCAGCCAGATGTCACCTTTACCTTCACCGTGAATGCCGATTTCAGCGGCGACGATGCCGATCATGCGCGGCAAGCCCACCTCTTCGTCAGGGGCGATATTGAGCGACACGATTTCTTCTTTTGAGGCCCGCAAAATGGCCAAGGCGCGGTGCGACGGGATCGTGGACCACGCCTCGCTATGATCGAAATAGTCTGAGAATTTCGCCCCCGCCTCTTCTTTGCCAGCAATAACTTTGGCGGTCACGAGCGCCTCTTTGTGCATGACGTCGCGCAGGCGGCCAAGGAGCCTAGCATTCTCACCGAGTTCCTCGACCAAGATATCGCGGGCGCCGTTGAGCGCGTCTCTGGTGGTTGCGACGGCCTCGGTGATGTAGGTTTGCGCGCGTGCCTCAGGATCGGCGTTGCGGTCATTCATGATGCTGCGCAGGAGCGGTTCCAGCCCGTTCTCGCGGGCGATCATCGCTTTGGTGCGGCGCTTGGGTTTGTAGGGCAGATAGAGGTCTTCGAGCAGGGATTTTGTCTCGGCTGTCGCAATGGCGCGGGCGAGCGTGTCGGTCATTTTGCCTTGCGAGGTGATCTCGGCCTGAATACTGGCGCGGCGTTTTTCAAGATCGCGTAGGTAGTCCAAACGCTCTGCCAACTTGCGCAGTTGGGTGTCATCAAGACCGCCAGTTGCCTCTTTGCGGTAGCGGGCCACAAAGGGAACCGTGTCGCCGCCGTCAAGCAGGGCCACGGTGGCGGTCACTTGCTCTGGGCGGGCGCCGATATCGGTGGCGATGGTGCGGGCGATGCGGTCTGCGATGGCGGTCATACTGGGGTCCTTCATGGGTTCGGAAACCCGTGATACCCTTGCTGATCCGTGCCGCCAAGGACAGTTTACCCGATCAGCGAAATCAGGTCTCGTTATGCGCGCGTCGCTCATCCCTTAGACGGTTCGTTGCCATGCCCGGCTTAGCGCCCCATGTGGCAATGAGCCGGTAGAAAACAGGTGTCAGGAATAGTGTGAAGACCGTCGCAAAGCCAAGCCCGCCGACGATGACCCAGCCCACGGCGATGCGCGCCTCGGCCCCTGCCCCAGAGGTGATGATCAGTGGCAAGCCACCAAACACCGTCGAGATCATCGTCATCAGCACAGGGCGAATGCGCAAGCGCAGCGCGTCGCGGATTGCGCTGTCGATGTCTTGACCTTCTGCGCGGAGTTGGTTGGCGAATTCCACGATCAGAATTCCGTTTTTCGCCATGACGCCGATCAGCATGACGAGTCCGATCTGGCTATAATAGTTCAGCGTCCCCCCCGTGAGTGAGATCGCAAAGAGTGCCGCGGCCAGTCCAAACGGCACGGTCAGCATGATCACAACGGCGCTGGCGAAACTTTCGAATTGTGCGGCAAGCACGAGAAGCACGATCAGAAAGGCCACGCCGAACACCGAATACATCGCGTATTTGCTGTCTGACAAAGAGGCCGCCTCCCCCGTGAAAATCAGGCCCATTCCATCGGGCAGCGATTGGGCTGCGATCTCGGAGAGGCGGTTCATGGCGGTGCCAAGATCGACACCTTCGGCAAGGTTGGCGCGGGCCGATACAGCAATGGAGCCGCCTTTACGCGAGATGGATGCGGGGCTTAGGACAGGGACCAGCGTGGCGGCGGACGACACAGGCGCATAGGCCCCGCTGGGCAGCCGCAAAAAGATGGATTCGATATCTGTCGGGTCATCAATCGGCGCGCCACCAGGCACGACGTTGATGTCGGTCTCGGAGCCGTTTTGAAAGACGGAGATGGCCAAATCGCCTTGGATCATCGTGCTAATGGTTCGGGTGATTTCAGCCTCGGTCAGGCCAAAGACTTCGGCCATTTCGGGGTCTACGCGGACCTCGTATTGGGCCTGCACGCTATCGCTTGAAAGCTGCGCATTGAGGAACATCGGGTCTTCGCTCATGGCTGCGACGAGTGCGTCGGCGGCTAGGGTCATGGCGTCCACGTCCTTGCCGGTGACGGCAAAGCCAAGGCCCTGCCCGCCACCGCGAATGTTCAGGCTGTTGGTGGAACGTGCACTGACTTGCAAGCCTGCGACGGAGCTAAGTTGGCGGCTGATTTCGGTGATGAGTTCGGATTGTGCCCAATCACGTTCTGCCCAATCGGGGAGGCGAACAACGATAAAGGCGCTGGTGCCACCGCCAATGCCGATGATGCTTTGCACGGCTTCGATTTTACCCTCGGCGCGGTAGGGTTCCAAGATGGCTTCGACTTGGGTGACTTGACTGTCGAGGTAGTCGGAGGTCGTATCGGGCGCACCACGGGCGAAGATCAGGAAGAAACCGCGGTCTTCTTCCGGGGTGATGCTTGAGGACAACGTCTGCGCGGCCCCTGCGGCGATGAGACCAAAGCCAACCGCCACGGCGAGCACGATGATAGGCGCACGGATGGCGCGGTCCATGATCGCATCAAACCAGCGCGACATGCGCGAGTGTTCGGGCTTTGCGGATGCCGACGGGTCGGGCTTACCCGGATCAAGGAAGGCCGCCATGACGGGCGCCAAGGTCAGCGCGGTGATTGAAGAGAGTGTGACAGCGAAGGCCAGCACAAAGCCGAATTCGCTAAACACGCCCCCCGCTTGACCGGGTAAAAAGGAGATCGGGATAAAGACGGCCGCCAGCGTGGCAGTGGTCGAGATCACGGCAAAGAACACTTCGTTGGTGCCTGCGGCCGCGGCGGCAAAAGCCCCCATCCCTTGTTTACGTTTACGCACGATGTTTTCGATAACAACGATGGCGTCATCAACGACCATGCCCGTCGCGAGAACCAGCGCCAGCAAGCTAATGGAGTTGATGGAAAATCCTGTGATCCAAATGGCTGCAATCGTGCCAACCAAAGCCACGGGAATGGTCAAGGCTGGAATGATCGTCGCCCGCATCGAGCGCAGAAACGCAAAGATCACGGCCACAACGATGATAGTGGCAAGGCCGATGGACTTGACGACCTCGTCGATGGACCCTTCAATAAAGACGCCATCGTCAGAGGCGAAGATAAGCTCGACGCCGTCGGGCAGATTGGGGCGGAGGTCTTCGACTGCGGCGCGAACTGCCTTGGAGATTGTCAGTGTATTGCCAACCGATTGGCGGGTGATATCAAGCCCAACGCCAAGCTGACCGTTAACCCGCGACGACACATCGCTGTCCTTTGGCACAAACTGGACGAAGGCCACGTCGGCGATGCGTGTGGTGGCGTTGATTGAGACTTGTCCGATGGTATCGACGTCAACGTCAGCATTGCCCACGCGCAGGGCAAGGGTTTGCACGCTTGTCTCTAGCGTGCCGAGGGGTGTGTCGTCGCGCAGGCTGGTCAGCGCGGTGGAGACATCTGCAATGGTGAGGCCACGCGACAGCAGCGAGGGTATATCAAGGATGACGCGGAATTCATTGGCGCGACTGCCGCGCACGGTGACCTCGGCGATGCCGTCGATGGTCGAGAGCCTGTCGTAGATCGGCCCTTCGGCCAAGCTGGTTAGGTCGTCAAAGGACGCATCCCCAAGAAGCGCCAGACGAATGATCGCGTCCGCGTTGCTGTCGCTTTTGGTGACGGTTGGATCGTCGTCGATATCATTGGGCAATTGGCGCAATGTCCCTGCGATAATCTCGCGGGCCTCATTGGCGGCGACGTCTACGTCGGTGCCTTCAGAGAGGTCGATTGTGATACGGCTGGAACCCGTCGATGAGGTCGACTCCATATAAGATAGCCCTTCGAGTGCGCTGAGTGCGTCCTCAAGGACTTGGGTGACTTCTTGGTCAACGGTGGCAGGCACGGCGCCTTCGTAGTTGGTGCGCACGGAGAGGACGGGTTGATCCACTTTGGGCATTTCGCGCACGTCCACGGAGGACAGGGCCGCGAGCCCTGCAATCAGGATCAAGAGGTTTATGACGATCCCGAGGATGGGGCGCGACACGAATAGATCGGCAAAGCCTGATTTGGCGGGCTTGGGATCAGTCGCGCTCATTTAGACGCCTCGGCGCTTGATGGTGCACTGGGCGGCGTTGCGTCGGGTGTGGTGATGGCGGCCCCATCGCGCAGTTTTTGCGCGCCTTCGCTGACGACGGCGGTGCCTTCGGGCAGATCGGCCTCGATCCAAACGGTCTCGTTTTGGCGAAACAGGATCGTGACGGGGATTTGTTTGGCTTTCCCAGCATCGTCGATCCAGATACTCGACCCTGCCCGCGACCATGTAATGGCAGTGGAGGGCACGGCGGGCAGTGGCGCGTTTTCGTGGAACATGCGGACCGAGAACGTCATGCCGGGCCAAAGCAGACCGTCAGCATTTTCGATCCGCGCATTGACCGTCACGCTGCGGGTCACGCTATCAAGTCTGCTGTCAAAGGAGATAATCTTGCCGTCAAACACCCGCCCTGTGAAAGTTGGCGTGCTGGCAGAGATCGTCTCGACCTGCGACAAGATACCGATGGCCCGTTCGGATAATTCAAACGCGATTATGAGGGCCGCGTCGTCGTCGATTGAGACGATGGCATCATTGGCCGAAAGCATATCTCCGACATGGATGTCGCTCAGACCAAGCTTGCCAGAGATGGGCGCGCGCATGGTGCGGTTGTCCAAGGCGATTTGCGCCAGACCGACATTTGCCTCGGCCAGACGTTTGGCAATCTGCGCCTCTGACATGGTCACGTCTGTCACGGTGCCATTGCCGTTGGCACGCAAGCGGTCATAGCGGGCGACGGTTTCATTGGCTTGATCGAGCTGGGCTTGGGCGATGTCTAGATTGATTTCTTGGGTCTTGGCATCAAGGCGCAAGAGCACGTCGCCTGCGGTCACGGCACTATTGGTCGGCAAATTGACCTCGACGACTTCACCCGCGGACTCCGAAACGACCTCGGCACTTTGTAGTGCGGAGGCCGTGCCGATGGCGTTAAAGACAGTCTCGTAGGGCGCGAGCGCAAGAGGCACTGTGACCACGGTGGTCGCGCTGTTGCCGCCTCGTCCACCGCCCTGCCCGCGTTCTGGCCGTCCTTCACCACCTTCGGCGGCCTCTGGTGCTGCGGTCGTGCCTTGCCCTTTGTCCATCAACGCGACCACCGGCTTTGGCAACCCGAAGGAATAGGTATAGGCGCCAAACAACACTGCGGTCGCAACGGATAGATTGAGGATCAAACGCATACGTAAACTTTCAATGGGCCGAGTAACTGGAGTTGATACGGCGACAAAGCAAATTTCCGTCGCAATAAATTCAATGTCTACAATCAGCACGAAAAGGCGACAAAGGCCAATCCCGTATTTACACCAACCCGTGATCGCAATTGCACCCAGCGCCCAGTTTGTCGTCACTTAACCTCTTTTGCGCACGATGGTGTCGGATGAACGGGCAATAGCGTGAATCTGGTGACTAGGTGACGTGGCAGAGGTGTGGTATTTCGCGGTTAAAGAGGTGGTCCTGCTTTTTCGACCAGTTTGCAGCCTTGCTAAGGTAGATCAGGGTTTCATTTCAGGCTGCTAATCTCATTGGTTCTGTTTTGCTGACATAGGCCTCATCGGGGGTCAAGATGCCGTG
>Ga0181554_1001534_pt1 | contig 21638 bp, 18 predicted proteins | sample 011ome_16_FD_145602 | JGI IMG/M metagenome (GOLD analysis project Ga0181554, IMG submission 145602) | Coastal salt marsh microbial communities from the Groves Creek Marsh, Skidaway Island, Georgia - 011503CT metaG (spades assembly) | ecosystem: Environmental > Aquatic > Marine > Intertidal zone... | reverse complement strand
CCTCGAGGACGATAAGCGCTACTACAAGAACTATTCCGGTTGTGGCAATACCCTGAACTGCAATCACCCGGTAGTACGTAACTTCATTCTGGAGTGTCTGCGTTACTGGGTCGTTGAAATGCATGTCGATGGATTCCGCTTCGATCTGGCATCCATTCTGGGTCGGGATCGCGATGGGAGCTTGGTCGCCAATCCGCCCTTGCTGGAACAGATTGCGGAAGACCCTATCCTGAGGGATGTGAAGTTGATTGCAGAAGCCTGGGATGCCGGTGGAGCCTATCTGGTCGGTCGATTCCCGGGAGAGCGCTGGTCAGAGTGGAATGGGCTGTATCGTGATGACATACGCCGCTATTGGCGGGGGGATGGCGGCCTGGCGGGAGCCTTTGCCAGCCGATTGTGCGGCAGCGCTGACATTTATGAGCACAGCGGCAAGGCGCCAGTAAACAGCATCAATTTCGTGACTTGCCATGACGGCTTTACCCTGCATGATCTGGTCAGTTACGAACACAAGCACAATCTGGCCAATGGCGAGGATAGCCGCGACGGTTGCAACGACAATTTCAGTGCCAACTATGGTTGCGAGGGGGACACGGCAGATCCCGCGATCCGGCAGTTGCGCTTGAGGCAGATGAAAAACCTGATGGCTACCCTGTTCATGTCGCGGGGCGTGCCGATGATGCTGGGCGGGGATGAGTTCTGCCGGACCCAGCATGGCAACAACAACGCCTATTGCCAGGACAATGAGATTTCTTGGTTTGATTGGTCCTTACTGAAAAAGAACCAGGAGTTCTTCCGTTTCGTTCAGTCGCTAATTGCGTTTCGTCGCCATTATCCTGTGCTGTCCAGCGAACGCTTCTATCGATCGGAGGAAATCGGCTGGTTCAACCCCCAGGGTCATGCGCCTGATTGGCATGCCGATCAGGCAATAGGCTGTCAGATACAACCTGAGCATGGCGGTCAGATTCTATGTATGCTCGCCAATCCAACGCCTGGTCAAGTCAGTTTTCATCTGCCGTTGCCTCCAGAGGGGCGAGATTGGCTTCGGATGCTTGACACCGGAGCGCCTCCGCCCATGGATATCTGTCAGCCTAACCGGGGGATTCGCCTGAACTCGAGCGCACCCCTAATCATGCGTGACCGTAGCTTCGTGGTCTTGGTGGCAGAAAACTGATGAGGGCTATTTTTCTGCTCAGGGTGATATCGCCTGTGTGGTTGTGTACTGGTTGCCAAGGTTGTCCCTGATCTCTGCTTTCAATTCCCCCGCTTTTTCTGGTGTGAAGTAAAAACGGAAGTTGGGGTCGGCGCTGATGGCAATGTCGGTTTTGGCGGTCATGACCGGTTTTCCTTCAAAGCTGACCTTGACGTCGGTTACATAGTGGGCGGGTTGTACCATCCGGCTGATCTGATCCATCTGCATGCCCGTTATGTTGGGGTGACTGATGAGCAGCTGAACCGGATTGGGCTGGCCGAGGGTGGCCTTCTCGCCGTCAACCTTGAATTTCATTTTTCCCATACGCGCCTTGGCCGCCTCTAGGTCAGTTCCTATCGGCGCAGAGCAACCCCCGCTGGCTTTTACAAAGGCCTTGGCCATATGCAGCTTGCCATCATTAGTCTCGGCAATGGCGCGGACATGGGTATAGGCATTGAATCGCATGCGGGTGGCGATATCGGCCTTGCCACTCTCCGGGGTGAAGTCGAATGAAGCCGAGAAAGGAACCGGGTTGTTGTCGATGATGACGGTGATGTTCTTAATGTAATGATCCGTGGTCTGCGGAAATTTGCTGGTGATTTGGAGCGGAACCAACGCGGGGTCCTCGGCACGATAAGGTGCCGTGATTTCCAGGGTCTGCTGGTCTTCCTCAATCGTGCGATCGGAAAAAAACTTCTGTTTGAGGTTTGTATTCCAAGCCGTTTCATCTTCTCCCTCGGCGCGAAGAGTGGGCGAGGCCAGGAGAAATCCGACGACAATCATCAGGATTCCGGGTGCTGTGGCTGGGGTTTTCATTCTGAAACTCCTTGTGGGTAATTGTGTGATGTTGGCTTGCATGGGAGTGGATTCTGCGCGTTCAGGTATTCATTCGTCTTCCCATTCCAGTTCGGCAAATGCAGTCGCGATGTTGCGCTTGTGGAAATCGTCGAACAACTGCCAATCGGGCCGCATCGACTGGCCTATCTCGTCCATCGCTTGCTCGATAGTCTTTCCAGCCTTGATAGCAGCGCGAATTTCCGTTTGCAGGTGTTTCAGGTAGTTCTCTTCGCCCATGAGCGCGAGCGGCCAGGCCGCAACGACAGGTCCGTGGCCCGGAACCACCCGCTGGGCATCGATCTTTCGTAGCTTCTCGATCTCGCTGAGCCATCCGTTCAGACTGCCATCCACCACCGGAACATGTCCCATGAAAAGCAAGTCACCGAGCCATAACGTTTCCGTTTCAGTATCGAAAATGCTCAAATCATTATCGGTATGCGCCGTGGGGTGCGCGGTCAGTCGCAGGCTTCTTCCGCCGAGGTCCAGTTCAAGGGGGTCTCTGACCGGCCGATCCGGCGGCACGAAATTTTCCGGTGACAGTGAAAATCCCAGCTCACCATTGTCCTTCTCCTGGTAGTAAGGCGCCCTAAGAGCCATTGCCTGGGCAAGCTTGTGATGGCCCACGAAGCTCACCCCCGGTGCCTTGAAAGCAATATTGCCGTAAATGTGGTCAGGATGGACGTGGGTGTTGATCACATAACAGATGGGTTTCTGACTGAGCTTGCCGATTTGCTGTTTCAGGGCAAGCCCCTGCTCTGGGCTTCCGCCACTATCGATGACGGCGATGCAGCGCTCGCCGATGATGAATCCGATATTGGCGATCTCGCCCCGATTGTGTTGGTTGGGCAGCTGGTGGACGCCTTGGTGAACGTAGACGCCTGTCGCGATTTCCTTCAGGGAGAGTTCCTCGGTATTGGCCTGTTCCGGAATTGACAGCAGGCACAAGAGGGTACAGAGCCATAGAGGATGATGGAAGGCGGGTGACATCATGATGATTGGGTAAGGATTTAGCTGATGGGATAGGCGGTGATGCATGGGAATTTTCAGCCCGGTTGACGAGCAAATCAATCAATTTGCAATCGCTTTTGGATGATCTGCTTCCGGGGTTCTGCATGCGAATCAGATGGATGGATCGCAATGGAGGCGGCAGTCATTTTGTGCGTTTTCAGTCGTTGACTTTTGAGGTGAAATCCTTCAAGTTACGCACCCAAACGGGCATCTTCGGGAGATTTTCCCGTTTTTTGTATGTCAAAGACCTGCTGAAAAAGACTACGGCCATAACGGGTCGTAGGTGCGAATAAGCGTTCGAAAGCGTATTTTTGCCTTATATCTGAGGAGGATAGACGATGAATAACTCTTTGAAGAGTTTGTTGCTTTCTGCGGCCGTGGCGACCGCCCTGGCAGCTCCGGGGGTTGGTTTCGCTAACGCCGAAATCGAGAAGTTGTCCCATGATCCGATCAATTGGGCTACTTGGGGTGGCGACTACTACGGTACCCGTTTCAGCACACTGACCCAAATCAACAAGGAAAATGCCAAGAACATTCAGCCGATCTGGACGTTCTCTACAGGCGCCCTGCGTGGTCACGAAGGTGGTCCACTGGTTGTAAACGGTCTGATCTACATTCATACCGGTTTCCCCCACAAGATTTATGCGCTCGACCAGAACACTCACAGCGTGGTCTGGGAATATGACTACGCACCTGACAAGGGAACCGATCCTGCCCAGGTTATCGGCGTCATGTGCTGTGACGTGGTAAACCGCGGCCTCGCTTACGGCGATGGCAAGATCTTCATGGCCCAGGGTGATGCAACCCTCATCGCACTCGATGCCAAAACCGGCAAAATGGTGTGGAAAGTCAAGAATGGTGATCCCAAGGCGGGCATGACCAACACAGCAGCACCGCTGATCGTCAAGGACAAGGTTCTGGTCGGTATCTCCGGTGGTGAGTTCGGTGTACGCGGCTTCATGGCGGCCTACAACGTCAAGGACGGCTCACTGGCCTGGAAGACCTACAGCATGGGCCCCGATGCCGATATGAAGATCGACCCGGAAAAGACCATGACCTGGACCGATGGCAAGATGGCCCCGGTCGGCAAGGATTCTTCCCTGAAGACTTGGCAGGGTGATCAGTGGAAGATCGGTGGTGGTACCACCTGGGGTTGGACGAGCTATGACGCTGAAGCCAACCTGATCTACTATGGTTCCGGCAACCCCTCCACCTGGAACCCCGTCCAACGTCCTGGTGACAACAAGTGGTCCATGACCATTTGGGCACGTGACGCGGATACGGGTGCCGCCAAGTGGGTTTACCAGATGACCCCGCATGATGAGTGGGATTACGACGGTATCAACGAAATGACCCTGATCGACCTGCCCATGAAGGACAAGGACGGCAAGGAACACAGCAAGCTGTTGACTCACTTCGACCGCAACGGCTTCGGCTACACCCTGGACCGTATTACGGGTGAATTGCTGGTTGCCGAGAAATTCGACAAGATGGTCAACTGGGCATCGCACGTTGATCCCAAGACAGGTCGTCCCCAGGTGGTCAGCCAGTACTCCACTCAGGCAGGTGGTGAGGATCACAATCAGAAAGGCATCTGTCCTTCCGCCATGGGCGCGAAGAACGAGCCTCCGGTTACGTTCTCTCCCAAGACCAAGCTGATCTACATCCCCGGCAACCACACCTGTATGGACTATGAGCCCTTCCAGGTTGAATACACCGCCGGTCAACCTTATGTTGGTGCAACTCTGAACATCTATCCGGCCAAGGCTAACGTCAAGACCGGTGAGAAGGAAGAGAAGCTCCATATGGGTTCATTTACCGCATGGGATCCGGCAACCGGCAAGATTGCCTGGCAGATTGACGAACCATTCTCCCTGTGGAGCGGCATGGTCTCTACCGCCAGCGACCTGGTCATCTACGGTACCCTGGAGGGTTACCTGAAGGTGCGTGATGCCAATACCGGTGCAGAGCTTTACAAGTTCAAAACCCCATCCGGCATCATTGGCAACATCAGCACCTGGATGCATGATGGCCGTCAGTACATCGGTGTACTGTCTGGTATCGGTGGCTGGGCCGGCGTCGGTATGGCGGCAGGGCTTGAGGGTGATAGCGAAGGTCTGGGTGCCGTGGGTGCCTACAAGAGCCTGAGTGCCCACACCAAGCTCGGTGGCGTGTTCACCGTATTTGCGCTGCCCAAGTAAGGGTTGGCATGGGCCCTTGCGGCCCATAGCCTGAGCTTAATAAGGCCCCGACTGACTTGCTCAGTCGGGGCCTTATGTTTTGTAGGCCTGACCCTAGCTGGGTTTGGAACATAGAGGAAATTTTAGATGAGAGCTTTTGCGAAACAGAGAACATTGATCTTCGCCATCGGAGCGTTTCTTTTTTCAGCCGAGTTTGCGCAGGCAGGGGGGAAGACTTTCAAGGTTTGTGCTGACCCCAATAATCCGCCGTTCTCGGTCAAGGATGGATCTGGCTATGAAAACAAGATTGCCGAATTATTTGCCAGCGAACTTGGTCAGTCTGTTGAGTACACCTGGTTTCCACAACGGCTTGGATTTATCCGCAATACCCTCAAGGCAAAGCTGCCGGATTCGGAGGAATACAAGTGCGATGTGGTGATGGGAGTTCCCACCGGGTTCGAGATGGCGGCGACGACAAAGCCTTACTATCGTTCTACCTATGTGCTGGTTTACAAGAAAAATGGCCCATTGCAAGGCATCAAAGTTCCTGCCGATGTAGATAGGCTGGCTCCGGAAATAAAGACAAAATTGCGCATTGCGATGTTCGACGGCGCTCCTGGAACAACCTGGCTACTTAATCATGGCTTGATCGGTCAGGGAATTCCCTATCAGTCCATGACTGGAGATGTCACTCAAAATACGGCGCAGATACTGGCGCGAGATTTCTCTGAGGGCAAGATCGACATGGTCGTTATCTGGGGGCCCATAGCAGGTTATCTGGCAACGAGCAGCCCCGATACCTTCGAGTTGATTGCCATGAAATCCGAACCTGGACTCAAGTTTGATTTTCCGATGTCAATGGGTGTCAGAAGGCCGGACAAGGAGCGGAAGCAGATGCTGGACGATCTGATCGCCAAAAATGGGGAAAAGATCAAGGCCATTCTGGAAGGCTACAAATTCCCGCTGCTCGAGGCCAGTGAAGCAAAGGAAATCAAGAAGGATGATGACTGACCGAGTAGATCAATGGCGTTGAGAAAATGGGCTGAAATGCTGCGCGGGTGAGGAAACGGGCGCGCAGCAAGGTGACCTTGACCTGTATTCGTTATGAATGCTGAAGCTATTTAGGCTTGTTACCAGTTTCAAACCCGGGCTTGAGACCGTGCGGTTTGATCAGTCCGGTGCTAAAGCCGATTAACAGCGCCAGGAAAAGTACGATAGAAAGACCGATTCTCAAGGTCAAGGCGCGGACCGTACGAGGTGATCTGTCGCGATCTTTCAATAGATAATAGAGGCCAGAGCCAAGACTGCCGATAATCACGAGTAATGCCAAGACGATGAAAACTTTCAAAATCTTCCTTTTCGCTGTTGGATTTGCGACGCTGGCGTCATGACCCGCCGGGCCAGAGGCGGTTTGCCAAATTATAGCTTCAAACCGTCCTTTCAATCCGTGGGCCTGTTTGTCATATTTTTTCCGCTTTTCATGGTGTTGGGCTTCTGGCAGCTGCAACGCGCCGATGAAAGAACTGCGATCAATGCCCAACTTGATGCGCGCTCGCAAGAGCCCGCCGTTGCCCTAGGGGGGGTGCTTGCGGAAGACATTGAAGATCTGCGTTTTCAGCCCGTTGTGGCTGAAGGTCAGTACGATGGAGACCATCAGTTCCTTCTGGACAATCAGCTCCAGGGACAGATGGTTGGATACCATGTGCTGACGCCATTCAGACTCTCAGGGACGAACAGGGCAGTTCTGATTAACCGTGGTTGGCTCCCGCTAGAAACCAGTCGAGAGAAATTGCCGGATATCCATCAGTTGCCTTCGGGAGTCATAAGAGTGGCGGGGCGGATCGACCGATTGCACCGGGTCGGCTTTCGCCTTGAAGGGGCTGATATCCCGACGGCTGGTTGGCCTGCAGTAGTCCAAGCCCCTGATGCGGACAAAATTGGCCAACGGCTGGGATATCCGGTATTACCGTATCAGGTATTATTGGACCCTGCTGCGGAGGGGGGTTACAGTCGGCTTTGGCATAGCGTTCGACTTGATCCCGGCAAGAATCGTGGTTATGCCCTGCAGTGGTTTCTATTTGCGGCCCTTGCGGCTTTTTTCTTTGTCCGGCACGGCATCCAATCTGACGTCGGATAACTTTTTCCCGTTATGACACAAGCTTCAAAACCACTCTGGCAGAGCCGCGCGCTGGTGATCGTCATCGCGCTGACGGCCTTTGTTCCTTTTTTACTCGCCTGGTATTACGCCAATCACCCTGAGTTGATTGACCGAACCAGTAATTATGGGTCGCTTATTCTCCCGACCCGACAACTTAATCATGATCAACTGCTGGCTGCGCCCCTAGGCCCGATTAATGATAAGGAGCAGATCAAGGGGCGTTGGCTCCTGCTGCAGGTGGTCCCTGGTCTTTGCACAGCGAAGTGTCTTGAGACGCTACACAAGACTCATCAAGCCTGGCTGATGCTGAATAAGGAAATGCCTCGAGTACAGCGTGTTTTGCTGGTATCGCCAGCGGTCCGTTCACCGGAAGTGCCAGGAATTGCCGGAGATGATGCGCTGGTGACCTCGGGTCTGACCCCCGAAGTGCTTCAAGCGTTGACCAGCGCCATCGGCAAACCTGCTGAGGAGGGGGTCGTGATTCTCATCGATCCGCTCGGCAATCTGGTGTTGTGGTACGACACAGGATTTGACCCATATAAACTCGTCAAGGATCTCAAGCACTTGCTTAGGGCCTCTCAGATCGGCTGATTTGAATCACCCCTGATCTTTTGCGAGAAGTGCCCGCAAATGGTTTTAACTCCAAATAATAAACCCCACTCAATGCCATGTTCAGGAAGCTGACGCTTTTCACTCTTTTGCTCGCCCTCTGCGTTGTAACGATGGGCGCCTATGTGCGAATTTCCGATGCGGGCCTTGGTTGTCCAGATTGGCCTGGTTGTTATGGAAAGCTGATCGTCGATCCGGCGGCTGCCGGCGGCCCCGCCGGGGCTGGCAGCTTCGATGCGTCCAAGGCATGGAAAGAGATGACTCATCGCTACCTCGCGGGGGGGTTGGGTTTACTGGTCTTGTTGCTTGTAGGCTTGTCGCTTCGTGTGCGCGAACGGCGGAATCGTGTAATCGGCTGGAGTGTTGGTACTCTTCTGCTGATTATTCTGCAGGCGATGCTTGGCATGTGGGCGGTCAAATACAAAGTCATGCCCATGATGGTCACGGCCCATCTGTTGACCGGGTTCATGACTCTTTGGCTGCTTTATCGGCTCTATCTTCTGACGGGTCCCCAATCAGTACCCACGGAAAAGGTGCCGGGCTTGCTCTGGTTGAGCCGGGCAGGATTGCTCCTGGTGTTAATGCAAACGGCTTTGGGCGGTTGGTTATCCTCCAATTATGCGGCTCTATCATGTCCAGACTTTCCAACCTGCCTTGGAAACTGGGTGCCGGAAACTGATTTCTCCTCAATTGTGTCCGGCATGGCGCATCCTGAAAATTATCAGGGCAGCCTGTTACCGCCGGCAGCCCGGGTGAGTATTCACTTTCTGCACCGTCTCGGCGCATTGTTGACGTTCCTGGTTTTGACCGCGCTCGCGATAGGGGTAACCTCAAATCGCAAAGTGCCGCGACTTAGCAAGCCCGGGTTATTGCTGAGCTTTCTTTTGCTGGCGCAGATTGGTCTCGGGATGGCCTTGGTCCTTTTGCGTCTGCCGGTCATGATCGCGGTCGCCCATCATGCTGTTGCCGCGCTTCTGCTCTTGCTGGTGGTGCATATCCACTATTTCCTGGTGCTACCCGTTCGTCGGGCGGACAAAGTTGTCGGCTCTGATGAATTTGCTCAGTCGCCCGCTCAGCTGGAATCAATTCCGAGCGTTACGCTGCCACCGCACGCATTCCCCGAGCCGGCTCAGGTGGTTGTTTCTCCGCAGCCAGAACCACTGGTGCCCTCGTCGGAGGGGCTGTTTGTCAGGTTGAAGAGTCAGTTAGGGAAAACTCGTGGGGGGTTGACCGGCTTCCTCGGCAACTTGGCGCTAGGCAAAAAAGCCATTGATAGCGAGTTTCTGGAAGACCTGGAAGCCCAGTTACTGACAGCTGACATCGGTGTCACAGCCACGCGGGAGATCATCGAGCATCTCACCGAGAGCCTGGAACGTCATGAGCTTGCCGACATCGATGTGGTCAAGGGTCGTCTACGCACCTATCTGCATGAAATGATCACCCCGGTGAGTAGGCCGCTGGTGATCCCGCCTGAAACCCGGCCCTTCGTAATTATGGTCGTGGGTGTCAACGGGGTGGGCAAGACTACGACCATCGGCAAGCTGGCCAAACGCCTGCAAAATCAGGGACATAGTGTGATGCTGGCGGCAGGAGATACTTTTCGTGCGGCAGCTGTCGAGCAGTTGCAGACCTGGGGTGAGCGCAATCATGTCCCGGTCATTGCTCAGCATACCGGCGCGGATTCAGCTTCGGTCATCTTTGATGCCCTGCAGGCAGCTCAGGCTCGAGGTATAGATGTTCTGATCGCCGATACGGCCGGCCGCTTACATAATAAATCCAACCTCATGGAGGAGCTCAGCAAGATCAAGCGCATCATGGCGCGGCTGGATGAGTCGGCGCCACATGAGGTGCTTTTGGTGCTCGATGCGGGAACTGGACAGAATGCCATCAATCAGGCCCGACAGTTTGGGGAAGCCGTGGGGTTAACCGGTATTGCACTGACCAAGCTGGATGGCACGGCCAAGGGCGGCGTCATTTTTGCCCTCGGCAAGCAGTTTGGAATACCCATCCGTTTCATTGGTATAGGCGAGGGTATCGATGATCTTCAGGATTTTGATGCGGATCAATTTATTGATGCGCTGTTTTCGGACTCCGGGGTCTGAAACTGATCCAGTCCTGGCCGGATAAGGGAAGGTGTATCGAAATAAGGTTTGTCAGTCTCAATAATGTGGCACTAAACTGCCGGGGCATATCGGCCAAGAGCCAGTTCCGGTTGCCTAGGTGACGGAGGGTTCGACGGTTCGATGGCTATTCTTATAACGACTGAGGAGTCATTAATGAAAAACATCATCCGATTCTCCGCCCTAGCCATGACGGTCGCTCTGTTGGGCTGCACAGCCTCCCCCCTCGGAACCGCTGCAGCCGTTGGTAATGCCGCCAGCGCGGCTTCGGCAGTCAAATCTGTCAGCCTGACTGACATGCTTGTCAGCCAGTTGGGAGTCAGCAACCAGCAGGCGATGGGCGGTGCCGGCGCCATCTTTTCAATGGCCCAGTCTCATATGGCGCCCACCGATTTCAGCAAGCTGAGCGCGGCGGTGCCGGGTATGTCGCAAATGCTGGCTGTAGCTCCGGCGATTTCTGCGGTGACTGGGGCGGATTCCGGCCTCATGGGAGCGGCGGCATCTGCCATGGGTGGCAGCAGTTCACTGGGGAGTATCGCTGCCCTGGGAAGTGCATTTCAGACGCTGGGCATGAATTCCAGCATGGCTAGTGCGTTTATGCCGGTCGTCATGCAGTACGTCCAGGCCCAAGGCGGTGCTGCAACGGCCGGCCTGTTGAAGGCCGCCCTGCTCTGATCGGGTGTGTTGGGGCGCTGGTTGAAAGGCGCCCCTGCCATCACTCACTTCCCGGGGCTTTCGAGCTTGGTGGTATTTACCAGATGGGAAGTTAACACCCGCGATAGCCATAACTGATCCAGAACACCGGCACTTTCCCGGGCGCTATGCATTGCCCACATCGGAACACCGCAATCAATCGTCATAATTCCGAGACGTGCTGCGCTCATTGGCCCAATAGTCGAGCCGCATCCCAAATCGCTACGATGCACATAGGTCTGGCTGGGAACGCCAGCCTGGCGGCATAGCTCAGCAAACCAGGCTTCCGTGAACGCGTCGGTGGCATAGCGCTGATTACAATTGATTTTGACGGCGGGCCCCTGATTGAGCCTGATGGCATGACAGGGTTCGTAGGCATTCGGATAATTGGGGTGAAATGCGTGGGCGGCATCCGCGCTGATCATCAGGCTGTGAGCCAGGCCCCGCTGATATTCGTTCCGATCTTCGCCGCGACTCTGCGTGATTCTTTCCAGAATGTCCGAAAGAAAGCTGCCATCGGCGCCTTTGTGGCTTTCGCTACCAATTTCCTCGTGATCGAAAAAAGCACAGACCGAAGTATGCGCTGCACTCTCTGCGTTCAGCAGCGCCCAAAGGCCGGCGTGACATGAAGAAAGGTTGTCAATCTGGCTATCCGCCAGAAACTCCCCAGCCGCCCCCCAGAATGCGCCTTTCTGGGTATCGTAGACGTTAAGTTCAAAGCTCAGGATCTCGTCGGGTGTGCAATCGGCCTGTTCGGCAAGCAGGGCGAGGAGCTGCCGAGACGGAGGCAGTTCATTTTGCAGTTGGCCGAGAATCAGCGGTAATTCCGTCTGCTTGTTGAGCTTCAATCCTTCGTCATTGACCTTGCGGTTCATATGGATTGCCAGATTAGGCAATCGGGTCAGCACTTGTGCAAAGTTGATCAGCCGGCTTTCGATCCCATCCTTGCCGCGCAGGTGCAATCTGCCTGCGAGGCTGAGATCCCGATCAGTGAAGGTCGCAAGAATGGGACCACCGTAAACCTCGACGCCCAATCTCGTCAGTTGCTCGCTGCCGAACGCGGCTTTCGGTTTAAGCCGAAGGCCGGGTGAATCCGTGTGGGCGCCGATGATGCGAAAGCCGCTATTGGCTGTGGCCTTCTCGCCCACCTGGAAGGCGATAAGTGAAGAGTCACCACGTATGGCGTAATGTCGGTCGCCGCCAGCAAGTCGCCAGGGTTCCCGCTCATCCAATCGGGTGTAGCCATGAGTGCGCAGCCGCTTTTCGAGGGTCGCCACGGCGTGCCAGGGGCTGGGGCTGACATCTATGAAATCGAGTAGATCCTGGGCGTGCTTCTGGTGTTCTGGAGTGATCTGCATGGAGGGGTCGGTTCAGTCAGGATGAGGCTAGGGAACGGAGTAAATTCCGTCTGCGTTATGGATAGCTTGGGCCAGTTTAGCTGATCGTTCGTCTGCGGTGAGAGAGCCGGGCGGCGCAAGGGGGCAGCAATTCTGGGATAATCGTTGCATGAATTACCCCATGCGGCATCCGTTGATTCCCTGACCATGGCCAAGACGGTATCTTTGCTGCATGCCCGTGATTTGAGCTGTTTTCGGGGAGAGGTCTGTCTTTTCGAAAATCTGGGCTTCGAGTTGAGCGCCGGAGAAGCACTCCAGGTGGAGGGTGCCAATGGTGCAGGTAAGACCAGTCTTTTGCGCATCATTGCTGGCATGACCCCTCCTGATGAAGGTGATGTGCAGTGGCGCGGGCAATCCATTAAGGGATGCCGTTCCGATTTTAATGCTCAGCTGGCCTATTTGGGCCATCATCTTGGACTTAAGCATGAGCTGACAGTTGAGGAAAATCTCCGGGCCTCCATCTTGATTCAAGGCGCGGCTGATTCGCTTGGACAGGTGGCGGATGTATTGCGCCATGTCGGATTATCTGATCGGTCAGATTTGCCGGTGCGGGTTTTATCGGCCGGACAGAAACAACGGGTCGCTTTGGCTCGAATGCTGCTCGTTGGGGCGGTTTTGTGGGTAATGGATGAACCCTTTACAGCGTTGGATTCAAGCGGGATTGGTCTGATTGGCGATTTGTTGGGCGATCATCTTGATCGTGGCGGGTTGGCCGTCATGACCTCCCATCAGGCCATTCCGCTTGGGTCACGACTACAGAGGCTCGTTTTGTAATGTCATCGTCTTGGCAGGCTGTCATCGCGGTGGTCAAGCGGGATTTGTTGCTAGCGTTCCGGCATCGGGGTGAGTTGCTGAATCCGCTGCTGTTTTTCATGATGGTGGTGACGCTTTTTCCTTTGGGTGTCAGTCCAGAGTCTTCGCTGTTGAGGACGATGGCGCCCGGAGTGATCTGGATAGCGGCGCTACTGGCTGGGTTGTTCTCGCTGGAGAGCATGTTTCGCTCCGACTTTGATGATGGTGCGCTGGAGCAGATGGTGCTGAGTCCGCACCCATTGCCCATGCTGGTGCTTGGCAGGGTGTTGGCGCATTGGCTGGTGACGGGCTTGCCAATGCTGCTGATGGCGCCCTTGCTGGGTATGTTCCTGGCGTTGCCGGCTCCCGGTCTGGTCGCTCTGGAATTGACGCTGCTGATCGGCACGCCCTTGCTCAGTCTTGTGGGATCAGTTGGCGTCGCACTAACCGTGGGTCTCCGGCGTGGTGGCGTATTGCTAACCCTGCTGGTATTGCCCTTGTATATCCCCGTATTGATTTTTGCCACCAATGCCGTGTCTGTGGCTGTGGCGGGCCTGCCCTTCGATGGGCAGATTTATTTTCTTTTGGCCTTGCTGGCCTTGGCTATTACCCTGGCGCCGTTTGCCACTGCGGCGGCGCTGCGGATCAGTTTGAGTTGAAATCATGTGGAATACGATCTGGCGGTTTTTTCATAAACTGGCTTCGCCGAAGCACTTCTATCGGATTAGCGGTCTGTTGATTCCCTGGCTCGCCGCCATCACGGCTGTCCTGCTGATGGTGGGTCTCTATTTGGGGCTATTCGTAGCGCCGCCGGATTATCAACAGGGACAAAGCTATCGCATCATATTTGTTCATGTGCCCAGCGCCTGGATGTCGATGTTCATTTACACATTCATGGCCGTGTTGAGTGCGATCTACCTCATCTGGAACATCAAGCTCGCCGATGTCATGGCGCGGAGTTCCGCCGCGCTGGGCGCATCCTTCACATTACTGGCGCTGGCCACGGGATCACTCTGGGGCAAGCCGATGTGGGGGGCCTGGTGGGTATGGGATGCCCGGCTTACCTCCGAATTGATTCTGCTCTTTCTTTACATGGGCTACATCGCGCTGGTGATGGCGATCGAGGATGTCCGCACGGCGGCGAGGGCAGGGGCAGTGCTGATTCTGGTCGGAGTAGTCAATATTCCCATCATTCATTACTCGGTGGAATGGTGGAATACCCTGCATCAGGGACCTACGGTCACCAAGCTGGACAAGCCCTCCATTCACCTCAGCATGCTGGTGCCGTTGCTGTTGATGGCGGGTGCATTCCAGTTTTACTACTTCACGGTCGTGCTGATCAGGGCACGGGCTGAATTGCTCGACCGCGAGCGGCGCAGCGAATGGGTCAGGGATCTGATGAGCTCGTGAGCCAGGTTTGAGCGGCTGAATCCGCCGTTTCCCGCGGCCTGTTCTCCCAAGGCACAAAAAAACCCGATGGGCGAACCCATCGGGTTTTTTTTAAGAATTTCGCAGAGCGAAAAACTTATTTCATAGCGCCCTTGCGGAAGCCACGATCCAGCTTAGCGTTAACTTCTTCAGCAGCGGCAGCAGCGCGGCGAGCAGCAGCGTCAGCGCTGGTAGCAGCAGACAGTGCTTCGTCAGCAGTGCTCTTAACAGAAGAGATCTCAGCCTTCAGGCCATCAACCTGGGTCTGGAGAGCGCTCAGGTCGCTTTTGCTGGCGCAGCCAACGGTCAGGCCAGCAGACAGTAGAACGATGGACAGCTTGGTTGCATTCATCATTGTTAATTTCCTTCTTATGATGCGGTCGTTTTAAGAAAGCATCTGCACCTAAGATTAAGCACGGACGCCGCTCAGGTTTAAGTTTGCCGGGAATTCGCCAAACTTTCCAGTATTATTTTTACACAATTTGTTGCAATGTCACCAGTTTTTCGTGTTCTTGAACAGATTTATCCGCCATCAACCGACTTTCCTGCATCATTGTTCGTTGTTGATGCCTTTCCCTGATGCTCAGGAGATCATCGCTGATCGAGTTGGATTCAGTACAATGAGCGCCGAAACCAAACTTGAGTCGAGATGGCCGTCATGCACATAAAAACGATAAAAACTCACCCCTATATCGATCAAAAACCCGGAACCTCAGGGTTGCGCAAGAAGGTCAAGGTCGTTCTGCAGGAAAATTACCTGGAGAATTTCGTCCAGTCCGTGTTCGATGCGCTTGGCGATGCCACGGGCATCACGCTGGTACTGGGCGGCGATGGCCGCTATTACAACCGGCAGGCCGCGCAGATCATCATCAAGATGGCGGCAGCCAACGGTGTGGGTCGACTGCTGGTGGGCCGTGGAGCGCTTCTTTCCACACCGGCGGCGTCTTGCCTGATCCGCAAATATGGCGCTCAGGGTGGCTTTGTGCTGTCGGCTAGCCATAACCCCGGTGGGCCGGATGAGGATTTCGGCATCAAATTTAACGCAGCCAACGGTGGTCCCGCGCCGGAGAGCCTGACCAACGCGATCTATGCGAAAACGCTTGAAATCCAACAGTTCAATATCGCCGAAGCCGCTGATGTGAATCTCGACACCGTGGGTGAGTTCGTGCTTGGCACCATGACCGTACAGGTGATGGATTCGGTCTCCGACTACGCCGAACTGATGGAGCAACTTTTCGATTTCGACCTGATCGAGTCATCGTTGAAAGACCGCAGCCTATCGATCTGCTTTGATGCCATGCACGCCATTACCGGACCCTACGCTCAGCGTATTCTGGTTGAACGTCTCGGTGCAAGTCCAGACTCGGTGATGAACGCAGTCCCCCGGGAAGACTTTGGCGGCGGTCATCCCGATCCCAACCTAGTCCATGCCCATGAACTGGCCGAACGCATGTATGCGACTGGCGCACCGGTCTTGGGTGCGGCATCGGACGGAGATGGCGATCGCAACATGATCATGGGCGACCACTTCTTTGTCACGCCCAGCGACAGTCTCGCCGTGCTTGCAGCAAACCTCCATCTATTGCCAGCCTATCGGGCCGGACTCAAGGGCGTCGCCCGCTCCATGCCCACCAGCCAGGCCGCCGACCGCGTGGCCAAGGCGCTGGGTATCGGCTGCTATGAAACGCCGACCGGCTGGAAATTCTTCGGCAACCTCCTCGACGATGGCAAGATCACTCTCTGCGGGGAGGAAAGCTTTGGTACCGGCTCCGATCATGTCCGGGAAAAGGACGGACTCTGGGCCGTGCTGGCCTGGCTGAATCTGCTCGCCGTTCGCAAGCAGTCCGTGGCCGAGATTGTGCGCGAGCATTGGGCCAAATACGGCCGAGATTACTACTCGCGACATGATTACGAAGGCATGCCGCTGGCTATTGGTGACGGCATTATGGCCCACGTGCGCGGACAGTTGAGCGGCCTTATTGGCCAAGTGTTCGCCGGCAGTAAAGTTTGCCTTGCGGATGATTTCAGCTACACCGACCCGGTCGATGGCAGTGTCAGCCCGAATCAGGGGATCAGGGTCATTTTCGAAAGTGGCTCCCGGATTGTTTTCCGCCTGTCCGGCACCGGCACCGAAGGCGCCACCCTGCGCATATATCTGGAGCGCTACGAGCCGGACGCCACCCAACATGGCCACGATCCGCAGGATGCGCTCAAGGATCTGATCGAACTCGCCGAGCAACTGGGTGAAGTCAGAAAACGCTCCGGCATGGCCGCGCCGACGGTGATTACCTGAGGTCTGCCGGACCAAGCCGCCCTTAGCTTGGCTGAAGATGGAGAAAACGCAGCGTAAATCCAGTGCTCGCCAGCCGCAGCCAGCGGGCTAGCCGGCCACATGAACGAACGGCACCGCCGGATGTTAGCTTTGGTTCTAGCTACCGTTGGGGCTATGTGGTCAAGCTTGAGGTAATGATTGCATCACCTGATCTCTAAGTTAACCAGCAATGCCTGCCATCTCCCCGATCCTCACATCGGATTTGCCGTTGGACTCCAGTTGTTTGGGGAAAGCCACAGGATACGCGGCTGATCCCATTGCTCGGGGGGCTATAGCTGCCGCTTATTCATTGCTCCCGGGTAATGTGATCTACCCAATATCGTCATCGTAGTCTGATGACTTACTCTGTATCGATGACGGGATGTCGGATTACCTCGCTGGCATCCGTTTGGCCAACTGAGCATATTGCTCCAACGTGAGCGTCTCGGCGCGGGCTGCAGGATCGATCCCGGCTTCTATGAGTTTGGCCTCGTCGAAGAGGCTCTTCAGCGCATTCCGCAGGGTTTTGCGGCGTTGGGAAAAGGCCGTAGCGACGACCTTGCCGAGTGCCGCGGGACTAGCGTCAACGGGCGATTCCGTATGTGGGATCAGTCGCACGATGGCGGATGTCACTTTGGGCGGGGGGTAGAAACTTTCCGGGTAAACCTCAAACAGTTTTTCGGCCCGGCAGTAGTATTGCGCCATGATGCCCAGCCGGCCGTAATCCGCATCGCCGGCCTCGGCGCACAGTCGATCAATCACCTCCTTTTGCAGCATGAAATGCATGTCTTCAATAATCCCGGTATGGGCAAAGAGATGGAATAGCAGGGGGGTGGAAATGTTGTAGGGCAGGTTGCCGACAATGCGCAATTTTTCCCCATGAGTCAGGGTATGAAAATCGAACTTCAGCGCATCGGCTTGATGCAGCCTGAACTGAGGAGAATTTTCAAAGCGGCGTTTTAGAACGCTGGCAAGATCGCGGTCGATTTCGACGGCATCAAGGGGCAGCCCGCTTTTTAGGAAAGCGGCGGTCATCGCGCCTTCGCCCGGGCCGATTTCGACCAGGCGGTCTCCGGTTCGCGGGTTTACGGCCGCGACTATGCGATGTACCACGGTCTCATCACGGAGGAAGTTCTGGCCAAATCGCTTGCGTGGGATGTGATTCATTAGAGCGGTAATAAGTTTGTTCAGTGTCGCGAGCGTCGAACGAGGTCGATGGCGGCGTCGATGGCGGCCAGCAGGCTGCCGGGGTCTGCCTTTCCTGTGCCGGCCAGTTCCAGGGCGGTGCCGTGGTCGACCGAGGTGCGGATGATCGGCAGGCCGAGCGTGATATTAACCGCGCGACCAAAGCCCAAATGCTTGAGGACCGGCAGACCCTGATCGTGATACATCGCCAGCACGGCGTCGGCTTCGACCAGCATGGGGGGCAGGAACAGGGTATCCGCCGGCAGGGGGCCGACGAGGTTAAGTCCCTCCGCGCGCAGGCTATCCAGAGCGGGTTCGATGGTTTCGATTTCCTCCCGGCCCAGATATCCGCCCTCGCCGGCATGGGGGTTCAGGCCAGCCACAAGGATGCGCGGATCGGAGATGTCAAAACGCCCGACCAGATCCCGGTGGAGGGTGCGCAGGATGCGCTCGAGGCTCCCCACAGTGATGGCACGGCTGACCTCAGTCAGCGGCAGGTGGGTGGTGGCCAAGGCTACGCGCAGCGCCGGCGCGGTGAGCAGCATGACGGGTTCTCCACCGGTCAGATTGGCAATGTACTCGGTATGACCGGAGAAAGGGATGCCAGCCTGATTGATGCTGGCCTTGTTGATTGGACCGGTCACCATCGCGTCGAACTGTCCGGCAAGGCAGGCATCGGTCGCGGCACGAAGGGTCTTCAGAACGTAATCCGCGTTGACTGGAGATAGCTGTCCGGGAGAGAGGTTTGCGGCACTGGCCACATGCCAGACATGAAGTCTTTCGGGCGAGTGAGGGAAGCTTGGCGAGCCCGGGCTCCAATTCACCGGTTCGATGTCCAGACCGAGTGCGCACGCCCGGTCGGATAACAAGCCGGGATCTCCCGCAATCACCAGTGCGCAGGGAAGATTTTGACTTGCGATCTGAAGGCACAGGTCTGGGCCAATCCCCGCTGGCTCACCCGTGGTCAGAACCAGCCGGGGCATCATGGGCTGGGTTTGCCGGTCTCGGCGGGGGCGCCCTCAGGCATTAGCTCGGGGACACGAATCTCAACATAAGCTTCGTCGCGGATACGTCTGAGCCAGAGCTCGGTTTCCTCTTCGACCTTGCGCTTGAAGATTTCGTCCTGAGCCTGTTTTTTCAAAAGTTCATTGGTATCGTCAGACTCCTGGCGTTCGAGCACCTGTATAAGGTGCCAGCCAAACTGGCTCTGAACCGGTTCGCTGAGCTCATTAGGTTTCAGGTCATTCATGGTCTGCTCGAACTCGGGGACCAGGGCGCCAGGCGCGACAAAACCAAGATCCCCGCCCTTGACGGCTGATCCCTTGTCATCGGAATTGCCCCGGGCCAGTTCGCCAAAATCATCACCCGCCTCAATGCGGCTCTTGATAGTTTCAAGCTTCTTGCGGGCATCGTCATTGGTCATGACTTCATTGGGCTTTAAAAGTATGTGCCTTACGCGGGTCTTGGTGATGTGTTCCACGTCACCTCCGCGCTGGTCAATCAACTTGATAATGTGAAAACCGCTGGGGCTTCGGATGGGTCCCTCGACGCCGCCCTTTTTCATTTTGGGAACGGTCTCTGCGTAGATCGTCGGGAGTTCGCTGAGCTTGCGCCAGCCCAGATCCCCGCCTTTGAGCGCCTCTGAAGCATCGGACGAGCTCAGGGATATCTGGCGAAAGTCAGCCCCCTTGCGCAGATCAGCAATGATCTTCTCGGCCTTTTCCCGAGCGGCCTGGACGGTTTCCGGTGTCGCACCCTGGGGTGTGGCGATGAGGATTTGACTGAGCTGATATTCGACATTGGGGTTAGCGCCGGCCTTGAGACGAGCCTCCATCCAGTTCTGCACTTCGCGGTCACTGATCTTTATCTGACTGTTGACCTGACTGCTACGCAGCCGCTGCTGGGCCAATTCGCCCCTGATCTGTTCGAGAAAGTCCGGATATTCGATGCCCTCTGCCCGGAGTGAACTCCGCAGGTCCTCGGGAGACATGTTGTTCTTCTGAGCAATCTGCTGGATGGTCTGGCGCAGGGTCTCATCGTCGACACGCAGGCCGGATTTTTCGGCCATGCTTATTTGGATCTTTTCCAGTATCAGCCGGTCAAGAACTTGTCGGGCCAGAGCCAGCTCGGAGGGGGGCAAGGTTCCACTCTGGGACAGCCCTTGTCGAATGACGGTTATTTTTTTCTGAAGCTCGCTTTCCAGAATCACGTCATCCTCTACTACAGCCACAATCCGGTCGACTCCCTCGGCATGGGAGACGGCAGGTAGCAAGAAAATGAATAGCAGGCTGAGCAACGGGCCTGACCTTGAAAAGCAGGTGAAAGTGGTTTTTTGGTTGCTCATGTCCAGTGTTGCCTTAATAGTCTCTGAATCGGTAACCGGTGATGCTTCTCTCAAGGAATTTATCCACGTCTTCGTTGAGGGTGGTTAGGCCCTTGAGTTCGATTTGCAAGAACACGGCGTTATTGGATTGTGCGGTGCCGTCCGGATTGATGGTGTTGAGGTAGCGGCGCCCAATCAGAGCAAATCGCCAGCAGCAGGTTTCGCGTTCAAAACCGGCAAAGCTCTCGGTGGTCACATTGTCCAGAAACGAATACTGCCAGCGCCCGATGGCATACCAACCCGCCAGCATGGGTAGTCGCATGGAGACGTCGGTCAAGTCCAGACACCCTGAACTGTTGGTGTAGTAATTCTGGCCGGTCCATGACGGAGCACAGTTGTTTGTGTACTGGTTGCGTCGGTAACGATAGGCTAGGTTGAGAATGTGATTCTGTTTGTTGTTGTACTGCAGACCGACCTGGCCACGATCGAGTTGATTGAATGACGGGTTGTACTGTCCCGCTGTGTAGAACGACCAGTTGTCAGTAATGGCGCCGTAAAGGTCTCCCACGATATTCGAGAAGCTTTGCCGGTAGGTATCGGGCGGCAGCCCCGCCGGTGTCACTTCTTTATTGGAGAAATAGGCGATGTTGCCCACGGTGGCGCGAATACGCTCGATGCCGGTTTGATTGTCAATCAGGCGTGAGGTAACCGCTGCAGTCAGATCGTTGGCATCACCGACGCGGTCATACCCCGCGAACCGGTTCTCACGGAAGAGTTGGTAATAAGTGAAGTCATAGCTGGTGGTATCGAATACCGGGATGTTCTGCTGGTTCACCGTTGGGATATACACATAGAACAGCCGGGGTTCGATGGTGTGCTGCATCGGCGTATCAGCAATTTCGAGATCCCGATCAAAATAGGTGCCGCTATCCAGCGACAGGATAGGTGTGGTGAAAGTTTGGGTGCTGTTGCCATTGGTATTGACGCCGAGAGTTTTCTGCAGCTCCGCCCAATACTGTGTGTCTTGCAGGGAATACTGGTTGAAGGCAAGGGTCGCGCTGGGGCGAATGAAGCCTGCGCTGTTTTCCATCGGGTAACTCAGCTTGGGCCGAATGAGAAAGCGCTGGCCCATGGTCATCTCGTTGCTATCGGCCTGGATATAGGAGGCTTGGGTCTGATTGGTAAACATAAGACCGGTGTCGGCAATATTCTCGCCAAAGTTATGTTCGATCTTGGGTAGATAAAAATAGGGATACTGGGTTTTGGGGATGCTCGGATCGATGGTCTGGAAGTAGTTGGCCATACCGCTGATCGGCCCCCAGGGGCTGGTGTAGTTCACCATGGCCACACTGGGAATATTGAGGTAGTTGACCGTGTTGAGCGCTGATCCCAGTTGGTTCAGGTAGTT
>Ga0181554_1001533_pt1 | contig 21652 bp, 8 predicted proteins | sample 011ome_16_FD_145602 | JGI IMG/M metagenome (GOLD analysis project Ga0181554, IMG submission 145602) | Coastal salt marsh microbial communities from the Groves Creek Marsh, Skidaway Island, Georgia - 011503CT metaG (spades assembly) | ecosystem: Environmental > Aquatic > Marine > Intertidal zone >... | reverse complement strand
TTGGATTCATGATAGATACGTCGAGAACATCTGAAGTTGCACCGCTCGCGATGTAATACAGATACTTATTAACCGTGGTTTCGTCCCATGCAATTTCGGGGCACTCGCGCTGCCACTTGATATCGTCGAGTGAATACGCGTCCGAAATTGGATTGCGATAGAGTAAATCTCTCGACATTTGCCACTCGCACTCGCTCACGAGTTTAAGGAAAATACCTGTATATTCATTAGATAGATTCCCTTTCTCCACGCTCAGAGTGAGTTTAGTGTTGATTGAATTGCCGGTGTCGTCCGTAGACGGCACGTCGTGCAAAGGTAACAAATCACCAAACGGACGCAACTTGGTGTTGTCGCCGTTGATGGAGAATTTCAAATCGAGCATGTTGCCGCCAGAAAAAGAAGAACCACCATTCGTTTCGGTCGAAGTTAAAAGTAAACCATAAATGTGACCTTCTCTGTAAGGCGAATCGTTGGTAATGATCACGTCGAACAGCGCAGGTTTTCCGGGAAGGACAAAGTAGTTATCAGACCCCGCGGCGTGTTTCGCCTCAATTCCCAAGCCCGATTCTCGCCACATCGTATTTGGTTCGCCCGGGCATTTGGACGAGCCACCGATTGTTCTGAACAGAGGAGTACCGAATCGCTTATCGTTGGAAACTTGAATCACAAACTTGTCGTAAGGATCATCGTCACCGAGCGTATACGTGACTTCCATTTCACCGTATTTTGCCCATGCCAGAACTTTCTCTTGCCCGATACTTTTTCCGTAAGTGTCTGCGAACTCCGCTTCAAGCTCCCAAAATCCATACGCCATATTAAAATCTGTAGAAGCTGAAACGCTCCCTTCAGCTTCCATCGACCACGAATAGCCATAACTGTCGATGTTACTCTCGATGGATGAAGAAAACTCGAGGTTATGGCCACCGCCAGAGAATGAGAGATACACGTCTTGCTTCTCCTGATTAGATATTGTGGGTGTAGATTTATAGTCTCCACTATCAAGGTCTCCGGTTTCCAAAAAACCAAATTGAGCTTGACCGCCAAATAAAGATGCATCAACCATGGAGGAGTCCATATTTCCAATAGAATCAGGAAAAGTCGCCTTCATCTCTTCTGTCTTGGCATATTTGCTCATGCCGCGACTCCAAAGACCTTCGTCCTTGTCAGGATCATCTTCGTTGGAGTTGAAAAGATTTCGACCGTCGTCGCCAGTTCCACCGGGTTCGTACGAACTCAGCCACTTATCGCTCTTCGTCGGGAACCATCGGCCGTTCGGGTCGTGCGACTCTTCACCAGTACCTTCGACGATGATCTTTACTTTGTCATCCAAGTATGCCTCTGGGTTAGGGTTCACCATTCGATCAGCTACTGTCCCCATCACTGCAGCAAGAGGAATAAGAGGCGCCATGACAGACGATGAGGCTAAAACCCCGGTACCACCAAACGCCGCCAACCCACCAGCCGTAAAGCCGGATACAAGCGCATATGCATTGGCTTCTTGACCTCCATCGTTCTTCCAAGCATCCGTTCTTCTTATTTTTGGAACACCGTGAAGAGGTGCGTTATCCGATGGAATTGAATCCCACACTTCGCTGAGTTCCTCCCAATCCTTCTTCGCGGTATAATCGGGAGAAAGATCATCGTTTTGGGTATACGCTCCGTAAACACTCGTGATGAGAGGTTTCGAAATTTGACCATACACGGAATCATCCGAGGTGAACGGTACTCTCATAGCATCGAATTTACTCTCGATTTCTGTTATTTCGGCTTCCTTGTCTTCTAAAGCGTTCAACCCTTCAGGATTGAAATCCGGAGAGGACCATTCAAGCGTTCGTTTCCAGTCATTTAGCGCATTCTCAAGACGCGATTCCCACGTTCGTCTAATAACAGAGTTGTTGGAGGTTGTGTCATCAATATCGGTATCGGTTATATCAGATGTCTCATTGTTCGTAACTGAAATCAAATTTATCAGTTCCGGTAAAATCTTGTACTCAATCGAGAACACCGTCATGACGTACGTTGTTGGTTTTCGACCTTTCCATTCGATGATTGGAACCACTCCTAAACAGTCAGAAGTGTCATCTTGGAAATCAACCTTATCGGACCTCACGTACACAATTTCGAATCCTCCGCCTAGGATTACATCTCCCGGACGTCCTGGGATGGCTGGGTCTTGAGAAGATTCCAAATTTCTGTCTAGAGTCATGTGAAAGTCCCAGCCGTTGTCTGTTTCGCCACTTATCGTTACAGTCGGGCCTTCTTGAGCGTATCCACCGTGTCCTCCGAATTCCACTCTTGCCCCATTTGAATCTGTCATTATTTCGCCGTTGAGATAGCCTGATCCTGCAGCAATCCCGCCTTTTAAACTTAATTCTGCATCTGCTCCAGCTGCAAAACCCCACTCGCTTGTTTTTTCTGCCGCTCGAGTGGTTGTCAAACCCATCTCTAAATCTATTTTCGTTCCTTTCGAGATGGAAGAGAATGAGTTACCCCCGGGAGGGTCGTGTACGACGGTATACACTAAACCTTGAACCGGCGCGGTCGCGTAAAATTCAGAGTTAGATACGTATCGATCTTCAGGTTTACCACCCTCGCCGCGAGTCTTCGACGTCAACACGACGAGCTCTCGTTCGACGGTCATCGACGTAATGGCCCACCCGTCGTTCCGCTCAATGTGCGCCGAAAACGAGCGTCGATACGGCGTAACGAGGTTGGGAATGGCACTGCCTGAAAATATTTCGCGGGAATATTGCATATTGCCGAAATCAACGAATCCCACGTTTTCATCCCCAGTCGCCAAAACTGATGAAAATTTACACTCCTCCGACGGGGCTTTACTCGGATGGCACGCATTATCACCCCCCGTGATTCCATCCTTTATTTCCACCACGATATTTGTGGTGCTGCTCTGAAAATCAGAGCAAGTTGTGAAAGTGTCTCCTGTCGATGTGTAGTGCGCCTCGAAAACTTTTACGCCGACGCGTTTGCTCGCGTCGATTGTGTGTACATTATCTCTCATTGTTGTGCCAATTAAATAATTCGATGTTAAATCTCCTTCGTCTGGATCTGTATTCGAACTCAAACATGCCTCCGAGCTACTCGAAAGCGCGTGAAAGATAGTTGTAGGCGCATTGGTGGTGCCTCCTTCTCCTCCTCCTCTATCTTCTCTGGTGATCACACTACACAGATAACCGTGATACTCGTATCTGTTCGTAGCCACAGTTGTGCTCTCTAAATCCAACAATAAGACAGTTTGTACGAGCATGTCTCTATTTCTGAAATATTGCATAATTTCCGTACCCGCCTCGCACGTCGCGCCAGCTCCAACAGTAGTAGCACGAATAAACGCAACATCCATTCTAGAGACGTCCGGAGCCATTTCGATTTGAATGTAATAATCCATAGCGGCGTACGGCCAAGTTCGTTCATTACCATTACACGTACCAACCGAACCATCTACGCATTGCCAAGCTTGAATGTCATCGTAAGTGACGACGGCAGCTGCTCCGCAGCCGTTCGCCGGGGTAATCAAAAGTTCATATTCTTCATATTGCGAATCACATGAACCCGCGTATAAACCTATATCCACGGATCGCGTCGAAGTGTCGAGAAAGACCAAATTTTCACCGCCTACCGCAGCCGCTACTTCGTAATAACTCGATGAGGAAAAGGAACTACCTTCTCCCGGAGCAGGAAACTCTTTTGGATCTTGTGACACGCATTTATCATCACTTTCTTCGATATCTACTGAATTTCCAACGTAGCAAATTGTATGCCCAAGAACATCTTGGTCTCCTCCGTGGACGACAAACGTACGACCCTCACCTATCGGCACCCCAATTTCAAACCGACCCGATGTATCAGAAAAGTACGTTCCTTCGTGCACGTAACCTTGTTCACTTGTGTCATAACTATAGGCTTGAATTTTCGCAAACGGTAAACCGCACGCGTACCCTTGCGTTTTCCATGGTTCAAATATCACTATACCGTTGACTTTGACGGCGGAATCATCCGAGAAATCTTTTTCACAGACTCCATTGTTCGCGCAGGAAACGTCCTCGGAAGAAGATTGAGAATTCTCTTCTTCGGATCCGAGACGTGATATCGACTTGGATTTTCGGCCGAGCGAAGCCGGTTCTTCGTCATTCCCTGCTTGATTTTTTGATTTTTTCTTGTCGTATTGATGCACCAAATCCGACATCTGCTCCACGGCATTCACACTGATGGGATTGAACGCGACGCGCGAGATTAAGCTGGCAAAACTCAGCGCGTCACCTGATACTGATTTATCGAAGCGAACGCGTGTCACGTTATTGCCGATGACCGGGATTGCGTGTGCGGAAGATTGCGGAAGAATCGGTTGGGCACTGTTTGAAAAAACAATCGAATACAAAGCGTCTTGCTTCTGGAAAGTAGGTTTTCCGAGGCGAATTTTCTCCCCGCGCTCGGCGTAGCTTGAATACCAAGTATCCCACGATTGAGTAAGAACTGGCACCGAACTCGAGAACGTCGGTATGAAAGCCAGTCGATCGATTACGCCGTCGCGGTTGTAAAGCAAATCATAGTGGTTCGCGCAGTTTTTCATCTTCTTCATGTCCGTTTTTAACCAAAGCTTTACAAGATTCACACTGTCCGGCGTTGGTCCGGGGAATTGTCTTGTTTTGAACTCTTTGAACGCTCCAACTGCGTAATACCAGGTACTGTGGCCAATGCTTCCGTCGAGGAAGGTCGAGGAACCCTCGTTATATTCCAAACCTTTGAAGACACCGCCCGTTGCATCGGGTTTTTGCGAGTATAGATATTCGACTCCTTTCGAATTCAGAGCCGCTGTGAATCCCCGCGCGTAAGCCATTTCGCCGGTAAATCCACGAGAGGTGCTAACGTCAGGTCCATATGCTCTCCCGATGAGTAATTGCTTATTCGATCCGCTGTACGCGTATTTCCCTCCAGATCCACTCTTTTTCAGTACCCCGTCTACGTAGATGCATTTCGTAAACGAGCCTGAGTTTTCGTAGGTGAATACTAAGTGGTACCAAACGTCCAGGCTCGGGGTGAAATCGTAATTAAGATCATCGCCACGAAAACCAAAATATATACCTTTCCCAGGTCTTACTCCGATGTGAAGACCTGAGCGCGTGCTGCCCTTCCCGTGTCCAAAAATATATTGGTTGGACGGAGAATCGGTAAACATCACGTACGCTTCTAAAGTGAAACCGCGAAAACTCCTCAAATCGACTTTAGGAGTCTTGATGACGCTCGCAAACGAAGCTTTACTTCCGAAGTGTCCGCACAAAGATTCAAATACGCCGAATGTTGGTTCAGCTTTGATACAACCAGAACTGCTTAAATACGCGTCGCCAATGGAAGCGTCCGAGGAAGAAGTGTCTTTCACAACTGTTCCCGAGACAAAGGACGGGGCGTACTCAAACATTGCGTTGATAACTTCGCATGAACTCGCGGGACCGTCGTTTGCGTCCTCGCAATCGTGCATCGCTTGGAATGCGTGTGCGTATTTGAACATGCCTGCGTGCGACGTGACGCTATCATCGTTCCAACCGCCAACGAAACCGGTGAAAGCACGCGCGTCTTCAAACATTCTCGACATATTTGTAACTTTAGAAACGTCCCATTTCGAGATGTCCTGGTTGAAAGAGTGAGCTTTATAGAACATGTAGTCCATACTCGTGACTTTAGAAACGTCCCATTTCGAGATGTCTTGATTGAAAGCGTACGCTTCATAGAACATGACGCGTACATTCGTGACTTTAGAAACATCCCAACTGCCAATATCTTGGTTGAACTTTTTCGCTTGGCGAAACATCTGATACATGTTCGTGACTTGCGAAACGTCCCACTTTGAAATGTCTCGATTGAAAGATAAGGAACCTTTGAACATGCCTTCCATACTCGTGACTTTAGAAACGTCCCATTTCGAGATGTCCTGGTTGAAAGCGAAAGAATAATAGAACATGTAGTCCATACGCGTGACTTTAGAAACGTCCCATTTCGAGATGTCTTGATTGAAAGCGTACGCTTCATAGAACATGACGCGTACATTCGTGACTTTAGAAACGTCCCAACTGCCAATATCTTGGTTGAACTTTTTCGCTTGGCGAAACATGTAATTCATATCTGTGACTTTGGAAACGTCCCAGTTTGAGATATCTCGATTGAATTCGGAAGCTTTGTAGAACATCTTCCACATAGCTGTTACAGACGAAACGTCCCAATTCGAGAGATCGCCGTTGAAAGATGATTTTCCACTAAACGCCTGTCCCATACTCGTGACCTTGGAAACGTCCCAATGCGGCATTGGACCAATCTTATTATCTGCGCCGTACTGGTAACACAAACCATCGACTGGAGATTCGCTCAGACATCCGTTAACGTGCGTTTGGAAGTCACCGTTCGCTATCGCGCCGCAAAACTTTAAATCTCGATATGTAGTCCAAGACGACCAGCCAGTCAAACACCCTTTTCCACCTCCGCAGCCAGAGGTGTATCGTATCCCTTCACAGCCGCCTTTGTCACATTTGTGTTTGTAAGAAACCGCGGTGCAGCCGCTGCATGCGCCGCATTTCGCGACAGCTTCGTCGCTGGATATACCGGACGTAGGAAGTGTAACGCCGTCATCGCACGTCGGGACTGAAGGATTTTTGAGGGCCCACCCGTTCGCGCGATTTGAGCAATGCTTTTCTCTCTTCGTTGGTAAACTCTTCGTCGCGCCGAGAGACGCTCGATTTCCGTTTTTGAATCCGCTCAAAGTCTCAGAACCGAGAAGTCGCCTTCTCCCAATCTCGTCCGACGCGCTTGAATTGTTGGTGTCCGCATGAGGTGGATATACTTCTTTTGAAATGAAATGTGCGGAGCGAGTCGCCGATCCGAGCGCGCTTGATAGTCCCGAGCCGATTTGGGAGGAAGATTTCGAGGATGCGAGTTTCGACCACGTAAAATGCTTGTAGTTTTTTATGACCGTGGTTGAAATTGACTTATACCCATCCACGCCTCGTTTCGTACTCTCAGCCGGATTCGAAGTTTGGCGCCAGATGTACGATTGTTCTTTTTGCGGATATTCAAGTTTGAATTGAAACCCGCCGTATGAACTAGACTTGCCGTATTTCGAGATTTCGTCGAGCCTTGAATACTTTTTCTCCGTCGAAGGCGAGACGCCAAAATGTTTCGCTTCGTCAGAATTTAACCAAAAGTCACCCTCGGAACTGTCGTGCTTGAAAATTAAATAATATCCGTCTTTATCGACTTCCGCGTCGCAAGGGAGAAATGATTTTGTTTCAGCAGCGCCATCCGCGGAAATTTTGATCGGCTCATTTCCAGATACTTTCGGTCGAATAACGTCGAAAGAACGAATGTTTTTCATTTCCTTCGATGAGTACACGAGCCATGGCGTTCCTGAAACGTATCCATATCGCATCAAACGGTTCGCACGAGCGTATTCGGCATCGTCCAAGTCGCCGTCGCCGTTCGTATCGAAAGTTGCCCAAACTTCATCCGTAACGATAACTTTCGTATTCATAAACGCGCTTCTTTGCGTGCTCACGTACTCGGCGAACTCTAATCTGTTCATTCTTCGTTTCAGCTCGCACGACGATGGTGGACCATTTGTGGCGCTCGTGCAATTCGTGAATTTCGCTTGAAAGGATATCGCACCTGCAAAAGCGTCCTCGGAAGTTACCGAAGAAGATAATTTCCAATCTTTCAAGTGTTGATTGAAGTTCACGGCATCGCGAAACATCTCTCTAATATCCGTAACTTGAGAAACATCCCAATCGGACAAGTCAGCGTTGATTTCCGCGTTGCCTTTGAATAAGCCGTTCATAGTCGTGACGCGTTTCACGTCCCAACTCGGCATTGGACCAGTGTTACTGCTGAATCCGTACCTGTAGCACATTCCATCTTTCGGCGCTTCTGCGAGACATTCGCGCACGTGCAAATGGATGTTCTCATCCGTGATTGCAGTTGCTTTGACTTTGCTCAATTTACGCCAAAACTGAAAACCCGACCATTGTTTATGAGCGCCGTTCCCACCAATTTGTCCATTCGTGAATCTGCACCTCTTCGTCTTCACATTTCTGTCGAACCCGGCGCAGTTTCCACATTCTGTGCATAACTTGGCGCATATGTAAACGTCGTTTTCTGCGTCGTCGATTACTACTTCACGAAGTTCCGAGCCGTCTTTACATTTACAAGGTTTAATTGTGCTAAACGCGCCGTTTCCTTTGTCGTAGTCTCCGTAATACGGAGCAATCAATGCGCCGTCGTATACTTCCAGAGCGATAATGGCGGTTTCCGGTACCCTTATTTCCTGATTCTTAGAAGTGTCGTGCGAATGAAAAAAATCTTTGTGATAAATAGCGTCGTACACGTCTGTTTGGTACGCCTTTACGCTGACGTGCGTCTTTTTTGGCGTCAAGCCGCTCGCGTCCATAATTTCAATCTCGTAATGTCCATCCTCGTCCGTAAACGACGAATACGGACAGTCCATGATTCGTCCTTCGACGATAATTTCGGCGACTTTGATCAAATCATTGTTCTTTTGAAGGATTGTTACGAATTGGCCGTTAAAAGAGGTAACGGTCGTGCCGACGCACGCGTATTTTTTTTGTTTGGACTCCTCCTCTGCTTCGCCCGAAGACTTCACCGGTTTGCATGACGAACCTTTCGTGCCCACGTTTTTGTTGTCTTTCGGATCGTCGTAGTCGAGAATTCGAACATCGAGATTTGCCGCGTTCACCGCGTCGACGCTGGTTTCCTTCGCGAATTCCACCGTGACGGTGGAAACGGCGTAAAAACTCATCAAATCGATTTTAAAACTCTCCCCCGACGTCAAAGTAGAAAACGAGTCTGAAAATCCATCCGTTATTTGAAAGCCGGATACAACTTTATCAGGATTCGAATGTATAACCATCATGTGAGACGCGAGGTTACTCGAGGAGCGATGCGAAGTTTGCGCCGACGCGCTACTAGGAGAAGTAATCGTAGCGCACACGCGAACGTTGCGCACCGGAACCATTTCATTTCCAGCGACGTAAATCGAGCCCTCTAACGTGCTTCTCCAAGGCGACGTTATGGTGACGGGATCGGAAATTTCATCGAGAGTCTGTGTTTTAGGATACTTCGTTCGAATCGCGTACTCCCAGACGGCCCCCGGTGTCTCTATCGCTTCGTAGTCGAAGAATGTGATCGAATTGAATTTTGAAGCGCATCCACTCAAAGATGAGTCAATGAGAACGACGGAATCATAAATTCCTTTTGCGCTCCCTTCGGAGACTGAACGACGAAGAACTTCGAAACCAATCTCGTCCAAAGCGGTATCTCTGAACGAAAACAACATTCCTTTGTTTGATGGCGTCAGAGCGAGATCTATCGCTGCACCGGTGAAGAACAAAGCCGTCGCGCACGGCGGAACGGCTGATATTTCTGATGCGTCGTCGTCGTCGGCATAGTGAGCAACAATGCAATACGTTCTACGACTTTGCGGATTCGCGTATCCGAGCTCTGCGCAACCTTTGGTGCGACCGCATTGCGCGATTGCCTTTAGCATGGCAGGACTGACGACGCCTTGATAAATTCGAAAGTCGTCATACATTACCAACTTTGCATAAAACACTTTTGGTTTCTCTTGAAAGTGCGGAAAGTCAACCATGTTATGATCAAAATCTTTCATCGAAGCTTTTTCGTCACCGTCGACGAATACGCTCAAACCATAAACACCGTTAATTGTCATTGCGACGTGGTGCCACGTCCCGGATGCGATAGAATTCTTACCTGATTTTATGGTCTTTGAGTTATCCGTATACTTGTTGTCAAACAGCTGCTGATACCCTCCGATCACTTCATTTTCACCCGAATCATAAGAAAGAATCACTCTGTTGACGTAAGTTCCATCATTCGTGTTTCTCAAGAATAAACTTCCGTCTGACGATTGTTCTGTGCTCGAGTCCAATAAAAACCACATCATGATCCCGCTCGATGAAAGAGCGCGCCTTGTACCATACATAAATTGATTGAATCCATTATTCTTCCGTTTCGCGCACTTGATGCCGTCGCCGCACGCTTCAATCGTGAATCCGTCTTTCCATTTGTTCCCGTCGTACCCGTTGTTACCTTGAGTACTCATAAACGGTAAATCGTTGTCGTCAAAGGTCAACTGTGCGACCAGAGTCACTTTAGAATCTCCCGTTCCGACGGCTGGCCGAATATCCGTTAAAGTTCGAACGGCGGCGCCGTTGAACTTTTCGTATAATCTTCCGTCCGCGTACGCGCACTGATAGTCAGAATCGCCCGGTACCTTGGAATAGTCCCAGGAAACTGAAACCAATCCTTTTTGGGCTTCACATTGCGCCGCGGTCGTCTCTTCTCCGGCTCTCGAAGTTGGGTAGGTTGCGCTACGAATGTAAATCGGCGATGATTTGGCCGCGTTTGCTTCGGAGTCGATTGAAAAACATCGAGTCGGAAGCTGCGCGGATTGAATAATTTTCGATAAAAGGATTCCGCCTTGGTCGGAGAAATCCGTGGTGGTTTTCGCCACGTGCTCCAAATATCCCGTGTCCACGTCGTGCGCTGAGAACGCGGCGCGAACTTCGTCCAGAGAAAGAACGCCGTCCAAAGGATTCACGTCGAACTTTCGAAACAGTGACTCCTTGACCAGATGGATTTTGTCGCAATCGGCGTTCAAAAACTCCGGGGAGGATTGTAAGAACAAATCGCCGATGTGAATGCGCGAAGACGCGAGCCATTCGCTGCATCCCTCCGCGACTTTAAACGTGTGCAAAATTTGTTCGCCCGTATCCGTTCCCGTCGCTTTGCTCGTCGAGCTTCCTTTATTCAAAAAATAGCACCGATACCGAATTTCGATATCGCCAGACTGGATTTGACCGTCTTCCTTCGTGACGCGCAAAGTCTTTCTGGTTTGAGCAGTTTTCTTTGAATCGTAAAAGCTGTTCCATTGCATGCACGGTAAGTATTCGCCGTATTTTGAACACGAGGTTTGTTCTTTGGCTTGCACTCGAACATCGCATCGGAGACCTTTTTTCTGATTCGATTTAATATCATCTTCGCTCTCGAAACACGACTTTGAATTCGCGCACGTCGGATGAGAAACCGAGATTCCAAAATCAAACTCTCGATTTGAGACGACTTTTTGCGCGTTGAGAATTTCAACGGTGGGTTCGTCTCTTTGCCCGGGCGGCGGCGGGCTCGGCGGCGGCGGGCTCGGCGGCGGCGGACTCGGCGGCGGCGGCGGCGGCGGCGGACTCGGCGGCGGCGGCATAGTATTAAGATATATCTTGACATATGAGAGCGCCCAAGATGAGCTTTCGCAACTAGTCGTGCCCAAATTTGTTGAAATCAATAACTTAAGCGAATCGCTGGAATGCGAGAATTCGCGACTGTAAGTGTGTACCCCGTCTCTGTCATTCTTATGATTCGAGCTTCCGCCGCATACGTGACCCCTTCCGCCTTGGTTTATATCAACATTACCAAACCAATACGAGGTTGAACCGTATTGGAGTTTAAATTTTTTATTCGACCAATATTTTCCGTCAATAGAAACAACTTTAAACTCAACTTTAACCTTTTGATGGGGCGGCAGGTTCGTATACTCTCTTTCGGCGCGCGCATCCTTGCAAAATCTGCCGTACCCGCCAAGCACACGTCCGAGACTCCCGCAAGTTCTGTAGCACGCGTTCCCGTTACGCACGTGCGCCGTTTTCCATCCGTTTTTCATCTCTATTAAATCATAACAGTCGCTAGCGAAGTTGTCATAATTCCACTCATACAAGCCATCACTCCCAAGCTCAGCAAGTTCGTACCCAAGTTCGGCAAGGTTGTCTGGCGAAGTAGCGTTACCGCCGAGCTCGGCGATTTTACTGTCGCCATCGACTGCTGCACTTTTTCCAAACTCAACGACACCGTCTGTATCCGTTGTCGTCGCGAGAGCGAAAGGAAACGCTCGCGGAACAATTGCAACGAGTATTAGTGCACACAAAAGGAAACGAAGAAGGACTCGGTGCGGCCGCGCGCTCGTCGTCTGAATCGTCGTCGTCGCCGCCATTCTCGCGCGACCCCTTCCTCTTGGTTTTCAGTCCGTCAGTCAAAAGCCAACAAAAACACGCGATCGAGAACACGCGATCGAGAACCCGCGATCGAGAACCCGCGATCGAGAACTAAAAACTCTGTCCAAAATGACAACTTTTTTTCACTCACTTTTGTGTTTTTCTTTTTTGCTTCTTCTTCTTTTTTGCTCTGTCTCTGTCTCTGTCTCAGACGTCGTCAGACAGATTCTTCTTCGTCTTCTTCTTCTCTGAGAAGAAAGACTCTCTCTTTCCTCTCTCTTTCGGAAGACTTTCAAAAAGAGAACGATCGATCGATGATTATTCTTTTTTCGTCGTCCGCTTTTCTTTTCTTTGAGTGATGACGATGAAGAGAGAAAAGACGATGATTTTATATGTCGAAGACGATTCAGACGACGACGACGACGACGACGTTGTGTTTCTGATGATGAGACCAAGAATCACTTTCAAAATCTTCTTCTTCTTCTTCTTAATAAAAATAAAGCAAAAAACAAGAGAACAAGAAGATCACCAACGCGAGAACCCAAAACGCGATTCTTGATGATGAATGATGATGGTGATGTGTTTTTGTCTTCTTCTTTTGTGAAGAATTGTTTTCGTGTTGTGAATTTTTTAGTGTTGGACTGCTTATTAAAAAAGTGATTTTTTGGTCCGAAACGACGCGAAACTGGTGTCTGTCATCAGTCTGTTATACACAGACTTTTTGTCTTCTTCTTCTTCTTCTTCTTCTTCTTCTTTCTTCTACTACTACATACTCCTACGAGTACTATAAAGAGAGAGGGAAAGGATTACTCCTACAGAAAAGAAAGGAGAGAGTTAAAGAGAGAGGAAAAGAAGAGACCATAAAAGTAGTTGTTGTTGTTGTAATTTACTACTACTACTACTACTACTACTACTACTCACACCGTGTGTTGTCGTTGTCGTTGTCGTTGTTGTTGTTTCATCGTCGTCATATCATCGTCACGAGAAAACGCGAAAAAAAAAAAAAGGGTGTTCAAAATTCGTTTGAGAAAAAAAAGCTTTTGGTTGTTGCTTCTTTTCTTCTTCTTCTTTTGGAAGAAAAAAAAAAGAAGAAGAAGAAGAAGAAGAAGAAGAAGTTGTCTCGTCTCCTCACAACAAGTACACCACAAGTCACAAATAAAAGCAGAGAGAGTCATTATTAGAGAGAGATTGATTGAGAGAGATTAAGAAGAAGAAGAAGAAGAAGATCGACGATGAGAGAAGAGAAAGAAGACAAAAAAGAGAAAAAAGACGAAGAGAATTACGACGATTCAGACGACGACGATTCAGACGACGAGCGCACTTTATTCGAGTATAAAGATTTAGCCGGGAACGTGCAAGGTCCGTTTCCGTTGACGCATTTGGAAGCGTGGAATCGAGACGGCTATTTGAGTCGAGAACTGGAAGTTCGTCGTTTACGTACTATTACTAATAATAATATTAATAATAATAACAACAACAACAACAACAACAACGACGACGACATAAACGTGAACGACTCTTTGTTGGAGTTCACCACGCTCGGTCGAGTGTTGGATGCGCGCAACGAAAAATTGTTGAACAAACGAGAAGAAGAATTCAAAGAAGAATTCAAAGAAGAATTCAAAGAAGAAGAAGAGAAATTGAAAGAAGACAAACAACAACAACAACAACAACAACAACAACCAAAGCACGAAACGTCGTCGTTATTAGATGAACGGTTGAAGAACGTGTTTGGCGGCATCATCATTGGTGGTGGTGGTGGTGGTGGTGGTGGCAGCGGCGGCGATGGTGAAAATGCAGTCGACGACGACGACGAAACAACAACAACAACAACGACAAAGAAGAAGAAGAAGAAAACGTATTCTTCGGGGGCGCCTTTCGCGTTCGGCGGCAGTTTCTTGAAAAACGACGATGGAAGCGCTTTAACCGAACGAGATGAGGAAGCGATCAAAAACGTTGAAATAGAAGATGATGACGATGACAAAAGATACGAGAAGAACGACGATGAAGAAGACGAGAACGACGAAGAAGAAGCGAAGCAACACGCGTTGCGACTGTTGGAAGAAGAAGAAGACGGTCAAGACGCGGAGGAGGAAACATCCAAGGCGAAAGCGAAACGGAACCAAGTTCTCGAACAGTTTGAGGACGAGCGCGAGAGCGCGAAATTCGACGTGGACGAACGAACGAGCTTTGGTGGAAAACATCCGAAAGAGATTCCAACGATTGGCGCGAATTTTGGCAAAGGAAATAATGCCAAAGATCCGCGACTTTCCAAAGAGGCATCGCAGTTGCGAAAGCTATGCAAACAAGGCACCAAAGCGCTGCTCTTACCGACGCACGAACTTTTGATGAGCGCGGCGACGAGAACGTTCGTGATGGATAGAAAAGACGACGACGACGTCGTCGATGGTGCGCTCGATGAAGACAAAAGTGGCGAGAAATTTCAACGCCCGAGGAAAGAGTACGAAAATGAAAACGAACGAGACGAAGCGCTCGAGGAGGAATTGAGAAACGTTCAGAAAGGTTTGCTCAGCAAACTCTACGATGGAGATAAAAAAGAAGAAGAGCGAATAGGTGCGACGAAGAAACGACGCAAAAGCGTAGACTTTGATCTGAAGGAAGAAGAAGAAAACGACGATGCGAGAAGTGATGGCGAGCGATCGGATATTTCCTGGGGCGCAAAAATGGGCACGTACGAAGATCCAGCAAAGAGAAGCAGAGCGGTATCCTCCTCTGCCGCGGCGCGAAAAGCAGACGACGATGGCGATGAATATGGAGATCGAAAAGGAGACGAAGGAGAAGATGAAGAAGAAGATCTTGAACGAGACAAAGTGCGCCGCGGAAGAAAGAGAACAAATAGAGATGGTGGTGGTGGTGATGATGATGATGATGATGATGATCGTAGGCGCGATTCAGAAGAAAAGATGAAAGAAGAAGCGCGAAAACGACAACGAGCGTTGGAAGAAGAGGAAGCGGAGCGACAACGACAACGGCAGATACTCTTAGAGAAGGAAGAAGAAGAAAATAAACGCGTGAAGCACATCGAGTTTATGAAGTATTTGCACAAAAATCCAACCGCCGGCGAATGGTGGCTTCCAAACGAAGAAGACGGGAAGCCGACTTTGGGTCCGTTTCAATGGGCGGAGTTGAGCGTGAATTTACCGGGCGTGCGAGTCGCGCACAGATACGAAGATAATCGATGGCAATTTGTTGGAAACGTCAACGAGAACGAAAATTTAGTCCCATTTGTTCCGTATAGTTCCAGTGCCGCCGCCGCCGCCGCTGCAGCGGATAATCCTCCAGAACTAGCCATCGCGAAGAAGATGGAGAGAGAAAATGTCTTTTTGCCGAGAAAGCAAAAACCGCTCGAGGACGATACAGACGAAGAAGAAGAAGAAGAAGAAGAAAAGGTATCGTCCGATGACGAGGTAGATGATGGAGACGATGGCGTGGAGAAAGAATCATCCGAAGAAGGACTCGTCGTCGAAGATGGCGAAGTCTACGACGACGATGGGGAGGAGGGAGAGGACGACGACAACGACGACGACGACGACGATAATGAAAATGAGAACACCAGCGACGATGATGAAGTGGATGCAGCTTTTTCGGAGAGCGACGAGAGTGACTTTCAGGATGAGGACGAGGGTGACGTTGATTTCAACGACGACGACGAGGATGATGATGCGAAGTTTACTCGATATCTCGACGTTGAAAACACGCACGAATGGTTTCGAAGAACCATAAACGCGTACGACGACGCCGACGACGAGGAGTTGAAAAGAAACGGTGATATGCCGACGACCCAAAACGATGGCGCCGACGAAGATGAAGGTAAAGAAGAAAAAGAAGAAAACGACGATGGAGAGGACGACGAGGAAACAGTCCAAAGATGGTTCAGAACGCACATCGTCGATGGAAGTTCTTACATCACCTCCGCGGGATCGTTGGAACTCGCCGCCGAGAATAGTAATAAACGAGGCGGCGCGAACACCATGATGCGTTTCAAACGATTTGAAAATCTGTCGCAAATTAGCGCGTCGCTGAGCGCCGAATTATACGAATCCATCATGATGAACAAAGCGAAGAAGAAAATAATCTCTCAGTTAGTCGAAGAAGTGTTGGATTCACTTTAATAATTAGTTTGCAACAAGAGTTATTATTCGAGTTGTTGTGTGTAATACTAGTAGTAGTAGTAGTAGTAGTAGTAGTAGTAGTAGTACTAAATTTTCTCTCTCTCTCTCTCTCTCACTCCAGTCGTCCGAATAATCATCCCTCTTTCCCGGATATCACGAGAAGACCGAGAATGAAAATCAACGCGTATTTAATCATCGGATGATCGTTCATCAAAATCGTCGCTTTCCCGACGTGCGGTAAATATCCAACCGTTCTTCCCATGACGTGTTTCTCGTTCAACCATTTCTGTCCGGGCGCGTATAAGCCGATATCGTCCATGTAATTGTTATCGCCTTTCGTGAGCATCTCGTGTTTGAATAACGACGATTCAGACGACGACGACGAAGAAGAAGAAGAAGTTTCCTCCTCACTGCTATTATTATTATTATTACTATTATTACTATTATTATTATTATCATCATCATCACCTTCACCACTACCACTACCATCGCTCCTAGTGCTACTCAAACCGTCCTCGCCGCTGGTATTACCGCCGCGTCCTTGGTCTTTTTCGTTTTCGCCGCTTTCCTTTTTCGTCGTCTTAATCGTCGTCGGCAAAGAAGAAGAAGAAGAGGAAGAAGAGGAAGAGGAAGAAGGAGGAGAGACGAAAGGATGGAAATGGCTCTTTATGACTCTGTGTACGATTGGAATCTCCCTTCCGTCGATTGAAAAGACGATAATTTCCCCGACTCTCGTTTTCCGTTCTTCGTCTTCGATGTCTTCTTCTTTGATCTTCTTCAACGAGAGAAACAAGATATCTCCTCGTTTAAACGCGGGTTCCATGCTCCCACTCAAAACCACCACGACTGGACTTTCCGAGTGCGTGTATAAGCACAAACTCTTCCAAATCATTAAAGCGCTGGTCACGATGAGCGTCAAAGATAAAAGTTGCAGAGTTAACTGTCGCACGTTCATGGATCTAATCGCCACGAAGACGTCCGAGATTGGCAGGATGATGTGTCGACGAAGAAAAGATGAAGACGATGATGATTCTTTCTTCTTCTTCTTTCTCGTCGTTGGTGTTGTTGGTGTTGTTGTTGTTGTTGTTGTTGTTTTCGTCTGCTTCTTCTTCGTCGTCATCTTCCTTCTTTTGATGCGACGCAGTTTGTTTAGGTGTGTTCTTTTAGTAGTATTCGTTATACTCTTTCTTCTGTATGATAAAAACTTTTTCTTCTTCTCTTTCTTCTTCTTTCTTCTTTCTCGAATTTTTTTTATTCTTCTTTTGTTTCGGGTTTGGGATCATTTTGGATAACACTTTTGCAAAAAAAGAAAACACGCAGAAACACACACTTCTGTCAAAACGGCAAAAAGAGAGAGAAGAGTGAAGTAAAGAGAGAGAGAGGTAGTAAAGAGATATGCGTTTTTTCTCCTCCCTCTCCCTCTCCTCCTGCGCGTCGTGTTCTTGTTCTTCTCGTCGGGGTTTGACTTCGTCGTCGTCGTCGTTTACGTCGTCGTCCACGTTTAGTCGTCGTCGTCAAAATCGAAGAAGAAGAAGAAGAAGAACGAATGAGAAGAACGCGAAAACCACGACGACGCTCATCTCCAACGACGCGAAGGAGAACGACAACGACGACAACGACAACAACAACAACAACAGAAGAAAAGAACCCGACGCCATCGTCAGCGTCAAACTGGACCAAGATGGTCAACGAGACTATCCCATCTACATCGGCTCCGAGCTCGTGAAAGAGCGAGGCGACTTGCTGCGAAAACACATCAAAGGCGAGACGGTTTTAATCGTCACGAACGAAACCGTCGCGCCGTTGTACCTGGAAAAAGTGAAAGAGAGTCTCCTTCTTTCGTCGTCGTCAAAATCGTTGAGAATCGAATCGGTCGTCTTGCCGGACGGCGAAGAGCATAAAAACTTGGACGTTCTCGATTTGATTTTCGAAAAAGCGTTGGATGCTCGCTTGGATCGGAAGACGACGTTCATCGCTTTAGGCGGTGGGGTCATAGGGGATATGACTGGATTTGCCGCGTCCGCGTATCAAAGAGGCGTGAATTTTATCCAAATACCGACGACGGTGATGGCGATGGTGGACTCCTCGGTGGGCGGGAAAACCGGCGTGAATCATAAAAAAGGCAAAAACATGATTGGCGCGTTTTACCAACCGCAGTGCGTGTTCGTGGATATCGACAGTCTAGATTCCTTACCGGAGAGAGAATACAACTCGGGAATAGCCGAGGTGATTAAATACGGTTTAATTCGCGACGCGAAGTTTTTCGATTGGATCGAACAAAACGCGGACAAGTTGCAAAAGAAAGCAATCGATCGAAAATCTTTAGTCTACGCCATCCAAAGATCGTGCGAAAACAAAGCGGAGGTGGTTGAATTAGACGAGAAAGAGAGCGGATTGAACGTTCGAGCGACTTTAAATTTAGGACACACGTTTGGTCACGCGATTGAAACCGGCGTCGGGTACGGGGAATATTTACACGGCGAAGCGGTGTCCATCGGAACCGCGATGGCGGCGGATTTGAGCTTCCGCTTGGGATGGATCGACGAAAACTTACAGACGCGAACGGTGGATTTGTTGAAACGATTTGATTTACCCATCGAGGTCCCGCGTGGTAGCATGACAAAAGAGAAATTCATGGACTTGATGGCGGTGGATAAAAAAGCGTCGCAAGGTAAAATGAACTTTATACTGTTAAAAGGCGATTTGGGCGGTTGCGTCTTCACCGGCGACTTTGATCAAACAAAGTTGCGAGAAACGTTGGAGAGTTTTGTCGACGGTCGTATAAGTCGTTAGAAAGAGAGATAATTGTTATTGTTATTATTATTATTATTATTATTATTACGAGTTATTATTATTATCATCATCATCATCATCATCAAGTTTATATCATCGTCATCATCAAAACTCCATCATCATTTTCTTTCAATTGTTTGATGAGAAACTTTTCTTCTTCATTTATTATTTATCACATAACACGCAGGCAAATTTTGTTTCCTCTCGTCTCTCTCTTCTTCCTTCCTTTTTGTTTGTCTTACGTGGTAGAAGAACTCAAAGAAGAACTCAAAGACGACGACGACGACGACAAAGAAGAAGAAGAAGAGAAGGAAGATAAACGCCTCTAAAAAAGATGAGCATCGTTGAGGAAAAAGAAAGTTCATCTCCTTTTTCTCGAAAGACGAATTCATCGATTTTCGTTTTAGTCGTCGCGATTGTCAGCGCGTCCACGGCTGGAGTGATATTCAAAATACTCGAAGGGGAACCTTTATATAATAATAATAATAAAGGAGTTTTAGAAAAAGGAGAAAAAGAAGAAAAAGTGGCGGCGTTGTTAGCTTCTTCTCGCGTAACCGCGACGGCGTTGGTGCAGTTGCCGATATTTTTGTGTTCGCTTCTCTTTCGCTCTTCTTCTTCGTCTTCTTCGTCTTCTTTGAGAGGAGAAGAGAGGAAACGAACGAGGACGACGATACGTGATGAAAACAACGAGGAAGACGCTCGATATCTCCGCGAGAACTTGCACGTGTTCGTTCTGAGCGGTTTCTTCTTGAGCTTACACTTTTACTTTTGGATGAACGGCTTGGTGAGAACGAGTTTGTCGCACTCGCTTTTATTCGTCACGAGCTCACCAATCGCGTACGTATGTTTAACGGCGATGACGTTTCGAAGCGAGAAAGTGCAAAAAGTTATCGTTTGGGTGGTCTCGAAGAAGAATAGGCAGCAACAGCAACAGAAAAAGAATACTGTTGGCGACGAAGACAATAACGAGACGCGCGAGACCGGCGCGAATGGAGGCGAGATTGAGTTGCACGAATACAACGTAGAAGAAGGTAAAAAAGAAGAAGAAGAAGAAGAGAATGAAAACGTTAACGACGACGACGACGACGACGATGAGTTTACAGAATTGTATACTGTTCCTCCTTCCTCTTCTGTTTCTTCTTCTTCGATTCTTCGATTCAAAGACGTTTCAAGTTTTGAAGTCATCGGCGCAATTATAGGTTTCGTAGGTTCGTGCATCATCGCTTTTGACGCAACAAATAAGAATGGTAGTAGTAATAGTAGTAGTAGTAGTAGTAGTAGTAGTAGTCAGCGTAACGACAGGCCTTCTTTGAAAGGAGACGTTCTCAGTCTGTTGTCTGCGATTTTGGTGTGCGGATACATCGCCATCGGGGCAAAAATAAGAGGCGATAGACCGTCGATGCCGATATTTGTGTATTCGTTTCCTATCGTCGCCTCGGCGGCGATATTTTTACAAATTGTGGTGGTTCTCACGTGCGCGTTTGATGATGACGGCGGCTTTAAGCCGACGGTCTTTTTAGAAAGTTATCGATGGATGAGATTTTGGGATCCCGCGGTTGGCCAAAAGACGTGCTTCCTCGTCTTTTTCCTGGCCGTCGTCCCTGGCACGTTAGGTCACTCGGGCTTTTTCGTCGCCATGAAGCACTTATCCTCTCTGACGGTCACATTCGCGTTATCTTTCGAACCAATCATCGGGTCTGCGATTGGATATCTGTTGTCCGTTTCTTCAATTCCTGGACCGGCCACATTTGTCGGAGGATTCGTTTTGTTAGTCGGCGTGTACTGTTGCAACTTGTAGTAGTTAATCTCTATCTAAAAGTAGTACCCTGTACGTACACGTATATACATTTCTCTACTACTCGCTACTCCGGATTCGACTCAATCCGACTTTCTTCAACGATTGGTCCGAGGAACTCATAATCATATCGAACGGGTCCACCGAATCAGCCTCGATCGCTTTCTGTCGGATTTCATTCGCGAGCGCGATCCGCACCCGTTCGTGCACTAAATCTTTATGCCTTTGACTGTTTCTTTTTAGTAGTTGTTTCGACCTAGTAGCGTTATTCGTTTTGTTATTATTAGTAGTAGTAGTAGTATTGTTTAAATTATTCTCGACAGCCTCTTCCTCCTCCTCACCATCATCATCCTCGTCATCATCATCATCATCATCATCACTGCCGTAAATCAAATCCAACTCCGCGTACAATCTCAACTGCACCTCGTCCTCTTGCGCCATGCACTGTTTCGTCTTTCTCCACAACTCTTTCGCCTCTTCTTCGGTTAAATCCGAGGCTTCTTTTCGAAACTTTTCGTACGCGTTGGACCAATTCTTATTTTCTCCTCCTCCCCCTTTATTCGTATTCGTAGTATTCATGTCGTCGTTGTTGTTGTTCATTTTCCCTTCTCTGGTTGTGCTTCCGCACATGGTCGTTTTTGGCACCGCGCACAATATTCGCTTCATTTCTTTACGTTTTAGAGAAGAAGAAGTCAAGAAGAAGTCAAGAAGAAGTCACAAGAAGAGGATGATTTGTGATTTTTGATGTGTTGTGTGATTTGAGGTTGTGTCCTCTAGGCCCCCAAAACTCCCCCATTCATGAAAAAAAGCAAAAAAAAAGAACCACCCAAAAAAACTTTTTTTCTTCTCTTTTGTCTCTT
>Ga0181554_1001527_pt1 | contig 21728 bp, 18 predicted proteins | sample 011ome_16_FD_145602 | JGI IMG/M metagenome (GOLD analysis project Ga0181554, IMG submission 145602) | Coastal salt marsh microbial communities from the Groves Creek Marsh, Skidaway Island, Georgia - 011503CT metaG (spades assembly) | ecosystem: Environmental > Aquatic > Marine > Intertidal zone... | reverse complement strand
CGGATGTCGTGCTTGAAGAGGCCCAGTGGACCCGTTTTCAAAGTCTGGTGCAGCGCCGGGCAGGCGGCGAGCCTCTGGCTTATCTGGTCGGAGAGGCCGGATTTTATGGTGCATTGCTGGCGGTGACCCCGGACGTGCTGGTGCCGCGACCAGAAACCGAAGAGCTGGTCGATTGGGCACTCGACGTGTTGCGTGACCAACCCGCACCCACTATTGCCGATCTGGGGACCGGGAGTGGGGCGATAGCGCTCACCTTGGCACGCGCCCGCCCAGATGCTCGGGTCATGGCCGTTGATGTTTCTTCAGCAGCCCTGTCGGTCGCTCAATTGAATCAACAACGGCTGGGCTGTGCCAATGTTGCGCTGATTCATGCCAGTTGGTATGACGGTTGGCAGGCGGCCGACGGCCTTGATTTGATCATTAGCAACCCACCGTATATCCCCGCGGATGACCCGCACTTAAGCGGCGATGGCGTGCGTTTTGAACCCCGTCTGGCGCTCACGGATGAGGCCGACGGCTTGGATGCCTACCGCGCTATTGCCGCCGGCGCTGTGGCGCGTCTTAAGCCCGGTGGGTGGTTGCTGGTGGAGCATGGGCATGATCAGGGGGCGGCAGTGGCGAGCCTTTGGTTGCAGGCAGGCTTGGTTGATGTCAGGGGGCGGCTTGATTTGAGCGGTAATCCCCGGATGACCGGCGGGCAGAAACCAGCGAGATCGGCGTGATGCGCCGGATGCCTGAGCTCTGGCAGGATTGGCCGGTATCCCTGCGCTGGGCGGTAACTATTTCTTTAGGCGTGCATTTGTTGGTAGTTTTTCCGCTGGCCTTCTGGCTGTACACCCCCATCGCGATGCCGCAGGCGCCACTCAGTGCCGTGTTACGAGGCCCGGGTGAATCCACTCAAACTGCGCACGACGATTCAAGGACCAGGGCGCCCCTGTCCGCCGGAGAGACCCGTAAACCCACGCCGAAAACGCCACGCGTGCCACGGGTTCAAAAAAAGCATGATGAACGCCCCGCAGATACCGCAGCGCCTCTGCCGCCCACGCGGGTGGGCGTTGCGCAGGGCGACGCCGCTGCAGCACCTAATGTGAGTGCTAAAGCCGGCAGCATCGGTGGGGCGCCGGAGTTGGCTCGCGATGGGGCCGACGCGGATGCGCTCCAGCGTTATCGTCTGGCGTTGGGGGGCGAAGCACGGAAAGCCAAGCGTTATCCGGAGGTTTCTCGTGCTCGCGGGCACGAGGGGGTTTGCGAGATGATGATCGTTTTATCCAGAAACGGTGGCCCCCCTGTGGTGGTGCCGGGTCGGAGCAGTGGTTCACCGACGCTCGACGACGCAGCGTTGGTCATGACACGTCTGGCGGCTGAGCGAACGCCGGTACCGGCAGAGCTGCAGGGGCGTAATCTGCGTATCCCATTGCGTATCCGCTTCTCGCTCGACGATTTCTGATATTTGTCTCTTTTTTGCGCCACATCAAAGCGCCGGGGGTTTAAAGCAGACTTTTCGGCCTGACTTATCGTGGCAGAGTGTTATAATCCATTGATTTCATTCATTCAGCATCTTTCTCTGGGTGAATGTGCTGTTGCAACATAATGGCCTTGGGCGTGTCCCGAAGCTATGAGTTTTGCCAATTTAGGAGCGTGTATATATGTTTAACGGACTCGTTGATTTGCCCTGGTGGGGTTACATCGTGTACACCTTGATCGTGACTCACATCACGATTGCCGGTGTCACCATTTATTTGCATCGTCATTCCGCGCACCGTGCGTTGGAACTGCACCCTGTCGTGTCGCATTTCTTTCGTTTCTGGCTGTGGCTCACCACCGGTATGGTGACCAAGCAGTGGACCGCGATTCACCGCAAGCACCACGCCAAGTGTGAAACACCGGACGATCCGCACAGCCCACAAGTTCTGGGTTTGAAGAAAGTGCTTTGGGAAGGCGCCGAGCTGTATCGTGCCGAAGCCAAGAACGACGAAACCATGAAGCGCTACGGTGCTGGCACGCCGGATGACTGGATGGAGCATCACGTTTACAGTCACTCAGTGATTGGTGTTTCCATTCTGATGATCATCAACCTGATTCTGTTTGGGCCAATCGGTATGACCATCTGGGCCGTACAAATGGTCTGGATTCCGTTCTGGGCCGCGGGTGTGGTTAATGGCGTGGGTCACTATTACGGCTATCGTAACTTTACCTGCCCGGATGCATCGACCAATCTATTCCCGTGGGGGATTCTGATTGGTGGCGAAGAGCTGCACAACAACCATCATGCGTTCGGTACCTCGGCCAAGCTGTCGAATAAATGGTACGAGTTCGACATCGGCTGGCTGTACATCCGCACGATGGAAGTGCTGGGTCTGGCCAAGGTGAAGAAAGTCGCGCCGCGTCCGAAGCTGGGTAAGGAAGTGGCAGTGGTCAATGCTGAGACGCTAGATGCCGTTATTACCCACCGCTTTGATCTGATGACCCGTTACGGCAAGGCGATTCGCCATGAGTTTGCCCGTACGCTGGAGCACCACAAGCGTGACCATACGCTGGCCGATAAGAAGACCATGCGCCAGGCGTCACGCTGGGTGGCTGGTGATCTGGATCAGATGCCGGCTGAACTGCGTCAGCCTGTGGATAGCGTTCTGGCCGAAAGCCCGGCGTTGACCAAACTGTGCACCATGCGCAGCCAGCTGGTAGCGATCTGGGAAAAAACCAGTGTATCGCGCGAGCAACTGGTGCAAAGTCTGCAAGACTGGTGTAAACAAGCGGAGGCTTCAGGCGTGCATGCGCTGCAGGAGCTTTCCGTGCGCGTTCGCCGCTACGTGATTTAAGTTTTAACGGTCGACCTAAACAACCGGCTTCGGCCGGTTGTTTTTTTTCAAGGTGTAGTCAGATGAATGATGTAGAAAGCCAGGACACACTGGTTGCAGAATCTCCCCTGGATGCTCAGCCAAGCCCTGCGGCGCGAGGCAAGAGCATTCTGCCGGAGGTAGAGCGTCGCCGAACGTTTGCGATTATTTCCCACCCGGATGCGGGTAAAACCACGCTGACCGAAAAGCTGTTGCTGTTCGCGGGTGCGATTCAGATTGCCGGTAGTGTTAAAGCGCGTAAGGCCAGTCGCCATGCCACATCGGACTGGATGGAAATTGAAAAGCAACGTGGCATTTCCGTCGCCAGCTCTGTCATGCAGATGGAGTACGGTGACTGCGTCATCAATCTGCTGGACACACCAGGTCACCAGGACTTCTCTGAAGATACCTATCGCGTGCTGACAGCCGTCGATGCGGCCCTGATGGTCATTGATGCCGGTAACGGTGTTGAGCCGCAAACCCTGCGTTTGCTCGAAGTCTGCCGTGCCCGCAACACACCCATCATTACCTTTATCAACAAGCTGGACAGTGAGGTCAAAGACCCGCTCGATCTGGTGGATGAAATCGAAAAGGTGCTCAAGCTGACGGTGGTGCCATTTACTTGGCCGGTGGGTATGGGCAAGCGCTTTGCGGGGGTTTATGACATCCGCAATGATCAGATCCGTTTGTTCCGTTCGGGTAAAGATCGCCTGGAAACCGAATCGGAAACCCTGCAGGGGTTCGACCACCCAGAGCTGGCAGATCGCTTTGGTGCCGAATTTGCACAGGCGGAGCAAGAGATTGAACTGATTACCGGGGCTTCGGCAGAGTTTGATAAAGAGGCCTTTCTCAATGGTCAGCAAACCCCGGTCTTCTTCGGTTCGGCGATCAATAACTTTGGCGTGAAAGAAGTGCTGGATGCGTTAGCGGAACTGGCTCCGGCGCCTAAAGCCCGTGCTGCCATTCAGCGCGTTGTTCATCCGGAGGAACAGGCGTTTTCCGGTGTCGTCTTCAAGGTGCAGGCCAATATGGACCCGGCCCACCGCGACCGCATCGCCTTTGTGCGTGTCTGCTCGGGTAAGTTCACGCGCGGTATGCAGCTGAAGATTGGCCGTACTGGTAAAAGTATTCGTACAGCGAGTGCAATGTCTTTTCTGTCGCAGCGTCGTGAATTGCTGGAAGAGGCCTACGCCGGTGACATTATCGGCATTCCCAATCACGGCTTGTTGCAGCTCGGTGATACGCTCACTGAAGGCGAGAAGCTTCAATACACTGGCTTGCCCTTCTTTGCCCCGGAAATTTTCCAGGGCGTAGAAGTGGCCGACCCGATGCGTGCCAAGCAACTGCGTACGGGTTTAATGCAGCTGGGCGAAGAGGGCGCGATTCAAGTTTTCCGCCCGCACGACGGCGGTGCGTTGCTGCTGGGTGCGGTGGGTACGCTGCAGTTTGAAGTGGTGGCCCATCGCCTCAAGCACGAGTACGGCGTTGAAGCGCGGCTGGTGCCGACCAAGTATCGACTGGCGCGCTGGGTCACAGCGGAGGACCCGGCTGAGCTCAAGCAGTTCATTGATTTCAACGCGTATCGGATTGCTTACGATGTCGTTGAGGCGCCGACCTTCCTGGCGTCCTATCAGGGCGAACTGGTCATTCCTGAGCGCTGGAAAACCATCAAATATCATGCACTACGCGAGCATGCTGGTTTGATGTTCCAGAGTAAGCTGGCTGGCTAACTGACGGGTTGGTGTGGGTAACGGTTAACGCCGTTGTCCTGCACCAAAGACAAAGCCCACCGCAAGGGTGGGCTTTGTTGCGTTTGGGACGCGCGCAGCTTACTTAAGCTTGGTTTCCTTGTACGGCACGTGCTTGCGTGCTTTAGGGTCGTACTTAGAAATTTCCAGCTTTTCAGGCGTGGTGCGCTTGTTCTTAGTTGTGGTGTAAAAGTGACCGGTACCAGCGCTCGATTCGAGCTTGATCTTTTCACGTCCGCCTTTGGCCATGGTGTTCTCCTAGATTCGGGTGAGCGGCTTAAACTTCGCCGCGGGCGCGCAGGTCAGCGAGAACGGTCTCGATGCCCTTCTTGTCGATGAGGCGCAGACCGGCGTTCGATACGCGCAGGCGTACAAAGCGGTTTTCGTTTTCAACCCAGAAACGGCGGTACTGCAAATTCGGCAGGAAGCGACGCTTCGTTTTGTTATTGGCGTGAGAAACGTTGTTTCCCACCATCGGGCCCTTGCCCGTTACTTGGCAAACGCGTGCCATGATTGACTCCTGTTATCCCAAACGGAAAGCCGATGATTATAAGGCAAAAACCGGATAAAAGACAAGTGTTACGTTGATTTGATGTTTTTAGTGGATTCAGCGCAGTTTACCGTGTTCGCTGAATGAGTAGGGCTCAGCGAGGCCGGCTACGATGAAATGGTCCAGCAGGCGCACGTCGATCAGCCCCAGTGCCTGCTGCAGTGCTTCGGTTAGATGCTCATCGGCACCTGATGGGTCGGCGATGCCGCTGGGGTGGTTGTGGGCAAAAATTACGGCGGCGGCATTGTGGTGAATGGCGCGTCGGACAATTTCACGGGGGTAGACGCTGGTCTGAGTGAGCGTGCCACGAAAGAGTTCTTCACTGGCGATGAGTCGGTTACGGGCATCCAGCCATAAGGCATGGAATACCTCATACACTTGATTGGCCAGACTGAGCTTCAGATAACGCCGGACATGGTCGACAGAGGACAGAGAAACGCCCTGAGCCATTTCTTCACGGAGCGTGCGCCGAGCGAGTTCCAGTACGGCAATCAGCTGGGCGGTTTTGGCGGGCCCGAGCCCCAGTGTTTTGGTGAGCGCGGAAGAGGGGGCTGATAATAAGCCGTACAGGCCACCAAATTGTTCGATGAGTGCATGACCCAGCGCGATGGCATCTTGCCCGGGCAGCCCTGTTCGCAAAAGAATGGCGATGAGTTCGCTATCAGAAAGAAATTCAGGACCCCGTTGGAGTAACTTTTCCCGTGGGCGCTCATTGCTGGGACGGTCGGTCAAACTCATAAATGCCTCCGGCTGCGCTTAGTAGCCCCAAGCCTGCAGGTTATCGTAGGGCGGACTCGCCGCCTGAAAGCTAAAAGTAGATAGAATAGCCCAACCAAGAGCGCCCAGAGGCGATACTTAACAAAAAGGCTTTGTCTATGATGGTTTGTGTACAACCGACGAATGAGCTGGCGGGAAAAAAAATTCTCCTCGGAGTAACCGGCGGTATTGCGGCTTATAAATGCGCGGAACTCGTGCGTTTGCTTAAGAAAGCGGGCGCTCAGGTTGTGGTTGTCATGACGGAAGCGGCAACGCGCTTTGTCACCCCGCTGACGTTTCAAGCGCTGTCGGGTAATCCGGTGGCTGTCGATGCCTGGGACCCTGAACATGGGGGCGGCATGACACACATTGATCTAACACGGGCAGCGGATTTGATGGTGATCGCCCCCGCATCCGCAGATTTTATGGCGAAGGTGGCACAGGGCAGGGCTGATGATCTGCTCTCGGCGCTCGTATTGGCGCGGGATTGTCCGCTCGCCATCGCCCCGGCCATGAATCGCCAGATGTGGGGCAATCCGGCAACGCAGCGCAATAAGGCCTTGCTGGAACAGGATGGCATGGCACTGTGGGGTCCCGGCGCGGGCGAACAAGCCTGTGGTGAAGTCGGGGAAGGCCGCATGCTGGAAGCCTGTGAGCTCGCCGAGGCAGTCATTGCCGCGCTGACCCCCAAGCAATTGTCTGGAAAGAAAATTGTGATGACGGCGGGTCCGACCTTCGAGCCGATTGATCCCGTGCGCGGCATTACCAATCAGTCATCGGGACAGATGGGTTATGCCATGGCGCGGGCCTTTGCGCAGGCAGGGGCCGACGTGGTTTTGGTCAGTGGTCCCGTGGCGTTGGCCACACCCCTGGGGGTAACGCGGGTGAGTGTGCAAACGGCGGAGCAGATGCGTCAGGCGGTGATGCGCGAAATTGCCCAGGCGCAGGTATTTGTTGGGGTAGCGGCCGTGGCGGATTACCGTCCGCTTGAGGTCGCGGAGCACAAGCTGAAGAAAACGGCATCGGTAGATAGCGATGGTGGCCGTACGATAACCCTCACACCCAATCCAGATATTCTGGCGGAAGTGGCCTCTTTACCCGCTGCACCCTATTGCGTGGGCTTTGCGGCGGAAAGCCAGAATCTGGACGACTATGCCGAAGCCAAGCGTCTGCGTAAACGACTGCCTTTGGTGATTGGCAATCTGGTGAGTGATGGTTTAGGAACGGCGGACAACTGTGTCACGCTTTACGATGAAACAGGTCGCTACCCGTTACCACCCTTATCAAAGCCGGTATTGGCGCGCCGCTTGGTCGACGAACTGGCAGCACGCCTGAACAAAGCATAAAGGAAAAGATGTATGCACCGTATTGATGTCCGAATGCTCGATGCCCGTTTACACGATAGCCCTCCGGCCTATGGCACATCGGGTGCTGCGGGTCTGGATTTGCGCGCCTGCATTGAGGCGTCCTACATGTTAAATCCCGGTGAGACCGTGCTCATCCCGTCAGGGATTGCGATTCACCTGGCCGACCCGGGGCTGGCGGCCATGATCTTGCCCCGCTCAGGTCTGGGTCACAAGCACGGTATTGTGCTGGGCAACCTGGTGGGTTTGATTGATTCGGATTACCAGGGCGAAATCAAAGTATCGCTATGGAACCGCAGCGCAACCGCCTTCGAGATTAATCCACTGGACCGCATTGCGCAGTTGGTGGTGTTCCCGGTGCTGCAGGTCTCCATGAATATCGTAGAAGCCTTTGCTGAAAGCAGCCGTGCCGAAGGTGGTTTTGGTAGTACCGGCAAACACTAAGTTACAGGGTATGAAGCTAAGCGCCGGAGGGACACCAACCCGTCAGGCCACCATCATTTTTGCGGTGGTGATGGCGGCTTATACGCTGTCGTTTTTTCAACGATTTGCACCGGCTTCGATTGCCCAGGATTTGTCGCTGGCCTTTGATACGACAGCGGCCTCGCTGGGTGTGTTGGCGGCTACTTATTTTTACGTGTACACCCTGATGCAGGTACCGACGGGTGTTCTGGTGGATACCCTGGGGCCGCGCCGAATTATTCTGTTGGGCGGCATCGTGTCATGCGTTGGCAGCCTTTGGTTTGGTCTGGCAGATACCCTGACCCAGGCCTTGATCGGCCGCACGTTAGTAGGGTTAGGCGTCTCGGTGACTTTTATCGCGATGCTTAAGATCATCGCCCTCAGCTTTGATGAGCGGCGTTTTGCGTCGCTGGCCGGGGCAGGCGTTTTTGTGGGCAACATCGGCGCGGTGCTGGCGGGGGTGCCACTGGCCTATGCCGCCACTGAATTGGGTTGGCGCAACGTTTTTGTCGCGGTTGCCGTCGCCTCGCTGGTACTAGGTACTTTGTCCTGGGGGATGATGCGTGGCAGCGCCGCTATGGGCGGTGTCAAAGTCGATCGTACCGTGGTGATGGGTGGCTTGTTGTCAGTGATTCGTAATCGATTGACTTGGGCGCCCGCCTTGGCGAATTTGGGGTTGGCCGGTAGTTACTTTACGTTTGCCGGTTTATGGGCGATGCCGTATCTGACCCAGGTTCACGGTTATTCCAGAAGCTTGGCTGCAACGCATTTGTCGTTGATGTATGCCGGCTTTGCGATTGGTTGCCTGGTCTTGGGTTTCCTCTCCGATAAGTTGCATCGGCGTAAGTCAATCCTGATTGTGGCGAGCACGGTATACGTTGCGATTTGGACCGTGTGGATGTGGGGCGGGGCGATGAGTGCCACGTTGACGATGGCGCTATTTTTTCTGATGGGCTTTTCGACAGCGGGCTTTACCTTGACCTGGGCCTGTGCCAAAGAAGTCAATCCGCCGCAACTGGCCGGAATGTCGACATCAATTGCCAATGTGGGCGGCTTCTTTGGCGCCGCCATCATGCAGCCGGTCGTGGGTTTACTCATGGATCAGGTCTGGTCAGGCGCGACCATGAATGGTGTCCGTGTTTATACGCTGGGTGATTTCCGTTTCGGGTTTTCGCTGGTGATTGTGATGGCGGTGTTGGGTTTGATTGCTGCCTTTTTTATCCGCGAAACAGCGTGCCGCAACCTGTGGGTGGATGCGCAACTGAACGCGGATGCATAACCACGGATCTTCAGCCGAAGACGCGTTGCTTGAGCAACAGCACGGCATCAATATGGCTTTGCAAATCTGCGGTAATCAGCAAGCGGGCCTTGGGCTCGTCATTGAGACGGTTGGCGTGTTGTAGACGTCGGTATTCGCGGTAGGCCGCTTGGGCCGCATCAGAAAGTGCCGGGTCGATCAATCCGTGTTCGGCTGAGCGACGCAGCAAGGCGATGTTGCCTAGGTTGTCGGTCAGGTCCGGGTATGTGTGGGCATGCGCCAGAATGAGAAACTGGACGATAAACTCCACATCAATAATGCCGCCTGGATCTTGCTTGAGATCAAAAACGCCGGCTTCGGCTGCGCCGTGAGCGTCAAACATTTTTTGACGCATGGCAATCACTTCTTGGCGTAGGCCCTCATTGTCTCGCGGCTTGCACAGGATATCTCGACGCATTTGTTCAAAACGTTCACCAAGCGTCTTGTCGCCAGCCACAAAACGGGCGCGTGTGAGTGCCTGATGCTCCCACACCCAGGCCGATTTTTCTTCGTAATCACGGAAGCCATCCAGGCTGATAGCCAGCATGCCTGACTCGCCATTAGGGCGCAGGCGGGTGTCAATTTCATAGACGATGCCAGAGGATGTCTGAGAAGAAAGCCAGGTGTTCAGGCGTTGCCCCAGTCGCATGTAGGTCTGAGCGGCATCGGGGTCGGCGTCATCGTAAAGGTAAACGACATCCAGGTCGGAACCGTAACCCAGTTCTTTGCCCCCCAGCTTGCCGTATCCGATCACCGCAAAATGCGGGGTTTCTGTATGGCGCTTGTTCAATTTTTGCCAGACGAGCTTGATGGTGCGATCAACAATAATGTCGGCCAGTTCTGAAAGAAAATCAGAAATGCGCTCCAGAGAATGCAGACCGGCCAGATCCTGAATCAACAAACGAAATAACTGCGCATGATGCATTTCGCGCAGGATGTTCATTTCGACTTCGGTGTCACCATCGGCTTCACTGAGTGCCCGGTCAAGATCTTCCCGATAGATATCGAAATCGGTTGCTGTGTCGAGCAGACGCTGATCGAGTAATTCGTCGAGTAGCAGTGGGTGACGGGTGAGGAACTGCGCTCCCCAGCTCGATGCGCCGACCAGATCAGCCACCCGGCCGAGTGCTTGCGGGTACTGTTGCAGCAGTGCCAGGTAGGCACCGCGGCCAGAGATGGACTCTAGAAAGTCCAGGCCGCGTAAGAGTGCGGCGTCAGGTGCGGATGTTTTGACGGCTAATGCCATCAGGCTGCATGCGGCTGCATCCAGCCGCTCGCGATTGGAGGCCGGTAGCTGTTGATAGCGACCCGCATGTGTCAGCCGCTGGATACGTTCAAGAATTTCACCCGGCGCCAGGTAGCCGAGGCTGGATAGCAGGGCGGTTGCGGCGTCATTGCCAGCGGTGCCCAGCCAGATCGCCTGGATGGGTTGTGAACCATCGCGATCATTCGGGTCGGCAAACACCGCTTGAAAGTGTTTGCTGACGATGTCACGGTGTTCATTCAGCGTGCTGTACAGTGCATCCCATGACGGGAAGCCCATGCTTTCAGCCAATAAGGCGCGATCCGATGCGGCATCGGGCAACATGTGTGTCTGGGCGTCATCCAGATACTGCAAACGATGTTCCAGGCGTCTTAAGAAGACGTAGGCGTCGGTCAGGGCGGTGACGTCTGATGGGGCAAGCTGCCCGCTATGCCTCAGTCGGTCCAGTACCAGCAGCGTGGGGCGGATCTGCAACGTGCTGTCCCGTCCGCCGCGTATGAGCTGAAAGACCTGGGCGATAAACTCAATTTCACGAATGCCACCCGGGCCAAGTTTGATGTGCTCGATGCGGTCCTTGCGAGTCACTTCCTGGCGGATCTGAGCATGCAAGGCACGCATGGCGTTAATGGCGCCGAAGTCGAGGTATTTGCGGTAGACAAAGGGGCGCGCCACGCTGGTCGTCATCGCTGGTTCGCAGGCCGCATCCGTTTCATTCATCACCCGCGCCTTGATCCAGGCATAGCGCTCCCATTCGCGCCCTTGTGTGATGAAATAGTTTTCCAGCATGTCGCTGGAGCAGACCAGCGGGCCAGAGTCACCGTTCGGGCGGAGGCGCATGTCGACGCGAAATACTTGCCCGTCAGCGGTCAGGTCATTCAGGCTGGCGATGAGGCGTTTACCCAGGCGCGTGAAAAAATCGTAGTTGTCGATCTTGCCGCCGCCATCGGCTCGACCCTGTGTTTCCCCCTCTTCGGGGTACACGAAAATGTAATCGACGTCTGAAGAGACGTTGAGTTCACGCCCCCCCAGTTTACCCATGCCGATAATCGCCAGATGTTGCGCCTGGCCTTGGCTGCCGACCGGCGAGCCATAGCGCACGGCTAAGTCGGCGTGCAAATGGTTCAGTGCAAAGAGTGTGGTGACATCGGCCAAGGTCGTCATCGTTTCGACGATTTCAGCCAGCGAGGCACCGTCTGCAATATCTCGGAAGACAAGGTGAGACATGACGCGTTGACGTAGTTGCCTGAGTGCCTGCCGCAATTGCTCATCATTGCCCGTGTCGTTTACTGTGCTCGTCGCGGCGGCCAGAAAAGAGGTCATGTCATCCTGGGTCAGCGGTTTTTTCTCGTAATGTGACAACCAGTCGATGATGTCAGGCTTTGCGAGTAATAACTGATCCATATAGCGGCTGTGCCGACGGGCAAAGGCGAGCCTTTGGTCGAACGCGGCATGAACAACCGGTGTGTTGTGCGCTTGGCCAGCGGCAGGAATAGCCGAAAGAGGGTAGGTCATAAACGTCCGATAATTTGCGGGCAACGGTTGCCTTGAGTCTGCGTTGTTAAGGCTTCAGTTAAAATTGTGGCACTAAGCGGCCCGGTGGTCCATCATGGTGTCTTTTGCTTGAGTGCATTTCTCTTTTTAGTTGACGGTCAATAATTTGCGCCACTTTTTGTTACGTTCTGCTGGTTTGTTTGCCGTGCCGATTCAGGGTATCCGGGCGTTGTTCGCCCGTCAGTGGTTCCGCAGAACCGTTGGGGGTGTTCTGGCCACCACCATCGGTTTATGGGTGGTGGCAGCTTGTGTGCTGCAATTCTGGTTATTTCCGCGGATTGATACGTATCGTGCACCGTTGGCCGATGCGGTGGGCGCTGCCTTGGGTGTTCAGGTTGAAGTCGGGGAGTTAACAGCCGACTGGGCCCACTTGCACCCCAGATTCACCTTGGATGACGTTGCGGTATTTGACAGCAAGCACCAACTTGCCGTGCGCTTGAGTCGCCTGAAAGCTGAGATCTCCTGGCTACCTTTGCTCACCGGGTCGCTGCGATTCCGCACGCTTGTTGTTGAAACCCCTAGCCTGGATTTTCGCCGTGATGCTGCAGGCCATCTGTTTTTGTCCGGGTTGCCGCTGGATGGGGGCGGTGATTTCCGAGTAGATGCCTTGCTGGAGCAGGGTGACATCAATTTGCACAGTGAACAGATTCTTTGGTCAGACGCCATGCGTCATGCACCCACGCTGGCGATTAAAGACGTGCAGCTTAATTTGCAGAGCCGTGGCGCTCGGCATCGTCTGGATGCCCTATTGGCACCGCCTGACGCCCTGGGCAAGCCATTGCACCTGCGTGCAGACTGGTCGGGTCGTAGCTTCAGTGATTGGATGACCTGGCAGTCCACCGTGTCGATTGAGACCAAGGATATTGATCTGGCTGGCTGGTCGGCGTGGGTCGACTATCCTTTGCCCGTAGAATCTGGCCGAGGCAAATTTGATCTTAGTGTCTCAGCGAACGGTTTGACGATCACCCAGGTAGAAGGGTTGATCGCTGTATCGCAGTTGAAAGTAAAGCTGGCGCCAGAGTTAAAGCCGCTACAGTTGCAGCAGCTAACATCGGACGTGTCCTTTCAACGACAAGGCGACGGACAAACAACGCAGCTTAAACTCAAAGGGCTGACGTTTACGGATGCATCAGGCAAGGTCGAGCCTGTGGCGGATGTGTTTATCAAGCGGCAACTCGGTATGGCTGGCGATCTGTCAACCCAGGACCTGACTTTCCGTGCGTCACGCCTGGACCTGGCGCGTATCAAAAATGTGGCGCTGTATATGCCGCTACCGGAACGTTTTCGCCAGATGCTAGCCAGTACGGCGCCAGCGGGTGTGCTGGAAAAACTCAAGATTTATGGAAGCTTGACGGGTGAAGCACTTACTGAGTACTCGGCCCAAGGGGCTTTTAAGGACTTAGCCATGCGATCCGAAGATGGACAGGCCTATGTTCGGGGTTTGACCGGCTCGGTCGACATGACGCAGCAGGCAGGCAAGCTGCTGCTGGATAGTGGGAGTAGCGTACTGGCCGCGCCCAATATCTTGCCCGTGAGTGAGGTGCCGCTTGAGCAGTTATCCGGACAAGTGAGCTGGAACAAGACGTCAGATCTACTCACCGTCAAGCTTAAAAATTTGCAATTACGCAATGCAGATCTGCAGGCGGAAGCGAACGGTACCTGGTCCGGTACTTTGGACCCGGCGGCCATTGAGGCAGACAAGGCCGGGAAGATCGATATGAAGATTGCGTTTGATTACGCAAAACCCGAAAGCGGTTGGAAATATATCCCGCTGAGTGCCTCGGCCGATATTTCCAAATGGGCGAAGAGCGCTATTTATGGCGGGACAATTACTGGGTTTCGAATTGAAATGGATGGCCGCGTTTGGGATATGCCCTATGGCTCGCCGGAGCCGGGGAGTGCCCCCGGCAGCAGCGAAGCCGTGGGTGCGCCCGGCAAATTCTATTTGGGTTTCAAAACCAAAAACATGACCGTGAAGTACGCCGATGGCTATCCGGCGTTGGAAAATCTGGATGCCTCTTTTGACATGCATCAGAACCAGATTCGGATCATTGCAAATAAAGGCCAGATCAACGGCATGAAGTTCTCGTCGATTCAGGCCAATATGCCCGACGTCAGTGCATTCGAGAATCATCTGATGGTCTCAGGACAAGCCGAAGGCCCCACGGCAAGTGCAGTCAGTTTCCTCAAGAACACACCCTTAGCCGACCATATTCACCATTTTGCGGATGATATGAGTGCGGAGGGGAGCGGCAAGTTGGATATTGCCGTTAATCTGAACATGGTCAATGCCGCTGATGTCAAAGTTGAAGGGCAATACACCTTCATTAACAATCGATTGGTGGTCGTGCCTAATGCACCAGCGGTCAGTGCTGTTCACGGCGCCATCCAGTTTACTGAGCGCACGGTCGACAGTCAGGATTTGCAAGGCCAGTGGTCGGGTGAACCACTGGCGATACGCATCGCGACGGACGCTCAGGGCACCAGTATTAACGCCAGTGGCCGTGCCAGTGTGGCGGAATTGCGCCACTACTATGGCTTGTCGGTTTTTGAGCAACTTTCGGGAAAGACGGAGTGGCAGGCGCGAGTCTTGATGCGCGGCGATAAAGTCGACCTAAGCCTTGCTTCGGATTTAAAAGGCATCACGTCGTCGTTGCCAGAACCTTTTAATAAGAGCGCAGGCAGTCTGCTGCCATTGAGCGTTTCTCGACAGAGCGCGGCGCCAACCAATCGCAAAGGCATGGAAAGCCTGAGCCAGATCTGGCGGTTGACCTTGGGCAATGCGGCTTCGGCAACGCTGGGCGCTAATGCAAAGGGCCAGATTGTTCGTGGCAAGGTGGTGCTCGGCTCGGGCCAGGCGCAACCCTTAACTGAGCAGGCCGGGCTGCAACTCGAATCCCTGAAACCTGTCGATCTGGACTTCTGGTTGAAAGCGCTGGGCGTTGGTGTGGGGGGACAGAACGGGACATCGGTGGCTAGCCGCACACCCAGACCGCCGTTGACGCTTTCCTTGAAGGCACCACTGATCAAGGCTTTTGGTCGTAAATTCCAGGATTTCAAAGCCAATGTGCAGGCGACGCCTAATCGCACAACGATTCAGATGGGGAGTCGCGAACTCCAGGGTGATATGGATTGGTATCCTGCGGGGACAGCGGATGGCGGCGATCGAGGCTTGCTACAGGGGCATTTGAATCGTCTGGATCTGACGGCGGCGACCGACACCCAACCAGGCAACGGATCGAGTCTGAAACAGGAAATAGATGCGTTACCCGACTTAGCTTTCAAAGTAGACGAACTGTTTTGGCAGGGTAAGCCCTGGGGTAAGCTGAATTTCCGGGCAAAAAATCAGAAATCCGCTCAGAATCAGTCATGGCGTGTTGATCCTTTCCAGCTGGAAGGCCCGGATCTTAAATTAAGTGGACGCCTTAACTGGGTCGTCAGAGGTGTCGGCGCGGCTGGCACGCAGGGCAGCTTGACCTCAATGGATTTCAAATTAAACAGTCCGCAGGTTGGCAACTTGCTGACCAAGCTCGGCTATCCCGGAACGGTTAAACGTGGGGCGGCCTCGATGGAAGGCCAGGTCAGCTGGCCTTCGAATCCTTTTGGTTTTGATCCAGCCAATTTGTCGGGCAACTTCAAGATGGCTGCCAAAAACGGCCAGTTTTCTAAGATGGACCCGGGGGTGGGCCGTCTACTGGGGCTGCTGTCCTTGCAGTCGTTGCCGCAGCGGGTGTCACTGGATTTCCGCGATATTTTCAGTGAGGGGTTGGCGTTTGAATCGATTGAGGGACGTTTTGATATCCGCGATGGTTTGATGAAGACCTCGGATCTGGAGATGGATGCACCTTCCGCCACGGTATTGATGCGGGGAGAAACCAATCTGGCAACGCAGACGCAGGATGTTATGGTGACCGTACGTCCCGCATTGAGTAACAGCGTGGCACTCGGCGTCACCGTCCTGAACCCGATTGCCGGTGCGGTAACATTTGCGGCGCAAAAGGTGCTCGGTGATCCACTCAGTAAAGTCTTCTCTTTTCAGTATCACATTACCGGCACCTGGTCGGATCCTTTGGTCGACAAGGAAGCGCCGACGCAGCAACCTGCTGCGCCATCAACGCCTGGAGCCCCACAGAATCCATGACTGAGTTACTGCGTCTTGCTGCCGTACAAATGGTCTCCACCCCACGTGTAGAAGATAACCTGAGGGCGGTTGAGCGGCTGGTGCGCGGTGCCGTCGCCGATGGTGCAACGCTGGTCGTGCTGCCGGAATTCTTCCCGATGATTGGGGCAACGGATGCTGCCCGCCTGGCCATTCGAGAGACTGCGCAAGGTGGGCCATTGCAGGATTGGTTATCCGGATTAGCCGCAGCATTAAAGATTTGGTTGGTCGGTGGCTCCATTCCCATGGCTGGCGCGGATCCAATGCGGGCGCTCAACAGCACCCTGGTTTTTGATCCTCAGGGGCGTCAGGCTAGTCGTTACGACAAGATGCACCTCTTTGGCTTCAAGGCAGGCGCTGAAGCGTATGACGAATCGATGAGTATCGAAGCGGGTAAAGAACCGGTCGCGTTTGATACGCCGTTTGCGCGCATCGGATTATCGATCTGTTACGACTTGCGATTCCCCGAATATTTCCGGGCGCTGGGTGTGGTGGATATCCTGATTTTGCCAGCAGCGTTCACCGCCACCACGGGCGAGGCGCACTGGGAGGTGCTGCTCAGAGCGCGGGCGATTGAAAACCAGTGCTACGTCATCGCCAGCGCCCAGGGCGGGCGACATGAAACAGGCCGCAAAACCTGGGGGCACAGTATGATCGTAGACCCCTGGGGAGAGGTGTTGAGCGTTTTGCCCAGCGGTGAAGGCTGGGTTTGCGCCGACTTTAATCGTCAGCGGCTGGAAACGGTGCGATACCGCTTACCTGCCCTGAAACATCGTAGAATCCCAGCATGACCGTGAATACACTCGCCGCAAACCAGCCCGTCGCTATCGACGTTGCTCAAAATCTATTGCTGGAATCGCATGATCTCAGTACCGTCCAGGTTGAATCTGTCCTCGGGCATATCATGCAGTCGCAGGTGGACGACGCCGATATCTACTTTCAGAGCACGCGCTCTGAGGGGTGGAGTCTGGAAGAGGGGATCGTCAAAGCCGGTAGCTTCAGTATCGATCAGGGCGTTGGTGTGCGTGCCATCAGTGGTGAAAAAACGGCTTTTGCCTACTCCGATGACGTTTCGCTTCCCTCGTTAAAGTCTGCCAGCGCAGCCGTGCGCGAAATTGGCGCCAGCGGCGGTGCCCAGTCTGTGGTGGCCGATCAACAGATGGTCGCTTTGGCAGCGGCTGACCGCTATTTGCCGCTAGATCCGATTGCCTCGCTTGAAGCCCCGGCCAAGGTGGCGCTGCTGGAAAAACTGGAGCGCTTGGCGCGCGCCGTTGATCCTCGGGTCAAACAGGTCATGGCATCGCTGTCCGGTGAATACGATGTGGTGATGGTGCAACGGGCCGATGGCCAGCGCATTGCGGATATTCGGCCATTGGTGCGGGTGGGGATTACCGTGATTGTCGAACAGGATGGGCGTCGCGAGCAGGGCTATGCGGGTGGCGGTGGCCGAACCGACTATGCGTATTTTAGTGACGAGGTGCTTACCCGTTATGCGAGAGAGGCCGTGCATCAGGCCGTGGTGAATCTCGACGCCCGGCCTGCACCGGCTGGTCAGATGAGCGTTGTTTTAGGGCCAGGCTGGCCCGGCATCCTGTTGCATGAAGCCATTGGACACGGATTAGAAGGTGACTTTAACCGTAAAGGGAGTTCAGCGTTTGCCAATCGGATTGGCGAGCGGGTGGCCGCGCCCGGTGTAACCGTTGTGGATGACGGCACCTTGTCTGGTCGTCGCGGTTCTCTGAATGTGGATGACGAAGGGACGCCCGCGCAGCAAACCGTCCTGATTGAAGACGGCATTCTCAAAGGCTATATTCAGGACACGCACAACGCGCGTCTGATGGGTGTGTCGCCAACCGGTAATGGTCGGCGAGAATCCTACGCACACTTGCCGCTGCCACGCATGACGAATACCTACATGATGGCAGGGCAGACAGATCCTGCAGAGATTCTTGCTTCGATTGATCGGGGTATCTATGCCGTTAATTTCGGTGGCGGCCAGGTGGACATCACCAACGGTAAATTTGTGTTCTCGATGTCCGAAGCGTATTGGGTTGAGAAGGGCAAGATTCAGTATCCAATCAAAGGTGCAACGCTGATTGGCAACGGACCGGATGCGCTAACGCGCGTCAGTATGATCGGCAACGATCTGGCGCTCGATTCGGGTGTGGGTACGTGCGGTAAAGAGGGCCAGAGTGTGCCGGTGGGTGTTGGGCAGCCGACGTTGCGTATTGATGGGTTGACCGTGGGCGGTACAGGGTCAGGGTCAGCCTGACCCGTGGTTAAGCTGCGGATCTTTTTTTTCGCGTACGCTTGAGCGCCGGATTGGTCAGCGAGGGACGCGAGTCCCGGCAAAACATCAGGACGCTGACAAAGTAGATGGTCGACAGAATGACTTCAATGACGGCCAGCATCTGACTGGTGCCCGTGTCGCTGGTTGCCCGCACCAGCCCTTCGGTCAGATAAGCAAGAATTAAGAGCGATGACCATTGGTAGGTGTAGCGCTTGCCGTACAGCAGGCCACGCAGTGGCAGGAGCAATGGAATCGCTTTCAGCATGAGCCATGAACCGCCGGGCCGTATCGGTGATAGCCAGCGCTCCCATAGCAGCGACAGGGCGATTAATCCCAGCAACGATGCCACGGCGGCCCAGCGCAGGCGGCTCAGTTTTGTTTGCGGTGTGTTAATGGCGTCCATTGAGATTCATTATCTTTGTTGAAACAGTTGTAGGGCGGTTTCGGCCAAACGTTTACCCATCTGCTTGGACAGGACAATTTCATCAGCCGTGAGCGGCTGGCTGCCGTTGCTTCCGGCGATATGGCTGGCACCGTATGGGGTGCCACCACTTTGCGTTTCGGCAAGGGCTACTTCGCTGTAAGGCAGCCCCATGAGCAGCATGCCGTGGTGAAACAGCGGCAGCATCATGCTGAGCAGCGTGCTTTCATTGCCACCGTGCATACTGCCGGATGAGGTAAAGACGGCCGCAGGTTTGCCGATAAGCTCTCCGGATAACCAGGTGGCAATTGTGCCGTCCCAGAAATATTTCATGGGGGCCGCCATGTTGCCGAATCGTACCGGGCTGCCTAGCGCCAGGCCAGCACATTCTGTTAAATCCTGCAGCGTGACATAGGGCGCGCCACTGGTCGGAATGGCCGGTTCAGTCGCCTCGCATACGGCGCTGACCCGCGGTACGGTCCGCAAGACAGACTCGGCGCCTGAAACACTGTCAATACCGTGCGCGACGGCGCGCGCCAGCGCCTCAACGGCGCCCTTGTGGCTGTAGTAGAGAACAAGAATTTTTTGCATGCCGTATCATACCTGCGACTTTCACCAGATGCGTTTGCCTTTGCGGCTAGACGCGCATTGATGTCTTTGCCCACTATGTCTGACCCCAAGTTGTCGATGCTTCGTTATGTGCGTCATAAGCTACAGCCCTTCACTGCGCTGCTGGCCCGCATACGTGCGGATGAACTGGATGTGGTGGCAGCCTGGTTAGCCTATACAACGCTGTTGTCGTTGGTGCCTTTAGTGGCACTGGTATTGGTCATCGCCAGTTTTGTGCCCGGCTTTGCCGAGGTACATGCCGCATTCGACCAGCTGCTAGTGACCTATCTGTTGCCAGAAAAGGCCGGCAAGGTGATTGCGAGCTATACACTCACTTTTTCCGGCAATGCGACGCGTTTTACGGTGGTTGGCATCGGTTTCTTGCTGATTGTTGTCTGGGCCATGTTCTGGGCTATTGAACAGGCCTTTAACCGAATCTGGCGGCTCAACCCGGACCGTCGATTTTTTCATCGTCTGGCGCATTACCTGTTGCTGCTGCTCATTGTGCCGGTGGTTCTGGGGATGGGGTTTGCGGGCGTGATGTGGGCTTTGTCTTTATCGATGGGCTTCTTTGGGGAACCGCAGTGGGTCAGGCGTCTGGCCTCTGGAACGGTGGCGCTTGCAACGCTCACGGCATTTCTGGCTTGGCTGAATTTTGTGTTGCCTAATTGTCCGGTTCGTATGCGTCATGCACTGATGGGCGGCTTTTTTGCCGCTATCGGCATTGCGTTCTTGCAGTGGGGCTTTGGCCAATACTTGCAGAAGTTTTCATCGTTCACAGCAATTTACGGGGCATTTTCAATTCTGCCGGTATTTCTGCTTTGGCTCTATCTGTGCTGGTTGATGGTGTTGCTCGGTTGTGTGGTGACTGCCGAACTGTCTGATTCGCCGGGGCGGCAACGCGCGACTCGGCGTTTTTCGGTGGGGTCATCCGCCTAGCCGTCTGTTGGTTGAGGCCCCGCTCTGTCATAATGCGCGGCGTTGACATCTGATTGCTTTGGAGTTTCTGATGACCGCTTTGAATTCGACTGACCTTCGTTCCCAGATCAGCGTGCCCCGCAACGAACGCCTGATTGTGGCGCTGGATGTGGCCGATGCCGCTGAAGCCCGAGCGCTGGTCGAGCAATTGGGCGATAGCGTCCAGTTTTACAAGGTCGGTATGGAGCTCTTTATGGCGGGCGGTTATTTCGAGCTGATTGACTGGCTGGGCGCTCGCGGCAAAAAAGTATTTGTCGATCTGAAGTTCTTTGATGTCCCGGAAACCGTGCGTTCGGCGATCCGTGCGCTGGCGAAGCGTAACGTGGCTTTTGCAACGATCCATGGCAATCAGGCCATCATGGAAGCAGCGGGCAAAGAAAAGGGCAATCTGAAAGTGCTGGCCGTCACGGCGTTGACGAGCCTGGATCGCGGCGACCTGGATGATCTTGGCTTTAACTGCGATATCGAGCAGTTGGTCTTGTCGCGAGCCCGCCGTGCCTTAGAAGCCGGCTGTGATGGCATCATTTCATCAGGTCTGGAAGCCCCGCTGATTCGCCAGGAGCTTGGCCCGCGCATTATGGTGGTGACGCCAGGGATTCGTCCGGTCGAGAATCGCGTGGAGGACGACCAGAAGCGCACAGTCGATGTGGCTCAGGCGTTCCGTAATGGGGCTGACTATATCGTCATGGGCCGTCCGATTCGCGGTGCAGCCGATCCTAAGGCGGCGGCGGAAGCGGTCCAGGCCAGCATTGCAACGGTCTTTACGCAGTAAAGATCACAAGGGCTGGCTTTTCCGCAGATCGTGCTGTACAATCTGCGGTTTTTCTCTGTCCGGAAATCATCCGTATGGTCGTTATTCGTCTATCCCGTGGTGGCGCTAAAAAGCGTCCTTTTTACACTCTTGTCGTCGCAGACTCGCGTACGCGCCGTGACGGCCGTTTCGTTGAGCGTCTCGGCTTCTACAACCCGGTAGCATCGGGTGCAGAAGAGCCGCTGCGCATTGATATGGAGCGTTTGGCTTACTGGAAGAGCGTTGGTGCTCAGGTATCGCCTCGTGTTGCCCTGCTAGCCAAGGGCTACGCTGCCAAGCTTGCAGCCTAAGTCTGTATCAAAAGAAGACGTAACGCAGCAGCGTTGCGTCATTCTGGGCCGCGTAGGCGCGGCTTACGGTATTAAGGGGTGGTTTCATCTGCATCCCTTTGCCGATGATCCCGAATGTTGGCAGCATGTGCCGACCTGGTGGATTTCCCCTATTGAACCGGATGCCGAAGGCTTAGCGCCCTGGCGCGCTGTTGTACCCGAATCTTTGCGGGTGCACGGTGACGGGCTGGTGGTTAAACTCACCCATGTCGATGACCGCAACGAATCCGAAGCCCTGCGTGGTTACTGGATCGGGGCGCCACGTGAAAGCTTGCCAGAAACCGACAGTGACGAATACAAAT
>Ga0181554_1001524_pt1 | contig 21774 bp, 11 predicted proteins | sample 011ome_16_FD_145602 | JGI IMG/M metagenome (GOLD analysis project Ga0181554, IMG submission 145602) | Coastal salt marsh microbial communities from the Groves Creek Marsh, Skidaway Island, Georgia - 011503CT metaG (spades assembly) | ecosystem: Environmental > Aquatic > Marine > Intertidal zone... | reverse complement strand
TTTCGCGAAGAAGGAAGTATTTTCCTCCAAAACGGCCACTTTTTTTTCTTCAAATTCAAACGCAAATCACATTAAAGAATAAAGGAGAGTATTCGTATTACTACTATTTACTGGTATCATCATCATCATCATCATCATGGCGACGAAACTCGCGCAAAAGATACAAATAAAGATACAAATCACGGAACAAACCAGCCGAACGATGGTTGAGAATCAACTCAGAATCGGGTTAGACGTGGTGTGTTATCAGAGAGGTACGCGCGAGAGAGATTTGGTTTTTGAATTCTCTTTTCTGGTTCTGTTTCTTCTTCTCGTCGCGACGTCTCGTTCGCAAAAGTGCTGACCTTTTCGTCTTCTTCTCTCTTTACGGCTTTGGGGTGACGCGTGTGGTCTTCTTTCTCCGCGTGCGATTATGCAGGTATATTTGACGCGAACACGCACTTTACGGAACCGAAGCAACCACCACAAACGAATAAGAGTAGTACGAGTGGTGGTAATAACGCGTTGAACGTACCAAAGATGCTTCGGAAGTGCGCGAAATCGAAACGATTGCTCGACGCGATGGAAAACGGCGTGTTCGATGCGCTGGAGCGAGGGTACTTGCGAACGGTGGCGTTGGTTATTTCGCACCCGGACGATCCGAAGACGTTGTTGGAGGAGTATTTGTTCACCGTAGAGTACGACGAGGCGAAGCGAGCGAGGGTGTTGACGAGCGGCGGCGGCGCGAAAGACAAAGAAAGGGTTTTGTCGGCGGATGCGGCGACGGGGAAGAAAAGAGACGAGGAGAGACTGACGGATCCGAAAAGGATTCGAAAAAACGCGATCGCGACGACCCGAACGCTTTTGTCGCTGGTGAGAACGCTCGACGCGTTGCCGGATGGAAGCGCGGCGAATTTGAACTTGACGTACACTGAGGAAACGCCGGCGACGTACGAACCTCCATTTTTTGAAGCCGCGGACGACGCCGCCGTAGACGATGAGGATGGCGACGGTTTGTCGATGAAGGAGGAGTATCACGACGGGTCCAAGACGTGGAAGAGAGATCCGTTTACGATGGAGCTCGGAAAAATTGAAACGCTCTATCACACAATGAAGGTGAAAGCGTCGAGCGCGTTGGATCCGTTGTTGGACGAGGAAGAAGAGGAAGAAGAAGAAGAAGAAGAAGAAGTTGTGATTGAGGAACAGATTGGAGTGGTTCAGAAACCAACGGTATTGACGGTTGAGAAAGAAAAACCGAGAAGACAATCGACGCGCTATCCAGATCGAGACGCGATGAGAATCCACGGAGGCGTCGATCCCAACGCAAACGTTGTTCCGGAAACGCAGTTAGTTGGCGCTTTAACGATGGTTCATCCACCACCGGTAGAAAAGAAGAAACGTGGAAGACCACCAAAAAGAGCCAGACCAGCGGAACCGGTACAAAGGAAAAAGCGCGGCCGACCGGCAAAGGTTTCGGAGGATATTTCGCCGCCTCCGAAGCAGAAAAAGGCAAAAGTTGTCGCGAAGAAGGAAAAAGAGAAGAAGAAAAGAAAAGTAGCCACCGTCGCTACGGTCACCGATGACTCCGCGTTAGCGTCGCTCAAAGAGTTCATCGAAACCATGGGCGGCCACCTACCGGCGAACTGGTCCGCGAAAGTCGCGAGTCGCGAGAGGACGGATAAAGGACGGATATCGCTTCACACGGACGTCACCTATATCGACCCGAACGGGAAGAGATACAGATCTAAACTCGAAGTCGCGAGGTGTTTAAATTTACTCGTCCAGTGATTATTGGACGATGATGATGATGATGATGATGATGATCAAAGTGATTTTTGAACAACAACAACAACAACAACAACATTCAGAGAGATGCGAAGGTTTTATAGTGGCTTTTAAAAACATACACTCATACTAAGGTTGTAAAAACAGAATTTAGCGAAAGAGAAAGACACGCGCTTTAAATATATATTACCGGTACCAGTACCTGTTTCCTAGGTGTACATATAATTACAAATACTTTACAAACGCCGGGACACCTTCGCTAATTCTTCGCAAAGACATGACCGCTAAGAGCAAAATGTCCGCCTTGGATTCACTTTCCTTCTTCTGACCTAAAATGCGTATGCCGTCGTCGGTTGTCAACACATCGCCTTGGAATCGTTCGTCCATACCGGTGACGAGCATATCTTTTACTTCTCCGGGTAAATCGATGATACAATCGATGTACCCGCTTCTATTCTTTACGCTCGAGCTCACCGCGATGACTTCTTTAATACCTAATTCAGACGCTGCGTAAGCAATTTCGCGTTCGAGCAAAGCGCACGAGGTGAAACTGTCCGTCACTTCGCCGAAATGTTTTAACAAACAGTGCGAAGCGACGGAAAATTCACGCGCGGTTTTTGCTTTGAACACGATATTTTCAGCCGTTCTCCTGGCGGTATCCGTGGCGATGTAAGCTGGCGAGATGGACAAGTCTTCCGTCGATTCGCGAACTTCAGTCGTAACCAGCATCGCGTCGTTTTCAATATCAGGATTCTTGTCATCTGGGACGAGCGTTTTGTGAATGATTTTCACTTCCCCTGGAAGGCATGCTTTCAAGCGCATCATTTCAACGCGTTGTAACTGCGAATAGAGCAACTCGAGGTACAAATCTGCACCAACCGAATCGACTTCGCCGGATTGTTTCTCGCCGAAGAGAGTACCGACGCCTCGAATGGACATGTCTCTTTCCGCCAACTTGAAACCTTCGCCTAATCCACACGACTCTTCCAACGCTAACAAGCGTTCCTTCGCTTTTTCGTTCAATGATTCTGGATCTAGCCCGTAAAACATCCACGCGTGCGCTTGACGATCGGCGCGACCGACGCGACCACGCAACTGATACAACGACGCTAAGCCGAACGATTGCACTTCTTCGATGATAATCGTGTTGCAATTCGGAATATCTAAACCAGACTCAACAATCGTCGTGCACAATAAGACATCCGCCTCGCCGTTGGAGAATTCATCCATAACCGCATCCAAAGTATCGCCGTCCATTTGTCCGTGCGCTTCAATCACGCGTAAGTTTGGCAAAATGCCGAACAACCTTTGCCGCGAATCGCCCATCATCATGATTCTGGGAACGATGTAATAAATTTGCCCGCCTCGATTGATTTCGTACTCAATAGCCTCGCGAATTTTGTCTTCGTCCATTGGCAATAAGTTTGTTCGAATCGGTCGACGTTCTGGTGGCGGCGTTTGAACTAAACTCGCGTCCCGAAAACCAGAGATGGCCATATGCAACGTTCGCGGAATAGGGGTCGCCGATAAAGTTAAAACGTCCACGGTAGCTTTCAACGCGGAAATTTGGTCTTTGTGCCTCACCCCGAACCTTTGCTCTTCGTCAATGATCAACAGATCCAAGTTGTCGTAGACTTCCGTCGATAAGTTCAACAAACCGTGCGTACCGACGATGATTTGTGCTCTTTCTGAGTCCTTTTGGCTAAACTTCTCTAAAATTTCTTTTTGATCTTTTGTCTTGACGTGCCTCGTGAGAAGATTGACTTCTACACCCAAGTGTCGAAATCGCGCAGCGACGTTCGCGGCGTGCTGTTTCGCCAGAACCGTCGTTGGCGCGAGAATAAACGAATTCTTGCCGGAAAAGCACGCTCGAGATATGGCTCTGAAAGCGACTTCTGTCTTACCAAAACCGACATCGCCGACGATGATTCTATCCATGGGAGTGTCTCGAGTCATGTCCTCGTTGATATCCTCGATAGCCATCTTTTGGTCGGGAGTGAGCTCAAAACGAAACCCTTCAGCAAATTTTGCCTCTTCATCCGGTTTCGATATTCTATACGGTGCTCGGACGCACTGTAATCGTTGTAAATACACGCACATTTGGTGCACGACTAAATCGCGAATCTGTTTTTGCATCTGCGCTTCTTTCGCTTCCCACGACCCGAGTTTATCGTACAGCTTTGAAAGTCTCGGCGGTTTTACTTGCGCGCCGGGACTGGCGTATCTATACAATTGCATGGACGCTTTCTTCGGTTCAATTTTTGCGGTATCATCCGCGAACTGAATGAACAAGAACACTTTCCTCGTGCCTTCGTTTCTTCCGGTCTCCTCGTCTTCGTGGTTGATCGAACGCATACCTAAAAACTTCCCAATGCCGTATTTTCGGTGGACGACGTATTCACCGATAATCAACTTGAACGGATCAATAGAATTGTTCGCTAATCCGTGGGTGCTGTCGTTGTAGCCTTCCAAAACACGGTTGTTCATTTCCAACGCGTAGCCGATTCCATCGAGCGCCTCTCGCACATCCAGTTCGCTCATCATCTCAGCTAATCCGCCTTCGTCCTCTGACGACGACGATGATGCTCCTAACCGCGTCTTCTCGACGTCAACTATGCTTGCTGCCATGGTCGTCATAGCGCCCAGCTTCGCCGCGTCTTCGCCTTCGTTGAACGACCGTTTCACCGCTCTCATGCCTCTTTGCCTTCTCTCCGTGAATAATCGACGCAAACGGTCGCTCGCTTTCTCCTCGTTTGTTTTGCTGCTATCACTATTGCTGCTGCTGCTGCTGCTATTACTATTATCTTCCTCCATTTTATTCTCCTCGAACATCCTCGCCAACTTCGTCTCTGGATCCGAGGACGCTTTCAGCCGTTCCAACTTTAACCGCTCTCTCAACGTCTTGAACGCCTTTTCAAAATCCGCCACGAATTCCATTTCGTTTTGCTTTTCTCTCGCCTCTCGCGACGGATTATATTTCGGCGCGATAATGTGCGAAGACGACGACGACGAAAAAGACGATGAAGGCATCATCGCGGTCACCGACGAACCGTCATTTTTGGCGTTCCCGTTGACTGCTGTAGAACCTCTTTTCACCGCGCTGCTCTTCTTTTTCACTCCTTTTTTCGAAGAAGACGACGAAGACGCGGTCGCGTCGGAGATCCCGCCACCTCTTCTCACGACGCGCCTGCGCACTTTCGCGTGTTGCACTCCCGCCGGAGGCGAAGTCGCGGCCGTCGTCGCGGTTGTCATATCTTCTTCTCCGTCGTCGTCTGAATCGTCGTCTTCTCTTTCGTCGCTCTCGTTCTTCTTCTCTCGACTACTACTACTACTGGTAGTATCACTCTCCTCATCCCCTACAGTCACTTCTTTCTCTTTTGCCAACATCATCTTCTTCGTCGTCGCGAGGCTTTTCCTCTCCCTCTCCAACGCCACCACCAACCGGTCCACGAGCTCTTGTTTCTTCCCAGTTTTCTTCAACTTCCGCTTCTCCAGTTCGCTCTTTAAGTCCGGGACTTTTAGTTTCGAGAGCACGAGTTGCATCTGTTGTTTGCTTTCTTCTTCGTCATCGTCGTCGTCATCTTCTCCTTTTCCTTTTCCATCTGCGCCATGCAAACGACGCTCGAACGAGGCGTCGATTGAATCCGTCTGTTGCATCGCTCGAATGTTCCAACGTGTCTTTTCAGCGCGCGATGAGACTCCTCCCCTTTTCCTCCCGCGCACAAAAGGCGAAGAATATCTTCGAGGGGTGTGAAAAGAAGCCGTTGCGGTGTTCGGCGCGGTGAAAGTGGCGAATTGTGGTGTCCTCGCACTCATTTTGTGTATTCAATGCGTGCAAATGTAATGACGAAGCCGCCACAAAAGTTTTCCCCGGGAGTAGGGAAAAGAGAAAAAGGTACCACGTTTACGATGCAAAACGTCTCTGCCTGCGTTCGATCCTCCGCGCATTCGTACGTCGTCGAAAGGAGGAGGAAGTATGGTTCTTGTGGTTCACGCGCTGGCGTCGTCGTCAGAGCGAGGAAAGGTTTACTCGCGGAAAAGTTCGAGAAGGAGGAGGAAAAGGACACGAACGGGGAAGCCGTCGGCGAGGACGATGCGTCGGGGGATGCGGTGCGACTGTGCGCCTGCAACAGCAACGAGACGTACGAAAACTGCTGCCAACGCGTGCACGAGAACGGGATAACGCGAGAGACGACGCCAGAAATGATCGTTCGCGCGAGATTTACGAGCTATAAGGAAAATAAACCGGAGTTTATCGTCGAGAGTACGCACGAGGATTCGCCAGATTTTACCAAGAGAGACGAGACGGATGCGGAAAACGCGCGGAGGACGCTCGAGTCAGACGCGAAGGCGACGGCGAAGAAGATTCGGTTTTTGAGCTTGAAAATCATGAAGAAAGGGAGTAATGGCGAAAATGAGAGTGGTGGTGAAGAGGCGTTTGTTTCGTACGAGTGCGCGTTCGACGCGGGAGAGAAGAGGGCGAAGAAATCGAGGGCCAAGGCGAAAACGCTCGCCGAGCGAGCGAGGTATCGAAAGGATAAAGATGGGAAGTGGAAGTACGTGGACGCGTTGCAATTGAACGATAACGTTCTTTCTGCGGATGGTTTTGACGATGGAGGGCACAATCGGGGGAAGAGTAATTGGGGGAACGGTAATTTAGGCAAAATCTTTTAGCGGGAGGAGGCAAGATTTTCTGACGTTTCTTGCCCTCGCTCGAGGGAGCGCGCGGGCGTTTTTGTAATCTATTATCAATCTACGATTTCGTAATCTTTCGAACGAATGACGAAGGCGTCGATTGTTGTGGCTACCATCGCTGTTACCGGCGTTGATGGCGGTGCTGCCAGCGGCGACGACAACGGCGACGACGACTCGTGTCTTTTCATTCCTCCCGTTGTCGTCATTTCTGCTCGCCTCGTCAAGCACGCTTTGCGCATTTGCGGGTTCAAGCACGTCTTGCATTTGCCGCATTTTTGACTCGAACGTATGATTGGGAAGGTGAATTTCTTCTTTGCTCTTTTTTGCTCGCTGTTGTTTCCATCGCCGTCCTTCTCGCTCTTCTTCGTTTTCTTTGCGCTCGCCCGGTTATTGTTCTTCTGTTGTTCTTTCTCGACAGATTTACGTTTCAAGTACGAACGAAAGATATCGTTATTGAAAGGCGTTTCCGGCGGCGTCGGTTCTTGATTGATGGCGATTGATATCGTCTCCGCCGGACGTTTTTTCTTTGGTCTGCCGAGTTTTGGCGCTTTACTCGCCATCGCGGCTGCACTTTTTTCTGGGTGCAGCAAAGGACTCGGAAAGTCAAATTCAGTGAATTCTTGCCCGGTCGAAGCGACTGGAACGACAGGACATATCCATTTTGGCAACTCGCGCGGATATCCGGTACGGCGCTCCCATGCCCGAACGCACAAGACTTGGTGATTAAACAAACGCGTGACTTCCGTCCTCGTCATCCCTCGCGTGACCGAACCGATGGACGCGCCGAGTAGAGTGACTATTTTCGGCGACGTTTTGAGAGTTTCAATGTCGACACTCACAGGTTTTGCCGCCGAACGAAGGTCGAGAAAGACTTCATTCACTTGAAAGTACGTGCCGTGCAGCGGGAAGCTGCGTTTACAGGCGCACAAGGCGGTGACGAAGAAGACGCATTTTATTGAAGAAGGCTCAGAGGGAGGAGAAAGATGAGAAGGAGCAGGAGGAGGAGGAGGAGTGGTAATGATGATATCCTCTTCATCATTCTCTTTGCTGATGTTCGTCTTTGCATCTTCCATGACGATATCGTCGTCGTTGTCGTCGTTATCGTGGTTATTTTGTTCGTGCTCCTCTTCGGACGACGTTGATATTTTATAGACGCGTTCAAAATCGCTCGCCTCTCTCGGAGCTGCGATGACGCAATACCGCCGCGTTGCGTCGCATTCGCCGATTATAGACGTTGGATGTGGCGAGAGCGAATGCAAAAGTTCCGCCGGAACGCATTCATCTGGCACTCGCCACCCTTGTACCTCTGAACGAAACTGCGCTTTTGTGAACGAGGATAAATCCGCGAGTTGATTGTGTCGATTAGGGGTTAAAAACGCCTCCTCCTCCTCCTCGGCGGTTGTCGTCTTGGCGGCAGTTGCTGCATTGAACTTTGCGAACCGAGGATCCTCGACTTCCCTCAAAACTTCGTCTTCGGCTTCGCTTTCAAACGCCGCATCATCTTTCAGCGCTCTCTCGTCGACTTCAGCAACCGCTTCCATCGCCTTTGTTTTCGCCTCGGCTAAAATGCCAAACGCGGCGGACGCTCTCTCGAGATCGTTTCGATTTTTGTCCGGGTGGCAGATTTTTGACAACGCTTTAAATCGCCGCATGATCATCGCTGCCACGGCGCTTTTGTTTTCTTCGACATTGTCGTCGTCGGAATCATCCTCCGAGGAAAGGAGTAAAAGAACGCGCATGGCCTTCTTGCCGGCGGGTTTACCTAAATCTGTCCAGATCTTCCCGGCGGCGACGATTGAATCCATCGTTTCCGCGACGTTGTTTGCGAACGCGTCGTTTTGTAGAGAGAAAGGAGCAAGGGGCGCAGTATGTGATGGTTCTACATGCAGAGGAGACGCATCTTCTACCGATGCTGCTGTTGCTTCGGAAAAATCCTTCTCATTTTGCTGCTGGTGCTTCTGCGCTTTTGCACGCTCAACGAATTCTTCAACTGTGAGAACATCCGCCGCAAGATTATCAGACGATTCCGTAGGGCTGTTGAATCCATCTAGACTAGACGGTGATTCTATGCTCGAATTCGATGGAAACCGTTTTCCAATGACGTTATTATTCGTCGCCGTTGGCGTCAACGGCATCTTCGGCGACGAACCCTCCGACGGCGACGCCAAGCCGATATCTTCGATATCTTCGATCGGTTGCGTTCTCGTTTGTTCCTTCGTAAGATCAATCGTTACTACTTCTTTCGGCGGCGTTGGAGGTTCTGCGTTGTTGACGTTCGGTGCAGGCGTGTATACTCCGACGTTGTTCATCTTATTATTCCTTCGTTTACCACCACACTTGGCGTATTCGCAGTCGGAGTTCATTGGACAACTCGCGCAATTCGGATCGCGCTTCGCGCAAAACACCTTCCCAAGCGTAATCATGTGATAATGCAGCTCGTACAACATCGTCACGTCGAACGTGTTCAATCTTTCGCTCAAAAATTCGTACACTGATTCTTCTGGGGCGTACTGCTCGAGAAGTTCGAGCTTGAAATCGTCTTCGAGCGGAACCCATCCTAGGCGCGCCATGATTCGTCCGACGTTGACATCTACAGGGAAGTCTCTATTTTCCAACGAGAGTAAGTTTACGCACGCCGAAGTCTTTGCGCCCATGCCTTCTATCTCGTTGAGATACGCCTTTGCTTCTTCTGTGGAGGCTTCACGAAGGAATTCGAGCGACAAAACGCCGCGTTCGTCGAGCACACGCCGAAGAATTTTCTTGATTCTATGCGCGAGCATGGAGTGCATGCCGCGACATCGAATGCACTCGATGATATCGTCGATTGAGGCTTCGTGCAAAACGCGGTGCCAATCTACGCAGTCGCGCACTATAATTTCATTCTCGGTAGGATCGTTGTCGCAAATGAAGTCTTGACGATCTCGAGCAGCTTGCGCGAGCGCTTTCAATTTATCTGTCTTTGCTCGTCGCTCGCGTCGGTTCAATTCTGCCCTCGAGGCTGCTTGTTGCTTCGACGCTTCTCTCTCTTCTCTCAGTTTTGCTTTGTTTTCGCGCATTTTCTTTTCTTTTGCTTTCTGCTCTTCGTCTTCTTTGCGCAAAATTTCCGCTTCCCGGACGATTTCGTCGATATCGTCGTTCAACATCTCCTGCGGCTTATCGCACCCGTTGTGTCTTTTATCGAAACTTCGAGAGCAGGTCCAGTTCAAGTAATCCGCTGCTTCTACGTTCTCCGACGTCGTGTTGTGAGTAAGTAATGAATCTGCTAACGCTTTTGGTATCCGTCGCCACTTACCGCAATCCTCGTTCGAACATTCGATCCACGCCTCTTTCTCGCTAAATCTGCGCTTCGTCAACGGCGTTTTCGAAAAATCGTTCCACATTTGTCGCTCGCTGTAATACAGTTGCTCTAACGGAGACATGACAGGTAACTCGACAATAACTGAAGACTCGTGAAGGTCTGTATTTTCATCAAGTGATGTCCTATCGAGCTCAAACGAGGACGAGTCGATCTTCGGAACACCGCGACAAAGGAAGAAGGAAGGTTGCTCGATGTCATCTTTATCGTCAATCTGCATGCGCTCAATCACTTCCGCCACGGCTGCTGCTCCCATTTCAGTTTCTATATCTAAAGCATCTCGCATTTCTACATCCTCATCCTGAGCAATATTATCTCTCCCGGTTTCTCTCGAAACAATGCGATCAATTGCATTTCGTACAACCTCGCTCGCCGCTTGCGCGCATTCCTTCTCATACCTCTCCCTGTCTTTTTCAACTACCGAATTGATGACATTTTTCACCAAATCCTTCACTCTTACCGCTCTCTCGACGCGTTCTAAATGCTTGCTTTGCGTTTCCTCCGTCACTGGAAACTTGGCCATCAAATTTAACATCGCTGTTGATGATAAAACGTCCGTCACGTTTTGCGTTAAATTCGCGCCGATGACCGAATCGAGGACTGAACCGCCCCAGGAGACGTCCAAAGGTCTATGACCGAGAGTTTTACGCGATTTACGAAGAAACTCGCCGATTTTATCGCGCCACATCCGTTTCTCATCGTGACCAAACTTTTGAATGGCGAGTTGTCGCCCTTTCCAGATTTTCGGGATGACGTTTTTCTTCTTCGATTGCTGCTGCGCAAGAGGAGGCGGCGGAGCTCGCTTTCGCTGCACGTCGCGAAAGAAAATATCTTCCGAGTCCGATTCGCTACTACTAGTGCTACTATCGGAGGAGAAATAATCGTCGTACGATTCGCGCGGTCGTGATTCTATCTCTGGATTCGGATGTCGCCATCTTTGCTGAGCATCTTGAGAACCGTTTTCGAAGGCGTTTCCGGATCGGAACCAGCCGCGTTCGCCCGGCGTTCGCGGACCGCTTCGCTTGGATTTCGCCAACCACGTGACTTTTGGTTTCACGACGACGGCAACAGCAGCAGTAGGGAAAGATGGCGAAAGCGACGTTCTCTTAGCGTAGCTTTCAAACGTGCTCGCATCCCAAATTAAATCTGAGGCATTCGTGGCGAGTTCTGTTCTTGGAAACGGTGTGATGCGATGGACGAGAGCTTCGCTCGACTCGACGACGCGTTCGATGGCTTCTTTAACGAGCGTACGAACGATGCACCTTTCGTGATCGTCGTCGTCATCTTCATCTTCGCATGGAAGAGTAACTTCTACTTGTTTTTGTTGTTGCACTCGACCACGACGCAAATTTGTGGCGCCCGTAAGAAACCACTCGTCTCGTACTTTCGTGTCCGAAACGAGATTTTGTACGCGACGTTTCGCATCGGCGAACAAGTTCTGATACATTTTTATAGTCCCGTGCGCGGGTACGACGGACACATCCAGAGATCTCAAAAAGTCTCTGTAAATGTCTTTTTGTGCGCTGATGGCTTTGGGCATGTGCATGGTACTTATCGCGTCGATGTGATCCATAATGTGTTCCTGTTTCCTCGCGTTTATATTTTGACACGTCTCGCGAAGGTTCAGCAAATTCGAGCCTACCCAATCGTGAATGGTGTCGAGGACATCCGTGAACGAGTAAGAAGGAGACGATACGGCCTCCGCTTCCATTTGAACACCTTCACCTTCTTCTTCTTCTTCTTTTTCCTCGTTTGTATCTTTCTTCAAAAAGCGTATGGGATGCGTTCTCGCTTTCGGTTTTCGAAAATCCATCACCGCGGCCAACCGTCTCGGGACGATCGTTTTCGGCACAAAGTTACGCCTCTTCTCCTCCTTCCTTTTCTTTCTCTCCAACTCTTTCAGCCGTCTCTTCTTCTCCTTCCTCGATTTCTTCGTTTCGTAATACTGCGACAAATCGTAAAACTCTTTGGTAATCCTCACTTCCTCCTCGTCCTCGATGCCTTCGAATCCCCATCGAGCGACGTTAATCCCTTCGACTAACCTCGTCAACCGCTTAAACCTCGATTCCGTTTTAATCCGCTTATAATCTTTGCTAATGATGGACTCCAAAATCACCGCCGGTCTCCTGTGACCATCGTTCGACCGTTTCTCCGTAAACCTCGTCACCGGTACTGGATACAATTTCAACCACTCGGCTTCGCGAAACTCCATCTCTTTCGCCTTCTGCGCGGTGATCGGCAACAGATCCTCGCCTCGATTGCGCAACCCCGGTCGGTAGGCGTTCGCGCTCGCTTCGGATTGTCTTCGTAACCGAGCTTGATGTTGCTGAGATTTCGTGAGGTGCTTTTCGTACGCGATGAACACGTCCGAGTGATTCTCATCATCGTTCGTGTTAGTAGTATTCACGTCTGAATCGTCGTCCTTCTTTTCAGCCTCTTTGCCTTTGTCTTCTTCTTCTTCTTCCTTCGTTGTTACCTTTTGCTCCCGCTGATGCTTTTTGTCCTTCTCCTCCTCACTGAGTAGGAGTTTACGAATGCCATCAAACCCGCCGCGCTGCTCAAAAATTCTCGGTTTCCCTCCAAAAATAGGAACGTTAAACTCGTCTCGTTCCTTCTCCTTCTCCTCATTCTCTTCCTCCTCCTTTCGACGACGACGACGGTCCCGCAAAGATGACAATAAACCTCCTTTTTTCTGTCCCATCTTCTTTAACTGTATTTTTGTCTTCGATGATGATGATGATGATGATGATGATGATGATTCCTGTCGTCTCGCGCGCGTGTCGCGCAGCGAAAAACGTCCCACGACGAGAACACCTCCGCGACCGTAACCACCACCACCACCCTTAGTATTCGTAGTATTCGTCGTCCTCGTCTTTAACTTTCTTTTCTTCTTCATTTTTATGGTAAAGCTTATGTGTGATGTTAAATGTGCGCTTTTTTTTATCCAGAGTGTTTTAGATATTTTTTTTCCTTGCAAACGAGCTCCTCGAAAAGAAGGACAAATTAACCTCAGAAAAGGAAGCAGATATACCACTATAAATGAGCAATACGACGACGACTTTGATGAAAACGAATACAGTGCTTTTTTGCAAGAGGACGACGACGACGACGACTGGAGGAGGAGGAAAAGGAGGAAAAGGAAGAGGTGGAGTGTTCTTGCCGTCGTCTCGGGAGAGAAGAAGAACATTACGAACGAGACGCAGAAAAAGGACGGCTGCATTTACGAAAGCAGCAAAAGCTGATGATGTCGATGATGATGGTAACAATAAAAGTAATAAAATAGGCCCAACTGCGGCAGAACCGACCGCGATGGACGCAGAAACGTTCAACCAGCTCGTTTCCTTAGGCACGTGGGACAAAATTGTCCCCGAGTGTAAGAGGTTAGCGCTGATTGGAAAAATTACAAACGGAGTGCTCGGTCAAGCGTACGTTGTCCTCACCGCGTGTAAAAACCAAGGCGAAGACGAGAACGTTCTGAAAACTCTAGAAAATATCATTCAATTACTCACGCAAACACTTTTGCAACTGGAAGCGGATTCGCCGTCCAAACGCGCTTTGGACGAAATGATGACGTTAAACCCGGACGAAACGTTCGACGGCAAAGCGGCGTGTCGAGAAATCGCGGAACGACTCGACGCCAGCGTCGACGACGTCGTCTTGGAGTTGCAAAAGTTTTTAAAGAACTGCGAGTTGCAAGACGCCGCGTTCGAACGAGATTTAGCGTTGGCCACGGAAACGGACAATCGCGAAGAGTTCGATCGACTGACCGGTTTAGTCGCCGCCAAGTTAGAGGCGAAAAGGCGGACGTTGGCGATCTTAGGCTACCTCGAGATCTCTTAGAGTCGTAATAATACGTAACATTTTGAAAGAAATGAGAGTATTCATAGCTAGTAGTATTCCTCCGTGTATTCTCGTTCACTAAAATGCTTTTGTGCTCGCTCGCGTGAACGCCGCGGAAGCCTCCGCGTAGTATCGACGTTTACTGTTTTTGCCCTACGAGTTATAGAAAGAGGCGTTCATAATAGCGTTTAGGGTTTGAGAAAAAAAATCGCCAGAAGCAAAAAACCAAAAGGTCGGTCGACACCTCTGAAAGGAATTGATCGCCAAAAGAGCACGCACCGCGACGAGTGCATCATCAACGCTCTCGTTTTGTCGTTCACGCTCTCTATATATATTCTTCCTGGAAAAAGAGAAGACTTTCGCGTCTTTTTCTCTTCCTCTCGTGTGTTCGTTGTCGGTGAGATCTTCTTTTGCGCATAAAGACCGTTTGCAAACGCTCGAGGGTGAAGGAAGCCCCTTCGTCTTTGTATTCAAACCGCCGGTTCTTTAAAGAGAGGTTAAAAAAATGATGACGACGATGAGAAACAAAGTCACGAGGACTTCTTCTTCGTCGAGAGAGAGTTTCAGAAGCGAAAACCGCGGAGGACGCGCGCTGCGAACGCTTTTCGTCGTGTGCGCGTTGTTCGCGGTGTTTTTGTCCAGCAGCTTCCCGCAAAGAAGCAAAAGCGCGACGACAAAAGAAAATAATTTTGGGAATTTCTTGTTTGTTGGAGCACAAACTTCAGGCACGGAAACGGAAGCCACGGTGGCGGAGGCGACGCCGTGCGACGCGAGCGCAGCACCATTAAACGGTGCAGTTGGAACGTGTGCGAACGTTTTAGACGCGGGCAAGACGTGTCAGCCGACGTGTAACAAAGGGTATACGGTTTCCGGGAAAACCACGTGCGTGGGCGGCGTGTTGGAAGCGGCCACGTGCGAGTTTTACTTTTGCAATTCTGATCCGGACACTTTTTTCAAAGAAGAAGGGTTGGGGGATTTGAAAAACTATTTTTGCGCGGTTGAAGATACGGTGATGACGACGACGTTGAAACCGACGAACAACGAGTGGGAAGCGGAAGGGAACACGCTGACGTACGAATTGATTTGCCCGCCGGACAGGACGTTGAAGGTTGGGGAAGTGGCGCAAGCGTCTTTGAGCGAAGGCGGGGTTTTATCGTTTACGCCGGATACGCACAAATTTTCTGAGAGTAAAACCGATTTGTCTCTGTTTTCGTTTCGTGTGACAAAGACGGTGTATGATGCTAACGGTGAGATGCTGTCGCAAGACACGGAGGTGTCGACGGGAAGAATTTACATCGAGCCGAGAAACGATCCGGCGAGTTGGCCCGATGATGTTGAAGATTTAACATTTGGACAACAAGTGAGACCGAATAAGTTGACGCCAACCGGAACGAACAGCGGATGGCAAGGGTATACGTTTGAATCGTTCCAAACCGCGACGGCATACGCGTTACCGACCGAGTCCGGGACATCCGGGGACTACAACACGTATATCTTGAGAGGCAATTTGAATTGCATCGATGCATCGAATGTGGGAGTGTCCGCAGATGGTTTCGTCAACTGCGCCTCGGGGTACGCGTATGGAGACTTGGATGCCGACCAGGATTATTTACAATACGTGATCACCAAGCTGCCGACGTACGGAGAAGTAAGGTTGTCGTGCGACTACACAGCCAACAATGGTAAAGGCGCCCAATTGTGTGGCGAAGATGCCGGCGCGTTTGTATATATCCCGTACGGAAATAACAGCGGATTGTCCGATACGTTCGAGTACGCGGTTAACGACGTGGAAGCGGGCGGACACGAGGGGTTGGATCCGCCGACGGGTTTGCCCGCCGGGACGAGAGGCGTCAATTCGGCCTCGAGACGGGTGAAGATCACCGTCGCCGAAAAGACGTTCTTACCATCCATCACGGGTGTGAAGGAACTCGTCACGAACGAAGTGTCCACGACGGCGAATGTTGTGGAGGATACGAAGACGGACTTCTCGGTAAAGCGCGCGGTCGCGGCGGATTTACCTCATTCCGGTAAAGACAAGAACGGTGAAGACGCAAGCATTACCGAATCGATGTTGAGAGTGTACACGGCGCAAAACTCTTTTTACGACGCCGTCACAGATGTGGATGGCTACGAAACAGTTGAGCACGGGAGAATCAAGTGGCATTGTTGGGACGAAGAGTGTGAAGGCAACGTTTGCGCGCAGGAACATTCCGGAGAGCAGGTAACTGTGAACGAGTTGACCATGTACACGTGCGATTGTGAACCCGACCCCGAAGGAAAAATTTTCGAAGAGAACAACTTTTGGCAAACGTGCACGAAGAAAGTTTTGGAGGCTGGTACAGAGCTAAGCGCGTATTTTACTTATGAACCGACGAAGGACCGAGGCGGTGTAGATGAAGAACTTTGGATGCGCATCGGGGTCAAAGATGGCATCGTCACAGGTTTCAACTACGAAACTGCCACAGTGCTCATAAGTGTTGTCATTTCGCAGGTAGACGACGGGTCCGAGCTCGGCGTGTACGGCAAAGACGCGGATGGCGTAGAGGTTTTGAAAACCTCCAATCCAATGTTTACGGCGCCAATGACCGTGACCGAAGTCGTCGGCACGACGAAGGAAGAGCTCAGTTTTGAGGAGTACGCAAAGCAATGGCAAGAGTTCAAGATTAAAGCCGCGGATGAGGACACGGATAGACTTTTCATCACGTTGATAAACGCAGACGCCATCCAAGGAACGGTAACGCATCTCATACAGGGCGTGCAAACCGGCGATCTGACCATGGGTACGGACTTGAGTGACCTTTACGGGTCTATAAACGTCGTCTCAATGGGTGGGAACAAAGAGACGGGATTTTCCGCGACGCTCTATTATCGCGCGAAGGAGTATTGGAGAGGCCCGATGGAGACACTCAAGTTTGCTGTCTCGCAACAAGAAAATTATAGAGGTGGCGACGACAACGCTCAAATAATTGAAGTCACATTTTCTACCATGTGCGCTCCTGGACACACTAAGAACTCTTTGGAAACGCAGTGTACACCGTGTGGCTTTGGTGAATACGCGCAGTTGTTTGACATGATCTCGTGTTCGCCTTGTGCCGCCGGTACTTTCGCCGGGAAAACTGGCTCAGAGAAGTGCGAATCATGCGGAGTGACCTCGTATCAACCTTTTGAAGGTAAGAGAGCGTGCACCGCGTGTCCATCGAGATCGACCACGGAAGGTGGTGCCATTGCTCTCACGGAGTGTTTGTGCGACGTTGGAACGTACGGGAATCTGCTCACCGTCATCGACGACCAAACGAGCGACTTTGACAGCATTTGCAAGGTTTGCCCGCCTTTGGGGAGTAGGTGCACAGAAAGAGGTTTAATCGTTCCAGAAGCCGAGTTTGGATATTTCGTCGATATTCCAGACGCAGCGCTAGGGACTGAATTAACAATTCGTGAGTGCACGCCTGAACAAGCATGCCCGGGGAACGCGACTGACGATCAGATTTTGGCGGACGTCTACCCGTGGACTATCCAGTGCACGGAAGGATACGAAGAGAAGGGTTGCGCGCAGTGCAGTAACAATTACTACCGCTTGAAGCAGCAATGCAACATGTGTCCAGACACGAAGTGGGAATCGTATTTAATTCTTTTCCTGATGTTGGTTGGTTTCATCATGTTGTTGCCGATCCTCGTCAAGTTATTGAGAAGATTCAAAGCGATTTCGCTCTTGTTCGTGTTCGTCCAAATAACCGCCGTGTTATCGGATTTGGACTTCAAGTGGCCTCCGATTATTCAAAACTTGTACAAGTACTTTGCGATTTTCACGTTTGACATTCAGTTGCTGCAACCGGAATGTCACATTCCGAAGTTTGATTTCTTCTTGCGGTATTTTGTCGTCGTGCTCTCGCCGCTCTTTTTTGGAGCGACGTTCGTGTTGATCACCTTGCTGAAGTTTATCATCGGTCAAGTGCTCATCAGAATGCTTCTCGCGGGTTCGTTTGACTCGTGGTTCGCGTACGATACTCGCGATGTGGACGACGAAGGCAACCGCAGAGGTAAAGTGCAGAGGATGAAGGAAAGGGCGAAGAAGATGATCACAGATAAGAAAATACAATTGGAAGAGTTCTCCGTTGGTGATCACATCCGATCAACTGCGAGGATGTTTATTCGCATCATGCTCACTTTGATGGATATTTCTTACATCTTTCTCTCGAGAGCGACGCTTGAATATTTCGATTGCGTGAAAAACCCGGCGAATGGAATCTCGTATTTGGAAGCTGAACCGAGCATACAGTGTTACGACTGGGGGAACATGAAAAATCCCTGGACGCAGTACTTTCCTATCGCGTTAGTGTTGGTGTGCATGTACCCCTTTGGTATCATCTTGACGTTTTACTTCACGCTGTATCGAATTCGGGACAAGTTGAATCGCCCGGATACGGTCAAGACGTTCGGGTTTTTGTACGTGGGTTATCGCCCGGCGTGGTACAGATACAAGATCTTAGTCTTGCTTCGCCAACTCGGCGTTGTCGGCAGTACCATGTTGTTCTCGCAAGGAACAACGATGAGTCAACTAGGTCAATCTTTGGGTTGTATGATGACTATTTTCATCGCGATGACCATTCACTTCTTCGCGGACCCTCAGGAATCCAAACGTCTGGACCGTTTAGAGTCTGCGGCTATTTTCATCTCCTTCGTGAACATCTTCTCCGGTTTGATTTTTCTAACCGAAAAAGCCTCGAAGAGATTCGACGATTTTCTGTCCTGGTTCAACGCAGTTCTCATTTTAGGAGGCTTGACGATCTTCCTCATTTACATCTTCATGGAGGTTACTCCGTTTGTCGTCAAATCTGCGAAAAGCAACAAAGGCATCGTCGGCGTTTTCTTTGGCGACATGGATAAAGGTTTCAAAGGCGGCAAAGAAAGCAAAAATACGACGGCGGATAAGTTGGCGCAACTGGATAAACGTTTATCGAAGAAGATATCGACAAAAGCGGAAAAACAAAAATCGTTGGAGAAAGGCCCTTCGTTGTACCGACGAATGACGCTGGGTTCTAAACGGGACATATTGACCCCTGAAGAACTCCGCGCGGAGGCTCGATCGAAATTCGTCAACTCGCAACTAAAAGAAGCTAGTAAGAATGTCCTCGATAAGCATCAAAGAGACTACTTGCAACAGTTACCGGTCGAGGAGGAGGTTTTGGAAAAGTACCGAACGGAGTATGTGAATCCAGAAACCATGGATGAAGAGTTCACGGAGTTGAACGAATCTGGCGTGGACATCCAGGCGCAATGGATCGTTGAGAGACATTTACCAGCGCCGTTTACCAGAGTACACGCGGTTGACATTTTAAAAAGAGTGAATGATTTACTCGATCGCGCGAGACAGCGGCAAAAGTCTGTACAAGGCGTCAACATGTTGGGATCCTTGAAACCGTCTGGATTGTTTTCGTTGATTCGAAAAGGTGTCATTCCTCAAGTTGCGGATAACTTGATGAGAATTCGTTTAACCGCGGACGATGGACCGAACAAAGTCGTCTCGAAAGTTGTCCCATTAGCCACGGAAGGTTCCAAATCCAGATCGCTTGTCGTTATGTTTTACGGCTGGGTGATGCGACGCCTTGGATTCAACGTCGCGGAGAACGACACGGAGAGGAAGATTCGAACGAGAGCGGCGTTGAAAGCCGCTTTTCAGAAAGACAGAGGCGCTGCGAATATCATGGAGCGCCTGAAAAAACAGAGATCTGAAGCAGAGACGAAAGAAGAAGGAGACGGTGGAGGAAATCCGAAGAAGCTTTCGTTAGTTGAGAAGATCAAGGCGCAGCAGAAATTGGAGGAGCAGAAAGCCGCCAACGAGGCGGCGAAGAGAACTGGAGCCCCCACTTCAAAACCTGAGGCGCCGCCAGAAGCCTCGAATAAAGAACAAGATGCTCCCCAAAAACCGGCGACGGTGGAGAAGAAACCGTCGGCGTTGGAGAGACTCCGTAGCGTCGCTGGTGGCGGAAAGAAGGAAGAGAAGAAGGAAGACGCCGACGAGAAGGAAAAGAAATAGACCCCGACATTCTTTCACGCAACTTTACATTAGAAAGTATACTTTATATGACTAAAGAAACATTTGTATTTCAACTAATATTATTATTACTAAAAATTATACGATACTACTGTACTCTATTACCCGTCATTATTGATGACCTTTTGCATCCTCTTGCACCTCTCGATTCCGGAGCTCGCGAGAAGACTGGAAGGCGATACCCGTTTCACCGTCTCGAAATCCTCCAAAGCCTCCTCGAATCTCTCGAAATACTCCCTACACAACGCTCTTCTCAACAGACCTTTCTCGTTTTTCGGTTGCAATTGCAAAGCTTCCTCGCAATCTCTTTCGCACTCTCGCATCTTACCCATCTGTCGATAACACTCCGCCCGATTTAAAAACAACGTCGCGCGAAGACTACCACTGCTACTACCACCGTTACTCTCGCCCAGAACGGATTTTCCTTTCTCCTTACCTCTCCTCGTCTCCTCGTCTCTCAGCGCCTCTCCGTACATCTCAACAGCTTCTTCAAACTTCCCCTCCCGAAACATCTCCTTCGCTCTCGCTTTCATCTCGAAACAATCCTTCGCGAGCGAAAGACTTTCGAGTTCCAACGCTCTCAAGAACGCGTTCGCTTGCGCGTTGGTCGCGTCGTATCGCGTGCCAATCCGGAGAACATCGATCGCTTCTCGCACGTTTTCAAATCTGTTCTTCTTTTTCTCTTTTGTATCGTTCATCGCGTGTAAACATTTCGCTTTTCGATAGTACCCTTTCGTCCACGTTTCGTCCACTCTCGTGCTCGTTTCCGCGTCGAGCAACGCTTGCGGAAAGTTTTTGAGATTGAAATGTGCCGCCGCTCGGTTCGTGTATACCGCCGGGTTCGTGCCGTCGAACTGAATAGATTCGGTGTACTTTTCGATGGCCTGAAGTTTTTGAAGGAAGGAAGGAAGGAAGCGTCGTCGTCGTCGTTCGCGTCAGCGTCTTTGACGAGAAAGCGACGACTTGAAGCGTTTTTCAACGAACGTGCGTTTCATGGAAAGATGCGCGAAAAGTGCACAAAAAACGAAACAACGCAACATTTTCACGAGAGAATAAAAGAAACGCACCTCCTCGTACCGCTCGTTCTTATACAGAACGTTCCCGGCTTCTTTGCATCGAACCGCGTTTTGTTCGGCGAAAGATGCCATTTGTTTTTATGGGGGAAAGTTTGTAACGCTTTTTCAAGAAGCCAAAAAGAGTTGAAAAGAAGTCGATGAAAATAAAGCTACGTTAATCAAGTACATCACGATCCAATTACACGTTTTGGGGGGCTAAAAGTTTATGTATATAAATCTCTCTCTCTCTCTCTCTCTCTCTCTCTTCTATAGTAGTCGCGTGTGTTATTATTAATTGTACGTCATCAAGTTATTCGCCTTCAACACGGCTTGTTTGCACCTCGCCATTCTCGACTTTCGTCTCGCGCCGGTATTCTTATGCAAAACGCCTTTCGAAACCGCCTTGTCGACACTCTTCGTCGCTTCGCTGATTAACTTCTCCAACTCCGCGACGTTGTCTTCCGTCGCGGCCGGTAACAATATTTCGGCTAACGTTCGGACTTTTTTGATGCGCGTGGCGATTTCCGACTTTCGCGCCTTGTTGTACGTGCGTTCCTTTTGGGTGAGGAGCGTTCGAGCGACTTTGTTTTGCTTGGCTTCGATGTGGAATTGAAAACCGGACACTGGTTTTTTCGTGGTGGTGGTGGACGTTTGGAAAGCAGATGCTCTGGAACCTGTTCGTTATTGAAAGAGAGAAGTTGAAAAGCGCGCGTCAGTCAAAGTCGCACATAAAAAGTGCCTCCTCCTCCCTTTCCTGCGGAGACGTCGCCAAAAGGATAAAGGGCGGCGAGAAAAATTCCTTCTCGAAATCGCCGCCTACTCCGCCACTCGCGAAACGAGCGAGGATGAAAACCGCGCGCGTTTGGATGCGAAAACATCCAATTTACGCGTTCATTTTGTCGCTTCCTTCTTTTTTCTCTCTCTCGCACGCTTCCTCCTCTTCACCAGCATCGCGCGCTTCTCAATTGAGAGAAAAAAAACATCATGTTTCACAACAACCAGAGGCGTACAAA
>Ga0181554_1001517_pt1 | contig 21818 bp, 17 predicted proteins | sample 011ome_16_FD_145602 | JGI IMG/M metagenome (GOLD analysis project Ga0181554, IMG submission 145602) | Coastal salt marsh microbial communities from the Groves Creek Marsh, Skidaway Island, Georgia - 011503CT metaG (spades assembly) | ecosystem: Environmental > Aquatic > Marine > Intertidal zone... | reverse complement strand
TCCGGGTCCCCTAGACGCCGACGCGGTGCAGATCCGATGGACGCGCATCTGCGGTCGCGGTCCCTGGCGATGGGCCTTCCTCGTCGTCTTCACGGCCCTCGTCGTCACCGCGGTGTCCGCCGCGGTGGCGGCCACCCTCGCGTCGCCCGGCGTGCTCACGCTCGCGCTCAGCCTGGTCCTCGCGCTGCCCCTCGTCGCGCTCCTCGCGCGCGCCTGGGTGGCCGGCACCTACGTGAGCGACCGCGGCGTCAAGGTGTCCGGCGTGCTCACCACCGTCGTCATCCCGTGGGGCGAGGTCGTGGCCGTGTCCCCGGCAGCGGGATCGCGACTGCTCGGCCTGCCTCTGCGCTCCCGGGGAGAGCGCATCGAGATCACCTGGTCGCAGGACATCACGCCCACGCACGTCGAGTCGGCGTCACCGGATCTGTGGCTGCGGCCCGCGGCATTCGACGCCGCGCGCGATCGCCTCCTCACCTGGCTCCGCGAGACGCGCTAGCCGAGGGACTCACGCCGCGGAAGCGAGGATTTCCTTCCCGGCAATCCCGTCTATCTCTCGAAGTCCGGACGAGGACGGGCGTCGAAGAGTCGGCGTGCCTCGCGCATCGCCGCACGAGCACGCCGCCGATCACGCGCGGCATCCTGAGCCAGGCCGAAGCGGTACCACGACTGCCACTCTTCGGGGCGCGCGTCGACACGCTCACGCTCGGCGGCGAGGAAGCGCTGCGCGTCCTCGCGCACGATGCGCCCCGACGGCGTGCGAGCGAAGTCGTCGATCGGCAGGTCGCCCTCGGTGGCCAACTGCCGGCCCATCTCCTGCATCGCATACCCGAAGGCGATCTCCCGCCAGACGACCCAGGCACCGACGATGGGCAGCACGAGCACGGCGATGCCGAGGAGCACACCCGTGACCTGACCTGACGTGACCAGTGCCCAACCGCGAACTCCGGCGAGCACGAGGTAGGCCGCCACCGCCGCAGCAAGCAGCCAGGCCCAGCGTCGGGGGGTCATCTCGTGTGCGGAGTCATCGATCGAGGAGGCTGTCGAGGCCCACGGTGAGCCCGGGCCGACGGGGCACGGCACGCACCGCGAGCAGCACACCCGGCATGAAGGAGGCACGATCGAGTGAGTCGTGGCGGAGGGTGAGGACCTCGCCGGCGTTGCCGAGGAGGACCTCCTCGTGCGCGACGTGACCGCGCACGCGCACCGCGTGGACGCGCACTCCGGAGACGTCAGCACCTCGTGCGCCGGGGAGCGCGCGGTCGGTGGCATCGGGTGATGGCGCCACACCCGCATCCCGACGCGCTTCGGCGATGACCTCCGCGGTGTGCGTCGCCGTCCCGGACGGGGCATCGAGCTTGTCGGGGTGATGCATCTCGATCACCTCGACGGACTCGAAGTAGGGCGCGGCCTCACGCGCGAAGCGCATGAGAAGCACCGCGCCGAGGGCGAAGTTGGGGGCTATCACCACACCCACCGTCGGGTGGTCGGTAAGCAGGGCGCGCACCTCCGAGAGACGCGCGTCGTCGAAGCCCGTGGTGCCCACGACCGCGTGGATGCCCTGCTGGACGCAGTGGCGCAGCGTGCCCATGGCGGCATCGGGGGTCGTGAAGTCGACGGCCACCTGGACACCCGCTGCTTCGAGGTGAGAGAGCGGGTCCCCCACGTCGATCGCCGCCGCGAGGTGCAGGTCCTCGGAGGCATCCACGGCTCGGACGACCTCGGATCCCATGCGCCCGGCCGCGCCGACGACTCCGACCTCGATCACGACATCAGCCTAGTCGTGCCGGGAGCCCCCTCAGAAGGTGCAACCCGCGCTCGGGCCCTCCATGATGTCCCGATGCGCCGCTCACGCCCTGCCCTCGCTCCCCTCCTTGCGACCGCCGCCAGCGCCGCCCTCGCCGCGGGCCTGCTCACCTCGGTGGCTCCGGCCGCCACGGCGAGCAGTGAGTCGACGCGGAGCACCGTGCCGCTGCCGACCATCTCGGAGATCCCGGGCGACACGATCTTCACCGGAGCCCTGCAGGACGTCGACGCCCTCGGCTACACCGAGCGGGAGTACGTCGTCGGCGTGGCGCAGCCCCAGGTGTACAGCTACGTGGGCAACACGGTGCGCACCCTGGTCAAGCCCGCGCCGACCACTCCGGGCGGCTACCGCTCGCGCATCATCGTGCGCGCCCCCGAGGATCCCGCCGACTTCAACGGCCGAGTCCTTGTCGAGATGATGAACACGACGACCCTGGTCGATCTCGATATCGCCTGGCAGCAGGCGCACGAGTACCTCGTCCGCGATGGCTGGGCCTACGTGGCGATCACCGTGCAGCAGACCGGCATCAACGCCCTCCAGCGGTTCACGCGCGAGCCCAAGCGCTACACCTCGCTTGGTCTCAACCTCATGACCCCGGCGGCGGCCAAGGACTCGGCCAACGGATCACGTGACCCCTCGATCGCGTGGGACCTCACGTCGCAGGTCGGGGCGCTCCTCGCCCAGGGCGGCGCCACGAGCCCGCTGGCCGACTACGACGTCGAGTCACTCTTCCTCACCGGGCAGTCCCAGATGGCGGGCTACGCCACGACCTACGTCAAGGCCATCCACCCGCGCCACCGCGTCTACGACGGCTTCCTCGTGGCCTACCGCGGCACCGGTGCGACCAACCTCCAGTACGTCAAGCCCGTCGCCGGCACGGTGCCGACCACGTCAGGCTCGGTCTCGCAGCGGACGCTGCGCGGCCGCGGAGCCCCGGTCATCTCCCTGCAGTCCGAGTCGGATCCGCTGCGCCTGCCCGCCGCGGCTGAGATCCCCGGCGTGGCCACGTCACTCTGGCGCGCCGACTCCGACACCCCTGCCGATCGGTTCCGCCTCTGGGAGGTCGCGGGCTCCTCGCACAACGACCGCTGGGGCGCGCAGCAGGCGCTCGGCGTGCTCGCGCGCGACTTCGGTCTGCCCTTCGCCCCCGAGTGCCCCTGGACCGCGCCCGCAGGCGTCAATGACTTCCCCATGCGCTTCGCGTGGCACCGCGCGCTCGACGCGCTGGCCGTGTGGCATGAGACCGGCACCGCTCCGGCGACAGGACCACGACTGGTGCGCGATGACGCCGGCGTCGTGCAGCGCGATAGCGACGGCAACGCGCTCGGCGGGATCCGCTTGCCGCGCATCGAGGTGCCGGTCGCGAGCTACGCGCCCACCACTCCCGGGCCGCTGTTCTGCCCGCTCACCGGCACCCAGACGCCCTTCGCTGCGGACAAGCTCGAAGGGCTCTACCCCACGACGGACGCGTACGTCGCCCGGGTGCAGGCCGAGGTGGATCGCTCCGTGGGCGCGGGCTTCCTCTTCGCGGAGGATGGCGCCACCCTCGTCGAGTCCGCGCGGCGCGGACCCGCCGCAGACGCCGAGACCATCCAGAAGTACTAGACGGGCCGGAAGTACTAGACCGGCAGGTCGTCGAACGGGCCGATCGCCGCGTAGGTCACGGGCTCTGTGAGCAGCTCGCGCGCGAGACCGGCGATGTCATCGGCCGTGACCGCGTCGATGCGGGCGATGATGTCGTCGATCGACGGGATCTCGCCGTAGAGCAGTTCGCCCTTGGCGATGCGACTCATGCGCGAACCCGCGTCCTCCTGGCCCAGCACGACGCTGCCCCGCAACTGCCCTCGACCGCGCCGCACCTCATCGTCGCTCAGGCCGCGCTCCGCAACGTCGGCGATGACGTCGTGGGTGACCTCGAGCACCTCGGAGACCTTGTCCGGCAGGCAGCCGACGTAGACGCCCGTATAGCCCGTGTCGGCGAAGCTCGAGACGAAGGAGTAGACGGAGTAGGCGAGGGCACGTTCCTCGCGAATGCTCTGGAAGAGCCGGCTGGACATGCCTCCGCCGAGTGCGGCATTGAGCACTCCGAGCGCGTAGCGACGATCATCGGTACGCCGGATGCCGCCCAGTCCCAGGACGAGGTGCGCCTGCTCGGATGGGCGCGGTGAGATGGCGCGCTGGCCGCGTCCCGGGGATGCGGGAGCCCTGCGCGTCGAGGGTCGTGTCACCGGCTCGGCCGGGGCGTCGACGCCTCGGAAGGCCTCGCGCACCCGCTCGACCACCTCATCGTGGTCGACGGCACCGGCAGCGGCCACCACCATGCGGGAGGGGACGTAGTGGCGACGGTAGAAGCTGCGGATCCCCTGCGCCGTGAGCGCCTCGAGGGACTCCTCGGTCCCGAGGATCGGACGGCCCAGCGGGCCATCGCCGTAGTGCGTGCGCATGTAGAGGTCGTGGACCGTGTCGCCGGGATCGTCGTCGTTCATGGCGATCTCCTCGAGGATCACGCCACGCTCGCCCTCGATGTCGTGGGCGTCGAGCCGGCCGTGGAGGACAACGTCGCACACCGTGTCAATCGCCAGGTCCGTGTCATCGTCGAGGACACGGGCGTAGTAGCAGGTGTACTCCTTCGTGGTGAAGGCGTTCATCTCCCCGCCGACGGCCTCCACGGGCGCCGTGATCTCCCACGCGCTCCGGGTCGTGGTCCCCTTGAAGAGCAGATGCTCGAGGAAGTGGGCCGCGCCGGTCTGGCGTGGGGTCTCATCACGAGACCCCACGCCGATCCAGGCTCCGAAGGAGACCGACCGCACGCCGGGCACGGCCTCCGTGACGACGCGCAGGCCATTGGGCAGCGTCGTGCGCCGCACGATCGCTCCGTCGGCACCCTCGAGGAGCGTGCGCGTGAGCGCCCGGCGCGCCGTCATCCGAGGACTACTCGCCCTCGGCCGACTCGGCTTCGCCGCCCTCGATCACGGGGATGAGCGAGAGCTTGCCGCGCGGGTCGACCTCCTTGATCTCGACCTGCACCTTGTCGCCCACCTTGAGGACCTCCTCGACGTTCTCGAGGCGCTTCTTGCCGGGGGCGAGCTTCTTGACCTCCGAGATGTGCAGGAGGCCGTCGCGACCGGGCATGAGCGACACGAAGGCGCCGAAGTTGGTCGTCTTCACGACGGTGCCGAGGTAGCGCTCGCCGACCTCCGGCATCGTCGGGTTGGCGATGGCGTTGATCTTGGCGCGGGCAGCCTCGGCCGCAGCTCCATCGGACGCACCGATGAAGATCGTGCCGTCATCCTCGATCGTGATGTCGGCGCCGGTGTCCTCCTGGATCTGGTTGATGATCTTGCCCTTGGGCCCGATCACCTCGCCGATCTTGTCGACCGGGATGTTGACCGTGATGATGCGCGGGGCGTAGAGCGACATGTCTCCGGGCGCGTCGATGGCCTCGTTCATCACATCGAGGATCGTGAGACGAGCCTCGCGAGCCTGATCCAGCGCGCCGGCGAGCACCGACGCGGGGATGCCGTCGAGCTTGGTGTCGAGCTGCAGGGCCGTGACGAAGTCCTTGGTGCCCGCGACCTTAAAGTCCATGTCGCCGAAGGCATCCTCGGCTCCGAGGATGTCGGTGATGGCGACGTACTCGGTCTTGCCGTCGATCTCGCCGCTGATGAGGCCCATCGCGATACCGGCGACCGGCGCCTTGAGGGGCACGCCCGCGGCCATGAGCGACATCGTGCTCGCGCACACCGAACCCATGGACGTTGAGCCGTTGGAGCCCAGCGCCTCCGAGACCTGGCGGATGGCGTAGGGGAACTCCTCGCGCGACGGGAGGACGGGCAGGAGTGCGCGCTCCGCGAGCGCACCGTGCCCGATCTCGCGACGCTTGGGCGAGCCCACGCGACCGGTCTCACCGGTGGAGTAGGGCGGGAAGTTGTAGTTGTGCATGTAGCGCTTGCGATTGTCGGGCGAGAGCGTGTCGAGCCACTGCTCCATCTTGAGCATGTTGAGCGTCGTCACGCCGAGGATCTGGGTCTCGCCGCGCTCGAAGAGCGCCGAGCCATGCACGCGCGGGAGCACGTCGACCTCGGCCGCGAGCACGCGGATGTCGCGCGGGCCACGGCCGTCGATGCGGACCTTGTCGCGCAGCACGCGCTCGCGGACGCTCTGCTTGGTGACACTGCGCAGCGCGGCGCTGATCTCCTTCTCGCGCCCCTCGAAGCGGCCCGACAGGGCAGCGACGACATCGGCCTTGATCGCGTCGAGGGCATCCTCGCGCTCGGCCTTGCCCACGATGGTGAGGGCCTGGGCCACCTTGTCCGAGGCGATCTCCGAGACAGCGTCGTAGACGTCGTCCTGGTAGTCCAGGAACACGGGGAACTGGCCGACCGGCTTGGCTGCGCTGTCCGCGAGGGTCTGCTGCGCCTCGCAGAGGGCGCGGATGAAGACCTTGGATGCCTCGAGGCCCTCGGCGACGACCGTCTCCGTCGGCGCCTTGGCTCCGCCTGCGATGAGGTCGATGGTGCCCGTGGTCGCCTCGGCCTCGACCATCATGATGGCGACGTCATCGCCCACCACGCGGCCGGCCACGACCATGTCGAAGACCGCACGCTCGAGATCCGAGTGACGCGGGAAGGCGACCCACTGGCCGTCGATGAGTGCGACGCGAACGCCGCCGATCGGACCGGAGAAGGGCAGGCCCGCGATCTGGGTCGACGCCGACGCGGCGTTGATGGCGAGCACGTCGTACAGATCATCGGGGTTGAGCGACAGCACGGTCACGACGATCTGGATCTCGTTGCGCAGGCCCTTGACGAAGGACGGGCGCAGCGGACGGTCGATGAGACGGCACGTGAGGATCGCATCCTCGGTCGGGCGACCCTCGCGACGGAAGAACGAGCCGGGGATCCGGCCCACGGAGTACATCCGCTCCTCGACGTCGACGGTGAGCGGGAAGAAGTCGAAGTGCTCCTTGGGCTGCTTCGACGCGGTGGTGGCACTGAGGACCATGGTGTCGTCGTCCAGGAAGGCGGCGACGCTGCCGGCGGCCTGGCGGGCCAGGCGACCGGTCTCGAAACGGACAGTGCGGGTGCCGAAGCTGCCGTTGTCGAGCACGGCTACGGCGGTGGTGAGGGAACCCTCCACGGGTGACTCCTTTGAGGCGACGGTCGCATGCGACCGGACGCGCGCCGTCATGATCACCGGGAGATGCGACCTCGGGTCGCCCGTCTCGCGGGGAGCGCCCTGTCGGGGAGCCGGTCTTCGATCGAGGCCGCCGGGTCGGTGAACCCGGGAGCCACTACCGAGGACCGACCGATCGTGGGCGGCGCGGCGTCGTGTGTGTGATGACTATTCAGTTGTGCCGGGACACGTCAGCGACGGATCCCGGCTCGGACCGGATCCGTCAGCGACGGATCCCGAGACGCTCGATGATCGAGCGGTAGCGCGCGATATCCGTGCGCTGGAGGTACTGGAGGAGACGCCGGCGCTGGCCGACCAGGATGAGCAGGCCACGACGCGAGTGGTGGTCATGCTTGTGGCTCTTGAGGTGCTCCGTCAGGTCGCTGATGCGACGCGTGAGCATCGCGATCTGGACCTCGGGGCTGCCGGTGTCCTCCGGCGAGGAGCCGAACTCGGAGATGATCTGCTTCTTGGTGGCGCTATCCAGCGACATGATGTCCTCTCGGGCGCGTCGGCCGCCTCGGCCCCGAGCCGTGAGGCTCGACCAGCAGGCAGTGACCCCGGCGGGGTCGTCACGAGTCCCCGGGCGCCCGCCCTAGGACCGTCGGGGAAGAGGGTATCAGCCCGCGAGCGCCGCACGGGCAGCGGAGACGTCCCGGGCCATCTGATCGACGAGGGCCTCGACCGAGTCGAAGACCTCCTGGCCCCGCAGCCGACGGACCAGGTCCACGGCCACCTCGAGTCCATAGAGATCGAGATCGTCCCGCCCGATCACGTAGGCCTCGACCCGGCGCTCCCGGCCCTGGAACTGCGGGTTCGTCCCGATGGATACCGCGGCGTCCAGCGCCTCCCCTGCCACGACGAGCCAGCCGGCGTACACCCCGTCCGGGGGCACCGCCGCGTCCGCCTCCACGTCGACATTGGCCGTGGGATAGCCCAACTCCCGTCCGCGCTGATCGCCGCGGACGACCACGCCCTCGAGCCGGTGGGGGCGCCCCAGCATGGCCGTGGCTGCGTCCAGATCCCCCGCGGCCACCGCGTCGCGGATCCGGGTCGAGGACCAGGCACCCTCGGCATCACCGGGGATGTCCTCGGCTACCAGGGCGATCGCCTCGACCTCGAAGCCCAGGCGTTGCCCCAACTCGGCGAGCATCGCCGTGTCTCCCGCGGCACGTGCCCCGAAGCGGAAGTTGTCCCCCACGATCACCGCGTCCGCCGCGATCGCCGGGTCCTCGCACAGCATGCGCGCGAACTCCTCGGGAGTGCGCGCGGCGAGCTCGGGGGTGAAGTGCAGGACGACCACGTCATCTGCACCCGCTTCGCGCAGCAGTTGCTTGCGCCGCTCCACCGACATGAGCCGGGCCGGGGCCTGATCGGGCCTGAGGACCGCGGCGGGATGCGGGTCGAAGGTGACCGCGACGACGGTGTCGCCCGGGCCCGAGCCTGCCCGGGCGCGGGCTCGCTGGACCAGGGCCCGGTGTCCCCCATGGACGCCGTCGAAGTTGCCGATGATCGCGACGCGCACGTGCGAAGCCTGCCACGGCGACTTCGCGTGCGAGGATGTGACCTCCGGGCGCCGGTGCGCCCCGGCCCATGGGAGTCCACGTGGCAGATCGCCTGCTGCTGCACATCGGCACGCAGAAGTCGGGTACGACGTACCTCCAGCGCGTGCTCGCGCGCCTGTCGGGCGAGCTCAAGCGCGACGGCGTGCTCTATCCCACGCGCCTCCAGGGGCGCCGCGAGATCTACAACCACGAGGCGGCGGCCTATGGGCTGCTGGGCACCGCGTCCTTCCCCTGGGTCCCAGCCGCACGCGCCGAGGGCCAGACGAGCGCCTGGCAGCGACTGTGCCGCAAGGTGCAGGAGTGGGACGGCACCGCGATCGTCTCGGGTGAGGCACTCTCGGTCATCGACTCGCGGGCCGCACGCCGCCTGGTGGACTCGCTCGGAGTGCCCAACACGCACGTGATCATCACCGCGCGCGACCTCGGACGCGTGCTCCCGAGCTCGTGGCAGCAGCACATCCGCAACGGCAGGTCGACGAGCTTCGCAAGCTACCTCCAGCAGCAGGCCGACCGCCGCGGCGAGGGCTCCGCGCGCGACCTGCTGCGTCGCTGGGACGACGATCCCGAGCAGACCTTCTGGCGCGCCTACGCCATCGGCGGCCTCGTCGAGCGCTGGGCTCCGATGGCCCGCACCGTGAGCGTGGTGACCGTGCCGAGACGCGGTGCGGCACCCGATGAGCTGTGGCACCGCTTCCGCCGGGCGCTCGATCTGGGCCCCGTGCTCCCCGAGACTCCGCCGGCCATCGACGACCTCGAGGCCAACGTCGGGCTCACGGAGCCGGAGGTGCTCGTGCTCGCGGCACTCAACCGCCAGGTCGACAGCACCAAGGCGGACTCCCCCGACATGCGCGCCCTGCGCGCGCGCATCGTCCGCGACGCCTTTGCCCCGAGGCCCGACCGCGGCACCCCCGTGCGGATCCCGGACTCGTGGGTGCCCCGCGTCTCCGCCTGGGCGGACGAGGATCTCGCGGTGCTGAGGTCCACCTCGGCCCTGCTCGTGGGACCCGAGTCGGATCTCGTCGTGGAGCCGCCCTCCGGCCCGGGCCACGACGCCCCCCGCGCGGATGAGGTCGCCCGCGCCGCGGGAGCGGCGCTCGCCTACCTCGCCGGCCACGGCGCCTAGACTGCCCGCGTGCTCGTCCTCGTCTGCGGTATGCACCGCTCCGGCTCCACGCTGGTGTGGCAGATCACCCGCCAGCTCCTGGAAGGGGCACCCGGTCTGCGCAACCCGCGGGGTGTCTCGACCGAGGAGTACCCCGCCGCTGCGGCCAACCCCGACGACCTGCTCATGGCCAAGGTGCACTTCCGCCCGGCACTCGACCGCGAGGACTTCCCCGACGAGGGCGCGCGCTACCTCTACACGTATCGCGATCCCCGCGATGTCGTGGCGTCGCTCTACCGCAAGGGGCGCTACAAGCCGGATGACCCCGAGCGCGGGGCCCGCCCCAGCCGCCTGATCGTGCGGCGCGAACTCCGCGGGGACGAATTCTGGACGTCGAAGTCCGATGTCTGGATCGGCCGATACGAGGACTTCCGCGATGACGTCCCCGGGCTCGTGCGGACGATCGCGGGCTACCTGTCCATCGACGTGGATGACACCAGGGTCGAGCAGATCGTGCGCGATGTCGACCTCGCCGCTCAGGAGGAGCGCGCCAAGGCAGCCCGTGAGCACGGCGTCGACGATGACTTGCGCGTCACCTCCAACCACATCACCGACGGCCGCGAGGGCGCGTGGCGCGACACCCTCACATCCGAGGAGCTCGTCGCCATCGAGGCGGAGAGTGCGCGCTGGTTGGTCGAGCACGGGTACGCCGTGGAGACCGAGGTCGGACGGCGCAAGACCACCGACCTACGCGAGGCCGACGTCCCGGCGCGGGCCGCAGCACCGCGGCCGACTCCCCCGCGGCGGCGCGATCTCGGGCGCTGGGCGCTGCCGCTCCTGGTAATCGCTGCTGTCCTCGGCATCGCCGGGATCGCAGCGTCGATGGCAGCACCGGCCATCTCCTTCGTGCCGTGGGTCCTGGCCCTAGGTGCCGGCGTTATCGGCGGCTACCTCTGGGGACGCGAGGGACGCGCCCTGCTGCCGCGCCGGCGCCGCTGACATGGCGCGCCGGGTCGTCCTGCACATCGGTCCGCGCAAGACCGCGACGACCTACCTCCAGCGCATCCTGCAAGAGCTCGTGCTCGACGGCCGACTCGATCCGAGCGTCTATCCGATCTCGACGCGTGATCGCACCGATCACAACCACGTCCCGGGACTCATCGACCTGGCTCGCGAGGCAGGAGCCATCGGGCTCCAGGAGGACGCATGGAGCGATCAGGATGGCACCGATGCACGGGCCCTGATCGAGACCGTGCAGGCGGCCCCCGGGGACGTGCTCCTCTCCGCGGAGGCGATGTCCGTCCTGACCCCGGCGGGAGCGGAGGCGGTGCTCGCGGCTCTGGCCCCGACACCGGTCGACGTGGTCATCACCGCGCGCGATCTCGCGCGCGTGCTGCCCAGCTCGTGGCAGCAGCACATGCGCAACGGCAACGTCGAGTCGTACGCCGACTACCTCGGGCTGAGAATCGAGGAGCGGGACTCCGGCTCCTACGCGACCGACCTGCGCCGCGGCTTCTGGCGCGCATACCGCTACGCGGACCTGGCCGAGCGGTGGCTTGGGAGCGGAGCCCGCACCGTGACGGTCGTCACCGTGCCGCGCTCCGGTGCCGATCCGCACGCGATGTGGATGAGGTTCGTCCGAGCGGTCACCGTCCCGGGGCTGCCGGAGATCCCGCCGGAGATCCCCGAGGATCGCGCGAACATCTCGCTCACCGGTGCGGAGACCTTTGCCCTCTACGGCTTCAACCTCGCGGCGCGCGCCGCGGGCCAGGGGCGTCGCGAGGTGCGCGCGGCGCATCGCGCACTGATGCGCAAGGGCTGGCTCGAGCGTCCCGAGCGAGGACAGCGCCTAGGCCTCCCCGCTGACGTCCGGATCCTCGCGGCCCGGTGGTCCGCCGAGGACTGCGCGGCCCTGGCCGCGAGCGGCATGCCGATCATCGGCGACATGGCGGACCTGGCTGTCTCCTCCGACGGAGACGACGGCGTGCCCACCGCCGAGGAGGTGGCACGCGCCGCGGGGGCAGCCCTCGCCCTGCGCGGACGCCGGTCGCGCGACGACGACTAGGTGCCCTCAACTTCGAGCAGAATCAGCAGGTTTTCGGCGCTCTCCGCTCGAAGTTCACCCCTACTTCCGCGCCCACTCCTGGAGTTGCGCCACGAAGGCGGGTCCGTCGATCGCCCAGTTGGCGTGCTCGCGCACCCACGCGCGACCTGAGTCGGCCATCCGCTGGCGTCGCTCGCCATCGGCGTCCAACGCGATCACCGCATCGCGAGCCGCTCGCGCATCCCCGAAGGGCACGATCACTCCCCCTCCACTGCGCTCGGCCAGGTCCACGGCCAGCGGCAGCGGCGTGGAGACGAAGGGCACGCCGTGGGCGAGGTACTCCAGCAGCTTGGTCGGCATGGAGTGCCGGTAGTTGGGCTCGTCGTGCAGGAGCGAGAGCCCCACGGTGGCGCCCTCGAGCATCGACAGGGCCGTGGCATTCTCGACGTAGCCGTGCCAGGCGAGCCAGCCCTCACGGCCCGCGTCCTCCATCTCCGAGCGCACCTCCGGCCCCGCGGTGCCGACGACGTCCAGCCGGACGGACACCGCGTCGTCCCGGAGAAGGCGCCCGAGGGCGACGAGCTCGCGCGCCCCGCGCGCCTGCGTCACGCTCCCGACGTAGATGGCTCGACCACGGCCCGACGGCGGCACCGAGTCGGGGACGAGCACCGAGTTGGGCACCACGGGGTGCGCCTGCACGAAGCGGTCGGCGTACGCGTGCTCGGCGAGCAGGAGGTGCATGTGCCCCTCGGCCCAGCGCTCGGCCGTGCGCACACCCCAGGTCGCCGGGGCCGCCAGAGCAGCCGGCAGCCAAGGCTTCATCCCGACGGCCGCGGCTGTGTCCTCGTGCACGTCCCACACGATGCACGGATGGTCCAGGCCCGCGACCGCCAGCAGGGTCTCCGGCGAGTGGAGCAGGATCACGTCAGCGTCATGCGCTTCGCGGCGGATCGCCGCACGCGCGGCACGCAGGGACGCCAGCCGACGACGCCCCTGGGACCGGGGGATGTCGATGCCTCGCACTCCGGGCGCCGGCGCGACGCCGAAGGCCGCGAAGGGAGCCACCTGCGTGACCTCGTGACCCGCCTGGATCAGGGCCGTGATCTCACGTCCGTGGACGCGGGCGTCCCGGGGGTGTTGCACGGTGCAGACCACGAGCACGCGCATGGTCAGTCCGTGCTCTCGTCCAGCTCCGCGCGTGCCTGTTCGTTGGCCTCCTTGCGCTTCTTGCGACGCTCGCGCAGGGCCTTCTTGGACTGCAGACCGAAGCGGGTCTCGTACGCCGGGACGATGTCGTCGGGGTGGCCGTCTGCGAGGATCCGCCCCTCATCGAGCCACAGCACGCGATTGCAGGCGGAGCGGATCGCTCCCATCGAGTGGCTCACGAGGAAGATGGTGTCCGCCTCGTCGCGCAGCTGCTGGATGCGCTGGCTGCTGCGCTTGACGAACTCGCCGTCCCCGGTGGAGAGCGCCTCGTCGATGAGCAGGATCTCGTGCGTGACGGAGGATGCGATCGCGAACTTCAAGCGCGCGGACATGCCACTCGAGTAGGTGTTCATCGGCATGTGGATGGCGGATCCGATGCCGCTGAACTCCACCACGGACGGGATGCGCTCCTTGACCTCGGCCGGGGTGAGCCCCAGGGCAAGGAGGCCGAGCTCGATGTTCCGCAGGCCGGACAGAGCCTGCATGAGCGCGGAACTCACCCCGAGCATCGTGGGCTGGCCGTCGGCGTACACGCTGCCCTGGTTGGGGGGGAGCAGCCCGGCGATGGCGCGCATGAGCGTGGACTTGCCCGCGCCGTTCTTGCCGATGACCCCGATGGCGTCGCCCTGGCGGGCCACGAAGGTCACGCCGCGCAAGGCATGCACCTCGCGCTTGGTCGACACCGGCCTGCGTGCCCTGAGCCTGCGCCAGCGGCTCGCCTCGGGATCCAGCGGCTGGTCGGGCGCGGTCCAGACACGGTAGGTGATGTGGAGGTCGTCCACGATGACCTTGATCGGGGCATCGGGGTCGCCGTCGCGCGGGGGCGCGACATCGGAGAAGTCCGCGTCCTCGCTGAGGTCGAACTCGTCGTCGTCGGTGTCATCCGCGGCCATAGCGGTCCTCCGCGCGCCAGAAGAACCACAGGCCCAGGGGCAGCATCACCAGGGCCCAGGCGACGGCGAGAGCCCAGTTCCACGCGCCACCGGGCGAGAAGTAGGAATCCATGAGCGCGTCGCGCATGACGTTGAGATAGACGGTGCCCGGGTTGATCGCGATGAGGAACGTCGCCCATTCGGGCAGGCCCAGGCGTGCGAGACGATCGACGATCGGGATCATCACGCCGGACATGTATCCCCAGACCCGAAGGATGTATCCCAGGATCTCGGACACGTCCTGCAGGGTCGCGACGACCCGTGCCATCACGAGTGCCATGCCCATCGAGAACATGAGGATCAGCAGCAGGGCCACCGGCGCGAGCAACCACTGCCACGTGATGGGCTCGCCGGTGATCAGCAGGATCGCGATCATGATGGGGATCGCGTACATGAACACGCGCAATTGCTTGATGACCACGGCGATGGGGAGCACGGCCCGCGGGAAGTGGATCGACCGCACCAGGCCCTCGTTGCCGGAGATGGACCGGGAGCCCGCGGTGATCGACTGACGGATGATCGCGAAGGTGAAGACTCCGGCCGCGAGGAATCCCGTGTAGTTGGCAACGCTGCCGCGGCCACCGAGGAGGAAGCCGAAGAGGAACCAGTACAGGGCCATGGTGAGGACCGGGTCCATCACCTGCCAGAACTGCCCCAGTCGGCTCTTGGTGTTCTGCTTGTCCACGCTCGCCCGGGCGAACGCCATGATGAAGGCCCGGCGCTGCCACAGGCTGCGCAGGTAGGCGCCGAAGGGGGGTCGGCTGTTGACCGGCGCGAGGCCGGATGCGCGAGCGAGATCGCGGGCGTCGACCTCGCGGCCGTCGACGACGATCAGAGCCGCACCACCTTGGATCCGTCGATCGCCCCGCGCGTGTCGAAGAGACGTCGCGCCTTCGATGCGATCGCGTCGAGGTCGTAGTCGGAGTGGTTCTGCAGGAGGACCACGAGATCCGCTGACGCGAGCGCCGCATCGAGATCGGGCACGCACTCGAGCGATGCGCCGCCGAGACGCCACGTCGTGACATGGGGATCGTGGAAGGTGACGTCCGCGCCCTTGTCGCGCAGCGCCACCGCGATCGGCTTGGCGGGAGACTCGCGCTGATCGGCAATGTCGGGCTTGTAGGTCACACCGAGGAGCAGGATCCGCGCCCCGCGCAGCGCCTTGCCCTCGTCGTTGAGGGCGTCCTGGATCCGACGCACGACGTAGGAGGGCATGCCCGCGTTGATCTCCTGGGCGAGCTCGACGAAACGGAAGGGATATCCGAGCTTCGCCTGGACCTGATAGGAGAGGTAGTTGGGATCGATCGGGATGCAGTGCCCGCCTACGCCGGGACCCGGGTAGAACGCCTGGAATCCGAAGGGCTTGCTCTTGGCGGCGGCGATGACGTCCCACAGATCGATATCGAGCTCGTGGCAGAAGCGGGCCATCTCGTTGACCAGGGCGATGTTGATGTGCCGGTACGTGTTTTCGAGCAGCTTGGCCATCTCCGCCTCGCGGGTGCCGCGCGCACGCACCACCGTGTCGACGAAGTTGGCGTAGAACGCCTCGGCGGCATCGGTGCAGGCCGGGGTGTGACCGCCGACCACCTTGGGGGTGTTCTTCATGCCGTACGTCGGATTGCCCGGATCGATGCGCTCGGGGCTGAAGGCGAGGTGGAAGTCGCGTCCGGCCACGAGGCCTCCGGCCTCGAGCACGGGGCGCACCTCGTCGTCCGTCGTCCCGGGGTAGGTGGTGGACTCCAGGACGATGAGCTGCCCCGGCTGCAGGTGCTGCGCGATGGACCGGGTGGCGCCGAGCACGGCACCGAGGTCAGGACCACCCTCGGGGGTGAGCGGTGTGGGGACGCAGATCACGACGGTCCGCGCCTCGGCGATCACGGCGGGGTCGGACGTGGCCTCGAATCCGCGGGCGCGCATGGCCGCGACATCGTCATCCGAGAGGTCGTCGACGTGGGAGCGGCCGGCATTTAGGCCTGCAACGACGTCGGTCGCCAGGTCCAGGCCGGTCACCGTGAGTCCAGCCCGGGTCGCCTCCTGGGCCAGGGGCAGGCCAACGTAGCCGAGCCCGATCACCACGAGGTCGCGCGTCATGTCCATCCTTTTCGCTCTGCCGACGCCGTCCGCACGGGGACGAGCGGCGCGGCCGTGGCCGGGGCACCCGCCCCGGCGGCTCGGGCGCTCACACGGGAACGCCGAGGCAAGAGTACGCCGCGCGATAGGTCTCCATGACGGAAGGCCACGTGCGCGTGGTGGCCACCCAGGCCCTCGCCCGATCACCCGCCTCTCCCCTCAGGACGGGGTCCACCCACGGGGCGATGGCCGCGGCCAGGGCGCCGGGATCCTCCGCCGGGACCAGGGGCGACCCGGGGGCCAGCACCTCGGCGATGGCGGGCAGGTCGCTGCCCACGACGGGCACTCCCCGGGCCTGGGCCTCGAGCGGCTTGAGCGGTGTCACGCTGCGGTGCACGGCGCTGTCGCGACGGGGCAGGGCGAAGACATCGAGCGCATCGAACCACGGCCGCACGTCGGCCACGGGGATCCTGCCCGGAGCAATGAGCGGTACGCCGAGCTCCGCGGCCTGGTCACGGATCGCCGCGAGACCGGGACCGTCGCCGACGACGAGCGCCCGCGCGTCGATGCCGTCGTCGCGCAGCAGCCGGATGGCCTCGACCATCGTGTCCAGGCCCTCGCCCGGACTGATGGTCGCGACGCTGCCGATCCACAGAGCGGGCTCGAGGCCCAACTCGCGCCGGCTCGCCTCGGCGTCGCGCGGCTCGAGGAAGTCCACGGGCACGGCATTGGGCGTGATGAATACGCGATCCGGATCGACCCCGCGCGCCACGATGTCGTCACGCATGCCGGTGCCGAGCGTCGTCACGACATCGGCAGCACGCAGCACCTCGTCGTGCCTCGCCCTCAGGAGGAGGTACTGATCCGTGTCGCGAGCCGCCTCGCCCCCGTGACGCGCCAGCCACATCTCCTCGAAGAAGGTACGCGCCTCATAGGCCACGGGAATGCCGCGTCGCCGCCCCACCTCGAGCGCCGCAGCGGCATTGACGTAGTCCGAGGCAGCATGAAGGACCGCGGGACTGAGGCGATCGACCAGTCCCCCCAGCATGTCGACGTAGACGTCGAGCATCTTGTCGTCGGCGGGGATGATCCCGGGGAGGAGTCGGTGGTAGGGCACCCCGTCGATCATCTCGATATCCGGAGCCCACAGTTCGCCATGCGTCACCGGATAGCCCGGACGCGTGACGACGTGAGCGTCCCACCCCATGTCCCGCTGGGCCCGCGCGATGCGCTGGGTGCGGATGGTCGATCCCGCCTGGGTGATGGGCAGGGAGTTGATGACGACATGGAGCATGCGATCCCGGTCGGCAGCCGGGAATCCGCCCAGGGGCCTTGGCGCACTCATCGCTACCGAGCGACCCAGCGTGGCCAGCTGGCGCTGGGCCGACCTCACCGCGCGCCGCCCTCGGGCGTCCTGCGGTCGCGTCGACGCGACGTCCGCAAGGTGTCCGCCGAGACCGGCGACGGCCAGCGCGCAGGAGTCACGATCAGGAGACGGTGAGGCCATCGCCTCGAGCAGCGCGCGCGCGTCGTCATAGCGATCCTGGGCCACCGCGCGGTCGATCGCCCCGGCTCCGGCCGCCACGGCCTCGGCCGAGCGCAACCGGGGCACGGCACGCTCGAGGGCGACCCGGCCTCGAGCAGGATCCTGAGCGAAGCGACGTACGGCTCCGGAGACGGCAAGGGACACGCGCCGCGCGTAGCCCAGCACCGTCATGGTCGCTCCATGGTCTGGGATACTAGCCGCGGTGGCGGAGCCGTCACCGTGCGCGAATCACCGCCCGCGCCGCTGACAGGAAGGCCGCGATGACCCTGCTGCACGTCACCGGGGCGCGACCCAACTTCCCCAAGGCGGCCCCCGTCATCGCCGCACTCGCAGCCCTCGGCGTGCGCCAGCGCCTGGTGCACACCGGTCAGCACTACGACGACCGGATGTCGGAGGTCTTCTTCCGCGAGCTCGACCTGCCCCGACCGGACATCAACCTGGGCGTCGGGTCGGGCAGCCATGCGCAGCAGACGGCGGCCCTTCTCGTCGGCCTCGAGGAGGAGCTGCTCGCCACGCGCCCCGAGATGGTCATCGTGTACGGCGACGTCAACTCCACGCTCGCCGCGGCCATCGCCGCGAGCAAGCTCGGCGTGCCCGTCGCCCACGTGGAGGCGGGGCTGCGCTCCTTCGACATGACGATGCCCGAGGAGATCAACCGGATCGTCACCGACCGCCTCTCGGACCTGCTGCTGTGCACAAGCCCCGATGCGATCGCACACCTCGCGCACGAGGGCGTGCCCGGGGACCGCATCCACCTCGTGGGCAATCCGATGATCGACACACTCCTGGCCAACATCGATCGCTTCGACGCAGAGCGCATGCGCGCCCAGCTCCGCCTGCCCGAGGACTACCTGGTTGCGACCCTGCACCGCCCCGGCAACGTGGACGACCCGGAGTCCGCGGCCGAACTGGTCGCCCTGCTGCACTCGGCGGCCTCCCGCGCCGACATCGTGCTCCCCCTGCACCCGCGCGGCAGGGCCGTCCTCGAGGCACTGGGACTCGACGATCATCCCCGCATGCACGTGGTGGAGCCACTGGGCTATCTCGACTTCATGGGCCTCGTGCGCGGCTCGCGCACCGTGATCACGGATTCGGGCGGTGTCCAGGAGGAGACCACGGTGCTGGGCATCCCCTGCCTCACGCTGCGCCCCAACACCGAGCGCCCGGTCACCATCACGCATGGCTCCAACCGGCTCGCCACGCCCGCGACCCTCCTGCCCCTGCTCGATGACGCGCTCGCTGGCAACGTCGACACGCTGCGACGCCCCCCGCTGTGGGACGGGCACGCAGGAGAGCGCATCGCGGAGGTCATCGTCGACTGGCTCGGGGATCGCGAGCCACGATGAGCGAGGAGATGGCGCCCGACGGACCACCCCCCGGCGACGTCGAGCGGTCCACGAGCGGGGCACGCCTCATGGCCGAGCTCCGCCAGGCCCAGGCACGCGCCGACCGCGCCGAGCGCGAGCTGGATCGGACCAAGCGCAGCGCCGCCTATGTGGTCGGCGACCTCCTGGTGCAGGCCGCCAAGGACCCGAGGCGACTGGTCACCCTCCCCCGCGACCTGTGGCGCACGTGGCGCCTGCGTCGCAGTCGCCGCGCCGCTCCCAAGGCAGCCGCGCACGCGCGCACGCGCGATGTCCTCGACCTCGATGCCGCACGCCTGCTCGTCCCGCGCATCGCGACCGTCGCCCCCGGCCGCGGTCTGTCGATCGCCGGCGCGATCGGCACCGCGACCGCACGCGGATGGGCTCCCTACGCCGCGGTGAGCGTGGCACTCCCGCACGAAGGGGCCGCTCTCGTAGAGGCCATCGATCCCGACATCGTCATCATCGACACGTCCGCGGCGCTGCCCGGTCAGTCGTGGTCGCACCTCGGTGACCCCGCGGCCGTCGATCGGCTGCTGGCCGCCGGGGCTCTCGTCGACGCGGCCCATGCCCTGGGGCGTCCCGCCGTGCTCCTGCGCATGACGTCGCCCGCGCACACGGCGTACCTCGATGCCCTTGCCCGGCGCTGCGACCTCGTCGTGGACGGCCCGGGCGCATCACGCAGGTCCCCATGGCACCCCGGCGTGGACCCGCTCGCCGCAGTCGCCCTCCCCCAGGACGCCGGCCTTCTCGTCACGGCGTCACTCCGCGCCGAGGTGGAGCAGATCGCCGCCGCCGCGCCCCGCACTCACCGCATGGATCCGGCCCTGCCCGACGACATCGCGTGGTCGCGGGCGCTGGGCGCCGCCACGGGCCTCCTCGCGGAGTCCGTGCCCACGGCCATCCTGGGGGCCGGGCTCGCGAGCGTGGCTGCGCTCGCTGCGGGACGTCGGGTCCTCGGTCCCGGCGACGACGACCTCGCGCGGATGCTCGCTCCCTGGGCGGCGGCCCGAGGCGCACTCATCACGAGTACGTCGCCGGAGCAACTCGCGGACATCGCAGGCGGCGGACCCGACCCGCTCACGCAGGACGAGCATCGCGCAGCATTCGCCGCGATCCTCCTGGCCGCGTCCGCGCCCGTGCAACTCACCATCCTCGCCGACCGACTCGGCATCGCTTCGCGTCCGCGATCCTGCTGGGATGTCGCGCTGCTCGCCGACGACGACGTGGATGTGGATCGCGTCCTCATGCAGTCCTGGCGCCCCCGTGAGCTCATCGTCACGCAGGCGCTCCCCGATCGCGCACGAGCCGCCCTGAGCGAGGCCGGCATTGCCGTCGTCCACGTCGACGCACAGGGAGCCGTCGAGCCAACTCTCCTCGGCATCGCCTCGCCCTACCTCGCTCGGCAGGTCGACCTGCGCAACCCGCACGACGTGCTCGATCTGCTCGCCGGTCACCTCCTGGACCAGCCGACGCCGTCGCATCCGCTCGATGCCCGGCTGGTGAGCGCCACATGAGCCGCTCGCTGCGCGCCCTCGTCTACGGCGACGTCAATCTCAACATCCTCGACGGATCCGCGATCTGGGTGCAGTCGATGTGCGAGGCGCTCTCCCGCGCGGGCGTCGACGTGCGCGTCCTGCTCAAGGCCCCCGTCGAGACCGGACGCCTGGTCGACCCACTGCGTGCACTTCCCAGCGTGACCGTGGTCGACCCCTTCGTCACCGGACGCGCACCGGGCCGCACGGCCCTCACCCCGGATGCCGCCGTGACGATCCTCGAGGGACTCGACACCGAGGAGTCCGCGGATCTCGTGGTGGTCCGTGGCCTGCGCCTGGTCACCGCGGCCGCCGCATCGACGCGACTGCGCGGTCGGCTGTGGACCTATCTCACCGACATCGCCCAGAGCCCGCTCGACATGGACGACGACCAGCGCGACCGACTCGCGGCCATCGCCCACGCAAGCCGCTGGATGCTCTGCCAGACGGAGGAGTTGCGCTCGCTCATCGAGGCGACCGTGCCCGGCACCGGTGGACGCTGCGTCCTGTGGAGCCCTATCGTGCCGGCCCCCGAGGTGGAGATCGGTGAGCGCACGCAGGCGGCAGACCCTCTGCGCCTGGTCTACACCGGCAAGTTCGCACCGCTGTGGAACACCCTCGAGATGACGCGCCTGCCCGCGCTCTTGGCCGAGGAGGGCGTCACCGCAGAGGTGCACATGGTGGGCGACAAGATCCATGACGTCCCGGACGATCCCGAGTGGTCCGCGCGCATGCGCACCGCTCTGGAGTCGACCCCCGGAGTCGTCTGGCACGGGGGCAAGCCTCGCCAGGAGGCCATGGCCCTGGCCGCCTCGGGAGATCTGGGCCTGTCCTGGCGTGCCCCGGAGATGGACGCCAGCCTGGAGCTGAGCACCAAGGTGCTCGAGTTCGGCGTCCTGGGCGTGCCCGTGCTGCTCAACCGCACCCCGATGCACGAGGCACTGCTCGGTGCCGACTATCCGCTCTTCGTCGCGGACGAGTCAGACATCGCCGCTGCCTGCGTGCGCCTGTCACGCGAACCCGGACTCCTCGCCGCAGTATCGACCCGCATCACCGAGGCCGTCGCGCCCTATCGCATGGAGGCCGCCGTCGAGCGGCTGCGCGACATCCTCGCGCGGACCTTCCCCCCGGACCCCGAGGTGCTCGAGCGCGCTGTCCGCGCCGCCGGGCGCCCGCTGCGCGTGGCCGTGGCCAGCCACGACCTGAAGTTCTTCACCCGGATCCAGGAGCATCTCGCTGAGCTCCCCGGCGTCGAGCTCCGCCTCGACCACTGGGAGGCGCTGTCGGTCCATGACGTGGCGACCAGCGAGGCCATGGCGGATTGGGCCGACGTCGTCATCTGCGAATGGGCTGGCCCCAACCTCGTGTGGTATTCCCGGCACAAGCGCGCCGGCCAGCGACTCATCGTGCGACTCCACCGCTTCGAGCTCGAGGCCGGCTGGCTCTCGGATGTCCGCGTCGACGCCATCGATCAG
>Ga0181554_1001515_pt1 | contig 21824 bp, 12 predicted proteins | sample 011ome_16_FD_145602 | JGI IMG/M metagenome (GOLD analysis project Ga0181554, IMG submission 145602) | Coastal salt marsh microbial communities from the Groves Creek Marsh, Skidaway Island, Georgia - 011503CT metaG (spades assembly) | ecosystem: Environmental > Aquatic > Marine > Intertidal zone... | reverse complement strand
TGTATTCCTCAGGGGTGCGCACCTCGACCGCCATAATCGGCTCGAGCAGAACTGGGTTAGCTAGTCTCGCGGCCTCCTTGAAAGCCATCGAGCCTGCAATCTTGAATGCCATTTCGCTGGAGTCAACGTCGTGGTAAGCGCCATCGGCAAGAGTTGCCTTGACACCCACAACTGGGTAGCCAGCAAGAATTCCAGAGGTCATTGCATCGCGAATACCGGCATCGACCGAAGGAATGTACTCCCTTGGAACCCTTCCACCGGTGATTGAGTCAACAAACTCGTAAGTCTTATCACCCTCGACCTCTAGTGGCTCAAGCTTGATCTGGATCTTTGCAAACTGTCCAGAACCACCGGTCTGCTTCTTGTGGGTGTAGTCGTGACGCTCGACCGGCCTGCGAATGGTCTCGCGGTAGGCAACCTGTGGCTTACCGACGTTGGCCTCAACCTTGAACTCACGCTTCATGCGGTCAACCAAGATGTCTAGGTGGAGCTCGCCCATACCAGAGATAACGGTCTGGCCGGTCTCTTCATCGTTGTTGACCCTAAAGGTTGGGTCCTCTTCAGCAAGCTTCTGAATGGCTAGACCTAGCTTCTCCTGGTCACCCTTCGTCTTAGGCTCAATAGCGACCGAGATGACTGGCTCCGGGAAGGTCATGGACTCCAAAACAATCTGGTTGTCTGGGTCACAAAGAGTGTCACCGGTGGTGGTGTCCTTCAGACCGATGGCTGCATAGATGTGGCCAGCGGTTACCGAGTCAACCGGGTTTTCCTTGTTGGAGTGCATCTGGAAAAGCTTTCCAATGCGCTCCTTCTTGCCCTTGGTGGAGTTCACAACTCCAGATCCGCCATCAACCTTGCCCGAGTAAACACGGATGTAGGTGAGGCGACCAAAGAATGGGTGGGATACAACCTTGAACGCGAGGGCTGAAAATGGCTCTGTTGGGTCTGGGTTACGAGTGAGTCTCTGCTCCTCATCGCGAGGGTTACCACCCTCAACCGGAGGAACGTCCAGTGGGTTTGGCAGATAGTCAATAACTGCGTCCAGCATCGGCTGAACACCCTTGTTCTTGAATGCGCTGCCGCACAAAACTGGGTACATCTCGGAGTTGATGGTGATCTTGCGGATGGCTGCCTTGATTTCGGCAACACTCAGCTCTTCGCCACCAAAGTACTTTTCCATAAGCTCGTCGCTGGTCTCGGCAACAGCCTCAACAAGCTGAGCGCGGTACTCGTCGGCCTTGGCCTTGAGGTCCGCTGGGATTTCCTCAATCTCGTACTTGGCACCCATCTCGACGTCTCCACGCCAGGTGAGGGCGCGCATCTCAACGAGGTCAATGACACCCTGGAAGTCGTTCTCAGCACCAATTGGCAACTGAATAACTAGCGGCTTAGCGCCAAGGCGGTCCTTGATGGTCTTAACGGTGAAGTAGAAGTCAGCACCGAGCTTGTCCATCTTGTTGACAAAGCAAATTCTTGGGACGTTGTACTTGTCAGCCTGGCGCCATACGGTCTCAGACTGAGGCTCAACACCTTCCTTGCCGTCGAAAACGGCAACCGCGCCGTCTAGAACACGAAGTGAACGCTCAACCTCAACGGTGAAGTCCACGTGTCCCGGGGTGTCAATGATGTTGATCTGGTTGTCTTTCCAGAAGCATGTGGTGGCAGCGGAGGTAATGGTGATACCGCGCTCCTGCTCCTGCTCCATCCAGTCCATGGTGGCGGCACCGTCGTGCACCTCACCGATCTTGTGGGTAATACCGGTGTAGAAAAGGATTCGCTCAGTGGTTGTTGTCTTACCGGCGTCAATGTGCGCCATGATGCCGATGTTGCGAACCTTATTCAGGTCGGTGAGCACGTCTTGTGCCACGGTGTCCTCCGAAAGTGACTAGTTGGTGAAATAGTTCATCCGCAGGATTTTGGCGAAGCAAAACCTTGCGGATGTTGCTGGATTACCAGCGGTAGTGGGCAAATGCCTTGTTTGACTCGGCCATCTTGTGAGTGTCTTCGCGACGCTTCACAGCTGCACCAAGACCATTGGAAGCATCCAAGATCTCGTTCATTAGGCGCTCGGTCATGGTCTTCTCGCGACGCAGGCGTGCGTACTGAACCAACCAACGCATTGCGAGGGTGTTAGCGCGGTGAGTCTTGACCTCGACCGGAACCTGGTAAGTGGAGCCACCAACACGGCGAGACTTGACCTCGACGGTTGGGCGGACGTTGTCCAGAGCCTTCTTTAGAAGAACCACTGGGTCGTCACCGGTCTTGCGGTTGGTGCCCTCGAGGGCGCCGTAGACGGTCTTCTCGGCAAGAGACTTCTTGCCATCTAGCAAAATCTTGTTTACCAGCTGCGAAACAACTGGGGAGCCGTAAACAGGGTCAACGGCTACTGGACGCTTGGCTACTGGGCCCTTACGTGGCATTACTTACCCTTCTTTGCACCGTAGCGGCTACGAGCCTGCTGACGGTCTTTTACAGCCTGGGTGTCTAGTGCTCCACGAACGATCTTGTAACGCACACCTGGCAGGTCCTTTACACGACCACCGCGCACAAGCACCATCGAGTGCTCCTGCAGGTTGTGACCCTCGCCTGGGATGTAGGCGGTTACCTCAACGCCGTTCGACAGCTTCACACGCGCGACCTTACGAAGAGCCGAGTTCGGCTTCTTTGGTGTGGTGGTGTACACACGGGTGCATACGCCACGCTGCTGCGGGTTAGCCTTCAGGGCCGGGCTCTTGGTCTTTGAGACCTTTGGGCTACGACCCTTGCGAACCAACTGCTGAATTGTTGGCACTAGTACTCCTTATTCGTTCCTCGGCACAGCACAAAACTGAAAACCGAAGTTATTTTCTTTGACCCACCCTCAGCGACTAGAGGATTTCGGCCCGATACACGCTCTCGCATGAACCTCGCCAAGCATACCCGTAGCCGCCTGAGGCGGTCAAATACTTTTTCTTATGTTGTTAGTTCTCTTCGACTGCAAAAGGATCTGCAACCGAGAGGCTTAGCTCCTGAGAGTCCAGGTCGCCATCTTCAAAGGAAGCGTCCGACCAGATACGGTTCGGGTAGCGCTCTGCCTTTGCCTCTTCGGTGCCATCGACCTCGAAGTTGCGGTAGCGAGCCATACCAGTACCAGCTGGGATCAGCTTTCCGATGATGACGTTCTCCTTTAGACCAACAAGCCTGTCTTCGCGACGGTCCAAGGCTGCCTGGGTAAGGACCCTGGTGGTCTCCTGGAAGGAGGCCGCCGATAGCCAGGACTGAGCAGCCAGAGATGCACGGGTCATACCCATGACCTCCTGGCGAGCACTTGCTGGGCGAAGACCCTTCGAAACTGCCTCGCGGTTCTTAGTTGCGAACCTCTGGCGGTCGATGATCTCACCTGGGAGCATGTCTGTGTCTCCGGAGTCAATCACGGTGACCTTGGAGAGCATCTGACGAACAATCACCTCGAGGTGCTTGTCGTGCAGAGGAACGCCCTGTGAGCCGTAGATTGCCTGAACACCGCGGATGATCTCGGCTGCAGCCTCACGGCTTCCCTTGATCATCAATACCTCGTGAGGAATTGGGGTTCCGTCCACTAGGTAGTCTCCAGCCTCAACCATCTCGCCCTTCTCCACCAACAGGTCATCAGCGGATGACACGGTGGTGATTGGGAGATACGGGCTTAGCTTCTTGAATGTCTTAGAGGCGGTTCTGGAGAAGCTGTACTGCATGGCTAGCGCCTCAGCTTCCTTTTCCGCCTTCTCGCCCTGTGGGCGAACAAAGACCTCATAGCTCTTGGTGCCGGTGGCGGAGACCTTCTCTACGAGGTCAACCTTGCCGTCCCAGAAGGCCATAACTGCAACCTTGCCGGCCTGGCGCCAACCAACACGAGCCTCCAGGAGGTCGGTAACACCATTTAGACCCTGAGTGATGTCGTAGGAGATCAGACGCTCAACACGAACCTTCTGACCACCGATGGACTTCAGAATGGTCTGCTTCTTGGTGTTCTCGGCAGCGCCTCCAGTGTGGAAGGTACGCATAGTTAGCTGAGTACCGGGCTCACCAATCGACTGAGCGGCGATGATACCGATGGCCTCACCTACGTTTACCTCCTGGTTGGTGGCAAGCGATACTCCATAGCAGGCGGCGCAGATTCCGGCCTCAGCCTCACAGGTAAGCACAGCACGAACCACGATGGTCTCGACGCCGGCCTCCTTGAGTCTGCGAACGGTTGCGTGATCGATGTTCTCGCCAGCCTTGGCCAGAACGTCCTTGCCGACCTTTACATCGGCGAGGTTGGTACGACCAACAATCGACAGTTCGACCTGCTCGTCATCAAGAAGATCCTTCTCAAGACCCTTTGATGTGCCACAGTCCTCGATCTGGATGATGACATCCTGCGCCACGTCAACCAAACGACGGGTTAGGTATCCAGCAGCCGCAGTCTTCATGGCAGTGTCAGCGTTACCCTTTCGGGCACCGGTCGCGTTGGTGAAGTACTCGTGAGCGGTTAGACCCAGTAGGTAGTTACCCTTCACAGGCATCGGTGCAAAGTCACCGGAAGATGTTGCTACCGGTCCTCGCATACCCATGATGGAACGAATCTGCAGCCAGTTACCCCTAGCACCAGAGGTAACCATCTTGTAGATCGCGTTGTCCTGAGGAATCGACTCCTGCAACAGGGTCTGGATCTCCTTGGTCTCCTTGGACCAAAGCTCACCAAGCTCATCACGACGCTCTAGGTCGGACTTGAGTCCGTTGTCGAAGGCTTCCTGAATCTTGGTGTGCTGCTTCTCGGCCTTGGTGATCATCTCGGCACGCTTCTTGTCGAAGGTTCCCTTCGGGTCGAAGTTAGCGTCGGAGATAGCCATCGAGACCCCCGAGCGGGTTGCCCAGTGGAAACCAGCGTCCTTGAGCTTGTCAAGCGATGCGGCAACCTCGGTCCTCGAGTACATCTCAACCAAATCGGAGACGATCTGACCGAGCTGCTTCTTGCCAACCTGCTCGTTCACGAACGGGTAGTTCTCTGGAAGAGCCTCGTTGAACAGTGCACGACCGAAGGTGGTCTCGCGGAGCTCACTTTCGATGCGGATGCGAACCTTGGCACTGATCGCTAGCTCGTGGATGTCAAATGCCATCTGAGCTTCTGCCATCGAGCTGAAGGCCAGTCCCTCGCCCTTGGCTCCCTCAACCTCTTCGGTTAGGTGGAACAGACCAATGATCATGTCCTGGGTTGGGGTTGCTACAGGACGGCCATCGGATGGCTTCAGAATGTTGTTCGATGCCAGCATCAAGATCCTGGCCTCGGCCTGTGCCTCTACCGATAGCGGTAGGTGGACTGCCATCTGGTCACCGTCGAAGTCGGCGTTGAACGCAGCACAAACTAGTGGGTGGAGCTGAATCGCCTTACCCTCAACCAGTACCGGCTCAAATGCCTGAATACCGAGGCGGTGAAGAGTCGGTGCACGGTTCAAAAGAACTGGTCGCTCCTTGATTACCTCTTCGAGAGCACCCCAAACCTGTGGGCGTGAACGCTCAACCATACGCTTGGCGCTCTTGATGTTCTGAGCTAGACCCAGATCAACCAGGCGCTTCATCACAAATGGCTTGAACAGTTCGAGTGCCATCAGCTTTGGAAGACCACACTGGTGCAGCTTCAGCTGAGGACCAACAACGATTACCGAACGGCCTGAGTAGTCAACACGCTTACCCAGCAGGTTCTGACGGAAACGTCCCTGCTTACCCTTCAGAAGGTCAGAGAGCGACTTGAGTGCGCGGTTACCGGTTCCGGTAACGGCACGACCACGGCGGCCGTTGTCAAACAGCGCGTCAACAGCCTCCTGAAGCATGCGCTTCTCATTGTTGAGGATTGTCTTTGGCACAGCGCCTAGATCAACGAACCTCTTCAGACGGTTATTACGGTTGATAACCCTGCGGTAGAGGTCATTGAGGTCAGAAGTAGCAAACCTTCCACCATCGAGCTGAACCATTGGACGAATCTCAGGTGGCAGCACAGGAAGCACCGACAGCACCATCGAGGTTGGCGGAGTGCCCGACTGCTCAAAGCTGCTTACGACCTTCAGGCGCTTAATGGCCTGGGTCTGCTTTGAGCCCTTAGTGGTTGCAATCTCAGCGCGCAGCTCGGCTGCAGCGCCTGTAAGGTCGAACGCGGCCAGAACCTGCATGACAGCTTCTGCACCAATCTCGGTGATTACGTAGTCCGAGAAGTAGTAGTCGAAGTGGTCGAAGATCACGTCGTTTGGAAGTAGCTGTCCAACCTCTGCGGTTAGGAACATCCTCCAGGCGATCTGCTCCTTGTGAAGGTTGGCAGGACGCTCTAGACGTGCATACTCACGAACGATCTTGTCGGTCTTCTTCTTGAAGTCCGCCATGAGCTTCTTAATCTTCTTGGTCTCGTCTGAGGTGCGGACGACTGCGTCTTCCTGCTCCTCGTCGGTCTCGACAGCGAGCGACTTTGCAGACCAGAAGCCGTCTGGGTCCTTCTCCTCGGAGTCGATTAGCTGCTCGACGCTCTTGGCAAACTGCTTCTCAATCCAGCGTGGGGTCTCCCAGAACTTGTTTGAGATCTGCAGCTCTAGACCAAGCTCGCGAAGCTCTGCCATTTCCTCGGAAGCTGCTGCCTCGAACTCTTCGTTACGGGCAGCAACAAGGGCACGAATGCGGTCAACATACTCCTCGCGAACTAGGTCATACTCACCATCGCGAAGCTCACGATCGATGTCCATTACCCGGTAGGCAGCAAAGTAAATGATCTTCTCAAGATCCTTTGGCGCCATGTTTAGTAGGTAGCCAAGGCGTGATGGAACACCCTTGAAGTACCAGATGTGGGTCACTGGAGCTGCTAGCTCGATGTGGCCCATGCGCTCACGACGAACCGAGCTCTTGGTTACCTCTACGCCACAGCGCTCACAAACGATGCCCTTGAAGCGAACTCGCTTGTACTTTCCACAAGAGCACTCCCAGTCCTTGGTAGGACCGAAGATCTTCTCGCAGAAAAGACCGTCTTTTTCTGGCTTTAGGGTTCGGTAGTTGATGGTCTCTGGCTTCTTTACCTCACCAGATGACCAAGAACGAATCTCCTCGCTGGTAGCTAGACCTACGCGAAGGGCACTGAAGTTTTCTACTCTTACTGACATTTTCTCTAGTTCCTTTTAGGTCTACTGGTAGGTGTTGAAGTCGGATTCGGCGGACAGGTTCTCGTTGCGGCTTAGGTTGATGCCGAGCTCCTCGGCTGCGCGGTCGGACTCGAACTCCTCGTCCTTCAGCACTACAACCCTGCCCTCGTCGTCGATTACCTCGACATTGAGACCAAGTGACTGCATCTCTTTCGCAAGAACCCTGAAAGACTCCGGGATTCCTGGCGGCTGGATGTTGTCGCCTTTGACGATTGCCTCGTAGGTGCGAACGCGACCTGCGATGTCGTCAGACTTGATGGTTAGGAGCTCTTGGAGAGTGTGAGCTGCGCCATAGGCCTGAAGGGCCCATACCTCCATCTCACCAAACCTCTGGCCACCAAACTGTGCCTTACCACCCAGTGGCTGCTGGGTAATCATCGAGTAAGGACCGGTTGAACGAGCGTGAATCTTGTCGTCAACAAGGTGGTGGAGCTTCAGCATGTACTTGACACCAACGGCAATTGGTTCTGGGTATGGCTCGCCACTGCGGCCATCAAAGAGTCTTGCCTTGCCCGTGCCATCGATGAGCCTCTGGCCATCGGCGTTTGGCAAGGTGTGGTCCAAGATTCCAGCTACCTGGTCCTTAGTTGCACCATCAAACACAGGCGTTGCAACCTTGGTTCCCGGAGGGCTCTTGATCAAGCTCTTAGCCATGTCATCTGCCCACTTGGCAACGCCCTTGACGTCCCAACCCTGCTTACATGCCCAACCGAGGTGGGTCTCAAGCACCTGACCGAAGTTCATTCGGCCTGGGATACCCAGCGGGTTCAGCACGATGTCAACAGGAGTTCCGTCCTCCATGAACGGCATGTCCTCGACAGGCAGAATCTTGGCGATAACACCCTTGTTGCCGTGACGGCCAGCAAGCTTGTCACCCTCAGTGATCTTTCGCTTCTGGGCGATGTGGACAACAACCCTGCGGTTCACACCGGCTCCGAGCTCGTCGCCGTCCTCTGCGTCAAACACCTTGACGCCGATTACAGTTCCACCCTCACCGTGTGGGACCTTCAAAGAGGTGTCGCGCACCTCTCGGCTCTTCTCGTTGAAGATCGCTCGTAGCAGTCGCTCCTCAGCGGAGAGCTCGGTCTCACCCTTAGGGGTGACCTTTCCGACCAGGATATCTCCCGGGCGAACCTCTGCACCAATGCGGACGATACCCATGTCATCTAGCTGAGCTAGAGCCTCAACCGAGATGTTAGGCAGGTCGGCAGTGATCTCTTCGGCACCAAGCTTGGTATCGCGAGCGTCTACCTCATACTCCTCGATGTGAATCGAAGACATGGTGTCTTGCTTCACAAGCTCCTGGCTCAGGATGATCGCGTCCTCGAAGTTGTAGCCCTCCCATGGCATGAATGCCACGAGAAGGTTCTTGCCCAGCGCCAACTCACCGTTCTCGGTGGATGGGCCATCGGCTAGGACATCGCCGACCTCTACTCGCTGACCAACCTCAACGATTACTCGCTGGTTGATTGCGGTTCCCTGGTTCGAGCGGTCGAACTTACGAAGAGGGTAGGTTGAGCGCTTCTTGTTGTCGTTGTGGACGGTGATTTCATCAGCGTCAATCTCCTCGACAACGCCAGCCTCCTCGGCAACCACAACGGCTCCCGAGTCAATGGCAGCGATGCGCTCCATGCCAGTGCCCACGAATGGGCTGTCCGCACGAAGCAGTGGCACAGCCTGACGCTGCATGTTCGCACCCATCAGAGCACGAGACGAGTCATCGTGCTCAAGGAATGGAATCAGCGAGGTTGACACCGATGCCAGCTGACGTGGCGAGACATCGATGTAGTCAACATCCGCCGCATCGACCTCAACGATGTCACCACGGAAACGGGCAAAGGCCTTTGGTCCCTTGAGCGAGCCATCGGCACTCAATGGCGTATCAGCGCCGGCAATCACCTTGCCGTCTTCACTGGCAGCATCCAAGTACTCAACTGTTCTGGAAGGCTTGCCGTTCTTGACAGCGCGGTATGGGGTCTCGATGAAGCCAAAGCTGTTGATACGGCTGAAGGCGGTAAGCGATCCGATAAGACCAATGTTCGGTCCTTCTGGGGTCTCAACCGGACACATCCTTCCGTAGTGGGAAGGGTGAACGTCACGAACCTCCATCTGGGCACGCTCACGAGCGATACCTCCAGGACCTAGTGCTGACAGACGACGCTTGTGAGCGAGACCTGCAAGCGGGTTGTTCTGGTCCATGAACTGAGACAGCTGGCTAGCACCGAAGAACTCCTTCAGGGCAGAGACAACTGGACGCAGGTTAATAAGTGTCTGGGGAGTAATCGCCTCGATGTCCTGAGTCGACATGCGCTCACGAACCACGCGCTCCATACGGCTCAGGCCAATGCGAACCTGGTTCTGGATTAGCTCGCCAACAGAGCGAATGCGGCGGTTGGAGAAGTCATCGATGTCATCGGAGCGAACCGCAAGGTTTACCTTCTTGCCATTCATCTTGATGCCAAACTCTGCATTTTGAGAGCTTGAGGAGACGTTGTTTGCAAGTACGAGATCGAAAAGCAATAGGTACTTCAGGGTGCTAACGATGTCGGCCTTGGTCAAGGTCGTGATGTTTGCATCCTCTTCGATCTGAAGCTTGCGGTTGATCTTGTGGCGACCAACTCGAGCGAGGTTGTAGCGCTTTGACTCAAAATAGGTGGAGCGAAGCCATGCGTCGGCTACCTCACTACCAGCAGCCTCACCGCGAACCTTGCGGTAGACCTCACGAAGCGCCTCCTCCTTGCTCAGGATTGGGTTAGCAAAGACCTTCGACTCGTCATACTCCAAAGTTCTCTCAATGATGTCCTCGTCGAACTTCATGCCCAGAGGGCTTGCCTCAACGGCAGCCTTGATGTCAGCGAACTCGGCGCGGATATCGTCCTTGGTGAAACCAAGGGCCTTCAGGAAGATGGTGGCCGAGACTTTGGTCTTGCGGTCAACCTGAACCTGGAGAATCGGCTGTCCAAATCGAGCAGCAGGCTTTCTCTCGTCCTTGACCCACTCGGTTAGAAACTCGAGGTAGCTTCCGCGGCTTGGAATGATCTGAGCCTTGTTGTTGCGAACATCGAGGTTTCCGGTGGTGTTGGTGGAAACTGAGAAGTAGACACCTGGGGAGCGAACAAGCTGAGAGACAACCACGCGCTCAGTGCCGTTAATAATGAAGGTTCCCTTGCCGGTCATAACCGGGAAATCACCCATGAATACCGTCTGGCTCTTGATCTCACCGGTTAGGTAGTTGGTGAACTCAGCCTTGATGTAAAGAGGCTGGGTGTAGCTCTTGCCCTTCTCCTTGCACTCGTCAGGAGTGTAGGGAGGGTCGAATAGTTCTGGGTCAGAGAAAGACAGGCCCATCTTCGCGTCCTGAGCAGCATTGCTACTGTCCTCGATTGGGCTGATCTCCTCGAAGACCTCGTCTAGACCGGTCTTGGCAGCCTTGCCGGCGATTGCGCGCCAGGCAGGAGCACCAACTAGCCAGTCGAAGCTCTCGGTCTGAAGCGAGAGTAGGTCTGGAATCTCTACCGGGTCAGAGTGCTTGGCAAATGAAGGCCTCTGAGCGGTTCTTGATGTGTTTGCGGATTTGGTGGATTTAGCGTTTTTCGCAGCAGCCAAAGTGAATACCCCTAGGGAAGTTAGTTAGGTTTGGGCGGAAATTCGCATACCTAAACCGTGACGAGCCACAATTTGCATCGCGCCAGACAACCGCTATTTATCGCCGGGCAGGGTTAGGGAAGCAAACCTCTATCCTAGAGGGGGAGAATTATGCTACGCAACTTAAAATTCCGCAGGTTCTTTACTAATTTGTGACCAAATTAGTTTTCTCTGGTTTTTTGCTCTCGGATGGCCTTATTTATTTCACGCTTGGCGTCTTTTTCCTTGAGCGTCTCACGCTTGTCGTAATCCTTCTTACCCCGCGCCAGACCAATCTCGATCTTCGCATAGCCGTCCTTGAAGTAGAGGCTTATTGGAACCAAGGTAAAGCCAACCTCCTTGGTCTTCCCCGCCAGCCTGGCAATCTCTTTCTTGGCAAGTAGGAGCTTGCGCCTTCTTCTGGGTGCATGGTTCGTCCAGGAACCCTGGGTGAACTCTGGGATATAGGCGTTTTCTAACCAAAGCTCTCCGGCGTCAACCGTGGCATAGGCATCGTTTATTGACGCCTTACCCTGGCGAAGGGCCTTAACCTCTGTTCCGGATAGCACAATGCCAGCCTCATAGACATCGTCTATGAAGTAGTCGTAGCGAGCTCGCTTGTTATTGGCAATGAGCTTCTGACCACGCTCGCGTGGCATGGGAGTCTCCTAGGTCCTTAGGTGCCTGAAGGTAGAAATACCCGAGGCTAGGACAGCGAGAATAGCACCGAGGCCAAGAACATAAGGAGCAACCTGGAAGACATCAGCGGTGGTCACGAAATTCGCGAAGGCTAGCTCCAGAGCAAGCGAATCAGTCAAGTAATTCTCTACCAAAAAAACGTTGAGCCCAATTGCCAAGGCACCGCCTACCAGCGAGGCCAAAAGACCCTCGAGAATAAATGGCAGCTGAATGGAGGCTCTCGATGCGCCAACAAGCCGCATGATGGCAATTTCCTTGCGACGAGCAAACGCACTGAGCCGGATGGTAGTTGTTGTCAACAATGCAGCGCTGAATAGCATCACTACGGCGATCGAACCAGCTGCCAACGTGGCGCCATTGAGCAAGCCAATTATGGGGTCAAAGTAGGCGCGCTGATCGGCTACCGAAGCAACTCCCGGTTGTGCCTCAAAGGCTTCGACCACCAGCTCGGCGCTCTCAGGGTCGGCTAGTGAAACCCAATAGGTGGCATTTAGCTGCTCGGGATTCAAATATTGCGCCGCGCTAATCTCTGAGCCCTCTTCTAGAAGTCTTTGGAAAGCTTGCTCTTGATTCTCGAAGTAGTAGGTATCGATGTATGGAGCCAAAGCACTTGACTTCAACTGGGCTGCAACAGCAATTTGCTGTGACTGAGTTATGGCCCCCGCCTCACAAATTAGTTCAGACTCAAAGTCGTTGCAGAGATAGATGGCAATCTGCGCCTTGTCATACCAATAGCTTTGAAGGTTTGAGATCTGCACCTGCAAAAGCGCAGCAACCGCAACAAAGCTCAGCGAGACAAAGCTGACCAGGACAATTGAGAGCACCATGGAGAGGTTGCCGCGGACTCCCTCCCAGAGCTCTCTAAGAACAAACGAGGGGCTCACCGCTTGTCCACCTCATCGATTGCACCCGAGGGCACCTCTCGATAACCCGCGGTCTGGGCATCCCGCACAACTTTCCCCTCGCTGACCTCAACGACTCGCTTCTGCATCTGGTCGACAATGCTTCGATCGTGGGTTGCCATAACGATGGTTGTCCCTGAGAGATTGATGCGCTCCAAAAGGCCCATGATCTCTCTGCTGTTACCCGGGTCAAGGTTTCCAGTTGGCTCATCGGCCAGTAATAGCTCCGGCCGATTGACTAAAGCCCTAGCGATGGCTACTCGCTGCTGCTCACCGCCTGAAAGAGCGGACGGATAGTTCGAGGATTTCTCCTCAAGGCCAACGAGCCTAAGGACATCGGGAACGGACGTCTCAATAAATGCCCTGGACTTACCGATTACCTGGAGTGCAAAGGCAATGTTTTGGTAGACAGTCTTATTTGGGAGGAGCCTAAAGTCTTGAAAAACCACACCTAGTTTTCGTCGGTAACTGGCGACCTTGGCAGGTCGTAAAGAGGCGAGATTTTCACCCAGGACGAATATTTCTCCCGCATCGGGTTTCTCTTCCCTGAGCAGAAGTCGCAATAGAGTCGACTTTCCAGAACCGGAGGAACCCACGAGAAAGACAAACTCTCCACGGTCGATCTGGAGCTGCACATCGCTAGCCGCGGATCCGCTTGCACCGCGGTAGGTCTTAGATACATTCTCGAGACGAATCATGCTGTGCCAAGCCTAGGTTGAAAGGTTCCAAGAGCCCCACTAGCGATGCGGGTGTTAGCTGTTTTGCTGTGCCCGCCACCTAATACCAGCGGTAACAAAGCCGGCTAGTTTCCCATTGAACACATCGTCAGGGTTGTTTTCTTCGTGCTCTGTTCTTAGATCTTTCACCATTTGATAGGGAGCAAGAACATAGGAGCGCATCTGCTCACCCCAGCTAGCTTTCACGTCTCCTGCAAGCTGCTTCTTCTTTGCCTCGTCCTCTTTGAGCTTAAGATCAAGCAGCCTTGACTGCAAAACCCTCATGGCCTCGATCTTGTTCTGCAGCTGAGACTTCTCGTTTTGGCAGGAGACCACAATGCCCGTTGGGATGTGGGTGATTCTGACCGCAGAGTCGGTGGTATTCACCGACTGTCCCCCGGGTCCGGAGGACCTAAAGACATCGACCCTGATTTCGCTGTCCGCAATCTCGACCTCGTTATCGCGCTCAATAAGTGGGACCACCTCAACCGCAGCAAATGAGGTCTGCCTCTTACCAGCGGCATTAAAGGGACTCATGCGAACCAGGCGGTGAGTACCAGACTCAACCGAGAGCTTGCCATAGGCATAGGGTGCCTCAAACTTGATTGAGCAGGACTTAATACCAGCACCCTCGGCATAGGAAACGTCCAGCACATCAGCCTTCATCGCCTCGGACTCTGAGTAGCGCAAATACATCCGCATCAGCATCTCGGCAAAGTCTGTGGCGTCATCTCCCCCAGCACCACTTCTAATGTTCATCACTGCAGAGCGTGAGTCATACTCACCGCTCAACATCGTCTCGGTTTCAAGATCAGCAAGCAGTACCTCAAACCTAGAAAGCTCTGCCTCTGCTTCGCTGGCAACGGCCGCATCTTCCTCGGAGCCCGCAAGCTCGAGAAGAACCTCTGCATCATCAAGGCCAGAGTTCAGCTCAGCAAGTCTTGAAAGGGTTAGCTTCTTGTGAGAGAGGGCAGAGGTCACCTGCTGAGCTCTTGCCTGATCGTCCCAAAGCCCTGGCTCAGCAGCCTCCTGCTCAAGCTCAGAAATCTCACTCTCGAGGCGCTTAGGAGCGAGCACGCTCGCAACCTCAGAGAGTCTTGTCCGGAGGTTTCTAAGAAGGTCCTGTGGTTCTAATTCACTCAATGAATACCAGCCTGACCTAATTTGCAATTTGCGATAAAAACTGGCGGTGACGGTGGGATTTGAACCCACGGTGGACTTTCACCCACACAACTTTTCGAGAGTTGCACCTTCGGCCGCTCGGACACGTCACCGCGGAAGAGCCTAGCAAAATAAGCCTTCTCTAGAAAACGTGCTCATCCCCTGCGGGACTGGAAGAAATCTTTCAACAGCTCCTGGCACTCAGTCTCTAGGACCCCTCCGACTACCCCCCCATTGCCGCCTAAACGAGAATCTCGAACAATGTCATACGCGGAGCCCGCAGCTCCAACCTTTTCGTCAAAGGCACCAAAAACAACTTCTTTGAGCCTTGCGGCAACAATAGCCCCGGCACACATCACGCAAGGCTCGAGAGTTACCACCATTGTTAGGTCTTCAAGACGCCAATTTCCCTTAGCCTCAGCCGCCTTACGCAGTGCCAAAATCTCTGCGTGACCACTTGGATCTCCAGTGAGCTCCTTTTGGTTGTGAGCCGAGGCCACCACCTCGCCATAGCCGCTAACTAACACTGCCCCGACCGGCACATCGACCTGGGCGAGCTTCGCCTCGGCAATTGCGGCAGCCATCAGGGTCTCGTACTCCACCCAACGAGCCTATTGCCGAGGACAAGAGATGGCTTGTTTTCTAGGCCCCAGACCGTAATTTCTCTTGACAGCCTGCGTATATTGATAGTGATGGCAAACAACATCGGAGACGACGCGCGCGATCAGGATGTCTTCAACCTTGAAGACGAGTCTGACGATGAGCTTGGCCTGCCCGAATTTCGCATTCACCTGGCAGACTCGCTAACTCCTGCCGTCCTAAGAGACTGGACTGCTGCTGACTTTGCAAGCATCTATGTTCGTTTCCGTCCCCACCTAGAGCGTCACGCTAAAAAGTTTCTAAAGAACCCCTCCCAGGTTGAAGAGGTAGTCCAGGAGGCCTTCCTCTATCTCATGACCACGCTGCCTGAGCTAGACAGCGAGCTGGGAGTGCTGAGGTTCCTGAAGTGGAAGACAAGACTCCTAGCCCTTGATGTCATCAGGGCTAACAGCAAGGTCACCCTGGCTCCGATCGACGAAAGCCCAGACCTTGCATCAAACGACCCAGAACTAAGCCAAGATTTAGAGCGAGCCGAGGATGCCGGCATTGTCGCTCTCGCTCTTTCCAAAATCCAGCCTCGTCACCGCGAAGCCATCGTCGCGACCCTCTACGAAGAGAAGAGTGCCGAGGTCGTTGCAGCCCAGATGGGCCTAAGCGAAAACGCCTTCAGGCAGCTACTCTTCAGGGCAAGATCTGCCTTCCGTAAGGCACTAGTTGGAGAAGCAGAGACCAAGGGCAAGAGCATTTCCGAGATTCTCTCCATTGCAGCTAGAAAGGCCGCAGCGGAGAGTGGTAAATACATCTCAGCAGCAGGAGCCTTCCTACTCGTACTTGCCGTATCAATCGGCGTGCTGCCAAACCTCTCTGCTCCAGTCCAGGAGCAGGTCATATCTGGTCCAACTTCAGCCCCAACCGAGGAGGCTGAGGCAGCAGCAGAGCCTGCTGAAGAGCCTGAGCCGGTCGCAGAGACCGTCCCCGCCGAGAATGAGACTGTGGTTACCGAGACTCCAAGCGAGCCAGAGGCTGTAGAGACGGAGACGGTAAGTGTCGAAGTTCCACAAACCCAGCCAGCCGTTGTCCCTGCTGCCCAGCTAGCAGCAGTTGAGGTTGACCCAGAGCGCGAGGTTCTAGAGGGCTTTGTTGCTGAGTTTCTAACCAGAGAAGCCCTAGCTGAGATCACAGCTGGTGACACAACTCGTCAGCTAGCGGTAAATGCCGGAACCGCCACTCTTACGAATGGCACAGGACTTACGGCAAGCGTCGCCTATGACTCCAGCACCGAGCAGGGCATCCAGCACGTTTCTTTCTTGCTAGAGGTTGACGGCATCGAATTTGCAGTCGCCCCTGAGAGATGGCTCTCAGAGAAGACAACTGAGCTAAACGGCAACACAGTTCTCACCTACGTAGCTACTGATCTTCTATTGGGAGACATCACCGGTAACTTCGGCTACATCGTTGTGGACAAGACGCCTATCTATGACGCAGCAGCAAGACTGAGGCTTGTCATTGATTCGCAGGGCAACCTGATCTCATCTAATTTCTCGGTTAGCCCTAGAGAGTCTGCCTAAGAAATTCTGGCTTCTTAGCCTTTCTGGACCCTAACTACCTCTCCAAAGTCGCCGCTTTCGAGCACTTCGATTCGCCAACCGTCAGACTAAACGATGTCTTCAGGCTGGAGCTGCAAGTCACAAGACCAGTCGTTTTGCAAGATGGTGGCACGGTCTGGTCAAATTGAGTCGACGAGAACCCGACTGTCGCTTCCATACATCTTTGCTTTCGTGTCGATTCTGTAGGGCCCTCTCAGCGGTAACTCTACCCGGCTTTGTATGCGGTTTTGACCCTAGATTACGCGGAAGTAGACAAGCTGGTCAAGGAAGGGATATATCGGCTAATTTCAGACAATTTCAGGGTTTTGGCTGACATTCTGGCTGACATTCTGGCTGACATCGAAACGTGTCTGAATTCTTGAAGCTAACCAAATGGATACTGAATGATCAACCAGTCAGCCGCTTTATCGCCCAATGATTTTTGTCATAGTCTGAAGAGATGGAGAGCAGGATTGCGAATCTTCAAGCTTCCGTAAGAGGGCTGCTGTCGAAGCGAAGCGTTCGGATTATTGGGATATTGCTAGGACTGGCTTTAGTCTTTGGTCCAATTCCACAACTGAGCCTTCTTTCTTCCCAAGGAAGCGCGGAAGAGCCATCTGTAACCTCAGGTGATGTAAATGACTTCGAGTTCGAAAGCTTTGATGCCAAATACCAACTAAGCATTGAAGAAGGCGGCCGCAGTGTCCTAAAAGTCAAGGAGACGTTGGTCGCCCTGTTTCCGGAACGCGACCAAAACAGGGGTCTTTTCCGTTACATACCCGACTGGTATGAGGGTTCTCCTCTGAATACAGAGGTTGTGTCATTAACTGACGAAAAAGGCTCACCCCGGCCACTTGAGACCTATTTGGAAGGGGACTTCGTTGTTGTTGACACTGCCGTTCCGCAAGGGTCATTTTTGCGTGGTCGGCAGAGTTTCGTTCTCGAGTACTCACAGTCCAACGTTCTTCGTCAATTTGGTGAGGATGGCATCTGGGAGTTTTATTGGGATGTAAATGGCACCGGGTGGCTGCAAAAATTCCAATCGGTGGGCGTGAGCATTGGAGTCGATGGGAGCCTTGCCAGAGACCTTCTGCCGGAGCGAATGCATTGCTACTTCGGTGAATACGGATCTGATCAGAAATGCAATATCACCATTGAGGAGTCTGAGGCCGGATACGTCATTAGTGCAAAGACAGAAGACCTGGGACCAGGCGAGACCCTTACGGTTGCGCTGGGTTTCAGAACTAACTCGGTGGTCTTGGATGAGCAGTTTGAAGTTGCCCCCTGGATTTCCATTCCCTCGTGGGTTCTCTTCGTACTACTGGTCTTTGTCATTCTTCCGAGAGCCATATTTTTCCGAGTAAAACGTTTGGGGCATGAGGGTGAAATTCGTCAGCGCAGCCCAGAATATTTGCCTCCCAAGACACTCGATCTAGATATGGCAGCTTTGCTGCTCAAGAAGCCTGGGGCTTTGATGACGAGCAAGCTCTTACAGCTAGCAGTAGAGAAGAAAGTTCGACTAATTGAATTCGAAAAAGGTAAGTGGGCTCTAAAGCTTCAAGACTCGGATCTCTCAGCGGAAGATGAAGAGTTTCTTGCAGCAATCCTTGGCGGTGAGCAATTCATCCCCAAGGTTGGAGAGCTTGCAAAGCTGCCCTCCAAGCCCTCAGACCTTGGCTCGAGCTACAGCGAATTCACTAAGAGCTCAGGCGCTAAATTCAAAGACTTGTACTTGCTCGAGATTCCCAACAAATCTCGGCTCTTTCGGATACTGCCTGCTGTTGCTGTATCTCTGCTGCTATTCGGAATTGGATTCCTTGGTGTGGCTTTGTACCAACCAGAGGACCCTACGGGGTTCCTACTCACTTTCCCTGCAGTCATCCTTTCCGCTGTTGTTGGAGCCCTAATCTCGAAAAAACCGCTGAACGCAACTGGTGCCGAAAACCTGAAAAAGCTATCTGGACTAAAGGTTTACATGAAGCTTGCTGAGGAAGAAAGGCTCGCGTTCCTGCAATCTCCTGAGGGAGCAATCCGGCGAGGAGATGACCGTTATGTCGTACTTCATGAACGCTTGCTGCCCTGGGCAGTGTTGCTTGGCCTTGCCAAAAATTGGGCAAAAGAACTTGATGTGATTGCCCCAGCTGTTGGTGGTTCAGGAATCATTGAGTCCACATCGCACGGAACATTTGCGAAGAGTTTTAGCGCATTTGACAGCTCTGTATCTGGCTCAATGGGCTCTGCTAGTGGCTCCGGAGGATCTGGTGGCGGGGGCGGAGCCGGTGGCGGGGGCGGAGGTGGCGGCGGAGGTGGTCAGTAGCCACCCAGCAGCCCCAAAGGGAATCATTGGAGCATCAATGAACAGCGATGGACATATAGGGTCCTATGAAACTGGCATTAGGAGCGCTTGAGTGAGCAGATTTCGACCTAGGTACCTCAGTTTTGTAGCCCTAGCGCTCTTGGTCCTCCCCTTTGCTCTCGCATTCATTACTTCGTTGTTTACAGAGGGCGATATGTGGAATGAGGGGACCGGTGGAGGTGCCTGGCTCTGGTTGCTTTTCCTAAGTCTTCCAGGGGCATTCCTCCTTTTCCTCACCTCAATCATTTGGTGGCTGATCAGAGACATCAAGAAGCGAGGGAACTAAGCCAGAGTCAGGCTGCAAGTAAAGCTTCTGAATCGGGCAGCCCAAATTTTGGGTGTATTCGAATCCTTGAGGTTTGTAACGGAAATGACTAACCCCCCTAGGTTGCCCTAGGGGGGTTAGTGGTTAGTACTTAGTTAGTTACTTCGTGGTAACGACGATGGTGTCTACCAGTACGCGGTCGATGTAAATACGAACCGAGATGGTGTAACCAGCGCCGGTGTACTCAACTACGCGAACGAAGTTGGATGCTAGAGCAGGTACTACTACCCAGTCTTTTCCAACCTTGGCACTTAGGCGCTTGCCCTCGTGACCCTTTGCGTAGATGGCTACATAGCCCTTGAAGGAACCAGCGTTGACCTTGGTGTCAGCTGCAGGAGCGGCTGGCGCTAGGTCGTGAGTAAACTCCAGGTCATTGTCGTCATCAAATGCGGCGTTGTCATCCTGGTCATATGCGACCGTGATGGTGCCGGAAATGGTGTCGTTTGAACCAAGAAGAACCATGAACTTGAAGGTTCCATCAGCACCTGTCTCAGTTGGAAGGTCACCAACAACGAAGCCAGGAGCATCGTAGGTGATCTTTAGCTGAGCGTTTCCAGTTGTGTCAACTGGGTTGCCGAAGGCGTCAACGAGCTTTCCAGTTACAGACATAGTCTTTCCTGGTACTGCGTTAGCGACGGTAAAGGTCATCGAGGTTCCAGCAGTCTTTACTGCCTTCGAGAACTCGATTTCCTTGGTGGCTGAACCATTCTCAGTAGTCACGGTTACGTTGTACTTGCCAGGAACGTTGGAGTACACGTTGAAGGCAAATGCACCGTCGTCACCGGCTGACCATGCGGTCAAGGAACCAAATGCATAGTGTCCATCAGCAACAAACAGAAGGTCGGAAGAGCCAGAGATTGTAACCTGACGTCCTTCGATCTCGGCGCCGGTGAACTTGTCATCTGCGGTTCCTGAAACTGCAATCGCGGCTCCAACGGTAGGCGTTGCATCTCCAAGGTCAGTGTTTGCTGCAACTAGAGCGGTTGTTGAAACTGCCGCAGCGGCTCCTACAGCCAGGGTAACCTCTGCTGTGTAGGACTCGGCATCTGGATCGATGTATACCGTGTCTACAGCTACCGAGTTGCCCCAGGTGTCGTTGTCTGCGTCATACTTCTCACGCGTGACAGTTGCTGTTACGTCGCCGCCATCTGCATCTGCGTTATCTGCAACGGTAACTGTTGCAAAACCAGATGAGTTAACAGTCACATACTGAACCTTGGTCTCGCCATCCTGAGACATCGAGTTCTTGATTCGGTAGGTGTCAGATGAGGGAACGTTCCACTGGTCTACAGTCCAGGTCTGGATGGAGAGTGACGATACCTCAGCAGCAGTGGTTGCGTTAGCACCCAAACCTGCGGTGGCAGCATCAGCCTGGATTGAATTAACAATCGAAGTTGTGTAAACGGCAGTCTTCCAGGTTAGCCAGATTTCAGCCAGAGCATACTCTCCAGCATCCTCGACGCCATCAGCGTCCTGGTCTTCCCAGTAACCTTCGTCAACTCCTTCTGCGACATAGGTAAGAACAATCACGTCACCATCGGCACCAGCTGCCTCAGAAGTAACGGGGATAGTGATCTGACCATTCGCATCAGTTGTTAGCACAAAGGCGTCGATGTCACCGTTAGCGTCAACTAGCTCGGAGCCAACCTTGTACTCGTCTTTTGCCCCAACAGCGGAATCTGCCTTGGTGTCAACGGTAACGTTGACTCCAGCTACAGCATCCCCGTCAGAGTCGGTAACGGTTACAGTTACGGTAACGTCCTTGTCCTGGCGAACAGTTCCAGCGGCCTGAGAGCCGTTGTCATCCTGCAGGTTGTCGTCAGCGTCAGCGTCAGTTGCCTGTGTGAATGCCAGGTCACTACTTTCGGTGACAGAAGCGACCAGCTGCTGAACGTCCTGGTCAACAATGTTGACTCGGAAAGTTCCGATGTCATCTCCGTCAGCGTTCTCTAGGAGAACGCTCAGGTAACCTGCGTCGAGTGCATTATTTGAGGTGTCGGCGATTGTGAGAACACCCGCATCCTCAGTGTGGTTCACATCGGCATCTAGAGCCTGAGCACCAAAGTTAGAGAAGGTTCCCGTAACTTCAGAAGCCGCGACCTGGTCCCAGTTGATGTCTTCGGCGAAAGTGACGTCAACGCTAGGGTTGGCTACGGCGAAAGCCGCAGTCCAGGTGACAGATGGAGTCAGGTCTGCTACACCGTGGAAGTAGACCGTCTCAGTCGGGGAGGTGTGCTCAGTAGCGTCGATGTCTCCATCGTTGTTGTCGTCCACCCATGCCACGACAGTGGCAGTTGTAGTTGCAGAATCGTTGACAGACAGAACGAGAACCTCGTCTGCTCCGGCGTTTGCAACACCAGTGTCAATAACGATGTTTCCATCCGCATCCTGGGTGTAGCTCTGCACCTGAACATCTGCAGCAACGGTTCCACCTGTGATGTCACCATCCGCATCAGCTACGTCTGGCAAGCCATCCTCAAAGGAGAACTGGTTCACGCCAGGCACAGCGGTCACTCGGTAGTAGCCGGCCGCAACGTCATCGCTGCTGGCACCACCATCTACTAGATCGTCTGCCTTAATGTAGACAACCGCGCCGACAGCCAATCCGTGTGCGGCGATTGTCACAGTTACGGTTCCGTCACTACGCTCCCAAGTGGTGGGGGCGGCAGCAGCATCA
>Ga0181554_1001514_pt1 | contig 21831 bp, 22 predicted proteins | sample 011ome_16_FD_145602 | JGI IMG/M metagenome (GOLD analysis project Ga0181554, IMG submission 145602) | Coastal salt marsh microbial communities from the Groves Creek Marsh, Skidaway Island, Georgia - 011503CT metaG (spades assembly) | ecosystem: Environmental > Aquatic > Marine > Intertidal zone... | reverse complement strand
GGCGATCTTCCGCCATGTGATTGTTCCCCTGACCGCGCCCGGTATTGCCGCCGGCTGCCTGCTGGTGTTTCTGCCGGCGCTGGGTTTGTTCTATGTCACCGATGTGCTGGGCGGCGCCCGTAATCTGATGGTCGGGGCACTGCTGAAAGACCAGTTTCTCGAGGCGAGTGACTGGCCCTTCGGATCTGCGGCCAGCCTGATCGTGATTGTTTGGCTGTTCCTGATGATGGGGTTTTATCGTCGGGCACAGCGCTGGGCCGGGAAAGGGGCCTTGGACGATGTCTAGATCAGGCCGAGTCTATCTGTGGGGCGTGTTTGCCTTTCTCTACTTGCCGATAGTTTTGCTGTTGGCATACTCGTTCAACGAATCACCCTACGGCTCCAGCTGGAATCGCCTCGGTGGAGAATGGTACCGCCGCCTGGCGGACGATCCGTTGCTCATTGAGGCTACCCTGAATTCGCTGAAGGTCGCGCTACTCTCCGCATCACTGGCGACAGTGATCGGGACGGCAGGTGCGGTGGGATTCAGCTTGTATTCGTTTCGCGGGCAGACTTTTTTTCATGGCTTGCTGATGATCACCCTGATGGCGCCCGAGATCGTAATGGGTGTTTCGCTGCTGGTGCTGTTTCTTGCCCTGAGAATCCCGCTGGGCTCCGGATCCTTGCTGGTGGCACACATCACTTTTTGCCTGCCGTTTGTCACGGTGACCGTCATGTCCCGGCTCAAGGATTTCGACCCTCGCCTGATCGAGTCCGCCCGTGACCTCGGAGCCAGCGAGGCCCAGGCCATCGGCCACGTGTTGTTGCCGCTGGCATCGCCGGCCATTCTTGCCGGATGGCTGCTCAGCTTTACCCTGTCACTGGACGATGTGGTGGTGAGCTTTTTTGTCACCGGGCCGGACTTCGAGGTACTGCCGCTAAGGATTTATTCCATGGTGCGCATGGGCATCAAGCCCGAGGTAAATGCGCTGGCCACTCTGCTGTTCGGTTTGTCCCTGGTGATGGTCATACTGTCTCAACGCCTGATGGCAAGGAAGGGCTGATGCGGGCCGCGATGCTCTGGATATGGCTGCTTGCTTCAAGTATCTGCCAGGCTGAGCCGGGAGAGATCACTTTCTTCAACTGGTCGGATTACCTGCCCGGCGAGGTGCTGGAGCGTTTCACGAGGGAAACCGGCATTCGCGTGCGATATTCGACCTACGACAGCAACGAGGCGATGTATGCCAAGCTCAAGCTCCTGAGCGGCAAGGGCTACGATCTGATTGTCCCATCGACGTATTTCATCGACCGCATGCGCAAAGAGGGCCTGCTGCATCCCCTGGACCGCTCGCAACTGCCGAATTTTCGCTTTCTCGATACCCGTCATCTCGACAAACCGTTTGATCCCGGCAACCGTTACAGTGTGCCTTACCTCTGGGGAACCACCGGCATCGCCCTGGATACCCGGCATTTCAGTCCCGACCAGGTGAAAGCGTGGGCCGATCTCTGGCGACCTGAGTTTGATGGCAGACTGCTACTGTCAAACGATGTGCGCGAAGTGTTTCACATCGGTCTGCGCGTGCTGGGATATCCCGGCAACAGCACCGATCCAGAACAGATTCGCCAGGCCTATGAAAAGCTTCGTTCCTTGATGCCCAATGTCCGGGTGTTCAATTCCGATGCCCCGCTGATGCTCTATGTGACCGGCGAGGTGGATGCCGGCATGACCTGGAGCGGCAACGCCTATCGCACACAACAGGAAGTCCCCAGCTTCGTCTTCGTCTACCCGCGCGAGGGCTGCGGTTTGTGGATGGACAATCTGGCCATTCCTTCAGGCGCCAGTAATCCGGACGGCGCGTTGCTTCTCATCAACTTCCTGTTGCGGCCGGATATTGCCCGTCTTATTGCCGAGAAAACCCGTTACGCCTCACCCAACGCCGAAGCCGTTCGGCAGTTGCCGGCCGAAATTCGCGACAATTCGGTCATGTACCCCCCGCCCGAGGTTCTGGCCAATGGCGAATACAGCCTGGATATCGGCGAAGCAATCACTGTGTACGCCAAATACTGGGAGCGACTCAAGGTGGGGGAGTAGCTCCCGGAACCGCGGTTCAGTTGGAGTGTGCCAGCCCGCTTTTCAGGTCCGGATATTTCAGACTGACCTTCAATTCATTGAGCATGCGCCGATTGATGAGTCGCTTGGATTCTTCCAGAAAAGACAGCATGGCCGGAGTGAGCACCGAGCGTGCCTCGGCAAGCGAGATGGCGGGCGGGCGGGGAAGACCGTAGAGGTCGGCGATAGACCAGAAGTAATCGGTCATGGTGGTGGGGTGACCATCACTGATGTTGTAGGCATGGCCGGGCTGGCCCCGCCGCGCCGCCGCAAAACAGGCTGCAGCCAGATCATCGGCGTGGATACGGTTGCTATATGGCGATTCTTCCGGAATCAGCACCGGTATGCCTTGACGCACCCGCTCGACAGGCAGGCGTCCGGGGCCATAAATCCCGGGAACCCGCAGGATGATCACTGGCACTGCGGTTCGCTGGCTCCAATCTTCCAAAACCTGCTCGGCCGCCATGCGGCGTTTGCCGCGATCCGATTTCGGATTGAGTGGGCACTCTTCATCGATCCAGGCGCCAGCACAATCGCCATAGACACCGCTGGTGCTGATATACACCACTCGTTCCGGGAGCCCTTTAAGGGCATCAAGGCAATTGCGCAATCTTGGGTCGTCCGCTCCGGATGGAGGGGGCGGGGCAAAGTAATAAAGCGTCGAAACATCATTGGGGAGCGCGACCAGAGTTGCAACATCATCCAGATCACTTGGGATAACCCCAAAACCCATGGCCTTCAGCAAAGCGGCCGTGGAATCCGATCGGGCGAGCCCCAGAACGCTCCGTCCCTCCGATATTTCCAGACGGGCGACCCGTCTGCCAATATCGCCGCAGCCGACGATGAGGTCGGACGGCGCGACTGATGGTTGCTTGGATAGATTTTCCATATTCACAAGCCTTCCGCTTTGATGATCAGGAACTGGAATAACCTGTGACCCGAGAAGGGTCCTTTCGGGGAGGGAGGATGAGGTGCTACCCGCAGAGGTATTGAATCAGTGAGGAGTATTCCCCGCCTGCGCCGTAACGTGCTTTCGCCCTTGAACCAGAGGTTCAGGTGGGATCAGCGGGCCTCGAATAAGGCTTTCCGCTCGGGGCGGACATGCGCACATCAAGGGCCCGGAAGCTCCCGGGGTTTTGGATTAGGCTCAAGAAGTAACCCAGCACGCTTCGAACGCTGCAGAGAATACTGGGCCGAATTCTACCGGCTTGTCAGACAACCGCAATACCGGAATTCAGCAGGTCAGGCCTCGCCTGGTTTGTGGTTCAATCGAGACGCCGCTGCTTCTGTTGCAGCAGTTCGTGAGCGATATTGAGGGCCGCCATGACGGCAATCCGCTCGGTACCGATGATACGCCCTATATCTCTGATTTCACGCATCTTCTCATCAAGATAGCGGGCAGCTACCAGAAGATCGTGCTGTTCGTCCGCCGGACAGGACACGGGGTACTCTTTGCCAAGAATCTGAACCTTGATCGGCGGGCTGGTATCACTCATGGGGGTATTTGAGAGAGGGTACATTGGTTGAAACTGGGGTCGAATGCTAGGATAAAGAATTACCTAAAGACCGACAAGGCAAGCCGCCATGAATAACATTGTCAGCTTTGAAGAGATTCAGGATGCGCTGACTCACAGCGATGTCTCCGGCACCGCCGCCGAAGTTCATGGCCTGCTTTCGGGCATGCTGTGCATGGATGTTGCGACGGACTGCCGTCAATGGCTTGGAGATTTTTTTGGCCCCGAGCTCAATGAGATCAAGGGAGAGGACCGTCTCCAGCTTGACCGCCTTTACCAGCAGACACGACGCCAGTTGGTGGACTTCGACTTTTCTTTCGGGCCTCTATTGCCTGAAGACGATGACTCCCTGGAAAGTCGTGCGCAAGCCTTGGGCGAGTGGTGTCATGGTTTTCTGCAGGGCATCGGCTACACCGGCAACAAGTCGGGTTGGCCGGGAGAAACCACGGAAATATTGGGAGACTTCCTTGAGATTGTCCGGCTGGACCCTGCGGCTGCCGGTGAGGGTGATGAGTCCGCTTACACCGAGTTGACAGAGTATGTTCGGGTCGGTGTTCAAGTGATCCATAGCGAATTGCAGTCTCAAACGCCTCCGCAACTTCATTGAATCGATTTGGCCATGCTTAATCTCAGTGATTTCAAAAAACGCCGCAAGCAACTGATGCGGCGGATGAAAACGAACAGTGTAGCGGTCCTGGCCAGTGCACCTGCAAGCATTCGAAATCGTGATGTCGAATACCCTTTTCGGCAGCATAGCGACTTCCATTACCTGACCGGCTTCCATGAACCAGAGGCAGTTGCGGTCCTGGCTCCAGGCCGAAAACAGGGTGAATTCATACTGTTTTGCCGGGAGTTTGATCCGGAAAAAGCCATCTGGACGGGGCAACATGCTGGACTGGAAGGAGCCCGCAACGACCACGGCGCGGACGAGGCTTTTCCCATCGATGAACTGCACGAGAAGCTTCCGGAGCTGATTGAAAACCGGGATCGTGTGTATTTCCCAATCGGGCAGGATGGTGAGCTGGATCACGTCATCATGACCGCCGTCAATGATGTACGGGGTCGGGCATGTACCGGTGTTCAGGCACCCCACGAGTTTATTGCCGTGGAACATTTGCTGCACGAGCAGCGCCTGATCAAATCGCCGGAAGAAATCCGGGTCATGCGCAAGGCCGCCGAGGTCTCCGTGCTAGGGCATCTCCGGGCTATGCGAGCTTGCCGTCCAGGTCGTCACGAGTACGAGATTGAGGCCGAACTCACGCACGAATTCACCCTAAACGGCATGCGATCACAGGCATACCCCAGCATTGTTGCGGGTGGTGTCAACGCCTGCGTTCTCCATTACACCCAGAATGATGCGGTACTGCGCGATGGTGATTTATTACTGATTGACGCCGGTGCGGAGTATGAAAACTATGCGGCCGACATCACCCGCACATTCCCGGTCAATGGTCGTTTCAGTAAGCCCCAGCGCCTGATTTACGAGTTGGTACTGGAAGCCCAGCTGGCCGCCATTGAAGTCGTCAGGCCGGGCCGTCTTTGGAATGAACCCCATGACGTGGCCGTGAAGGTACTGACCAAGGGACTGATCCGTCTCGGCTTGCTCGAGGGCAAGCCGTCCAGACTGATCAAGGATGAGGCTTACAAAAAGTTCTACATGCACCGGACGGGCCATTGGCTCGGCATGGATGTGCATGATGTCGGGGCCTACATGATTGGCGGCAAATGGCGTGAATTTGAAGCGGGCATGGTGCTGACCGTGGAGCCTGGTCTTTATATCTCCGCGGACTGCGAAGAGGTCGATCCCTGCTGGCGAGGCATTGGGGTCAGGATCGAGGATGACGTGCTGGTCACCCGGGACGGCTGCGAAGTGCTTACCGGCGCACTGGCCAAATCGGTGGATGACATTGAAGCCATCATGGCGGGCGGGGCATGACGACCGATTACGATGTTCTGATTGTCGGTGGCGGCCTGGTCGGTGGCAGTCTTGCTCTCGCCCTCAAAGATTCCTCGCTACGAATCGGCCTGGTAGAAGCGTTGAGTGACGCTGATCGACAGGCATCACCCGCCGGTAACAGGGCTCTGGCGCTATCGCGAGGCACCGTGCAGATTCTTGATGCCCTGGGCATCTGGGAAAGGGTGGCGGCGGATGCCATGGCTATCCGGCATATTCATGTTTCAGACCGCGGACATTTTGGAAAAACCCGCCTAAATGCAAGAGACAGGGGAGCTGAAGCCCTGGGTCATGTCGCTGTTGCCCGTGTTCTGGAAGACGCCATTCAGGAACAACTGGACAGCACTTCCATTACCCGCCTCTGCCCCGCACGCATCATGGGGATACGGTCCGGTCTGGACAGCGCGCTGGTTGCAATCAAGCACGATGGTGACCAGCTTAATATTTCCGCCCGACTGGTGGTGGCGGCGGATGGTGGCAATTCAACTGTCAGAACCCTGCTGGGTATAGAGCAGAAGGTGCGGGCCTATGGTCAGACCGCGGTCGTGGTCGAGGTCAATACCAGCAAGGACACGAACTACATGGCTTTCGAACGTTTCACGTTATCGGGGCCGCTTGCGTTTCTCCCGCTGGAACGGCGCAAATGCTCTGTCGTCTGGACGGTCACCGATGAAGAGGCCGAAGATTTACTCCATCAGGGTGAATCGGAATTCATAGCCAGCCTGCAAGAGGCTTTTGGGTATTGGCTGGGGACCATTTCGCTCGCCAACCGGCCACAGGGTTTTCCACTGAAGCTGGTTCAGGCGGAGCGCATGACGGATCAGCGCGTGGTGTTGATCGGCAATGCCATGCATCAGATCCACCCCGTTGCCGGGCAGGGTTTCAATCTGGGACTCAGAGATGCGGCGGTTCTGGCCGAGCGTATCCAGATCCAGAACCGACTTGGCGAGGATTTGGGAGATCCATTATTTCTCCGCCATTATGCTGCGGCCAGGGAGGCGGATCTCAATCGGGTGATCCGATTCACGGACAGCCTGGTACGAATTTTCTCCAATGAATTCCCACCTCTAGCCTGGGCCAGAAACCTCGCCCTGATGTCGCTCGACCGGATTCCGGCCGCCAAACGGCTGCTTTCACGCCATGCCATGGGATACGGCATTCAGGGATAGAAGCAGCAGAATCAGTTAAGCGGGGGCAATCCGGATTCCAGGACCCAGCGGTTGTCGTCCTCATCAAACCGCCACCGTTGCTGATCAATAACGGTTTTCTCTACTACGCTCCCCGGGGGGATATAGCGAATTTCAACCGTCTGCATCATTACCTTGCCGCTGGGAAGCACATCCCTGAATTGAGGGCTGTAAGACGTTACCTTGATTTCGGACAGTCGGTTCCAGTCCGGGGTTTGAAGCGGCGGGGGATCCAGGTAGGCCAGGGCCTTTTTAAACAGGTTCCAGCGGATGGCGGAACCGTAACCGCTAACCTGTTCATCCATTTTCATGAGGTCATAGTCATGGGAGCAGGCGGAGAGCAGGATAATGAGAGCGAACCAATACGCGGTTTTCACGGTCAGAGCACTGGAATTAGCATTACGTTTTAATCATCAAGAACGCCAGCAAAATCAACTTAACATACGGCGTTAGGAAATCGGGGCGGCTTTTGACGTTTTTGGCGTTGGAAGCCTATAGTAACAACTCACAAAAAGTCGTCGGGATCAATTATGAAATTTCTATTCTGGGCCATGGGGTTGCTGGCAGTCATCTACTTCATGTCCGTATTCACCTCAAGTACACATGGCATTGACGGCTCCACACAACGTTCTGCAGCCAATTCAGTCAAGAAGCTGAAGCGCTACATGACCACCCAGCAACAGCATATTTTCGAGACTTCCTATGGGGTTCTCGGGGCCATCAAATCCAAGGAAGGCCCGGATGCATTCCTGCCTTTTGTAGACGGCAAAACTCCGGATGAGATCATCGATCTTGCCCGTCAGGAAGTCAGCGCTCGGATCGCGGCCGGTGATCCCGATCTGGTCAAGTATGGAAGCTGGGAAAATCTGGTCGGTTTGGGAACTCAGCCTGCCGGTAACGCTACGGGCGGGAAAGCCCAAGCAGTGCAGCCGCTCCGAAACTCCGTGCGCGGCGGCCGAGATGAACCTGCCGTCATACCGGCTCCAGCCCACTAACCCCGTCAAGGAGCTTGTTCGCTCACTTCCTTCGTTAACCGGAGCGCTGCTTGGTACACTTGTTCCCGGCGCGCTCCGCTAATTTCGGCAGTAAGCCTGACTGCTGTCTTTACAGAGTTTTCGCTCAGCAACAACTTTAATATCCGGAGCTGATCACTCGTGAGCGCCTCCGAGTTGGACCGATCATCCGCCCCCTCTATCAGCAGGACAAATTCGCCTAGCCGCATTTCCGAATCGGCAGCGAAAATGGCTGTGGCCGAACCTACCTGTGTCTCTACCAGGGTCTCATAGCGTTTGGTCAGCTCACGAGCTATCACCAGCCGGCGGCTCGCTGGAAAAACATCCGCAAGATCACGCAGGGTTTCTTCGACCCGGTGTGAAGACTCGTAAAAAATCAGCGTTCTCGGCTCATCTTTCAGTGTCTCGAACAAAGCCTTGCGCGCGTGACTTTTACGTGGAGGGAACCCCTCATAGGCAAACCGGTGACTAGGCAAACCCGAGGCACATAGCGCGGCAATCAGAGCACAGGCACCTGGAATAGGGGAGACGCGAATCCCCGCTTCACGCGCCTGGCGCACTAATGGAAAGCCAGGATCATTGATCAGGGGAGTCCCGGCATCGGAGATCAGCGCTACAGTATCTCCCGCCAGCAAGCGGTCAACCAGCCGCCCCGAAATGGCATCCTCGTTATGTTCATGTAGTGCCAACAGAGGGCGGTCGATGCCGTAATGATCGAGCAACGGTCGACTGTGACGGGTGTCCTCGCAGGCGATGACATCGGCCTTCTTGAGCACCTCAACCGCCCGAAAACCCAGGTCGCCCAGATTGCCGATGGGTGTGGCGACTAGGTATAGTACCCCTGCTCCAGCACATGTCTCCTGCCTCATTCCTTGCCGTTCTCCTGAGGAATTTTTCACCATGCGAATTACTCGTTTTGTCTTGCTGTTGGTCACGGCGTGGGGATTGATGGCTTGCCAGAACATGCTCCATCGCGGGATATCTACGGCAATGCCTCCTGGCGATCCTCAAGCCGAATCACTGCTGAAATCTGGCGACTATGCCGGCGCGGCACAGCGTTATGAGCAGCTCGCCCGCGCCTCAAGAACACCAGATCATTACTTTCTGGAAGCTGCCGATGCCGCTCTGCGATCAGGTGATAGCGACATGGCCATCAATATGGCCAGTGCCATCCGCCCGGGTGAGCTGAATCCGACAGACAACGACCGCTATCTGCTGCTGACTAGTCGACTGGATCTGAATGAGGGAAAAGCTCGGGAAGCACTGAACAAGCTGGACCCCCTTTCCGTCAGGACACTCTCCGGCCAGGACGCGAAAAACTACCACATACTGCGTGCCTCCGCCGAAAACCAATTGGGAAACATGATTGCCAGCGCCAGTGAGCGGGTAGCCTTGGGAAAGCTACTGACTCGTCCGGGGGATGTTCAGCGCAACAATGAAGTGATTCATGACACTCTGGAGCGGGTTTCAAACCGACAATTACTGGATCAACAGCCCCCGCCCCCGGATGAACTGGGTGGCTGGATGGCACTGACATATATCCTCAAAAACACTCCCGGCGAGGGATTGGCCGCAGCGACCGCGCAATGGCGGACCCGCTATCCGGGGCATCCCGCCAATGGTGCCTTTCTGCAACGTTCTCTGGCAGATGCCGGGCAAGGTTCAACTCCTACGCAACCCGTACCGGCGTTCGCAGCCAACGGGAGCAGCGCCTTGCCCACCGGCCCCTTTATCGGTGTACTGCTGCCACTGACCGGCCCCTATGCCTCTGCGTCCGAGGCGATTCGCACTGGAATGACGACCGCCCATACGGCAGATCGAAACTTTAACAAACCAGAACTGTTTTTCAGCGACTCCACTGAAGCTGATATCTACCAGAACTATCGGCGCATGGCCGACGGGGGCGCCATCATGGTGGTTGGTCCTTTGATAAAGGATGAAGTCAGCGCTTTGGCTCATGGCGGGGAACTGCCCGTCCCTGTATTGGCGCTCAATCAGGTCAACGACCTCAGAAGTTCAAGAATATTTCAGTTCGGCCTGACGCCGGAACAGGAAGTTGAGCAGGTTGCCGGAAGTGCCTGGCTGGATGGCAAACGTGACGCTATCTTGATGTCGCCTGAATCGGCTTTCGGCAGACGCATTGCCGAGTATTTTGATCGCTACTGGCAGTCTCTGGGCGGTCGCGTCATCGAGAAGAAAAAATACTCGGCTGAAGCCGCCGATCCGTCCATGCTGGCCAAAAGCCTGCCCGCCAATGTCGAAGATGCCTTTGTTTTTCTGGTTGCCGATGCCAAAAATGCGCGGGCCATCGTGCCCAAACTTGCCAGCGTCTCCCAGGTACCGATCTACGCCACGTCTCATGTTTTTGACGGACAATTCAACGAGCCTGCCAATACAGTGCTCGATGGCCTGATTTTCTGCGATATGCCCTGGTTGCTGAACCCTTATGAAGGCGGTGCTCTGTCGGCTCAGTCTATGGACCGGGAGATCCGCCAGACAAAGGCCGACTCGGTCAAATTGCTGGCGATGGGCCTGGATGCCTACCGTCTGGTTTCGGAATTAAACCATCTCAAAGCCGACGGCTACGACCGTTTCGCCGGAGCCACCGGAAACCTGAGTCTCCAGTCCGATCAACGTATTCAGCGGCAATTGGAATGTGCACAATTCATCGGCCCCAGTCTAAAACCCAGGGGCATTGCGCCGCTGCTCAAAAACAATATGCCTTAATGACCTGAACGTTTCCGGGGATAAAAACCGCATGACTCGGACAGAACAAGGTCGTCACGCCGAAAATCATGCTCTCGGGCTTTTACTGAAGGCAGGATTGAAACTCGTGGAGCGCAATTACCTTTCCCGGTTTGGAGAAATCGATCTCATCATGGAAGATGGATCGACCATCGTCTTCGTCGAGGTCCGCTATCGAAGTTCCGACCGATTCGGCAGCGCCCAGGAGAGCGTGAATCGAAAAAAACAACAACGGATCATCCTCACAGCCAGCTCTTTCATCAAGGACAAGCGCCCTCGGCAACCCACTCGCTTCGATGTGGCGGCCATAACGACAGGACCCTCCGGTTTTTCGATGGACTGGATCAAGGGTGCCTTTGACGCAGAGTGATCCTGACCCACTGCAAACCGACATGATGAATTTTCAAGATCGAATCGTCCGTCAATTCGCGCTTCACGCGGAGACAACCCAGGAAACCTTGCTGCGGCTGAGTGATCGCATCGAGGCAGCCGCCATCCACTTGGCCAACTGTTTGCTGAATGACGGGAAAATTCTTTGTTGTGGCAATGGCGGTTCCGCAGCGGAGGCACAGCACTTGTCCTCCGAACTCCTGAACCGGTTTGATCGCGATCGGCCAGGTCTGCCGGCTATCTCACTGACCACGGATACCGCTGCCATTACTTCCATCGCCAACGATTACCAGTTCGAAGATATCTTTGCCAAGCCCATTCGGGCGCTCGGTCAGAACAGCGATGTCCTGGTGATGTATACCACCAGCGGAAATTCAGGCAACCTGCTCAGAGCCGCCAGTGCCGCCCATGATCGGGACATGACCATCATCGCTCTCAGCGGCCGGGACGGTGGTCCATTGGCGCCCTTGCTGCGTGAGAGCGATCTTGAAATCCGCGTACCTTCGGATGTCACTGCACGGGTCCAGGAAACCCATTTACTCATAACGCACTGTCTGTGTGATCTGATCGACGTCCAGTTATTTGGTGAATAAAACCATGCCTCTCCCCTCTTCATTTATCGCCCGACTGGCCAAAATCTTTGCTCCTGAAAAAATCCTGACCGATCCAGCCGACTGCTGGGTCTACGGCTACGACAACAGCAAACGCCAGGTTTTGCCGGAAGCCGTGGTTTTTCCAACATCTCATGAGCAAACCCTGGAGCTGGTTCAACTCTGTAATGACCATGAAATCCCCCTGACAGCCCGGGGTCGCGGAACCGGTACCACCGGCGCCACCGTTCCACTCAAACACGGCGTGGTAGCCTCTTTCGAGCGAATGAATCGAATTCTTGAATTCTCCTCCGATAATCGTTTCATCGTGGTTGAACCGGGTATTACCAATCAGGCTGTGCAGGATTTCATCAAACCGCATGGTTTCTTCTGGCCCCCGGATCCCACCAGCGCCGCATTCTGCAGCGTCGGCGGTAATCTGGCCTACAACTCGGCCGGGCCCCGTGCCGTGAAGTATGGGACTCCTCGCGAGAACACTCTAGGTTTGAGGGCCATTACGGGTGCAGGGGAAGAGTTACGCCTGGGGGTCTACACCACCAAAGGAGTGGTGGGCTATGACCTAACCCGTTTGCTGATCGGTTCTGAAGGGACGCTGGCACTGATCACGGAAGCCACTCTGAAACTGACGCCACTCCCCCAAGCCAAACGCACGCTGCGCGCGGTTTATCGGGAAGTCAGCTCTGCAGCGCTGGCCATTGCCAGGATAATGGCGCAACCCGCGGTTCCCTGTGCCCTTGAATTTATTGACGGCAATGCCATCGACATGGTGCGCCGCTACTCAACGGCGGGCTTGCCGGACCAAGCGGGCGCCCTGCTGATGATTGAAGTGGATGGCTTCGCCGAGGCCATGGCACCTCAGATAGAGAGCATTCGTGCCGCTGCGGAGAATGATGGCCTGGTGGAGTTCAGAGCCGCCGAGACAGCAGAAGAAGTCGAAGCACTGTGGCAAACCCGCAAGGCCCTTTCGCCGACACTGAGAAAAATCGCGCCCAAGAAGATCAACGAGGATGTCGTCGTGCCAGTCACCGAACTGCCCGCCCTGATTGGTGGGATCGATGAATTGTCACGCCGCTACCAATTGCCCATCGTCAATTTCGGTCACGCGGGCAACGGCAACATCCATGTCAATCTGCTTTACGATCCCGGCAAGCCGGGTGAATCCGACAGAGCCCATAAGTGTCTTGATGAAATGTTCTCTCTCGTTCTGCAGCTGCGCGGAACCCTCTCTGGAGAGCACGGTGTCGGCATCGAAAAGCGTGATTACGTGAATCGAGAGCTGGATGGAGCTTCCTTGCGCCTGATGAATGACATTAAACGTCAGTTCGACCCCAAGGGGCTTCTCAACTGGGGCAAGGCACTTCCCCTGGAATAGGACAGAAAAAAAGCGGCCTTAACGAGCCGGTAACCACGCAGCTGCCCGCAACGGGGCGCCACTTCCGCCTTCAATTTTCATGGGCAAAGCCACCAACGTGGCGCCTGCCGTGGGTAGACGATCTAACCCAGCCAGATTTTCCAGAACAGGGATGTTGCCTCGGGACAAAATCTGATGCGCTTCGAATAAAGTCGACTGGCCATAATCAATGCTGGCGGTATCCAGGCCTACGGCCTTGATTTTTCGCTGTTCGGACAACCAATGGGCCCCTTCGGGCGACAGACCGGGAAAATGCAGTTTGGCAATGGCCGCTTCGCCGCGTTCTTCCGTCCCCAGGTACTTCAGCGCGTTTGGCCAGTGGCGATCGTAGCCGGTCCGCAACAATACGATGGAATAATCCGGCATACGACCATGGCCTCTCTCCCATGCCAGGAAATCCTCCACCCCGATCTGGTAGTCCCGATTGGTATTTGCCTTTGCCGTTACATCCACCACCACGGCTGCACCGATGGTTTGATCGACCGGAATCCTTTCGATTGTCTGACCTTGCGCACTGAAATGGATTGGCGCATCCATGTGCGTTCCGCCATGTTCAGCGGCTGTATAGCGGTTGGCTGAATAGTGATAGCCCTTGGCCGTGGTGCCATCAAAGACGGTTTCCAGCTTGAAATGCTCTGCGTTGGGCCAATAAACGGTCTGACTGGAGAAGGCGTGGGTGAGATCTACCCAGCGGCCCGTCGACGGAGCAAATGGCTGGCTGGCACAGCCGGTGATGGCCAGAGTCAGGAAGATAGCAATCTTACGGGTCTGCATGGTTATTCCTCGCGGTTAATGGCTGGATTTTCCTGCTCATTCCTCAATAGCCGAATATTGCGCCGTGGTTTTTCATGAACCACAGCATATCGGAAATCTTCAATCTCTCCGGTATGCAAAATCCAGTTACAGGCGGGCTCAAAACCTTCTGGTACCTGATGAAAACCTTGAAAATCCGCTGCGATCACCACTTTTTTCAAACCAACGGCGATACCTCTGCCAGTGGCCTTGACGAAGGCTTCTTTCGCATTCCAGTAACGAATGAAAGATTCGTCTCGATGCGCCGAACTCAACCGACGCCACTGCGCCAATTCGGTCTCCGACAAGCCATATTCTGCCAGCCGGGCCAAATCACGACGGGGACGCAAACATTCAACATCAATACCCAGCATCGTGTCCCAGCCGAACACCAATACTGCCATGGCACCGGAATGCGAAACATTGAAGACAAGGCCCTGATTTTCCCTGGTCCGGGATAGATGAGGTTTGCCATGCGTGTTGATTGTTAAATCGACCGCTTCCGGCTCTATCCCCTGATAACTTCCCAACAACCGCCTTAAATGACTTCGGGTCATGATGAATGCCCGCTGCGAGGCGGCATGGGAGAATCTCTGAGCCCTGACTTGTTCCTCACAGCTCAAGCACTTCATATGCACGTCAATCGACAGCGTGGAAGCACCCTCCAGATCCAGAAACCAGAGGTGCAATGATGACCGATCCAATTCCGGAGTCACGATAGGTTCGAAGTGATGACTGGATGGGGGATTCAGCACGGATAAACACGCAGGTCTAATGAGAAAACCATCAGCAATTGCCCGGTTTGGCCTCGACGATGGTTTAATTCCTCATCATTCTAGACGACAAAGTAAGGCCATATCGGCCAGTCCAAATCACATTGAACGCAATCCTGAAAACTCTCAATACTTATCGTACGACCCTGATAGCCGGGCTAAGTCCGTTTGTTTATCTGATTCTGGTCGCAATACTTTCGGCTTTATTGGCCTATCCACTTTTCCTACTCAGCGGCTCGCAAGACATAGGCTTTTACCGTTCGCTGGTCAGTCGGGGTGGCCAATTTATCATTCTGCTGAGCTTTTATCCCCTCTTGAAATGGCTGGGCCTCAGTTGGTCTGATTTTGGCCTGAAACGGCGCTTTTTCGGGCAATGGCTGATCGGTTTTTTGCTCGGATCGGCGATGTTGGGACTGCACATGACTGCCCTGGTGATGCTGGATGTTCGCGTGATGGCCCTGGGGAAATTCAATCCGCATGACCTGATGATTATCTTGGGAAAATCACTGGCAATCGGTTTTGGAGTGGCTTTACTCGAAGAAAGCATTTTTCGGGGTGCCCTGCTTTCAATCATTCTCCGCCTGTCCAATCCTGCCATGGCCATCGTAGTGAGTGCTTTCTACTACGCCCTCCTGCACTTCATTGGCAGCAAATGGACTACGGAGAGCGGTTATATCGGCTGGGACACCGGTTTTCGCATTGCGCTGGACGGCTTCGCTCATCTCCGGGAGGTGGCAGTGGACAGTTTTCTGGGTCTCTTTGTCGCCGGTCTGTTATTGGGCAGCCTTCGCGTCATCCTGCCCATGAGCCTGGGCCTTTGTATGGGTATCCACGCCGGCTGGGTTTTCATCATCAAATCAGCCAAATCCGTGAGTTTTCCGAATTTTGACTCCCCGCTTTTGTATCTGGTCAGCCACTACGACCTGATCATTGGCTACCTTTCAGCGGCCTGGTTAAGCGTTTTTCTGATCCTCATGTGGGCGGGTGTGGCTCTGTACCAAAAAGACTTGCCTTCTTCGCGGAAAAAAAACTCATGAACAGAGACGAAAACTTCAAGACTCCAAAAACGCTCGTCGAGGATTTCAATTTTGGAAAGGAAACGGCTCGGGTTTTCGATGACATGCTGGATCGATCCGTACCTTTTTATGGTGAAGTCCAACGTATGATAGGGGAGATAGCCGCCGACTTTGCGACCCCGGACAGTGATATCTACGACCTTGGGTGTTCGACCGGAAACACCCTAATACACCTGGACAAGGCCGTCAGTGCGGATATCCGTCTCGTCGGCATCGATTCATCCTCGGAGATGCTGGCAGTCGCCGGGAAAAAACTCCAGGATGCTCGGCTCGCTCATCCTTATGAACTCATTTGCCAGAATCTTGAACAGGATCTGCCATTGCAGAACGCTTCGGTGGTGGTGATGAACCTGACTCTGCAATTTGTGCGGCCGCTTTATCGCGATCAACTAATCCGGTCTATTGCAGAAGGGACCAAAAATAATGGCTGTCTTTTGCTGGTGGAAAAAGTACTGGGGCAGAGTTCGACTCTCAACCGTCTTTTCATCAAGCATTTCTATGAATTCAAGAAACGGAACGGCTACTCGGACATGGAAATCTCCCAAAAACGGGAAGCACTGGAAAATGTGCTGATTCCCTACCATTACGATGAAAACCGCGAGTTGCTCTTACGTAATGGCTTTAGCGTCTGTGACGTGTTTTTCCGCTGGTATAACTTCTGCGGCATGATTGCCGTCAAATAGTCAGCTCTCCCATCGAACCTGAAGTCTTGGCTCGCTGCAGCCTGCATTTGCGATAATCGAAATCCAGCTACACACCCGAAAGAACCCGAATGGCCGCTCCAGAAAAACAAAAAACTCGCAAAGTGCCTCCGCTACAAAAAGGCACACTAGTGATGTGGAATGACTCCAAAGGATTTGGGTTCATCCGTCCCGACCAGTCAGATGAGGATGTCTTCGTTCACATCAGCAACTTTAAAAAAGGGCTTACAAGGCGGCCGATGATAGGCGATGAAGTCCAGTTTCGTGAAGAGGAAGGCCAGGAGAAGAGGCGTGTCTCCTCCGCCCTGATACCCGCACTGATTGAAGCGGCTCCCCAACCAATTCCCGGACAGTTCGAATTGAATCCGCGTCAGCGTTCATGGCTGACCAATGTCTTGATCATTACACCCCTGGTGCTGTCCAGCTATTTGCTGCTGATGGCCAAGAACCCCATACCGTTTTTTTCCTACTTCATGCTCAGTATTTTGACCATGATCCTTTACGGAAGGGACAAGGCCAATGCGGCAACTCGAAAATGGCGGGTTCCAGAAAGCTACTTTCACATTCTCGAGCTGATGGGAGGGTGGCCGGGTGCGCTGATTGCCCAAAATGATTTCCGGCACAAGACTCGAGCTTCCACCTATCTGTGGATACTGTGGGGCATCATCGCCATTCACCTGATGGGTTGGTTCATTTACTTCTACTGGACGGCAAAACAGACCGAGGCCGGCTTGTTTTAGTCTTCTTCAAATTTAAAGAATTAAAGAAGAAAAATCTGTGTTTGTTATTAGTCAGCCACTATTCTGTTGAAAACGAAATTAGATTTTAAATTTCAATCACTTAAAATAAATAAGATCTGTGGATAAAGCGGGCTGAAAGCGCGGCCCATTCTGTGGATAACCAGGCCTTCCAGGATGCGACCAGATCAGTCCCGGGTTTTTCCACAGACACCCGCCCCAGTTATCCACAGAATGTGGTGGCTGATCAATCCACCCGTACTGGAACGAACAACGTGCTGTCGCCCCGCTGTATCAGGAGGGCAAGATGCTTTCCGGCTTGTTCCGCCAGATTACGCAACTGAGCGGCATCCTTGATGGGCTGTCCATTGACCGCCAGGACAATATCGCCCTTGCGGATACCAGCCTTGGCGGACGGTCCGGTGACCTTCTCAACCAGTAATCCCCCCTGGATGTCTGCTGCTTTCTGTTCCTCGGCTGTCAGCGGACGCACAGCCAGCCCCAGTCGACCATGATCCGCCTGTTCTGGAGTTCCATCGGCTTTGGGGGCTGATTTGTCCTCCAGCTCGGCCACTGTAACCTTAAGGTCAAAGGCTTTGCCTTCGCGCCAGACCTTCAGCAGGGCTTCGCTACCCGGTTTGAGATCAGCGACCTTTGGCGGCAACTCGCGCGAATCCCTGACCGTTTTTCCGTTGAGCTCAAGAATCACATCGCCGGGCTTTATTCCCGCCTTGGCACCCGGGCCATCGGGCGGCACCATGCCGACGAGGGCACCATTGGGGTTGGGTAAACCAAATGACTCAGCCAAGCCCTGCGTCAGGTCTTGAACGGCTATGCCTAGCTTCCCACGGCTGACACGGCCCTTTTCCAGCAACTGTTGTTCGACATTCAGAGCCACATCGATCGGGATAGCAAAAGACAATCCTTGATAACCACCGGTCCGGCTGTAGATCTGGGAGTTGATGCCGATGACTTCGCCTCGGATGTTCAGCAGTGGGCCACCTGAGTTACCCGGATTAACTGCCACATCAGTCTGAATGAAAGGAACATAACCTTCTTCCGGAAGAGAACGTGACTTTGCCGAGACGATGCCGGCGGTAACGGTATTCTCGAAGCCAAAAGGCGAACCAATGGCCAGTACCCATTCGCCAACTCGTGTATCGGCCGGTTTGCCTATGCGGACTGCAGGCAGGTCCTGTGCGTCAATTTTTAGAACAGCCGTGTCCGTCAGTTTGTCGACACCTACTACTTTGGCAGTAAACTCGCGACGATCAGCGAGTTTGACCGTAACTTCGGTTGCGCCATCGACGACATGGGCATTCGTAAGTACCACTCCATCCGGCCGAACAATGAATCCCGATCCCATACCCTGTGAGGGCGCTTCGTTTTCCGGGGGACCCTGTGGCCCGAAAAATGGCGCAAAAGGATCACCGTAACCGGGGTCCTGGGGTTCATCATCTTTCTCGGCGGGAACACTCTTATCCCGGCTGGTACTGATGTTGACGACTGCCGGACCACTGTTGGCTGCAATACCGGCAAAGTCGGCGAGGACCGTCTCACCCGCTTGGGTCACGGGGGATGCCGGAGTGGCGGGCACCGTTGGCGTGGCGCTCGGGGTCGGCGCATTAATTTCAGGGGTAGATTGTCTGGGCAACGATTGTTGCCGGAATAACGTTACGCCTGTGGCCAGCGTCGCAACGACGGCCAGCCCGATCAGGCTCTGGCGCAGGGGGGTAGGGTCCATGTTGATCTCCTGGAAAATGGGCTGGGAGCAGAATCGGAGCTTCTAAAAAAGATTCTGGTCATTGAAATGGCAACCAGGTCTTTCCATTTCAAGACCGCAACTCGTGGAGCAAGTTCGAACTGGACGCTGGATAGTCGATCCAGGTGGGGTAATGTTCAGGCCCGAGTGGGTCGGATTCTGCTGACCAGCCAGTGATAAAGGACACCCGTGATCAAAAAGATCAGAGCGATGAGTCCGGCCAGCATGAGAACTTTCTGGAAAGCAAAGTCGATTAAGGCTTCACCGCGACTTTGAGTTTCACGCGATAGTTCTGCCACCTGCTTTGCCAGTGCCTCGGTCTGGGCCGGGTGGAGTGTGGTTTGCAGCATCTTGAGAGTCTCGGTCAGTCGCTGCGACATGCGATTGATTTCCAGAGCTGTGGTCGCGTAGTCCTTGATGTCGAACGGCGGCGAGTTGGGGTCGGAAGGCCATTTCTCGATATGCGTCAATACACCATCAAAGGTACCCAGAGCCTGCTGCGTGGAGGACGCCATTTTTGCCCCTTCCGAGAGCGTCTGGGTAAAGCTTTGGGAGAGACTGGAGAGGCCCTCTTTCTCCGTCTTGAGTGCATTTAGCAGTTTTTCCCGTTCGTTGCCGATCTGCGCAGGAATTTTATCCAAGGTCACAGTGAAACGGTCAGCGGCCGAGGCTACCTGGCTGGTGCCGCTGATCAACTCCTTGATCTGTGGCCCCGACATGGCACGGATGGAAAATAATTCCATCTGCCATTGAAGAATGATTGGCATGCGTTGGCCGATAAACAGAGCGCGTTCGGCAAACAGTCGGGTCTCTGTCAGTTCACGAGTCGCAGGGTCCAGACCAGATAGCGGATCGATATCCAGCAGTGCAAAGACACTTGATGGCATCAGGCTCGATTTCTGTTTTTCGCTGCGCTTGGTGACTTCATTGACCAGTGAAGTGCTGGCAAAGGCTTCAAGCTCCCCATCCGGCGATGACGCCGACTTTCGCCAGTCATCGATGGAATGGCGCAGCTCATTTTGCATGCTGGGGCTTAGTACCCTTCGAGCAATTGCCCATATCTCTGCCTCACGGGTTTCCAGGGTCTTCAACATGGGTTCGGCAGAAACCCCATACACTTTAGGAAGCCAGTAGTCCTGAACGCGCCATCGCGCCCCACTGGCCAGCACGGTCAGCGAGACCAGATTAGCGAGCGCATTTGAGCCGGTGGCCAGACCGTACACATCGGTGGCGAGCGTGACCTTGATGGTCAGGAGTTCTGCCCGGGGAATGGCTTGTCCATCGCGTTGAAGTTGCTCAGCCGCATTGGAGGTTGAGGTAAGGAAGTTGTCGGAAAACCGCAGCATGTCTTCCTGCAGATCCACCGGATCGACCGGTTCTGTCTCTATTCCCCCTGGTAAAACCGCCTTCACTGCACGAACAGGAAGATCGACAGTGGTTTGAATGAGTGAGCAACCCGATGCACCAACGAGAAGCGCTAAGGTCAGCAGCGGGACCCATCTGCAAGCGCGTTCCAGCAGGCGAAAATTCATGGTCTTGGCGGTTGCACGCGTATGGGGGATCGAAAAAAAGGACATCGGGTCAAGATTGTAACTGTTAAGTGGCAGAATGGTCTGCCAAAGGCCAGCCGGGTCCAGACTTTCAAATTTTCCCCTACTATTTCTGATGATCGCTACAAGGCGAGTGTTAACCTATGCCGGCATTCAAAATGCAGTCGGGAAAATAACAATAAATCGACCGGTTGGCGTCCCCAGACAGTCTGCAGAAGGTATGTTCGGGCAATCGGCAATGAGGAGAAAGCCATGCCCATGAAACGTATCACCTATGTCAGTACTTCAACAAAGCCGCTGTCTCAAGCCATACTGGATGACATAGCCAATGTTTCCGTCCGCAACAATGACCGGTCCCATGTGACGGGTATCTTGCTTTCAGGTGGGGAAGTTTTTCTTCAGATACTTGAAGGAGAAGCCGTAGACGTGGACCGGGTGCTGGAACGCATTCGCAAGGATCCACGACATTGCGATCTGCAAATCATCAAGGTGGAAAATTCCGTTACCGACCGTCTCTTTCCTGATTGGTCGATGCGGGCTGTCAGACTGGATGACATGAGTGACGCCCTCATCCAGGCCATCCGCATCATACTGGCCAACATGACCGAGTCACGCCGTATCCTTGAAAGGTATACCCAGCCCGCCGTTCTCGATTTTCTCAACCAAGGGATCAATCCCCTGCAGGTTCCCTACCAGACCGAAGACAAGGTGGTTCTGTTTGGCGATATCGCTGCATTTGATGCCTTGTCCGCCTTCTACTCCACCGAGGAAGTGGCCGACCATGCCCGCTGTTTTCTGGAAGTGCTGTCCACAGCCGTCGTCCGTCATGGCGGGCAGGTCAACAAATACATGGGTGATAAGGTCATGGCCTATTTCCCGACAAGTCGTGTCGATGATGCCATTCGCTGTTGTCTGGAATCGTTACAGGCCATTCGTGCGCTGAGGGCTAACGCTGCCCAATGCCGACTCCGGAATTTTCTCTATGGTGGATTCGGCTTGACCCTTGGCCCCGTGATCGAGGGCAATTTCGGTACTCCGCTAAAGCTGGACTACACGATTCTGGGGCATACAGTGAACATGGCGGCCCGCCTTGAGAGCATGACGCGCTCGACCGGCCGCGCACTGATGTTCGGCGAATCAGTCAAGGATGCTTGCCAGGAGTCCTGGCCATGGGAGGCGATGGGGCAGTTTCAGTTGAAGGGTGAGTCCGCTGCCTGCAGCTATTACAGCCTGAAAGAGGACATAGTCCACGATACACGGTCGGTAGATGACATGATTGAGCATGTACTCAGTACCACGGAAGAGCACCGGCGGAACTGTGTTTGTTGAGTGATCAGGGATTTGGATTGGTCCGGCCGAAGACGGTCATGGCAAGTTCATCAATCAAGTTGAAGCAAAAATAAGCCAGGTGAGAGATCTCTGTGGAGAGAGGTCTTACCCTGTCTATTCCCCAGAGAACTACATTGAAGTTCAGAGATATCGGAGAGGGATGACCATTGTTACCTGGCCTCCCCGGGGATGATTGG
>Ga0181554_1001506_pt1 | contig 21912 bp, 18 predicted proteins | sample 011ome_16_FD_145602 | JGI IMG/M metagenome (GOLD analysis project Ga0181554, IMG submission 145602) | Coastal salt marsh microbial communities from the Groves Creek Marsh, Skidaway Island, Georgia - 011503CT metaG (spades assembly) | ecosystem: Environmental > Aquatic > Marine > Intertidal zone... | reverse complement strand
CCGCGTCGAGGCGCAGCGCCACGGCGCCACTGCCCAGGTTGCGGGCGGCACACCGGCCATGTGTGATGGCGTGACGCAAGGCTACCCCGGCATGGAGCTGAGCCTGTTCTCGCGCGACACCATCGCCATGTCCACCGCGGTGGCGCTGACGCACGACGTGTTCGACGGCGCGCTGCTGCTGGGCGTGTGCGACAAGATCGTGCCCGGCCTCTTGATTGGCGCGCTGCACTACGGGCACCTGCCCTGCGTGTTCGTGCCCGCGGGCCCCATGGGCACGGGCCTGCCCAACAAGGAAAAAGCCAAGGTGCGCGAGCAGTACGCCCAAGGCCTGGTGGGCCGCGATGAACTGCTCAAGGCCGAATCCGCCGCGTACCACAGCCCCGGCACCTGCACCTTCTACGGCACGGCCAACAGCAACCAGATGCTGCTGGAAGCCATGGGCCTGCATGTACCCGGCGCGGCGTTCGCGCCGCCGGGCACCCAGGAGCGCGAGGCCTTCACCCGCCAGGCCGTGCGCACGGTGCTCGACATCGGCAAGCGCAGCCCGCGCTTCACACCTATTGGCAAGCTGGTGGACGAGCGCTGCATCGTCAACGCCATGGCAGCGCTGCTGGCCACCGGCGGCTCCACCAACCACCTGATCCACTGGGTGGCGGTGGCGCGCAGCGCGGGCATCCTGATCGACTGGACGGACTTTGACGAGCTGTCGTCCGTGGTGCCGCTGCTAGCCCGCGTGTACCCCAATGGCGATGCCGACGTGAACCAGTTCGAGGCCGCAGGCGGCCCGCGCTGGATATTGCGTGAGCTGCTCAAGGGCGGCCTCATGCACCCCGATGTGCTGAGCATCAACGAAGGCGGCATTGCCGCAGGCGGGCAGGGCGCCCCCGAGGTGTCGGGCGACGAAACCGTGCTGCGCCCGGTAGACCGCCCGTTCTCGCCCACTGGCGGGCTGCGCCTGCTGCAGGGCCGCCTGGGGCGCGCGGTGATCAAGGTGTCTGCCGTGCCGGAAGACCGCCACATCATCGAGGCCCCGGCCCGCGTGTTCGATTCGCAAGAGGCGCTGCTCGAAGCCTTCGCCGCGGGCGAGGTGCAGCAGGACATGGTGGCCGTGGTGCGCTTTCAGGGCCCGCAGGCCAACGGGATGCCCGAACTGCACAAGCTCACGCCCCCGCTGGCCGTGCTGCAGAACCAGGGCTTCAAGGTGGCGCTGGTGACCGACGGGCGCATGAGCGGTGCATCGGGCAAGGTGCCCGCTGCCATCCACGTCACGCCTGAGGCCATGGCGGGCGGCCCGCTGGCCAAGGTGCTCGATGGCGACATCGTGCGGGTGGACGCCGTGGCCGGTACGCTGGATGTGCTGGTGGACGATGCCACCTGGGCCGCGCGCCCGCTGGCGCCGTACACCGCACCTGCCGCCACCGGCTTTGGCCGCGAGCTGTTCACCAACTTTCGCCGCCATGCGGGCGGCGCCGAGCAGGGCGCCTGCACCTGGCTGTAAGGGCTGCAACCCTCTGAGCCACTTCGCGCCATCTCCCTCGCTCGCTACACGGGACGGGGGCGCACCCGGTGGCCTGGCAAAGCCAGCTCCACGGGCGCGCCGGCACGAACCGGCCCCCCGTCATACGCCGCATGCGGCATCCCACACCAAGGAGTATTTCCATGAATCCGACCGAAATCGCCACCCATGGCCCCGTCATCCCCGTTATCGTCATCGACCGCGTGGAAGACGCGCTCCCCTTGGCCGAGGCCCTGCTGGCCGGTGGCGTGAAGGTGCTGGAAGTCACGCTGCGCACCCCCGCAGGCCTGCCCGCCATCGAGGCCATCGCTCGCAGCCTGCCTGAAGCCATCGTGGGCGTGGGCACGGTGCTCAACGCCGACGACGCCCGCCGTGCCAGCGAGGCCGGTGCCCGCTTTGCCGTGAGCCCCGGCTACACGTCCGCGGTGGGCAGCGCGTGCAAGGGGCTCAACCTGCCGCTGCTACCGGGCGTGGCGACATCCAGCGAAATCATGACTGCGCTGGCCGATGGGCTGACGTTCCTCAAGCTCTTTCCGGCCGAAGCGGTGGGCGGCATCCCGCTGCTCAAGTCGTGGGCCAGCCCGTTTGGCCAGGTCAGCTTCTGCCCCACGGGCGGCATCACGCTGGCCACCGCGCCCAACTACCTGGGGTTGCCCAACGTGCGCTGCGTGGGTGGCTCGTGGCTCACGCCCGCCGATGCCATCCGCGACGGCGACTGGGCGCGCATTACCCGGCTGGCGCGCGAAACGCACGCGCTGCGCAGCACCTGAAGCACTCGCGGACATCCTTGAGGCCCAAATTGGGCGGTAAATGGCCCAAGGTGCTTGTGCAGCGGTCTTTTCAAGCTATTAAAAGAGGAGTGATTGTGCGCAGCACGTGCTGAAATTCATGCATTCATCCCTCTGTTCTGGCCCCTGTGCCGTCGCACCGGGCATAAAAAAAGGGGCCGCTTGCGCGGCCCCTTTTGCTTGCAGTGAGCGGTAAGGCTCAGCCGGGCAATTACATGCCCATGCCGCCCATGCCACCCATGCCGCCCATGTCAGGCATGCCTGCGCCGCCGGCGCCAGACTCGTCCTTCGGAGCTTCGGCAACCATGCACTCGGTCGTCAGCAGCAGCGAGGCCACGGAGGCAGCGTTTTGCAGGGCCGTGCGGGTGACCTTCGTGGGGTCCAGGATGCCCAGCTCGAGCATGTCGCCGTAGCTGTCATTGGCAGCGTTGAAGCCGAAGTTGCCCTTGCCGGCCAACACAGCGTTCACCACCACCGAGGCTTCGCCACCGGCGTTGTTCACGATTTCGCGCAGGGGTGCTTCGATGGCCTTCAGCACCAGCTTGATACCGGCTTCCTGGTCAGCGTTATCACCCTTGACGCGGTCGCCCACGGCTTGCTTGGCACGCAGCAGGGCCACGCCACCACCGGCCACAACGCCTTCTTCCACAGCTGCGCGCGTGGCGTGCAGTGCGTCTTCCACGCGAGCCTTCTTTTCCTTCATTTCGACTTCGGTGGCAGCGCCGACCTTGATCACTGCCACACCGCCGGCCAGCTTGGCCACGCGCTCTTGCAGCTTTTCGCGGTCGTAGTCGCTCGTGGCTTCTTCGATCTGCACGCGCACTTGCTTCACGCGGGCTTCGATGTCAGCAGCAGCGCCGGCGCCGTCGATGATGATGGTGTTTTCCTTGCCCACTTCGATGCGCTTGGCCTGGCCCAGGTCGGCCAGGGTCACCTTCTCGAGGGTCAGGCCCACTTCTTCAGCGATGACCTTGCCGCCCGTCAGGATGGCGATGTCTTCCAGCATGGCCTTGCGACGGTCGCCAAAGCCAGGAGCCTTGACAGCCACCACCTTCAGGATGCCGCGGATCGTGTTCACGACCAAGGTAGCCAGGGCTTCGCCTTCGACTTCTTCGGCAATGATCAGCAGCGGACGGCCAGCCTTGGCAACTTGCTCCAGCGTGGGCAGCAGGTCGCGGATGTTGCTGATCTTCTTGTCGAACAGCAGCACGAAGGGGTTGTCCAGAATGGCGGATTGCTTTTCTGGGTTGTTGATGAAGTAGGGCGACAGGTAGCCGCGGTCAAACTGCATGCCTTCCACGACGTCCAGTTCGCTGTCCAGCGACTTGCCGTCTTCCACGGTGATCACGCCTTCCTTGCCAACCTTGTCCATGGCGTCAGCGATCAGCTTGCCGATGGTTTCGTCGGAATTGGCAGAGATCGAGCCGACCTGTGCGATTTCCTTGGAGGTGGTGGTGGGCTTGGAAGCCTTCTTCAGCTCTTCGACCAGGGCCGTCACAGCCTTGTCGATACCGCGCTTCAGGTCCATCGGGTTGATCCCGGCGGCCACGTACTTGAAGCCTTCGCGCACGATGGCCTGGGCCAGCACGGTGGCGGTGGTGGTGCCGTCACCAGCGTTGTCGCTGGTCTTGGAGGCCACTTCCTTCACGAGCTGGGCGCCCATGTTCTGCAGCTTGTCCTTGAGTTCGATTTCCTTGGCCACGGACACACCGTCCTTGGTCACGGTAGGGGCGCCGAACGAGCGCTCCAGCACCACATTGCGACCCTTGGGGCCCAGCGTGACCTTGACCGCGTTGGCCAGAATGTTCACGCCTTCAACCATGCGAGCGCGGGCTTCGCCGCCGAAAACTACGTCTTTTGCTGCCATTTGGAGCTCCTAATATGATTCAAATTGGCTGCTGGCGCTTATTCAGTAAGCGAAAGCAGCTATGAAAAGTGAGTTGCTGATGCCGGGTGACTTCTGTCTCCGGCCGGGTCTACGACCCTTAACTTGGCTGCGCCAAGTTAGCCTTCGACGAAAGCAATCGCTAACGCGATTACTTTTCGACCACTGCAAACAAATCGTCTTCTTTCATGACCAGCAGCTCATCGCCATTGACCTTGACGGTCTGGCCCGAGTACTTGCCGAACAGAACGCGGTCACCGACCTTCACGCTCATGGCAATGCGGTCGCCGTCTTCGTCGTGCTTGCCTGGGCCCACGGCCAGCACTTCACCCTGATCGGGCTTTTCAGCCGCGTTGTCGGGGATGACGATGCCGGAGGCGGTCTTCGTTTCGCTTTCGATGCGCTTGACGATCACGCGGTCGTTCAGAGGGCGAAGGTTCATTGCATTGCTCCTGTTTCGGTAAAAAAAACTGACAAACTGACTCGGCGCCCGGAGCATCCGGACGCACCAAACTTCCGTCGGAGGGTGTTGTTAGCACTCATCCTTGGTGAGTGCTAATGATACGGGCATTTGTGACGGTTTCAAGGCCCGGGGGGCTGCAGGGAATTGACAAGTCACGGCGGACAGCAGCGGGGCGAGCCGCAATCACTGTTGATTCGCCCCAGTTCCTGGGGCCTCCCCCTATGGGGTTTCCAGCGCACATTTGGCCAACCTGCTCCCTGGCGGCTGCAGTAACATTCAACAACTTGTAACATTTCGCCGCGGGCGCCCACCATGCAGCCTCCATCCTTGCCCTCTTTCGAGGTGGTTTTCAGGCACCTGCCTGATGCGGTCTTTTTCATTGACCCGCAAACCTCCGACATCCTTGACTGCAACGAAGCGGCCCTGGACCAGGTGGGATTTGCGCGGGGCGAGATCGTGCAGCACTCGGTGCTCAGCCTGCAGCGCGATGTGGTCGGGATCGACCAGTGGGGCAGCATTGCCCAGGCGATCCGCGATGCGCGCGGGTATTACTTCATCGGGCAGCACCGGCACAAGAGCGGTGCCGAGGTGCCTGTCGAGGTGCACACCAGCTGCTTTGTGCACGAGGGACGCGAGTTTTTTCTTTCCATTGCCCGCGACATCACCCAGCGGGTGGCCACCGAACGGGACATGGCCAACCGCGACGTGCAGCTGGGCTACGCGCTGTCTGATGCATCCGACGGTCTGTGGGACTGGAACCTCACAACCAACGAGGTGTTCTTCAGCCCCCAGCTCAAGCGGATGCTGGGTTACGGCCCGCAGGAGATGCCGCCCGAACTGCAAACCTGGGCAGACAACGTGCACCCCGACGATGCGGCCAGGGTGCAGCGCGTGCTGCGCGAGCACATTGACGGGTTGCGCGAGCGGTATTCGGCCGAATACCGGCTGCGCAACCGCAATGGCCACTACCTCTGGGTGCACGACCGGGGCCGTGTCTGCGAGCGCGATGCGGACCGTCGCCCCACCCGCGTGGTCGGCATGGTCGAGAACATTACCGACCGCAAGAATACCGAGCTGGCGCTGCAGGAAATTGCGGCACACGATGTGCTGACCGGCCTGCTCAACCGACGCGAGTGCGAACGCATCCTGCAGCAGCAGCTGGACCTGTGCCGGAGGTTGCGCGTGCCCATGGGTGTGTGCCTGTTTGATCTGGACTGGTTCAAGCGCGTGAATGACCGCTTCGGCCATGCCGTGGGCGACACCGTGCTGCAACGCGTGGCACGGCTGGTCAAGGACCAGGTGCGCTCCACCGACTACCTGTTTCGCTGGGGGGGCGAGGAGTTTCTGATGTTGTGCACGGACATCAGCCTGCACGACCTGATCCTGCTGGCACACCAGCTGCGCGGCAAGCTCGAAAGCGCGGTCTGGCCCGAGCTGGGCGACGCCGGTCCGGTCACCTGCAGCTTTGGCGTGGCGGTGTTCCCGGACCACGGCCACACCGTTCAGGACCTCTTCATGTCGGCCGACTCGGCCCTGTACCGGGCCAAGGCCAATGGGCGCAACAGGGTCGAATGCGGAGCCACCGTGCAGCCCCCGGAAGACGTCTCCGGGTTGGATGACCCGCAGGCCACGCTGCCCCAACCGCTGGGGTGATGACGCCCGCGCCCGGATGGCGTCTGCGCCCGTCGGCCAGGGAACTGCAGGGCCCGCGCGGGCACGCAGTGCGCTGTCCAGGGGCGGGCCGGCAGGCAGATTGATTGCCGCGCGTACCGTGCGACGTCACCGCTTCCACGCCCGTCCGCAGGCGCGCCGTGATGCCCGCCAGCCCAGGGCACCGGGGACTCAGGGCCGCGGTGTCAGGCCGAGAAAATGGTCCAGCATGTGGAAGTGGTCTTCAAAGAACTCTTCCTCGCGCCCGCGCAGTGCGTCGATGGGCACCCACCGCGCTTCCAGGGCGTCGTCATCGGCCTGCACAGCGGGCATGGCCGCGTTGCCCAGGTCAAAGTAGTGCGCGTGCGTGATGGTGCGGCCGCGCTGGCTGCGGTCCGGGTGGTCAAACACGGCCACCGCCCGCAGGGCCGCGCGCATGATGGGCTCGGGCAGGCCGCAGTGCGTTTCTTCGGTCAACTCGCGCAGGCATGACTGCCACACCGTTTCGCGCTGCTCGATGAAGCCGCCGGGCACGGCCAGTTGCCCTTTGCCGGGCGCGTGTGCGCGGCGGATGAGCAGGATCTGGTCCTGGCAGCGCAGCACGGCATCGACCGTGACAAACACTGGCGGGTAGGGTGCAGCCGACCAGGCTTCGCGGTAGCCGCGCAGCATGCGCCATTCCTCTTGCAGTGCCGGGTAGGCCGGAGTGGCGGCAAAGCGTTCCAGTGCCGCCTGTGTGCCCGCCGGCAGCTGCGCGGCCAGCGGGGCCAGCGCCTGCGCAGCATGCCCCGTGGCGGCGCCAAAGTAGGCGTCGCGCACGGCGGTCGCGTCGATGGCTCCCTGGCGCTCCACATGGATCAGCTCCCAGCCCGGAAAGGCGCGCAGATAGCTGCTGGTGGCGTCCTTGAAGTGGCCTACCAGGCCAATGCGCGAGCCCTCGGGTGCAAGGGCTGATACGGCGGCACGCACGGCTTTCACCCACACCGCCTCGTTGTAGTAGTCGCGTATGGGCAGCACCTGTACGCGGGCGCTGTCGGCAGCGGGGAGGGCCGCGCGCAGCATGGCCTCGCGCTCCTGCCAGGTGAAGGGATTCTTGGGCGAACGTGCCTGCCAGGCGGAGCCCACCAACACAATGACCTGCGCGGCGCTGGCCAGCGCGCGCTGCACCAGCGCCACATGGCCGCTGTGCACGGGTTGAAAGCGTCCGATGTAGATGGCGGTGTCGTACATATGCCTCCGGTGGCGGGTCAGCAAAGCGCGGGCGCTGGCTGCGGGTTGTTTTTGAATGTTTTCGGCCGCAGGCGCTTGTTTCCATTGCCCTGACCGCTACTATTTTTATAGTGATTTTACCGTGCGAAAGAGAGCATCCTTGCGCATGCGGGGCGGCCACCGACGCAGGTCCCATGGCACCGGTCACACATACCGTGCCGCAATCGGCATCTGCCGGCCGCTGCCAAAAGCCCGCCCGCGCACCCGCAGGATGGGCGGGGCCTGGCGGCGCTTGTACTCGTTGCGCGCGACCATCATGCGCACGCGCTGCACCAGCGCGCGGCCTTCGGGCTGGCGCTCGAGCTGCTCCACAAATGCGGTGGCTGCCGCGTGCTCTGCCGCAGACAGCCGTTCGCCCTCAATCAGCAGCTTGAGCACTTCGTCCAGCACGGGGTAGGGCGGCAGGCTGTCCACGTCGCGCTGGCCGGGGGCCAGCTCTGCCGACGGTTCCTTGTCGATGATGGCCTGCGGGATCAGCTCGCGCCCGGCCTGCGCGTTCACGTGGCGCGAGAGGGCAAACACCTCAGTCTTGTACAAGTCGCCGATCAGCCCCAGGCCGCCGTTGGTGTCGCCGTACAGGGTGCAGTAGCCCACCGATATCTCCGACTTGTTGCCCGTGGTGAGCAGCAGGTGCCCGAAGGCGTTGCTGTATTCCATCAGCACCGTGCCGCGGATGCGGGCCTGCAGGTTCTCTAGCGGCAGGCCCTGCAGCGGCTTGCCAAAGCTCTGCGCAAACTGGGCCGCGTAGCCCGCCACCAGATCTGCAATCGAGTGCGTCAGCAGCTCAATGCCCAGGTTGCGGCACAACGTTACCGAGTCATCGACCGAGCCGCTGCTGGAGTAGCGCGACGGCATGGTGATGCCCACCACGTTGTCCGGCCCCAGCGCCTGCGGGGCGAGCGCCAGGGGCAGCGCGCTGTCGATGCCGCCCGAGCTGCCCACCACCACCTGCGCAAAACCGCAGCGGCGAGCGTAGTCCTGCAAGCCCAGCAGGATCTGCTGGCGGTAGAACTCCATGGTGGGCATGCCCTGCGCAGGTACGGGTGCGGGTCGCTCGCCGCTGGCGTCCAGAAAGCGGCCGTTGTCAAAGCGCAGCGTGGTCAGGTCTTCCGCAAAGCGGCGGGCTTCAAACACGATGCCGGCATCCGACTCCGCCGCGAACGAGCCGCCGTCATACACCAGCTGGTCGTGGCCGCCCACCTGGTTCACGTACAGGATGGGCAGGCCGTGGCGGCGGGCGGAGCCGCCAAACATCACATGCCGCTGCTCGCGCTTGCCCACGTGGCTGGGGCTGGCGTTGATGCTGATGACCAGATCGGGCGCGGCATCACGCATGCGTTCAAACGGGTTGATCATGTAGTCGCCGCCATGGTCGTTCCAGCCGTCTTCGCACACCAGCAGGCCCACCTGCGCGCTGCCGATGCGCAGCACCTTAGCCACGTCGGGGCCGGGCTCGAAATGGCGGCGCTCGTCAAAGATGTTGTAGGTGGGCAGCAGCTGCTTGGCATACTGCAGCCGCACGCTGCCGCCCTGCAGCACCACCAGGCTGTTGTGCAGCTTCTTGCCCGGGCCGCTGGCGGCGGTGGGCGCGCCCACGACCCAGTGCAGTTGCGGCAGGTCTGCAGAGGCGCACTGCAGTGCGGCCAGCCCTGCGTCGATGCGTTGCAAAAAGCCGGGCTCGTCCAGCAGGTCGCCGGGGTAGTAGCCGCACAGTGCCAGTTCGCTGAACACGATCAGGTCGGACTGCACGCGCGCGGCATCTTGCGCTGCTGCCACCATGCGGGCGACGTTGCCTTCGATGTCGCCGACGGTGAAATTCAGTTGTGCAAGGGTGATGCGGAGCATGGCGCGAGTGGTATCGAAGGCGCAGCGGCAAGGCCCTCCACTGCCCCGGGCGCGTCAGGCGGTAGCCGCCTTGGCTTCTTGGTAGCTGGCCTGGTAGGACTTTGCGAGCGAGGTTTTCTGCTGCTCGGTCAGCAGCTTGCCCGCCATCTGAAAGAACTTGTGCTCTTCTTCGGTGAGGTGGTGCTCGACCTTGTGCGCCAGCTTCTTGGCCAGCACCAGCCAGGTCGGACTTGAGAGTTCGGTGTCTTGCAGCGATTCGACCAGTTCATCGAGCTGGTGATGCTCTGCAATGGCATGGCGTGACAGGTCTACGCCGGCATCCTGGGCCATCAGCGGAATGTAAAAATGCCGCTCTTCGGCCAGCTCATGTGCCAGCAGTTCTTCCTTGAGTTGCTCGAAGAGATCGCGCCGCTCGGGCGTGTCGCCGCTGGTCTCGACCAGTTGCCGGTACAGCATGCGCTGGCGTTCGTGGCTCTCGCGCAGGGCTTCAAAGATATTGGATACGTCCATGGATCGGGCCGCGTTCACTTGCGCAGCACCTTGCGCGCGGCACCCACGCCCAGCATCGCCAGAACCACGAAGACCAGGGCGATCACAAGGAAGATGACGAAGAGCACCTTCGCGATGCCCGCCGCACCTGCTGCCACGCCGGTGAAGCCCAGTGCCCCGGCAATCAGCGAAATGACGGCAAAGATGATCGCGTACTTGAGCATGGCGGCGGTTCCTTGAAAAGCGGTTGGTTGCAGCCCGGACGGGCCCGACAGAGGGATGCAGGAACGTTAACGGCCGGGGCTTTCAAGACCCGTCAGCGTGCGATGCGTGACCGTGTAGGAGAGCGCGCATTGGGGCGAGTGGGGAACGTAAAAAGAAAAGCCGCAACGTGGAGTTGCGGCTTTGACGGGGTGGGCGGAGCAGTCGCCGCCGGGTCGGGGGTCAGGCTGGGCTGGGCCTGCATTGTTGCGCGATATCAGCTTCGTTGCAGACCTAAACCGTGCTGGTGCGCGGCAGGCTTTACAGCCTGGCTGGCGCACGCAGTGCCGCAGCCTTGTCCGTATCTTGGTCTTCGTTCACATCGCTGGCGCGATATGAACTGCGCCCGAAGACCGAAAACCGCGCTATCGCGCGGCGGGCTTACAGCCCGGCGGCAGCACGCAGTGCCGCCGCTTTATCGGTCTTCTCCCAAGTGAACTCGGGTTCTTCGCGGCCGAAGTGGCCGTAGGCCGCCGTCTTTTCGTAGATGGGGCGCAGCAGGTCCAGCATCTGGATGATGCCCTTGGGGCGCAGGTCGAAGTGCTCGCGCACCAGGGCTGCCAGGCGGTCGTCCGATACCACGCCGGTGCCTTCGGTGTACACGGTGATGTTCATTGGCTCGGCCACGCCAATCGCGTAGGCCACCTGGATCTGGCACTGGCGCGCCAGGCCGGCAGCCACGATGTTCTTGGCCACGTAGCGGGCGGCGTAGGCGGCGCTGCGGTCCACCTTGGTTGGGTCCTTGCCGCTGAAGGCGCCGCCGCCGTGGGGGCAGGCGCCGCCGTAGGTGTCGACGATGATCTTGCGTCCGGTCAGGCCGCAGTCACCCTGCGGACCGCCGATGACGAAGCGGCCGGTGGGGTTGATCAGGTACTTGGTGTCCTGCAGCCATTCCTTGGGCAGCACCGGCTTGATGATTTCCTCAATGACGGCTTCGACGAAGCTGTCCTTCATCTTGTGCTGGGTTTCGCTCTGGTCGGGGTGGTGCTGGGTGGACAGCACCACGGTGTCGATGCTGTGCGGCTTGCCGTCCACATAGCGCATCGTCACTTGCGACTTGGCGTCGGGGCGCAAAAAGGGCAGGCGGCCGTCCTTGCGCAGCTGGGCCTGGCGCTCGACCAGGCGGTGTGCGTAGTAGATGGGCGCGGGCATCAGTTCAGGCGTCTCGTCGCAGGCATAGCCGAACATCAGGCCCTGGTCACCGGCCCCGGTGTTCAGGTGGTCGTCGCTCGCGTGATCCACGCCCTGGGCGATGTCGTTGCTCTGCTTGTCGTAGGCCACCAGTACGGCGCAGCCCTTGTAGTCGATGCCGTAGTCGGTGTTGTCGTAGCCGATGCGCTTGATGGTGTCGCGCGCCACCTGGATGTAGTCGACATGCGCGTTGGTGGTGATCTCGCCTGCCAGCACGACGAGGCCTGTGTTGGTCAGCGTTTCGGCGGCCACACGGCTGCGAGGGTCCTGCTGGAAGATTGCATCAAGGATCGCGTCGGAGATCTGGTCGGCCACCTTGTCGGGGTGGCCTTCAGAGACGGATTCCGAGGTGAAGAGAAAGTCGTTCGCCATTTGAATAAACTCCTGTGTTCCGGCATTTGGGGCGTTGCCCTCACCCCGAAGGAGCTTTGGCGAACGCTTTAGCAGATTTTTTTAACGTCGCCCTGCAAGTTGCTCATTTAACTCAGCGACCCGATCATTTTAATGCCAGTCGTCTTCCGATTCTTTTCTGTGGTTCCGCTGTGGCTGCTGCATGCGCTGGGTGCGGCCATGGGCTGGGTGGCGTTTGCTGCATCTCCCACGTACCGGCGGCGGTTCCTGGCGAATTCGGCGCGGGCGGGCTACCGCTTTGCGCAGGTGCGCGCGGCCGTGGGGCACGCCGGCCGCATGGTGGCCGAGCTGCCGCGGTTGTGGCTGGGCGCCCCGCTGCCCTGCGCTGTGGCGGGCCATGCCTGTGTGGACGAGGCCTACGCACAAGGGCGCGGCGTGGTTTTTTTGACGCCGCACCAGGGGTGCTTTGAGCTGTCTGCCCAGGCCGTGGCGCGGAGCTGGAGCGCGAGCCGTGGTCCGATCACCGTGCTGTACCGCCCCGCGCGCCAGGCCTGGCTGGCACGGGTGATGGAAACCGCCCGCAACCGACCCGGCATGCTGGCCGTGCCGACCACTCTGGCGGGCGTGCGCCAGATGATCAAGGCGCTGCGCCGCGGCGAGGCCGTTGGCCTGTTGCCGGACCAGGTGCCGCCCGAAGGGCAGGGCCAGTGGGCGCCGTTTTTCGGGCAAGACGCGTACACCATGACGCTGGCCGCCCGCCTTGCTCAGCAGACGGGCGCGGCGGTAGTGCTGGTGCGCTGCGAGCGCCTGGCCTGGGGTCGTGGCTTTGCGACGTATTTCGAGCCACTGGCGCAGCCGCTGTCTGCCGACATGGCCGAAGCGCTGGTGCAGATCAACCAGGCCATGGAACACCTGATCCGCCAGTGCCCCGGGCAGTACCTGTGGGGTTATGGCCGCTACAAGCAGCCCCGTGGCGAAGGCTCGTCCGCCGCAGGAGCCCCCGTATGACCGGGCGGCTGGGCGTGTTGTTCATGCATGTACTGGCCCGGCTGCCGCTGCCGGTGCTGCGCGGCATGGGCTGGCTGATCGGCCGGGTGTTGTTTGTGCTGGCCGCCCCGCGCCGCCGCGTGGCACTGCGCAACCTGGCCCTGTGCTACCCCGATGTGCCCGAAGCGCAGCGGCGTGCCTGGGCACAAGAGACCTTTGTGGTGTTCTGTCAGTCGTGGCTGGACCGCAGCTGGCTGTGGTTTGCCCCGCGCGACGTGGTGCAGCAGCGCGTGAAGCTCACCGGCGCCCTGCAGGAGCTGGAGGGCGATACACCCACCATCATCTTCGCGCCGCACTTCTACGGCATGGACGCGGGCGGTTCCGCCCTCACGCTGCACACGCCCCGTGCCTTCACGTCCATTTTTGCCACCCACCCTGACCCGGCCGTGGACGCCTGGTTCCGCGAAGGCCGCCAGCGCTTTGGCGATGTGCGCATGCTCAACCGCAACGATGGCGTGAAGCCCATCATTGCCAATCTGCGAAAGGGCGGCCTGCTGTACCTGCTGCCCGACATGGACTTTGGCCGCAACGATTCGCTGTTTGTGCCGTTCTACGGTGTGCAGGCGGCCACCGTGCCTTCGCTGTCGCGCTTTGCGCGGCTGGGCAGGGCCAAGGTGATCGCCATGGTCACGCGGCTCACGCCCGAGGGTTACGTGGCCGAGATCACCCCGGCATGGCCCGACTATCCATCGGACGACGCCGAGGCAGACACCGCGTGCATGAACGCGCAGCTGCAGGGCTACATCGACGTGTCGCCCGGCCAGTACTACTGGGTGCACAAGCGGTTCAAGACACGGCCTGTGGGCGAGGCGTCTGTGTACTGATTGCGGGGCGGCCGACGCGTGCAGGGCGGGCGGTTCGGTGGCCCACTGGCCGTTTTGAGGCAGTTTTCAAGCCAAAACGCCTTGTAGCGCTTGATTTGATTGCTTTGGTTGCTATCAATTTGATTGTAAAAAGCGTTTGAGCTCCAGCGCCACACGCTCCGGGTGCTCGTGCACGATCCAGTGCGAGGCCTTCTCCACCTGTTGGAGCTGCAGCTGCGGCACCCAGCCGGGCAGGCCGTCCAGCAGACCGGGCAGCAGCGCCGGGTCGTCCATGCCCCAGAGAACGAGCGTCGGCACCGCCACGGTGAGCATGGCGTCGGGCAGCGTCAACGCGCGGGCACCCGGGTCGCCTTCGCGCGGTGGGCGCAGCGGGCTGGCGCGGTAGTAGTTGCAGGCACCGGTCAGCCCGTGTTGCCACAGCGCGCGGTACTGGGCGCGCACGCTGTCGGTCAGCCAGGCGGGCGCAGTGCCATCCGGCGCATCGAAAAAGCCGAACAGCCGCCGAAAGTTGTCTTCGGCCAGCAGCGCCTCGGCATCCGGGCGACACAAAAAGTGCATGTACTGGCTGGCAGCCTGTTGCCCTGCATGGTGCTGCAGCTCGCGCAAGAACGTGCCGGGGTGCGGCGAGTTGATGATGGCCAGCCGCTTCATGCGCCCGGGCTGCTGGTTGGCCAGGTTCCATGCCACGGCGCCGCCCCAGTCGTGCGCCACCAGGCATTCCACGGTGCCCGTTGCGCTTTCCGCATCGATCAGCGCCGCCAGGTCGTTGACCAGATGCTTGGCGCGATAGGCCTCCACCTTGGCCGGGCTGCTGGAGGGGCCAAACCCGCGCAGATACGGTGCCACGCAACGGTAGCCGCCGTTTTCGGGCTGCGAGAAGGCCAGCAGCAATTCATCCCAGATGAATGCGCCCTCGGGGAAGCCGTGCAGGAACAGCAGCACGGGGCGGCCCGCCAGGCCGCTGACACGGCATTCGAGCGTGATGCCCTGCGGGAGGTGAACAGATTGCGTCTGGATCATTTTGCTATTATTTAAATAGCATCCAGCGCAATCAGATCAAGCGCTAGAGGCTAGTTTGGCTGGATTTCTTCGGTGGCAGGGCCTGTGGCCTCGCCCGGGGTGGCTGCGGTCGGCTCTGGCGTGGCGTCGGTCGCTTGGGCGGCGCCCCCCGCCCCCGGCTGGGCCGGGTGCGACCACTGCCACAGCAGCTGGGCCACTTCGTCCACCCCCTGCTTCTTGAGCGCCGAGAACATCTTCACCTCGCCGCCGCCAGCCTGCAGTCGCGTAATCGACAGCACCTTGGCCTGCTCGGCGCGCGTGAGCTTGTCGGCCTTGGTCAGCAGGATCAGGAACTTGAGGCCCTCTTCCACCCGCGGGCGCAACACTTCAAGCAGCGCCTCGTCTAGCTCGGTCAGTCCCAGGCGGGGGTCGCACAGCAAGACGATGCCCGTGAGGCCCGGGCGGCTGACCAGGTAGTTGACCATCACCTGCTGCCAGCGCAGCTTGTCCGAGCGCGAGACCTTGGCGTAGCCGTAGCCGGGCAGGTCGGCCAGCACCGCATCGGTCACGCCGTGCTTGCCCAGCGAAAACAGGTTGATGTGCTGCGTGCGCCCCGGCCGTTTCGAGGCAAAGGCCAGTTGCTTTTGCTGGGTGAGGGTGTTGATGCAGGTGGATTTGCCTGCGTTGGAGCGGCCCACAAAGGCGATTTCGGGAACGTGGATCGGGGGCAGGTGGTGCAGCTGCGCCGCGGTGGTGAGGAACCTCGCGGTGTGCATCCAGCCCATGGCGATCTTGGCGTCAGGTGCGGGCGGAAGAGAGCCAGCAACTGGCGCGGTGGGGAGTGTCGTCATGGGGAATTGGGATGCGAAGGAGCATCATTGTAGAATCGCGAGGTTTTGCGCACATAAACACACACCCTCGATATGAAGTTGCTCGCCTCCATGCTGACGGCTGCCGCACTGGCAGCACCTGTTTTTACGGCCTTTGCAGCGGGTGAAGCGCCCAAAGCAGCCAAACCGGATCTCGTCAAGGGCGAGGCGCTGTACACAGCGGTGTGTGCGGCCTGCCACGGCGCAGACGGCAACTCGGCCATCGCCGCCAACCCCAAGCTGTCGGCGCAGCACCCCGAATACCTGGTCAAGCAGTTGCACGAGTTCAAGTCTGGCAAGCGCAACAACGCCATCATGAAGGGCTTTGCCAGCGCGCTGTCGGACGACGACATGCGCAACATCGCGTACTGGGTGGCCTCCAAGCCCATCAAGCCCGGCTTCGCCAAAGACAAGGAACTGGTCGCCCTGGGCGAACGCATCTACCGCGGCGGTATTGCCGACCGCCAGATCGCCGCCTGCGCAGGCTGCCACAGCCCGAACGGCGCTGGCATCCCGGCGCAGTACCCCCGTCTGTCGGGTCAGCACGCTGACTACACGGTGGCCCAGCTCAACATGTTCCGCGACGGCTCGCGCGCCAACAGCACCCAGATGACGCAAGTGGCAGCCAAGCTGAACGACAAGGAAATCCGCGCCGTGTCGGATTACATCGCCGGCCTGCGCTGATATTTGCTGCCAGGGGGCCGAACCACCTGGCCGCACGGAACCAACCGCCAATAACAAACCCAAAAAGGGCGGGTCCATCGCACAGATGGCCCGCCCTTTTTGTTTCGTGCCCGTAGCCACTTCCATCCATGTCCGACAACACCCAGGGCCTTAGCGTCCGGTCCGGCTCCCAGGCCCTGCGCGCTGGGATTGAGCTGCTTTCTTCGATGCGGTTTGCGATCTCGTTGCTCACGGTGATCTGCATCGCCTCGGTCATCGGCACGGTGCTCAAGCAGCATGAGCCGGCGGTCAACTACGTCAACCAGTTTGGTCCCTTCTGGGCGGAGGTGTTTGGCGCCATCCAGCTCAACGCGGTCTACAGCGCGTGGTGGTTCCTGCTGATTCTTGCTTTTCTTGTGCTCAGCACGTCGCTGTGCATCGCCCGCAACACGCCCAAGATCCTGGCCGACCTGCGCGTGTACAAGGAGAATATTCGCGAGCAGAGCCTCAAGGCTTTTCACCACAAGGCCGAGGCTGATCTGGCCGATGGCGCCGAGGCCGAGGCACGCCGCATTGGCACCATGCTGGCCGGCGGCGGCTGGAAGGTACGTCTGCAGCAGCGCGATACCGCGGCAGGTCCCGGCACCGGCTGGATGGTGGCCGCCAAGGCGGGAGCCGCCAACAAGCTGGGCTACATCGCGGCGCACAGCGCCATCGTGCTGGTGTGCATCGGCGGGCTGCTCGATGGCGACCTGATCGTGCGGGCCCAGATGCTCTGGGGCGGCAAGACGCCGTACCAGGGCGGCGGGCTGATCGCCGATGTGAAACCCGAGCACCGCCTGTCCGAGCGCAACCCCACCTTCCGCGGCAACCTGCTGGTGGCCGAGGGCACCCAGTCCAGCACCGCCATCCTGAACCAGTCGGACGGCGTGCTGCTGCAGGACCTGCCCTTTGCGATCGAACTCAAGAAGTTCATCGTGGAGCATTACTCCACTGGCATGCCCAAGCTGTTTGCCAGCGAGATCGTCATCCACGACAAGGCGACCGGCGAGAAAACGTCCGCGCGGGTCGAGGTGAACCACCCGGCCAGCTACAAGGGCATCGAGATCTATCAGTCGAGCTTTGACGACGGCGGCTCGCACCTCAAGCTGCGCGCGGTACCCATGGTCCCGGGCGCCAGGGGTTTTGATGTGGAAGGTGTGGTGGGCAATTCCACCCAGCTCACCAACAATGGCGGGCTGCCTGGCAACGACACGCTGACCCTGGAGTTCACGGCCCTGCGCACCATCAACGTGGAAAACTTTGCCGGTGCGGGCCCCGGCGAGACGAGTGTGGATGTGCGCAAGGTCGACCTGCGCGAGTCGGTCGAATCCCGGTTGGGTGCCGCCAACAAGACGGTGACCAAGAAGGAACTGCGTAACGTGGGCCCCAGCGTGACTTACAAGCTGCGCGATGCCGCAGGGCAGGCGCGTGAGTTCCACAACTACATGCTGCCGGTGGACACGGGGGACGGCGTGCCGGTGTTCCTGATGGGTGTGCGCGAAACGCCGTCGGAGCCGTTTCGCTACCTGCGGGTGCCCGCAGACGACAAGGGCAGCATGGACGGCTTTGTGCGCATGAAGGCCGCCCTGGCCGACCCCGCGGCGCGCGAGGAAGCGGTACGCCGCTACGTGGCGCAGGCCATCGACTCGGCGCGCGGCGACCTGTCGGGCCAGCTGCAGCAGTCGGCATCGCGTGCACTGTCGCTGTTTGCGGGGCACGGCATGGACAACGGCAAGCCCACCGGGGGCCTGCAAGCCGTGTCGGATTTCATGGAGGCCAACGTGCCCGAGGCCGAGCGCGCGCGCGCCGGCGAGGTGCTGGTCCGCATTCTCAATGGCACGCTGTTTGAGCTGGCGCAGCTCACGCGCCAGCAGGCGGGCCTCGCCCCGCTGGCCCAGGACGACCAGACCCGGGCTTTCATGACCCAGGCCGTACTGTCGCTCAGCGACGCGCAGGTGTACCCCGCGCCCCTGGCGTTCGAGCTCAAGGACTTCACACAGGTGCAGGCCAGCGTATTCCAGGTGGCGCGAGCCCCTGGAAAGAACATTGTCTATCTGGGGTGTACCTTGCTGATCCTGGGCATATTTGCCATGCTGTACGTGCGTGAGCGGCGCGTATGGATCTGGATCGCGCCGCAGGACGGCCGCACCCGCGCGACCATGGCCCTGTCGACCAACCGCAAGACCATGGACGGCGACCAGGAGTTTGTACAGCTTGCTCAGAAATTGATCGGGGCATCCCCCCGCCAAGGCACCGCATGAACACCGTGACATCTTCCCCGAATCCGACGACGACCACAGTCACCCTCAACGAGGGCTATTTCTCTCGCCGCAACTGGTTCGACTGGGTTTTTGCCCTGCTTGTGACCGTGGGCGGGGTCTTTGCGTTGCAGCGCTACGGCAGCTTCATGGACGGGTACGAAAAAGGCATTCTGGTCGGCACCATTCCGTCGATGATCTGGCTGGGGTGGTTCTGGCGGCCGCTGCGCAGCCTGGCATTGATCGTGGCTGCTGCGTCCCTGCTCGCCATCGGGCTGTATCAGCAGGACGGTGCCGGTAGCCTTGCCCGCGCCGATGCAGTGTTCGGGCTCAAATACTTCCTGTCCAGTCAGTCGGCAATCCTGTGGATGAGCATGCTCTTTTTCATGAGCACGGTGTTCTACTGGATCGGCATGTTTTCAAGCGGCGAGGGCCGCACCATGAGTCTCATCGGCTCGCGCATTGCCTGGGTGGCGGTGGCCATGGCGCTGATCGGCACCATGGTGCGCTGGTACGAAAGCTACCTCATCGGGCCCGACATCGGCCATATCCCGGTTAGCAACCTGTACGAGGTGTTCGTGCTTTTCTGCTGGATGACCGCCGCCTTCTACCTGTACTACGAAGAGCAGTACGACACCCGTGCGCTGGGCGGCTTCGTGATGCTGGTGGTGAGCGCGGCCGTCGGGTTCCTGCTCTGGTATACCGTAGTGCGTGAGGCGCACGAAATCCAGCCCCTGGTGCCGGCCCTGAAGAGCTGGTGGATGAAGCTGCACGTGCCCGCCAACTTCATCGGCTACGGCACTTTTGCGCTGGCGGCCATGGTCGCGTTTGCCTACCTGATCAAGCAGCAGGCCACGGAAACCCGTTGGTACAAGCTGGCGCCGCTGTGGCTGCTGGGCGTGGTGCTGTGCTTCGAACCCATCGTGTTCCGCCAGGGCGCCACCGAAAATGGCGGCGGCTACTGGATGGTGTACTTCGGCATTTCCGCCTTCATCGTGGCGGGCATCCTCCTGGGGCGCAAACGCATTGCAGCGCGGCTGCCCTCGTTCGAGATCCTCGACGACGTGATGTACAAGTCCATTGCGGTGGGCTTTGCCTTCTTCACTATTGCCACGGTACTGGGCGCCCTGTGGGCTGCCGAGGCGTGGGGCGGGTACTGGAGCTGGGACCCCAAGGAAACCTGGGCACTGATCGTATGGCTCAACTACGCGGCCTGGCTGCATATGCGCCTGATGAAAGGTCTGCGCGGGGCCATTTCTGCCTGGTGGGCGCTGGTGGGTCTGGCCGTGACCACGTTCGCGTTTCTGGGGGTGAACATGTTCCTCAGCGGTCTGCACAGCTACGGCACGCTGTGAGACACGAAAGAGCCGGGGGCGCGCCTCTGGGGTGATCCCGGGCTTTGTCGCCGGGTAGCAGCGCCACACGCTGCAACCATGGCGTCTTCGGTGTAACCTGAGGCGTGCAGGGAACGAACTGGCAGTTGTACTGCTCATAGCGTGACCTGCACGTTCTGATGCCGACCGGAGACCTCCCCATGCTGATCCCTTCCCGCGATTCGGGCTTCAACCACCCGCACCCCTCAGAAATCACACCGCGCCAGGTGTACGAGCAGCGTCGGCAGATGCTCAAGCTCATGGCCACGGGTACGGCCGGGGCTGCGCTGGCGGCATGGGCCGGGCGTGAAGCGCTTGCGCAGGCTGCAGCGGTTCCGCGCCCCGGTAAGCTCGCTGCCCTGCCAGGCGCCCGCTCTTCGGTGGCCGGCGCGACGACGCTGGAAAAGCTCACCGACTACAAGGACGCCAGCACCTACAACAATTTCTACGAGTTCGGCACCGACAAGGCAGACCCTGCGCGCAACGCCCACACCTTGAAGACGGCTCCGTGGACGGTGGAAGTGGAAGGCCTGGTGAAGAAACCGGGCAAGTACGGCATTGAAGACCTCATCAAGCTGAGCGCGCAGGAGGAGCGGATCTACCGGTTGCGCTGCGTGGAAGGCTGGTCGATGGTGGTCCCGTGGGTGGGCTATTCGCTGTCGGAGCTGATCAGACGGGTGGAACCCCAGGGCAGTGCGAAGTACGTTGAATTCGTCACCCTGGCGGACAAGGCCACCATGCCATTTGTAGGCTCCCGTGTGTTGGATTGGCCCTACGTGGAAGGGCTGCGGCTGGATGAAGCCATGCATCCGCTCACGATGCTCGCTTTCGGCATGTATGGCGAGGTGATGCCCAACCAGAACGGGGCTCCGGTACGCCTGGTAGTGCCGTGGAAGTATGGTTTCAAGAGCGCCAAGAGCCTGGTGAAAATCCGCTTCGTCGAGAAGGAGCCAGCCACGGCCTGGAACAAGGCCGCGAAGCAGGAATACGGGTTTTATTCGAACGTGAACCCCGAGGTGGATCACCCGCGCTGGAGCCAGGCCACCGAGCGGCGCATTGGTGAAGATGGCCTGTTTGCCAAGAAGCGCAAGACGCTGATGTTCAATGGCTACGAGGCGCAGGTCGGTCAGCTTTACGCGGGCATGGACCTCAAGAAGTTCTATTGACGCGCGTGGCTGATGCTTGCTCGTTCGCTTGGCTGACCGGGTTGCCACATGCGTAAGTTACTGCTTTCGCCAGCAGTCAAGCCCTTGGTGTTCGTGGCGTGCCTGATTCCGTTTTTCTGGCTGGTGTACGCCGCCTTCGCGGACCAGTTGGGCGCCAACCCTGCGGAAGCCCTGGTCCGCGCCACCGGCGACTGGACTTTGAGGGCGCTGTGTCTGGTGCTGGCGGTTACGCCTGTTCGGGTGATGACCGCGACTCCGCAGGTTGCGCGCTTTCGGCGCATGCTGGGGCTGTTCGTGTTCTTTTACGCGGCGCTGCACCTCTTGAGCTACAGCTGGTTCGACATGGCGTTCGACGTGGGCGATATCGTGGCCGACATCATCAGGCGGCCGTTCATCCTGGTGGGCTTTGTGGCGCTGGTGTTACTCATGCTGATGGCAGCCACTTCCTTCAATCGGGCCATCAAATCGCTGGGGGCTGTGCGCTGGCGTCGCCTGCATGCTTCTGTCTACGCCGTAGCGGGCCTGGCGATCCTGCATTTCTTCTGGATGCGTGCGGGCAAGAACGATTTTGCAGAGGTTGCCGTGTACGGTTCTGTGCTGGCTGCATTGCTGGGGTGGCGCGGTTGGCAGTGGACTCGCAAGCGACAGAAATTGGCGCATGCCGATAGCCGTCACCCAGTTGAAGCAAACCGCAACACCGCGAGATAGTGGCCAGCTCGAAGGCGGGCCAGCCGTGGCGCTGTGACGCGCTTCCCGACCCCCGTTTCAGGCGGGCCGGACGCTGGGCCGCATCTGTCTCGTGACCGGATCAATGTACCCCTGCGGAAGCTGATAGGCCCGGTCGTCAAACAGGTCCACGCCACACATCAGGTTTTCGATCCACGAGAAGAATTCCTCGATGGCAGGCTTGCCCAGTATCGGTGCCCCATGCTGCGGGACGAGCATCGCAATATCCAGCTGCCG
>Ga0181554_1001501_pt1 | contig 21937 bp, 9 predicted proteins | sample 011ome_16_FD_145602 | JGI IMG/M metagenome (GOLD analysis project Ga0181554, IMG submission 145602) | Coastal salt marsh microbial communities from the Groves Creek Marsh, Skidaway Island, Georgia - 011503CT metaG (spades assembly) | ecosystem: Environmental > Aquatic > Marine > Intertidal zone >... | reverse complement strand
TGACGGAATTGTCGTGAGCATGTCCAGCGCGGCCGCGCGCTGCTTCGAAAGCGGCTGCAACGCCGCGGTCGCGGCCGCGGCGTCCGCGATGTGCCTCGGCTCGAACAGGTCCACCAGAGGCGCCCCCGCGGGCGCGGTATTTTCCGTGTTTCCCTCCGACGGCTCGCCCGAGTCCGTCGCGCTCGTCGTAGCCTGCGACGGCGCGACGCTCGCGCGCGAGTCCACGCCCGCGGCGTTCACCGCGGCGTTCACCGCGGCGGGGTCCACGAGCACCGTATCCTGGTACACGTCGAAGCTTAGCCCGGCTTGATCGGGGGTATTCGCCGGCGCGCGCGGGCCCGACGGCACGTCCACGGTTGGGCTGTCCTCGCCCGCGGTCACGGTCAGCGGGTGCGGCTCGAGCGTAATCTCCTGCGTCGGCGTCGCGTTCTCGTCGCACGGGGCCGCCGCTCGAGCGCTGGGCGTCTTCGCGACGGACTCGGGGGGAGGCATCGCGGCGCGCGGCGCGAGCGGCGGTCGCACGGACGCCGGCGTCGGCGCGAGCGGAATCCTCGTAGACGCCGGGGTCGGCGCGAGCGGAATCCTCGTGGACGCCGCAGCCGCCGGCGTCGCCGCGGGCGCGAACGCGTTTTGAGGGATGACCACGGTGTCCTCTCGAATGTCGAGCCCCTCGAACGCGCTCGCGTTCTCCGTCGCGGCCTTCTCCGCGACCGCGGCGGCTGCGTTCGCGGGGATCAAGCACGTGTCCTCGTAAATCGCGAACGCGTCCTCATCCGCGACCGCGGGCGGGGGCGCGCGGACGACCGGCGCGGGGCTCGGCGCTTTCGCGACTGGAGCCGGTGCCTCCGCGGCTTTTTTCGCGCGCTTCGCCTCCGCCTCAGTCTCCGCGGCTAACCCGCCGCTGAACATGGACATGATGTCTCCCCACGCTTCCTTCGTGCAAATCGTCATCGTCGGGTCTTGCACGCCGTACGTTCCTCCCTCGGTCGCGGTCCAGCGCAAACCCGCGGGAACGGGCGGTTGATCCGGTCGCGCAAGCGCGAGGTCGGTGACCGGCGGTGCCGCCATCGCGGGCACGCCGGTGGCCTCGTCCGTGGGGTGCAGCATCCGCGGCGGCGCCTGGGACGCGCCCGTGGATGGCGGCGCCTCGCTGGATCCCATCTCGAACCGCGGCGGCGGCACCACCGGGGGCGCGGACTGTCCGTCCGGGGAGTTCATCGCTTCCTCTTCCTCCATGAGCGGTGGCAACACCGGCGCGGTCGTCGCGGTCGTCGTCGCGAACGCGCCGCCGATGTGCATCGGCCGCGTCACTTTCCTCTCGTTCGATTTCGTCTCCACGTCCATGTCGTCCGTCTCTGCCGCCGCCGCCGCCGCGGTCGCGTCGCGCGGAGACGGGACGGGACCGTTCTTCGCGACCCATCGCACGGCTCTGCGCTCCTCGTAGCACGCGTCGTCTCTGTTCACGTCCGCGGGGACGTACCGACCGTACGACGTCACCGGGCGCCGAAGCGCGGCGGCTTCGCCCGCGACGGCAGCGCCTCGTCCGTGGTACAGCATCGGGTTCTCCGCGAGCGTGTCTCCGCCGCCGTCGGCGATGTCGAGCCTTCGACGAAGCGCGTTCGCGTTCCTGTTTTTCGCCGCGGCCTTCACGTTCGCCTTCGCGGTCGCGACCGCGTTCGCCGCGGCCTCGGCTTCCGCCTCCGCGAGGTCTTCGTCTTCGTAAATCTCGAGCGTCTCCGCGGGCGGCGGGGCGCCCGACTGTCCCGGGCGCGCGCGCTTCTGCTTCAGCGTCTGCCCCGCCCACGTCGTCGCGCTCTGGGAGTTTTCCTTCTTCGTCTCCTTGATCGTTCCCAGGTTTCTCCACGCTGCGGGCGCGTTCGCGGCGTTCACCGGCGGCGGCGCGCCGTTCTCGTCGTCGCAATAAATCTCCAAGCCGCCGTCGCCGGCGTTGTTATTGTTCGTCGTCTCCGCGCTGGACGACGACGCCGCGGCGGCGATGCCCCTGAACCCGCGGTTCCTCTTCGCGCCCGAGGAGCTTCCAACGCCGCGGCCGGTGCCCCCCGCGCCGAACCGCCGGGACGACCCCACCGGCGTCTCTCGCTCGCCGTCGACGCTCTCGTCCAAGCGTCTGAGTTCGCGTTTTTTCATGCGGTCGCCAAACTGCGCGAGCTTTTGTTTCAGCCTGTCTCTCGGCTCCGCGCGCATGAGCACGCCGCGGTCGTACACCTCGTTCGCTTGCTTGAAAGCGCCTCTGATCTCGAGGAACGCGGCGTACGCTTCGTAAAACAGCGTGTGTTTCTGTCCGATGTCGTTCGCCTGGAGAAACTTGAAGATGTCGTGCGGCTCTTTGCAGCAGTCCGCGTACTTGACCCAAACGCGCAAATAGCGGACGTCATCTTTGTACCTCGGGATCTCCTGGAGCTCTCGCGTGCATCGCTCCAGGAGTGGCAGCACCTCCGTCTCGCGTCCTCCCGCGGTGAACGTCTGCTCCGTCCACTTGATGAACCTGTCAACGCGCGACGACGCGGGGAAATGTCAGAAAAAAGCGCAGCGGGGGGAGGAAGACGCGAGATCGCGAGTAAATGCCACGGGGACGAGCGCCGCGCGCGCGGTCGCGCGTTCTCACCTGACCCACACGGACAGAGGATCGTCGCCCTCGTACTTCGCGATCGCGTTCCAGAACTCGCTGCGGGATGGTGGTCGGATGGAAGGGACGAGACGGTCAGTTTCGCGCGTCAGGACGCGGTGAGTCACCGACCAAGATTTGGTTCGCGGGGACCGTCGTCCGCGACGCGCTCGCGCGCACCTTCGCTCGTCCTGAATCTTCGCCGCGCGCTCGCTCTGTTTCATATTCGCCGCCTCTTCCATCATCCTTGGGTCCCGGCCCCGTCTCAGGGGCTGGAAGTTCTCCTTCGTCGTGTCCCACGTCGGGTCCGCCATCGCCGATGCGGTTTGGCAAAACTCCGAGCGAATGAACGAATGCTCCGTCGCGAGATCGTTCGGCCGTCCGCTTCGGCCGGCGCACGTCGTCGCTTCGCGAGCGCGCGAGAGAAGAGCGTCTTCTTACCGCGATACGTCACGGACGCGCGATGCGCCTCGCCGGCGTGCGGGTGACGGCGCGCGCGTTCGTTTGCCGCGCGCGTCGCCGGGGGAACAACCGGAAGCGAAAAGCGCGAGCGGAGGCGTTTCGATTTTTCGTCTCGTCGCGGACGAAAAAAGAAGGCGCGCCGCGCGCTGACGACGCTTCTATGCCGCGACGTGATTGGTCGACGCCTGCCTGTGTGGCAACTTTTGGGTGAGGCACAACGTTCGTCTCATCAGGCGGGTTTTCTCGCTCGCGATCCCGGCCCGGACCTCATTCACTCGCACCCGGAACCATGGCTGCTCTCACCCAGACCTGCAAGATCGCGCTCCCCGCCCGCTCGGCGGCCCGCACCACGCGCGCGTCCCGCCGCTGCGCGATTGTCGCCAAGGCGGCCGCGCCCGTGGACGTCGTCCGCGTCCAGCAGAAGGTGCGCGATTGATTCACGTTCTCCGCTATCGCTATCATATCCGGTTTTCCGGGCCGTCCTCTCGCGCGGCGAGGGGCGGTCGCGACGCGGTCGCGACGACGCGTCCGCGCGCGTCGCGCGCGCGTCGGAACGATGGCGACACGAACGCATCGTCGTCGCTCTCGCGGGGCGTTTTCACCGCGCGAGCGCGCCGGGAGACGCCGCGTAGCGACGATCGGACGGCTGCGGCTTTTCGTTCGTTCGCGCTCGGGTGCCGCCAGTCGTCGCGGTGTGCGCGCGCGAGCCGAGTCGGCGTCGCGCGCGAACGCGCGCGCGCGATCGTCGCGGCGGTGAATTCGCCGCCGCCGCGCGACCGCGACCGTCGACGTCGCCGCCGCGTCGCGCGCTCGACGTCGTCGCGGCGTCCGGTATTCCGGATCGTCGCGCGGCCCGGCGGGGGCCCGGGCGAGAGCCCGATCGCGCTCGGACGCGTCGAAAAAGAATCTCGCCTCGCCCGCCCCGCAGTCGCGGTCGCTGACGATCTCACCCCCACCCACCTCCCGTGTTCCTCTCGAACGCATCAGGCTGTCGCGTCCGCGCTCACCGTCGGTGCCGTCTATGAGGCGATGGCCACCCCCGCGGCGCAGGCGGCGATGGAGCTCACGCAGGTTGCGGAGGGTGAGCCCTTCATCGTCAACTTGGCGTGGGCGGCGATCATGGCCACCTTCTCCTTCTCCCTCTCCCTCGTCGTGTGGGGCCGCTCCGGTCTTTAAGCGGCGTCTAGTGACTTGACGTCGGCCGATGGGGGAACGGAACGTTTAGTGCGATACGATAATAAATGGGTTGTGGGAGACGGTTCGGATGCCAGGGATTGGTAGAGGATATCGGTATTCTTTTTTGGCGAACGGCGCGGAGGTGGTGCCTCAGATAGCAGAGCTTGTCATTCAACGCGCGCTTCGTAATCACGTCGTTCAACGCGCGCTTCGTAAGCAGTCGCAATCGAGATATCGTCTTAAATATTTTAAAGAATCCGCGTTTCTACGTGGGAACCGCGTGTCGCGGTGGCGACGGCGTCACCCCCGCGACCTTCCCGACCATTTTGACTATCCGCCGCAGCAGCGACGGCGACTTCGCCAGCTCTTCCTCCCCTTCGTCTTCGCTCCCCTCGGGCTCCTTTTTCACGCGCACGACTTTGATGGATATGCGAATTTTCTCCGTCTTCTCTCCTTCATTCTTCTTCGTGGTCGTCGTCTTCGCCTTCGCGCCGCCGCTCGCCTTCGCGCCGCCGCCGCGCTCGGGTTCCATCGACGGCAACGACGGGCTCTTCAGCGTGTCCACGGCCAACCCTTTCTCCGCCATTAAAGCCCTCGGGTCTAATTGTGCCGCGTTCAACGCGTTCACGGTTGCTTCGTCGCTCACGCGCGCGACCTCGTTCGCTTTCAAGACCCACCGAACGATTCTTCGGTAAATCGTGAACGGCAGCTTCGAGTTCCCCCAGTGCGTGTTCACGAGCTCCGTGCCGACGGGCTGGAAGCAGCAGCACGGCCCGAACACGGACTTGCACCTCGCCGTGCACAGCTTCGCTTGCCCGATGACGAGGTGGTTCACCATCGGCAGACGCGCGGCCGTGCGCACGATCTCCACGACCGACGAGCTGTCGAAGTTGTGCGTCGTCGAGAAGATCACGCTCGCGCTGAGGCACTGCGCCAGCCGCGTCTCCGCGGTGCCGAGGATGAAGTTCGCGTTGTGCCCCGCCGTGCTCAGAGACTCCTCGTACAGGTCTTTCTGGCACTCGATCCCGCACATGCACGCCTGCGGGAACGCCTTCAGCAGACCCTTCACGAACGTCCCGTCGCCGCAGCCGACGTCCACGAACGTGCACGGATCTCTGTCGTTCATGACGCCGTGCTCGCGGAAAATCTTCGCCATCGTGTCCGCGTTCGTTATCCCGGGGTGCAGCGCGCGCTTCGACAGCGCCTGCCCGTCCCACCGGTTCGTCTCCGGGACCTCCTCCGGGTACCACCCCTCGCCGAGGTCGATTTTCTTGGCGCCCTCGAGAGAGCTCCGTCCCGAGCGTCCCTTCGTCGACGCCGGCGTCTTGTCCCCCTTCGGCGGGGACGAGCGTTCCATGTCCAAGAACCCGTCCACGGACACCTTCGTCGCCGGCTGCGTCCCCGCGACCGCGGTCGCGTGCGGGACGCTGCTCTTCCACCCCGCGGCCTTGCACAGCCCGGGGTGGAGCAGCAGCGTCCCGACCGGGACGACTAAGGTGAGCTCCGGCGGTTTCTTCCCGTGCACGTCGATCGACCACCCGCCGTTCTTGTACGTCTCAAGCACTTGCGTCGGCGGGAGCACCATCGAGCCCCACGCCAGCTGCGTCTGGTTGTACGCCGCCCCGGGCGGCATCTGCACGACGCGCGACAGGAAACGCGCGCACATCTCCCCGGGCTCGATGTTCACGGTGACGGACTTCACCGACGGCGGTTGGAGGTCCGAACGCACGCGCGTCCGCGCGCGCCACTGCACGGTGAGGCTCACTCTTCCGGTCCCAGGCGCGTCCGCGGAATCCCCCCTCCCCTTCCCCTCGATCGGGGACGTTTTCGCTCTCGCCGCCGCGGAGCGATCCGTCGGGCTCTTCCTCGCGCCCCGCCGCGACGTCGCGTCGACGAGCGACGTCGGCGGCGGCGAGTCGAGCAGCGACACGTCCACCGCCGAGGTCGCGGCGACGTACTGCGCCCACAGCAGCTGCCGCGCGAGCTGCTCCGGCGTCAGCTCGTTCTTGCTCTCGGACGACGAGCGATCGGTGCGCTCCGCCTGCGCGCGGCCGCCGCCTTTGCCGCCGACGTCCTTGAGCTTGCGTTCTTTTCTAATCGGCGTTCCCTTCGGTCCGACCCTTCTCCCCGGGCTCGACGTCTTCTTCTCCGGCTTGGTCGGCTTCTTCGCGCTGACCATCTCGCTCTCGTCGCCGACGACCGCCGCTCGATTCCTCTTCGCGCCCGCGGCGCCGCTCGCCTTCGGCGGCTTGCTGCTGGCACTGGCGGTTCTCCCCGCGGCGGGCGGCCCGCGCCGCACCCGCGCCGCGACCGCGACCGCGCCCGCGGCGGACGCGGCCGCGAGCGCGCGCGTGTCGCGGTTGTCCAACGTCGACGGCTGCGCCCCGCCCCAGTGCGCGCGCATGCCCTCGGACTTGAGCGACAACACCGCGGGCTCTTTCAGCCCGCTCACCGTCCCGGGGGCGTAAATCGCGGGCCCCTTCGTCCGCGGGCACAGCTTCGTGAGGAGGTTGATGTCCTGGTGCTTCTGCGACGTCTTCGGCGTGATGATCGTCGGGCCGTAGCACACGAGGCGCAAGATCGTCTCCTCCAAGGCTCTGTCCTCGTTCACCGTCGTCGCCGCGCCCGCGCCCCCGCCGGAGCTCCCGTCCACGCCTTCGTGCGAATCTCTCGCCTCGTCCATCGCGAGCGCGATCGTCTCGTTCGCGAGGAAGTCCAGCGCGTCCGGGGAGTTCCGCCGGGCGGACATCTCGTTCGCGCGTGCGAGCGCGGCACACCCTCGCGGCGTGCGCACTCGACCCGCGGCGCCGTCCACGTCGCGCCGGCGAGCGCTCTCTTCTTGTGAACCATTCCCGCCGCGATTTGAACAAATTTTCTTGCGTGGCCGCACAGCACAGCTGTGCGAGTACATCACGCGTCGCGACGAGGGTCAATGCCCATACGGTGCACGTACGAAAACATACACACGACTGCCGATGTGTGCCGACGTGAGCAAGAGGCGACGTCGTTGTTGAACAACGAAGAGAAGAACTTTCGCGGTCGCGTCCGCCGCGAGCTCGCGGGCTCGACGAGGGTTCGGTCGGCCGCGGACCGCGGGGACGATGCCGCCGCCGACCGTCGGCGTCGCGAAGACGAAGAGCAAGGAGTTCTACGACATCGTTCGGCAAATCGGTGCGTCGCCGGCTCGTTTAGGGTTGACCTCCCGCGCGCCCGAATTCGTCGTTTTCCCCGACGCGACGTCCGCTCGCGAACGCGCGCCTGACGCGCGCGTCTCCACCCCCCCACCCCGCCGTCCACCCACCCCAGGCGAATGTAAGAATAAGTCGGACGAGGACGTGATCATGCGCCGTGAGGTCATGACCCTGCGGACGCAGATGGCGTCGCCGAAGCTCGAGAAGACGAAGATGAAAGAGCTCCTCATTCGCTTGATGTACGTCGACATGCTCGGGCACGACGCGTCGTTCGGGTACATCCACGCGGTGAAAGCGACGCACGAGAGCGACATCTCTATGAAGCGCTTGGGGTACCTCGCCACGAGCGCGTTCCTGGACGAGCACCACGACCTGATCATCCTCATCGTGAACACCGTGCAGCAAGATCTGAAAACCGACAACTACCTCGCGGTGTGCGCCGCGCTGACGACGGTGTGCCGTCTCGTGAACGAGGAGACGATCCCGGCGGTGCTGACGCAGGTGGTGGATCTGTTGTCGCATCGCAAGGAGCAAGTCCGGAAGAAAGCGGTCATGGCGCTGCATCGCTTCCATCAGCGGAGCCCCTCGAGCGTCGCGCATCTGCACGGGAAGTTTCGACAGATGCTGTGCGATAAAGACCCGAGCGTGATGTCCGCGGCGCTGTGCGCGCTGCACGACCTCATACTCGCGGACGCGACGCCGCACAAGAACCTCATACCGAGCTTCGTGTCGATCCTGAAACAGATCGTCGAGCACAGGCTGCACAACTACGACTACCACAAGGTCCCGGCGCCGTTCATTCAGATCAAGCTCTTGAAAATTCTCGCCGCGCTCGGCACCGCGGACAAAGCCGCGTCGACGGAGATGTACAGCGTCCTCTCCACGTGCTTGAAACGCGGCGACAGCGGCGGGAACGTCGGCAACGCGATCGTGTACGAGTGCGTCCGAACCGCAGCGAGCATTTACCCCTCCCCCGTGCTCCTCGAGCACTGCGCCGCGGCGGTGAGTCGGTTCATCGCGTCGAGCAACCACAACCTGAAGTACGTCGGCTTGGACTCGCTGTCGTGCATCGTGAACATCAACCCGAAGTACGCGGCGGAGCACCAGATGACGGTGGTGGACTGCTTAGAAGACCCGGACGAGAGCATACGCGGCAAGACGTTGGATCTGCTGTACAGGATGACGAAGTCGCACAACGTCGAGGTCGTCGTAGAGAAGATGATCGAGTTCCTGAAGACGAGCACGGATAAGCACGTCAGGGAGAGCACCGCGGCGAGGATAGGCGAGCTCGCGGAGCGGTACGCGCCGACGACGCAGTGGTTCATCGACACGATGAACGCGATGTTCGCGATCGGCGGCGACGTCGTGAAACCGACCGTGGCGCATAACTTGATGCGGCTCATCGGCGAAGGCAGCGGCGACGTCGGCGCGGACGAGACGCTGAGAAAGAGCGCGGTGAACTCGTACCTGAAACTTTTACAAACCCCGAAGCTCCCGAAGGTTCTCTTGAAGGTCATCCTGTGGGTCGTCGGCGAGTACGGAACCCTGAGCGGCAGGTCCCCTGGCGAGCTCCAAGATGTCCTCTGCGGCGTCGTGGAGACGCAGCCGGACGGCGCGGCGGTGACGTCGCAGGCGATGACCGCGTGCGCGAAGCTCGCCGCGGCGTCCGCGCCGCCGGCGTTATCCCCAGCCGCGACGAAGCTGATCGAGCTCGCGGCGAGCTCGCGGGACATGAACAAGCAGCAGCGCTCGCACGAGATCGTCGCGCTCCTGCGCGAGTCCCCCGCGTTGATCTCCGCCGCGCTGCCCGTCGATCGAAGCGGCGAGGAGCTCGGCGTGGACGAGAATTTATCCTTCATGGAGGCGTTCGTGAGCAAGGCGCTCGCGGAGGGGGCGTCGCCGTACCAGCCCGTCGCCGAGCGCGCGCCGCCGCCGTCCGCGGCCGGGATCGCGGCTTCTGGTCCGGAACCCGTCGGGGCGCTGCGGTTCGACGCGTACGACGCGCCGCAGATGCCGGCGAGGGACTACGGCGCGCCCCCGGTGCGGGTGGACGCTTCGCGCGGGGCGTACGATCCGTACATCCCGCGCGAGGAGACGGCCACCGCCGCGACGGCGTCTGAACCGACGTTACGTAGGAAAGAAGGGACGTGGGGGGCGGACACCGGCTTCGTGTCCACGTCCGCGCCGGCTGAGCCTCCGGTGAAAGACGAGAAGGCGCTTCTAGCTGACGCGTTGTTCAGCGGCGTGACAACGTCTTCGCCCGCGGCTGCGGCGGCGCCGCCGCCGGCGCCGCCGGCCGCGGCGGACGACCTCTTCGGGCTCGGCCTCGCCGCACCCGCGCCGACGACGTCCGTTTCGTCACCCTTAGACGATATCTTGTCTCAGCTGAGCGTGGGCGGTGGACCGGCGCCGCCGGCGGGAGGAGGGGTTGGGCTGGAGGGGTTTCTGAACGCGCCCGCCCCGCCGGTTTCAGGCGGGTTCGATTTGTTAGGCGGCGGCGCGCCCGCGCCGACGATCGTTCCTCAGTTTGTCGGACAGAACGCGCCCGCGCCGGCGGCTCCGGTGAGGACGGATGGGATGGTCATGTCGCCAGGGATGGACGGCGTATCGCGGCCGCGAGGGAAGAAGGACCCGTTCGCCGATCTACTCGGGTGATGAAACTTAGCTAATAGGCGTTTCGAATTGCGCGCTTCCGCAACGTAGCATTTGATGTTGAGAGAAGAGCACTTCTATTTTCTCTTACAATACCCGGCTATTCATCTGCCTGCACCTGGCAGTTGCTAATGTTTTTTTCGTTTTTTCGTTGGAAGACTAGGCTAAGCGCAAATATTACTTGCACTTACTTTCTCTTCGCGTTCTTCTTCTGCATGTCCTCGATCTGGTTGAGACCAGGCTTGAGGATGTTGTACGCAACCCAGCCGAGCACGGGCACGAACGCACCGAAAATGAGGATGCGCGCGTCGAGACCAGCGGTCTGCATCAGCTCCGTCGCGGCGTCGGCCTCCTCCGGCATACCCGCGAGCGCGGCGGCGGACAAGCCGAGACCGAGAGGGATACCCTTCTTACCCCTCGCGTTTTTCTCCTGCATGGAGTTAAACTGGTTCAGTCCCGGTGTCAAGATGTTGTACAGAACCCAGCCAATCGCAGGACCAAGGATCCCAAGGAAAATGAGAGCCCGGCTGTCGAAGCCCGCGACTTGGGACAGAGATTCACTGGCGGCACTTGCCTGTTCGGTGCCGAACGCGAGGGCGCCCGCGAGCGTGAGCGCGGCGGTCTGCGATGTCGAGGGGACAGGCGTGGTTCACGTCAGTTCACGTCGCGAGGAAACGTCGATCGCGCGCGGGGAGGACGCGAGAGTCCGGTTGCCGCTATTCTCGTCGAGGGCCGATCGGATTTCATTTCCCCGCGAGTTTCGAGCGAGGCAACCTCGAGCGATCGTCCCGCGCGCGCGTCCGAGGACCGCGCGCGACGCGCGTTCGCGTTCGATTCGATTCGATGAGGTCGTACAGAACGTCGACGACGCGCTTCGCGCGATACATCGCGCTCGAAGACGTCGCGCGCGCGTCGAACCCGGCCGATCGAATCGGATAGCGCGGAGGCTTCGCTGGCTTGTTACGCACCTGGCCGAGCTGAAGGTCGTCGGTCTGCGACTCGGCCGCGGCGGACGCGGAGACGCGCACCGCGGCCGGCCGGACGGGAAGCGGCTTCACCCCGACGGCGCGGAGGCCGCGGGTGGAAACCTTCGCACGAACGGAGACGCGCGCCGAGACGGCCGCGCTCAGCACCGGCATAGCGATCGAAGCCATCGTTACCGGCGTGTGTGCGAAATGAACGCCACTGGAAAAGATTTCAGTCCTCACCGGAGGCGACAGGCCCGCGCGCTGGACCAATCACGTCGAGGCAGTGAATCGCAGTGAAGCGTCGCGAATCGACGGTTTATGACTCGTCGATTTTTGTACCGTAGGGGAAACTAGACTCAGTGCGCGTACGAGTACGCGTACGAAAAAATTCCCCGACCCCCGCGCCCGTAACGTTGTTTGTTTTGCCGTCGTTATTAGACACACGTCGCCGTGCACGGCTTCACGAAGAATGCTAAATTCGTCGCCTCCTATCTCCACGCCCCCCCATTTTTTGTTTCGTTCTATCTTTTCCTACGTCGTTTTGCGCCTATGTGCAAACATCGTCGACCGCATTCATTCGTCTTCCGCGTCGTCGTCGCGCCTCACCTCAATTGCCCGCGCGTCCTCCTCCTCCCCGTCTCACTTATTCGGCGGCGCGGGCAACGCCGCGGTCGCGCCGCCCGCAGTCCCCGCGGTCAGCTGCGCGAGCGGGTTCTCCTCCGTCGGGTTCGCGACTTTCCTGAACTCCGTGAGCACCGGGTATATGTTCTCGAACGCCTGGTAGATGTCCTCGCGCTTCTTCCCACCCGTGAGGACGATCTTCCCGCTGACGAAAATCAAGAGCACAATCTTAGGGACGACCATGCGGTATATCAGACCCGGGAACAGCTCCGGTTCGTACTGCGCGAAGTGCCCGTGCGACCACGCGAGGCCTTCGAGGCGAATCGGAAACTTCACGTCGCACGAGCCGACCATGTTTTGAATCTTAAACTCCTGCGTCGTCGACGGGCGAGCGAAGAGAGCGACGGTGAGCGACGGGGTCGTGGAGCGTCTCGGGTACTACGCCGCGCGCGCATCGCATCGCGGAAAGAGTATCGCATCGTGTCTGCGCGCGAACGAACCTTAAACTGCGCCGGGAACCCCAGCTTCGAGATGACCTTCGCGTACTTCCTCGCCGCTTCTCTCGCGAGCGCCTCGGTCTTCGCGCCCGTGCACACCATCTTCCCGCTGCTGAATATGAGCGCGGTCGTCTTCGGCGCTCGGATGCGCATGATCGCCGCGGCGAAACGCTGAGATGATTGGGGAGGGGGAATGGAGAGCGCGCGTCGGCGATGGCGCGGGGAGGAGACGTCGCGGCGGGCGCCAATTCAGCGCGCGCGGTTGGTAAATTTAGGGTTTCCTCACCTTCGGGTTGTACTCCACGTTGCGCGCGTGGAAGGCGATCGTCTTCAAGTCGAGCTTGCAGTCCAGGTTAACGGTCGCGACGATGTTCCTACGGTGGAGGGAGGGGAAATCAGCGTCTTCTCGAGGGCGAGGGAGCCCAGATCGGGCGAGGGAATCTGGTGCCCGTTTTTTCGCGTCACGACGAATTCGCGCGGGCGGGGCGCGTACTGTAGCGTCGGCACGATCCCGGACGGATGCACGTTGAGATCCACCGCTTCCTCCACCGCGGTCGCGGGCGCGGGGACGGTCGCGAGCGCGGCGGCGTTCGCGTCCGCCGCGGGCTGACCCGGCGCGAGCTCGGACGCCATGGCGACGTCGACGACCGAATTCGGGCGGGAGAACGACCCCTCGCTTCGTCGCACGAAGGCTTTCGAACGCCTCTCGCTTCTCGCGCCGTCGACGAGAACGAGCGGGGGAGCCCCGAGTGGGGTGCCCGGGGGGGCGCGAGCTCAGGAGAGGACCCGCAGAAGTCTTCGCGTGTTCCTCCGACCCGATCGATCCACGACCTCGAGCTTCCGGCGACAGAAGGGATGCGAGAGCGCGGACGATTCGTGCGGAGAACGCGAAGACTGTGCGCGGCACAGTGATCGCGTAGGTCGCCCTTTTGAGCATTTTCTAAAGTCTTCCACGACGCGCGCGCCCTCACATACGCGCGCCGCGGACGAGCGAACGCGCCGCTCGTCGACATGACGCTCTTCACGAAGATTACCGGCGAGGTGGACGACGCGAACGTCGAGCTCGACGCGCTGGTGCGTCCGTCTACGCGCCCTGAAAAGCGACGCGCGACGACGCGATCCGTCGTGTCGACACCTCTTGTTAAACGCGCGTCGTTCCTCGTTCTCACGCCCAGATCCCCCGACTCGATCTCGCAGGCGAGCGCGTCCGCGAGCTCCGATTCCGCGCTCGCGCGTCAAGCGCGCGTCGACGCGGTCATCGCGAAGCTCACCGCGGCGAAACCCAGCGTGGATAAGATGCACAAGTCCGCGATGGAGACGGACCCGGACAAGAAGGTGTACGGTGCCGCGATGGCGACGAAAATCGCCGCGCTGCACGCGTCGTTCGCGACGACGTGGAAGAAGTCCGAGACCGTCAAGGCGAGCATCGACCAGGCGGCCGCGGAAGAGACGATCGCGTTAGAGAAAGCGGCGAAAGCGAAAGCGGAGGCGGAGGAGGCGGAGAGGAAGAGGAAAGAAGCCGAGGCGGCGGCGGCGGAGGCGGCGCGCGTCGCCGCGGAAGCCGCCGCGGCGGAGGCGAAACGCAAAGAAGAGGAAGAGAAGCAGCGAGCGATCGAAGAAGCGAAGAAGAAGGTCGAGCAGGCGAAGCTTCAGAAGATCGCGGACGAGAAGGCTGCGAAGGAAGCGGAGGAGGCTTCCAAGGCGGCGGCGGCGAAAGCGAAAGAAGAGGAAGCCGCGGCGGCGAAGAAGAAACGCCAGGAAGAAGCTGCGGAGAAGAAAGCCGCGCTCGTCGCGCGCGTCGCCGCCGCGACGACGTCGCCGTCCCCGAGCACTCCCGCGGCCGCGACGGCGCCGTCCCCGCAGCCGTCCCCGTCGTCGTGGGGAAACGTTCGGCACATCGCCGGCGGCGCGACAGAACTCAGGGCGACGCTCGAGGAGGCGTCCGCCGCGGACGCGTTGTGTGTCGTGGACTGGTCGATGACGACCTGCGGGCCGTGCCAGCGCGTGAAGCCGATGTACGAGCAGATGGCGCGGTCGCGCGCTAACGCGCTGTTCGTCGGGATCGACGTGCAAGCGTCGAGCGCGAACGCGGACCTCGCGAGGGAGGCGGCGGTGACCGCGTTTCCGACGTTTCATCTGTATAAAAAAATGCAGAGAGTCGCGGAGATGCGAGGCGCGGACGTCCCCCGCCTGGCGCAGCTCATCGCGACGCACGGCGGTCCGATCGCGCCCGCCGCCGCTTCCAGCGGCTCTGACGACGAGCCGCTGCCGACGATGGAGGAGATGCAGAGAGACATCGGTAAGGCGCTCGCGACGCTGCGCGGCTCTGTCGCGGAGATGAGCGAATTCATCACCTCGGTGAAGACGCTGCTGACGTTCGTGGGCAACGTCGTGAACCACCCGGGGGACTCCAAGTACGCGCGCGTGCGGACGACGAACGCGACGTTCCAGAGCCGCTTAGGACGGCACCCCGGCGGCGTCGCCGCGATGGAGGCGTTCGGGTTCAAGCGCGTGGACGAGGGCGGACCGGACGACGCGCTCGTGATTTCCCCGCGCGCGGCGGCGCACCCGGCGCTGCCGCAGATGCGCGCGCTGCTCGAGAGCGCGATTCCCGCGGATCAGCGGGATCCCGCGCCGGCGCCGACGCCGCCGAGCTTGGGAGGGATGGGCGCGATGGGTGGTTTCGGCGGGCTGGGAGGGATGGGCGCGGGCGCGGGCGCGGGCGCGGGCGGGATGCCGAGCCAGCAGGAGATCATGGAGCAGCTCGCGTCGAACCCCGCGGCGCTGAACTCGTTCTCGTCGATGCTGCGGGCAAACCCGAACATGATTCAGCAGGCCGCGGCGGCGAACCCGGCGATGGCGGCCGCGCTGGCCGCGAACCCGCAGCTCGCGCAGCAGGTGGCGTCCATCGCGTCCAACCCGGAGCAGCTCGCCGCATTGTTGAACGACCCGACCGCGCGCGCGACGATGATGGCGGGCGGGATGGGCGGGCCAGGAGACGCCGGCGGGTTCGGAGGGATGGGGGGGATGCCGCCGATGCCTCCGCCGCCGCCTGATTTCGCGCCGCAAGGGATGACCGAGGACGAGATGCTCGCGGAGGCGCTCCGGCGGTCGATGGAGGAGGAAACCGTGGGCGGCGGCGGCGGCCCCCCCGGAGACGCGGCGGATCCGCCGCCATACCCGCCGCCGTAGTCGTCGTGAGCGTTCGCCTTCTCGTACACTAGGGGTTCGTCTCGGCTATTACAAACTCGGAATATGATACCCGCCCCTTCGAGCTACTTCTTCGCCTTCTCCTTCGGCTCGACCTTTGTCCAGCTCGTGTCCCACAGGTTAGAGTCACCCGCACAAAAAAACAATCAGACACGCACACGCCCGAGTAGTTTGTCAAGTCATAACGCGAGCGATATAAGACGTGGGGAGCCCGACGCGGTAGATAAGAGGTGGAACGGTGTAATTTGAGTGATGCAGACGGAACAGACTGATGATCGAAGTTCTGGGCCCAGTCGATCCCGAGGGCGACGCAACCGGTGCGACGATTCATGTCAAGGTGGGAGAATTTGCAAGGCCTGTCATGCGTGTCATCGCGACGATCACCTCCGCAGACGTCATCGTGGCCTTTTATTCCTCCACGGAGAAGGGCGTTGCCGAGCGAACTCATCACCTCGACCGTTCAGCGTATTCAAGTGCTACGCGAAGACGTCACCGCGAAGCCTTTGAAGCGGGAACAAGTCCGTGACAGTCACCCCAAGACTTTCCGTTCGCGGCGGAAACGCACCTCTCCGCTGCGACCACGATCGCGCACACGCACGTCCGTAAGAGCGCGACCGCGGCGCGGCGACGCCGAGGGTTCGCTGCTCACGCGCCGCGTACCCATGACGACGCGACGGTGACGCCGTTGACAGGATCAAAACCGGTGTGAGGCCTCGCTCATGCGCGCCAGGGAAGTAGGAGCCAGTTTGCCTTTCCTTGGGGCTTCAAAAAGTGGTCAGTTTCGGTCGACAGCTGTCGCTCGATCTCGAGTCGCGCAAGTTGCGGAACGCTTTTTGTGCTGCCTCACACGAGCGTCCTCATCACTCCGCGCGCGCCACCCCACCGCACGCGCTGAGTAGAGATTATCAAGGCAGCGAAGACTGGGACTCCGAAGGTGCGCACACGGCTTCAGAGCGCGTTTCACTCGACACGCGCGCGCTTGTGTCCGGTCGTTCTGTCGCTCGCGGGAAATGAGCATTCGCGTTTCTCGCGGGAGCGCATATTTCGCGCGAGCTGATGACTGTTCGGGCACGCGACGCACCGACGACTCCATGCTATCTCGGGAAAATCCAAACCGCCCTCGCTCGCGCGTGTTTTGATTTCTGCGCGATGTCCTTCGGCCGCGCGACACGATTCAAGCGCTTTTCACCCGTCGCGCGCGCTCTCGACGGGCTTAGTCCGGGCTCTTCTTTCTTGAATCCGGATCTTGAAAAGCTTTTCCTCAGGCGTTCGTCTTCTCAGGTCCTCGCTCCGCGACAAAGGACGACCGCGCGCGCGTCGCGGCGACGTGCACGACGAAGACGCGCACCTCGCGGACGTCAGCTTCCATTAGGACCTGTCCGTGGTCCGCGGACGACGCGGACGCGCGGGAACGCGCGCGCGGCGACCAAGTTGGCACCCTGTTCGAGTTCCCACACCTACCCGACGACACGCGATGTACGGCGAAGCACAGCCGCCGCTGGCGTCCGACGACGAACTGGAAGACGACCCGTACGTCTTCGATTTGTCCGACGAGAAGCTCGCCGAAGAATACGCGGCGGCTCTGCATGTCCCGTGCGTGGTGATCATGTCCGGCCACAACAGGCGCCGTTGCCTCGCCGCGGAAATCGGTGACAGCTGTGCGCCGCGTCTCGACGACATCAGGCGCGTGACGCCGCTCGAGGACGACAGCCGTGCGGCGCGTCTCGATGAGAAGTACCCCCAGTCGCAGGACCAGGATGTGACGTCGCTGCGCAGCTTCTCCTATACGAACGCCGACATGCTCCAGATGGGGTTCAAGAAAGTGAAGCGCCCCCCGGAGAAGGATCTGTTTCCGCCTGCGACGCCGGACGAGGAAGACGATGATCGCATGTCACTCTCCTATGGCATGGACGTCGACGATATCCCGCCTGTGGACTCCGCGGGCGTCGCGACGACCGCGCGAGGGAAAAGGCGCCGCGAGGACGCACCGAGCCCGGGTCAACGCTCGTCGGAGGCGCAGAGGCTCGACGCGCCCGCAGTGAAACCGGTGACGCGACCGAGTCGCACCACGAAGCCCATCGAGCGCTTCGGCTTCGACGACCACGCCACAGGGGCATCGCGCGCTATCCCCGCGAGCGCCGGCCGCGTCCCCGGCACGTCCGCGCCGGGAGGTCTTGCAGCGTCCGCTCCGCGAGGTCGTGCAACGCCCGCGCCGCGAGGTCGTGCAACTCCTGCTCGCCGCGTCCCCGACGCGTCCGCGCCGCGAGGTCGTGCAGCGCCCGCGCCCGAGTCCGAGTCCGTCGAGGACGAAGAAGCCGCCAGGTTCAACGCCGGCATCATCTGTCGCGCGGTCGAGAGGCGTAACCACGACGACGGCCAGAGGGTGAAGGAGCAGCGCACGCCCGTGGACGTCAAACACAGAGCGGAAGAAGCCCTGGCGCTGGCCGCTGTCGTCGAAGCGGCGAGGGTCGTGAAGGAGAACGCCGATTTCGAAGCCGTGCGCAAGGCGACGCTCGAAGAGCGCGCAGAGTTCGATCTGAACCCGCCCAGCGAGGCCGCGTACTTGAAGCGCGTGAAACAGGAGCACAAGAAGGAGTGCGACGACGCGAGAGTCCGCGCCGAGGCTGGAGGGGCGGTCACGATGCCGCCACGGGAGGCATTGCAGATACTTTTCCACCTCAGCAAAGGACATCTCGAACGTCTTCAAGTGCTCGCCATACCTTGGCGTGGGATCGCGATGGTCTCGCTGCAGTACAAGAGGCCGCTCCCGCGATGCTTCCCGGCGACGCAGCTCGCGCTCGTGATCCCCGCGATCGCGAATTTGTTGCGCGACTACCCCTGGATCGACATGCTCGCGGACATCGGGTACTTCACAGGCGCGATGTTCAGCGACGCTGGCATGGATTGCAGTGGTAATTTCGTGCTCGCGTCCACGAATCGCGAGTTCCCTTGGCGTCTGCGCGCGAACTTGCCCGGTCTTAACTGGAACGACGGTGGCGACCCGGACGACCGCGTCAGCGGGCGGTGGGACGCCGAGGGCGTGTACGTGCACACGACCAAGTGCTCAAACGGAACGCCGTCGGAGAAACACAGAGTCGTGTCACCGCCGCAGTCGTGGGTCGGCGGTGCTACAAAATATCCCTCACGTGGTTCTCATGTATGGGATTGGTACCCGGAGATGCAGTGCCATCAGATGGGCTCGAAGCGGTTACCACGGTCGTATGTCGACGACCCGCTCGATCGCGAGTTCATGATGTCCGCGCTCACCGCCACGCCGGCGGCAATCGATGGGCTCGTGGTCGGCGACACCACCTGCGATGACACTAGAGTTCAGCACCATTTGAACGACTTCACCGTCCGCGAGCACGAGTTCATCAGCGAGTGGTTAGGACGCGTTTTTTGGCGCGACGGCACGACCGGTGAAATAATCCACGGCGGGTTCCCGGTCAGGAGGAAACACATTCGCAACGACGAGCACCTGCTCGGGATGCACTCTGATATCCTCGAGGAGAACGGGTACCTCGCGTTGCACAGCAGCACCGTGCGCACGCACCGGAACCGGCTCGTGGATCTCCTGCTGACTGCGCCGCGAGCGCTGGTTCTCGCCTACGCGCACAAGGTCGCGTGCGTAGAAGACATCGACTGGGTGAAGCGGGCAGACGAGTGGAGAGCCTCTGGGGCTTCGTACGACCACATCGTTCGCGAGCTGTACCTCATCCGCGTCTTCTCGTTCGAGGAAATCCAGGAAGCCGTCCAAAAGCACACGAAGATGCTGTTCGCCCGACAAATCCTCTACGAGAAACTGGGTTCACTTGGCTTGGTCCGACCCGCGCATAGGACGTGCGAGAAGACCGGTAACGACGAACGCACGAAGCTGAACAGATGCAACGTGCGCGATGTGAACGTCGTCATCCAGAAAGTCCGCGAAGGCGGCAACGACGCGGTATCGTTCGGCGGGCTCGACGAGGGTGGCGAAGCGTCCATTCAGCATTGGCTGAAGTGGATCGCTCCGGTCTTCGAGCGGCAAGGGTACGTCATCGACCACAAGAGGTACCGCGCCATCGTCCCCAGCGGCATGATCGGCTCGACGACGGACTGGACCGAGGAGGAGATTCGCGATCAGGAGTTGTTCGTCGTGCACTGCAAGACGTGCGAGAACAACATGCCGCCGCTCCTCGAGCTCCCCGGCGAGGCAGAGCATCGCGAGCACTTCAAGAACTGGATCAGCGCGCCCGAGAAGAGCTACTGCGCGAAGCTCGTGTCGCTTCCTTACTGGATCAGGGCGAGGTTTCAACTGCCCAACACCACCAAGTTGGGATTCCAGTGCACGCTTCCCGACGGGACGACGAAGTCGACGGTATTTCAAACCGTTCAACGGGCTCTGCGTTTCGTCCGTAGCGAGAAGTATCCCAACGAGTACGTTCAAGAAGCGCAGCAGCTGGGTTTGCGCGGCCAGTGAAATTCCCCGAAGAAAAGAGAGTAGAAAGAGAGTACCTAGCCAGACCAGCGACGATGTCGCGAGAGAACAACTTCTGACGGAACGGACGAAAGTGGGGACGGGGACGGAGACGGGGACGGAGACGGGGACGGGGAAAAGTGTTTTGTAATATGAAAGGGAGGGGAGAGCAAAGAAAAACCCTACCACACGTGCTTCCAGATGTCCTCCTTGAGCTTGTCCGATTTCTCCATCATGTTCTTGTACCGCTGCTCGTTGATCGTGTTCTCGCGCGTGATCTCCTTCCTGTGATGCAAGCACTCGAAGTAGTCCTCGCGCAGGTCGTTGCACTCGCTCGGGTCGTCCGCGGTGGACATGCACTGCGGTGACGGACGGGGGTGAGAGAGCGATCGTCAGAGAAAATTTAGGGTTGGGCGTGAGCGTCGAGCGCGCGCGAGAGAGGACGCACCCTGGAGAAGTTCCTCCACACGGGGGTGCAGCGCCCCTCCGTGCCCTTGGCTCCGAAACCGGACGCCATCTTGTGCACCGAAGCGTGCGCGCCGTGGTATGCGACTTCCGCGACCCTTCCGCGCGATCGCTTAAAAATCAACCGACCGCGCGCGGCGACCGAAAAAGCCACGACGAAGTTCAAACGTTACACCCACAGGTAGAGAGCGCGTGGGCGGTGGCATGGCGGAAGACGGCGCGCGTCCGCGCGTGAGCCACCCGCCGCGGCCGTCATCGCGCGATAGCTCGAACGGCCCGTGTCGATACGACGACGACGACGACGCGGACGCGCCCGTTCGCCCCATTCGCGACGACGAAGAGAACGCCAGCGAATGGGATCTCGTCTCGAACCGCGTCCTCACCGCGCTCGTGAGCGGCGACGCGAGCAACAGGCACCCGCGCGAGCTCGAGGCGAGGACGCTGCGACGGACCCTCGACGCGTACAAGGACGAGAACGACTCCCTGGGCGAGGCCCTGATGTCCATGAAAGCCGCGCTGCAGGCGGCGAACGAGGAGAAGACGAAAGCGATTAAAGCGCGCGACGTCGCCGTGAGCGCGGGGGAGTCGCTCAGAGAGACCTTGGAGCGAAACGCGGACGCGACCGGCGCGCTCGCGAGGGCGAACGACGAGCTGAAGAGCTTGAAAAAACAGCTCGCGGACGTGGAGCAGCTCGCGTGCGACTTGCGAGACGACCTGCAAGTCGCGGAGAACGCGAGGGATCACTTCGAGAGAAAAGCCGCGGACGCGCTCGCCGCCGTCGCCGCGGCGACGCACGAGAACGAGGCCGCGGCGGAACTTCGAGACCGCGTGCAAGACCTGGAGAGGTACGCGACCGTGCACGCCGCGCAGGCGGGGATCGTCCAAGGCCTCGAGGTTGTCCTCGCGGAAGCTCGCGAAGCCGCCGCGAGCGCCAACGCGGATCGAGAATCTCAGGCGGCGCTGTGGAGGGAACGACTGAAACGCGCGGAGAAGGACCATCTCGCGGAGCTGTCGCGCCTGAGAGCGCGCGTCGCGGACGCGGAGAACGGGTTAGACGCGAAGCGCGCGGAGCTCAAGAACGAGATCGAGCGGCGGCACGCGCTCGAGACGAGGCTCGCGGACGCGTTGAAGCGCGAGCGGCGAACGAAAGCGGATCAACACGGCGCCGCGGAGAGCTTGCGTCTGATGGCTCAGCACGAGCACGTGCTCAGAGAGGCTGCGCGGACGAACGGGGAGACGATCGCACGCATGCGCGACGACGCCGCGACGGCCGCGGCGAGATGCGAGCGCGCGACCGAGCACGTGGCTTTGCTCACGCGCGAGGTCGCGGCGTCGACGGCACGCGCGGAAGCCGCCGAGGCGGTGGCGGAGGCGGCGAGGGAAGAGGCGAGAAACGCGTGGGCGGGGAGGGTGGGCGTGAGCGGATACGACGCCGCACGACGCGCGGGACGAGGCGTCGCCGTGGACGCGGACCCGGACGTCCCGCTGCTCGTCGCCGCGGCCGTGAGGGTCGGCGAGAGCAGCCCGAACTCGTTCGCGGCGGGCATGCGCGTCGGCGTCGGCGGCGGCGGCGGCGCGCGCGGCGACGGATCCCCCGCGTCCGAGGCGACGTC
>Ga0181554_1001486_pt1 | contig 22084 bp, 19 predicted proteins | sample 011ome_16_FD_145602 | JGI IMG/M metagenome (GOLD analysis project Ga0181554, IMG submission 145602) | Coastal salt marsh microbial communities from the Groves Creek Marsh, Skidaway Island, Georgia - 011503CT metaG (spades assembly) | ecosystem: Environmental > Aquatic > Marine > Intertidal zone... | reverse complement strand
CATCTGTATCGGCCTGGCCGCCTAAGGAGATCACCCCAACCACGTCTTCTGTGCTTGGATCTATGACATCAAAGTCATGCGCTGTTGCTGGGTTAACCCATTGGCCGTTTATATAAAATTGGCGCTTTTCGATCATCTTTGCCTCCCGCAGAACTGAATTCGACAGAGAATGTCACTGCCGAATGATTTTCGCAAGCGTTGAAGGCCTAGGGACGTAAACTTTTTGTTAAGGACCTGTGCACCACAGAGCCGTCAAGTCAGAACATTTTGCCCGGTGGACACACCGGATAGTGTTGAAATGAGGGCAGCGCCGGCCTGGGCGGGCGCATATGTCCGGTGGTGAAATCACTGCTGAATTTGAGCCATAACCATACCTTCCAGAATATTCAGATGGTGATTGCGCCTGCCGGGGGGCAGGCAGGCGCAGCCCGGTGTTGCCACCGGGCAAAGTGTTTTGGCGTGGCGGCTGGGTTATGCAGAGGTCTTATTTAAGGATTTGGTTTATCCAAAAAAAAAAGCCCCACCAAAGGCGGGGCATTTTAAGATGTTTGGTCTTGGCGATTTAGTCTTCGCTGGCCTCATCGGCTGCGATTTCTTCGCCGGTTTCTTGGTTGACCATTTTCATGGCCAAACGCACCTTGCCGCGATCATCAAAGCCCAGCAGTTTGACCCAAACCTCTTGACCTTCTTTGAGAACATCGGAGGGGTGGTTCAAGCGGCGATTTTCGATTTGGCTGACATGCACCAGACCATCGCGTTTGCCGAAGAAGTTTACAAATGCGCCGAAGTCGACAACTTTGACAACTTTGCCTTTGTAGATCGCATTTTCTTCAGGCTCTGCCACAATCGCGTGGATCATGTCATAGGCTGTTTTGATGCTATCGCCATTCGGGCTGGCGATTTTAATCACGCCTTCGTCGTTGATATCAACTTTCGCGCCTGAGACTTCAACGATCTCGCGGATCACTTTACCGCCAGAGCCGATGACTTCACGGATCTTATCGGTTGGGATTTGCATGGTTTCAATCCGCGGAGCATGTACCGAGAATTCCTGCGCGCCCGAAATGGATTTGCCCATTTCACCCAAGATATGCAAACGGCCAGCTTTGGCTTGCGCCAAGGCTTTTTTCATAATGTCCTGCGTAATGCCGGCCACTTTGATGTCCATTTGCAATGAGGTGATCCCGGCTTCTGTGCCGGCCACTTTGAAGTCCATATCGCCGAGGTGATCTTCATCGCCCAAGATATCGGTCAGAACGGCATATTCACCGTCATCTTCCAAGATCAGACCCATGGCGACACCGGCCACAGGTGCTTTCAAAGGCACACCTGCATCCATCATGGACAGCGAGCCACCACAGACGGAGGCCATAGAGGAAGAGCCGTTGGATTCGGTGATCTCAGAGACCAAACGGATCGTGTAAGGAAAGTCGGTCGCTGCAGGCAAAACCGCCTGAAGTGCACGCCATGCCAATTTCCCATGTCCAATTTCGCGGCGGCCCGGAGGGCCAAAGCGGCCAACTTCGCCGACAGAATAGGGCGGGAAGTTATAATGCAGCAGGAAGTTGGATTTATAGGTGCCGTGCAAGGCGTCGATCATTTGCTCATCATCGCCGGTGCCCAAAGTGGTCACGACCAGACCCTGCGTCTCACCACGGGTGAACAGAGCAGAGCCGTGTGTACGTGGCAACAGGCCGGTTTCGCAATTGATTGCGCGTACCGTATCCAAGGCGCGCCCATCGATGCGCTTGCCATTCTTGACGACATCGCCGCGCAGAACTTTGGATTCCAGTTTTTTCAAAGCAGAACCGAGGTTTTCATCGGCCAATTGCTCTTCGCTCAGGCTGGCTTTGATCGCGTCTTTCGCAGCGGCAACCGCAGAGGTGCGTTCTTGTTTATCGGTGATGGCGTAAGCGGCGCGCATGGCCTCTTCACCAGCAGCAGATACGGCAGCGAAGAGGTCGCTGTAATCTGGAGCTTGGAAGTCAAAAGGCTCTTTCGCGCAATCTTCCGCCAGATCCACGATCAGATCAATCACAGGCTGGATTTGCTCATGTGCAAAAGCAACCGCGCCGAGCATCTCATCTTCAGACAGCTCATAGGCTTCGGATTCAACCATCATCACCGCATCTTTGGTGCCGGCCACAACCAGATCCAAGCGCTGCTCAGGGTTCTGGCGCAGGTTGTGCATGTCATCAATTGTTGGATTGAGAACATATTCACCATCAACAAAGCCCACACGCGCGCCTGCGATTGGGCCCATGAATGGTGCGCCCGAAATGGTCAGAGCCGCCGAGGCCGCGATCATCGCAACCATGTCAGGGTCATTGACCAAGTCATGAGACAGAACGGTACAGATCACCAAGACTTCGTTTTTGAAGCCCGGCACGAACAAAGGCCGGATTGGGCGATCGATCAAGCGTGATGTCAGCGTCTCTTTTTCAGTTGGACGCGCTTCACGTTTGAAAAAGCCACCTGGAATTTTACCGGCGGCGTAATATTTTTCATTGTAATGTACAGTCAGAGGGAAAAAGTCCTGACCGGGTTTTTGGCTTTTGGCGAATGTTACGTTCGCCATAACTGAGGTTTCACCCAAAGTCGCAATTACGGTGCCATCGGCTTGACGGGCAACCTTACCTGTTTCCAAAGTAAGGGTTTCTTCGCCCCACTGAATGGATTTTTTAGTTTCTGTAAACATCTGTGTTTTCCTAAACGGCCCATTGGCCTGTCACATGGCGGCCCCATTGCCGCCGACCCCGATATCTTATTTTCGGGCGCTGGAGTCCGGGCGCCGCGTTTCAGATAGCGCGCATCTATAGCAATATTTACTGCGGGGGAAGGGGGGGCGTGATATTGGGGAGTTTTACCTGGCTTGCGTCGGAGTGCCGTCGGCCGCGGGCACTTCAAAGATTTCTACCACACAGGCCCCGACAATGAGGCAAGCCCCGATCCATTCCAGCATCCCCATGGCCTCTTCTGGCAGCAACAAGCTGGCGGTGAGGGTGGCGACGATGACTTCGGTCATCATCAAAAGGGCTACCCTGCCGGGGAAGAGAAATTTTTGGGCCCAGAAGATAATTAATATCGACGGCAGAATGATCCCAATGGAAATCACAGTTGAGGCGGGCGCCACTTGCTGCAAAAGCGCCAGGCTTGGGCCCGAACCTTGGCCCCACAGCGCCCCAAACAACAGCGCAAATACGGAGGCGAGGCAGAACTGAAACAAAAGCAACGTCGGCATGGGAACCTCACCATAGCGTTTGATCATCGCGCCGCCTACGGCCCAGGTGATGCCCGACAGGAACCCCAAGGCATCACCGATGTTGAGCGGCACCTGCCCGCCGCCTTGGGACACCAAAAACCCAAGGCCGAGCAAGCCAATGGCAATGGCGATCCAGCGGCCGCGGGTGACCTCTTCCTTCAGCCAATAGCTGCCAATCAGCGTCGACCAAATCGGCGCGAGGTAAAACAGCAATGTCACCCGCACCACTGAAGAGAGCACCAGACCAATGGTGAACAGCGCCACGGTTAATCCCATGAACACGCCGATCAAAGCCCCGCGGCGCAGATGTGGCAGCTGGCTGCGAAACTGCCAAAGGAACAGGGCGAGGGCGACAAAAGCGGCTGGAATATTGATCAATGCAACGGCCCAGTCTTCGCGCACCCCCAGGCCTGCAAGATAGCGCAGTGGAATCCAATACAGCCCCCAAATTCCCGCAGCGATCAAAACAGCGAGGGAGGCGAACCGGTTTGAGGGGTTGGCAAATTGCATGGAAAATCTGTCCAGCAGATGGGGCCGATTGTCTAGCCCTTAAAGACCTCTGCCTGCAAACGCAAAAACCGCACCCCGAAGGATGCGGTTTTTAAATCGATGATTGGACCGAGGCTTAGCGGCGCAGGCCCAAACGTTTGATCAAATCTTGGTAACGGGCTTCGTCTTTGCTGCGGGCATAATCCAGAAGCTTACGACGTGTGGCCACCATTTTCAGCAAACCGCGGCGACCGTGGTTGTCTTTTTTATGGGTTTTAAAGTGCTCAGTCAAAGTCGCGATGCGCGAGGACAAGATTGCAACCTGAACTTCAGGTGAACCTGTGTCGCCCTCTTTGATGGCGAATTCTTTCATGAGCCGTGCTTTTTCTTCAGCAGTAATCGACATCGGGGTCTCCTTTAAAGGTTAAGGGTTATGGCGCAGGCCGGGATGTCGTCCAGCAAGGCCCGTGGAGGCACCGCTCAAAACCTCACAAGGAATCTGAGCGATGGCTGCGTATAGGGAAGTTTTTGGCGAAAGGGAAGGGGATTTTCTAGGGCGCAAAGAAGGGCTCAAAGGCCGCAAGAACAGCCCTTGGATTTTCCTCCATGACGAAATGCCCGGCCTCACAAACGCTGGCCTCCACCGCAGGGGCCCAGCTGCGCCAGATTTCGGCGGCATTGCCGCTTTTGGCCGGAAACCCATGGGCGCCATAGAGCAAGCGCAGTGGTGCGGTGATCTGTTTTCCAGCGGCTTTATCGGCCTCATCCAAGGCGCGGTCAAAGCTGGCTCCGGCGCGATAATCTGCGCACATGGCATGAACCCGTGCGGGATCAAGGGCCTGCGCGCGGTAACTGTCCAAAGCGGCGGGGGAAAAGGCCTCAAGGCTTTTGGTCAGCGTCCATTGCGCCAAGGTCCACTCCACATAGGCCACAGGATCCGCCCCGATCATCCGCTCCGGCAGGGGGGCGGGTTGGGCCAGAAAGGTCCAATGATAGGCGGCCATGGCCAGATCGGCCGTCCAGCTGGCCCAGAAATCGGCGGTCGGCACAATTTCGATGATGCCCAGCTTGCCCAGCCGCTCGGGATGATCCAGGGCAAAACGATAGGCGACCCGTGCGCCGCGGTCATGGCCCAGGACATCTGCGCGAGAAATATCCAGCGCGGTGAGAAGATCGGCCATATCCTGCGCCATTGTGCGCTTGGAATAGGTCGTGTTGCTGGGATCATTTGTAGGCGCGCTGCTTTCACCATAGCCGCGCAAATCGGGAATGATCACATCATGCCGCCGCGCCAATTGCGGCGCCACGCTTTCCCAGCACATATGATTTTGCGGAAACCCGTGGATCAAGAGCAGCGGCTGGCCCTGCCCAGCGCGATGCACCGCGAGATCCACGCCGTTGCAGCGGATGGTCGTCTTAGTGAAACCTTCAATCATGTCCAAACCTCGGGCTGTTGCGTATAGGCGATATAGAGCGGATGTTTGGGATGTCCGGCCTTGGACAGGCCCAAATGCAGCACCGAGCGGCCCGACGCGCGCAACAGCGCCTCAACCTGCGGGCCGCGGTTCAAATGCGCCCCATGGGTGCCCCAAGCGGCAATCACCTGATCGCCCCAGGCGCAGGCCTCAAGAATCGCCGCGTCATTATCGGGGCCGATGGGATCAAGAGCGGCGCGCATCTTTCGCGGGTCAGTGTCGCGCCAGGCAAAGATATTGGTCACGCGAAACCCGCCAAAGCCCAAGGCCCGCGCCCGCCGCTCGCAGCGCTCGACGGTGGGATCGTTTTGCACCTCGGTGGCGGTGGAGGGGTTGAGCATCACAAAGCTCAACCGCCGCCCCTGCGGCTCCCAAACGCGGGTCAGAGCATAGCGATACCGCTCGCAGTCGGAATAGACCGCGACGCTGGGCGCATCGTCCTTGATATGGGAGCGGGTGATCATAGCCTATGCTGGGCGATTGTGTGGCGAAGTTCAAGAGCGCCTGTCCCGCCCGGCCCATGGGCAAGCCCCTGATATATTGCCATTTGTCAAAATATTTTGCAGGCTTGCCCCGGCCAGCCCATTTGGGCGGCGATATTTGATGACAAAGTGATTTGAACCGATGAGCGACCCCAAACCCGACCGCATTTTGGCCGAAGAGAGCGACAACCCTTGGGTGAAGCTGATCCTCTGGTCGAATGAGGACCCATTGGACCCAACCTACCGCTGGAATGGGTTTATGAAGTATTTGGTTGAGGAAAGATTGTCGACCTTGAAAGACCTGAACCTATCAGATCAACAGCGCCGGAAAAGTTTGGAACTTTATTCGGCAGATAGTGCGGGATTTGCGCAAGCGTTGCCATTGCACCGGAGAGAAATTGTGATCGCACAATCGCAGTTTTCGCAAGACACTGACTTTATGGAAGTGTTGTTCTCGGGTATAACATTTGACAACCATATTTTCAGCTCGCCCCTAAATTTTAGGCACGCAGTTTTCGTGCGAGCGATAAACTTTGAGAATTCAATCAGTTTTAAGAATTGCCGTTTTGAGGGCAGCGTTGATTTTTCACATGCAAATCTAGAACCAGGGGCAGTCTTCTCGGATTCCGATTTTGTGGAGAATGTAAGTTTTGAGGCGGCCAAATTCCGCGATCCTGTTGAATTTGAGAGGGTCATTTTCAATCAAAAAGTTAATTTTTATTGGCCAAAGAATGACAGAATTCTGGATACGAGGTTTCGAGATGCACATTTTTTAAATTTTATCCCTGTGTCCCACGGTCGAAATTTTCATCCAGCCAGCGACTTTCATGGCGTCACCTGGCCAAAAATTCCAAAACGAAATGGCGACAAGAAAACCGAAGACGCCATCGAAGACGCTTTGCTTGATCAAATTACCTGTTACGAATTTATCCGCACCCAAGCCGAAAATATCGGGCAGTTGGAGCTGCGTAAGGAGATGATCCGGCGGGAGCTGGCCTGTCGGGCGGAGCTGGCAGAGCCATCATTTGAGCGGCTTTTGCGCAAAGCCTATGGGTGGATTTGTGACCATGGCACCTCAATTGGCCGGCCGGCTTTGGCGCTGCTTTGTATCTGGGGTTTCATCTTTGCCGCCTGGCTAGGATGGGCCGCGCAGGAGGCGGCGGTCACGACCTGGGATGTGCTTTACCACACCGGCGGGCGGATGTTGCCGTTTGTCGGCGGCCATGCCTATGTTGAGGAGCACACCCTCAAAGCCCTACGTGCCGCGCCGCATGTGCTGCATTTTCTCAGCGCCATGGCCGCGATCCTCAGCCCGTTCCTTTTGTTTCTCATGGCTCTGGCGCTCAGGCTCAAATTCCGCATGTCAGTTTGACGCTATTCGGCGGCGATTTGATCCTTGGCATTTTCCACCTTCACCGCGGAGAATTTGAATTCGGGGATTTTGCCAAAGGGGTCCACTGCGGAATTGGTCAGAAGATTGGCCGCCGCCTCCACAAAGGCGAAGGGCAAAAAGACCATATCCGGCGCCACGGCGCGATCCTCGCGGGCCATAATCTCAATGCTGCCGCGTTTGGTGGTCAAGCGAACCAAGCCGCCCGGCGCCACGCCCAGCTTGCGCAGGGTGGAGGGATGCAGCGAGCAATTGGCCTCTGGCTCCACCGAATCCAGCACCTTTGAGCGCCGGGTCATGGAGCCCGTATGCCAATGTTCGAGCTGCCGGCCCGTGGTCAGGATCATCGGATAATCGGCATCTGGCACATCATCGGGGGCAATCAAATCTGCTGGGGTAAAGCGCGCGCGCCCATCCAGCCGCGGGAAGCCATCACCAAAGACGATGGGCTGGCCCGGATCTGTGGGCGAGAGCGATGGGTAGGTCACCGCATTCTCGTTTTCGAGACGCTCCCAGCTGATATTGTCAAAGGATTTCATGGTCAGCTTCATCTCAGCGAAAACCTCACTGGGGTGGGTATAGCTCCAGCCCAGCCCAAGCCGTTTGGCCAATTCCACTTCGATCCACCAATCCGCGCGCGCCTCGCCCGGTGGGGGGACCGCTGGCCGGCCCATTTGCACCTGCCGGTTGGTGTTGGTGACGGTGCCGCTCTTTTCGGCAAAGGCGGCGGCGGGCAGGATCACATCGGCATAATTGGCGGTTTCGGTGATGAAAATATCTTGCACCACCAGATGCTCCAGCTTGGCCAAAGCATCCCGCGCATGGGCCACATCTGGATCGGACATGGCTGGGTTTTCGCCCAGCACATACATGCCGCGAATATCGCCTGTGTGCACAGCATCCATGATTTCGGTGACGGTGAGACCTTTGTTGGGGTCCAGTGGCTCATTCACACCACCATCGCGGGCCCAGATGTCGGCGAATTTGGACCGGACCTCATCGCTGACCACGGTTTGCATATCGGGCAGGAACATCGGGATGAGCCCAGCGTCAGAGGCACCCTGCACATTGTTTTGCCCGCGCAGGGGATGCAGCCCCGTACCCGGCCGGCCCACATGCCCGGTCATGAGCGCCAGGCTAATCAGGCAGCGCGAATTGTCAGTGCCGTGGATATGCTGCGACACCCCCATGCCCCAGAAGATCATCCCGGCCTTACCACCGGCAAACACCCGCGCCACATCGCGCAGGGTTTCCGCATCAATGCCGCAGATATCGGCCATTTTCTCAGGGCTGAAGCCTTTGAGATGCGCGCGCTCTGCCTCCCAGTTTTCGGTGTAGGCGTCGATGTATTGCTGGTCATAGAGGCCTTCCTCCACGATCACATGCATGATGGCGTTGAGCATACTGACATCCGCCCCAGGGCGAAATTGCAGCATGTGGCTGGCAAAGCGCTTGAGGGCCTGTCCGCGCGGATCCATGACAATCAGCTTCCCGCCGCGTTTGGTGAATTGCTTAAAATAAGTCGCCGCAACGGGATGATTTTCAATTGGATTTGCACCGATGACAATCGCCACATCGGCGTTTTCAATCTCGTTAAAGGTCGCGGTGACCGCGCCAGAGCCAACGTTCTCCATCAAGGCCGCAACGCTGGAGGCGTGGCAGAGGCGGGTGCAGTGATCCACATTGTTATGCCCGAAACCCTGGCGGATGAGCTTTTGGAACAGATAGGCTTCCTCATTGGTGCATTTCGCCGAGCCAAAGCCCGCGACGGAGGCGCCGCCGTGGGATTGCTTGAGCTTGGCCAGACCACCGGCCGCAAGATCCAATGCCTCCTCCCAGCTGGCTTCACGGAAGACATCGCCCCAATTTCCGGGATCAACGTTGAGCCCCTTGGCTGGCGCATCCTCTCTGCGGATGAGGGGTTTGGTCAGGCGGTGGTCGTGATGGATATAGTCAAATCCAAACCGACCTTTGACGCAGAGGCGCCCCTCATTTGCGGGGCCATTGATCCCTTCGACATATTTAACGCGATCCCCTTTGATCTTGAGGCTGACTTGACAGCCCACCCCGCAGAAGGGGCAGATGCTTTCGACTTCATGATCAAAATCTTTGCTGTCGCCGATCTGGTTTTCATCGGTGACGGTGGCCGGCAAGAGTGCTCCTGTCGGGCAGGCTTGCACGCATTCACCGCAGGCCACACAGCTGCTTTCACCCATGGGGTCTGCCATATCAAAGGTTGGATAGGCATCATGACCCCGGCCAGACATGCCGATAACGTCATTGACCTGAACCTCGCGGCAAGCGCGCACGCATAGGCCGCATTGAATACAGGCATCGAGATTGACGGACATGGCGACATGGCTGTCATCCAATAGGGGGATGCGCCCCTCTTCGAGTTTTGGAAAGCGGCTTTCGAGGACGCCTTGACCTGCGGCCATCTCCCAAAGGTGGCTGGATTTGTCATGTGCCACTTCTGGCGTCGGCTGATCTGCAACCAGCATTTCCATAACCATCCGACGGGCCTGCTTGGCGCGGTCCGAGCGGGTGTGCACGACCATGCCTTCGGCGACGGGACGGATGCAGGAGGCGACCAGCGTCCGCTCCCCTTCCACTTCGACCATACAGGCGCGGCAGTTGCCGTCGGACCGGTATCCCGGCTCGTCGCGGTGACACAGATGGGGAATGATAAAGCCTTGGCCTTTGGTGACGTCCCAAATCGTTTGTCCTGCCGGGGCCGAAACCTCTGCGCCATCAAGGGTGAATGTGACTGTCTCTGACATCGAACGTCTCCTGCGAATCTTTCTCTTGTTAGACCAGTTTTTTGCTCAAAACAGGTGTCATACGCGACAGGCATGGCCAAATTTGCGCCAAGGCAGGTTTCCGATGCATATCATTTCAAGCCGATTGGCAAAACCGCTAAAGCGGGCTAACTCAGTGCCATGAGTCAAAGTGAAATTATATTGATCCGTCACGGACAAGCCAATACCGGTGCCAAAGATGAGGAAAGCTATGACAAGCTTTCCGCCACGGGTCATCAACAATCTGCTTGGCTGGGCGATTATCTGCGCGCGCAGGACACGGCATTTGATCGGGTGATTTGTGGCGATCTTCGGCGGCATCAGGAGACCGCAGCGGGGTTAGCTCTGTCGCAGAGCATCGCGATTGACCCCCGGGTGAATGAGCTGCGCTATTTTGATTTGGCCCGAGAATATCAGGCGCAAACCCGAAAGCCTTTACCCAGCTCAGCGGAAGAATTCGCCCAGCATGTGCCAGAGCTTTTCACCGCTTGGCATGCGGGTCGGTTGGATGGTGCCCATGAAAGCTACCGCAGTTTCGCAGATCGCTTCGGACAAGTGATGTCGGAGCTCACAGAGCTTGGCGGCCGCAGTTTGGTGATCACCTCTGGCGGCGTGATTGGCATGGCGATTGCCCAACATTTGTCCCTAGGGCCGGAGGGGTTTGCCCAGGTGATGTTGCCTATTCATAATTCTTCGATACATCGATTTTCAATTGCACAAGGCGCGACGCAAATGGCAAGCTATAATGGCACGCCGCATTTAGACGCCGCTGACCGCCGTCATGCTCGGACCGTGATTTAATAAACGAATTAGGACAGACTATGCTCAAACTTTTCGCCACCAAAGGCACCATTTCCGTCGCTGTTGCACTTGTGTTGGAGGAGGTGGGGGCCGAATATGAGCTGTGTTTGATTGATTTTGCCACTGAAGATCAGCGCAGTCAGGCCTATCTGGAGATCAACTCAAAGGGCCGCGTTCCGGCTTTGGTCACTGAGGGCGGCATATTGACTGAGACTGCGGCGATCTTGGAATATATCGCCCCGCATATGCTGCCAAAGGACGCGTTTGCCTGCGCCAAGCATCGGGAGATATCCTATTATCTCGCCGCCACCATGCATATAAATCATGCGCATATATTGCGTGGCTATCGCTGGGCTGATCTGGAAACCTCCTTTGAGGATATGAGAGCGAAAGTCCCGCAAACCATGGTGGAAAGCTGTGCCTATGTGGAAAATGTCATCGTCGGCCCGTATATATTTGGGGCTGAGTTCACCCTGGCAGATGCCCATCTTTTTGCCATTACGCAATGGCTGGCTGGCGATGGGGTGGAGATTCAAAATTACCCCAAGTTGGCACAGCTGCAACGGTCCATCGCCGCGCGCCCCTCGGTTGCGACGCTCGCTGAGAAAGGTCTGTTATGACCCATATTTGGATTCGTGCCGAAGAGCGCCCGAATGAGCAACGTGTCGGCGTGACCCCGGACGGTGTGGCAGAGCTTCTCCGGGCCGGGTTTCAAGTAACTTTGGAAGAAGATCCGAGCCGTGCTATTTCCCTGGCGGATTACAAAGGGTGCCGCTTGGCCGCGACGGGATCCTGGCGCAACGCCCCTAAAGACGCAATTATCTTTGGATTGAAAGAGCTGCCCGACGACGATAGCCCGCTGGTGCATCGCCATATCATGTTTGGACATGCCTATAAGGGTCAGCCGGACGGCGCGCGCTTGCTGGCGCGGTTTAAGCGTGGGGGCGGGCGGCTTTATGATCTGGAGTATCTCACGGATGACACCGGGCGACGGGTCGCTGCCTTTGGCTACTGGGCTGGATATGCCGGGGCGGCGGTTGCGCTCAAATGCTGGGCGGCGGCGCGCAGCGGTGGGCTTTGCGCCCCTTTGCAGACCTTTCCTTCCGCGGCGGCTCTACAACACCATGTCGCTGCAGATCTTGGCGGGGATACCTGTCCAAAGGTCATCATCATCGGCGCTCTGGGTCGGGTGGGCAGCGGCGCGCGTGATTTTTGCCGCGCCATGGGCGCTGAAGTGACCGGCTGGGATATGGCGCAAACCGCGCAGGGCGGGCCATTTCCCGAAATTTTGACCCATGACATTTTTCTCAACTGCATTCTTGCCAGCGCGTCAACTCCGGTTTTCGTGCCGGCCTCTGCCTCAAGCGCACCGCGCGTGCTTCGGGTTATTGGCGATATTGCATGCGACCCGGGCAGTGCCTTTTCTCCCATCAAAGTTTACGATCGCACCACAAGCTGGGAGCATCCCGCGCTGCGTGTTCATGAACATCCGATTTTGGACGTCACGGCGATTGATAACTTGCCGTCACTCTTGCCGCGTGAAAGTTCCGAGGATTTTGCAGCACAGCTTTTGCCAAGCCTATTGGGGTTGCACGATATGGCGCAGGGTGTTTGGGCCAAGGCGGGTGCGCATTTTGACAACCATCTGTCAATTTTGGGTAAAGACTCGGCGTCTTGAACTCCTCAGCTCTTGCCAAAAATCTTGAAATATAGCCGTTCAGGCAAAAAGCGACTGCCTCGAAATACCCAGGAAAATAGGCGCGGAAAGCTGTATTGAAATCGCGTAGTTTCCATGTGGCGTAGCATGTGATCTGCGGCTTTTTCGGGCGACATGATAAAGGGCATCGCAAAGCTATTTTTATCGGTCAGGCGGGTTTTAATAAAGCCGGGATTGGCCAGCTGTACTTTGATTCCTGTGCGGTGCAGATCAGCGCGCAGGCTTTCTGCCAAGGCCATAAGCCCCGCTTTTGAAGGTCCGTAGCCAATCGCACCGGGCAGACCTCGAAACCCAGAAAGAGAGCCGGTCAGCACAATATGCCCGGCATCACGCGCCAGAAAAGACTCCATCACTTGATCAAGAACTCGGAATGCGCCGGTGAAATTGATGTCGGCCATGGCCAGAGCCTGCGCGCCATTCCAGTTTTGCGCCGGCATGGGCCAATAAACCCCCGCTAGAAACACCACCCCGTCCACATGACCCAACCGCGCGCCGGCAGCTGCGACAGATGCGCTATCGGCCAGATCCAAAGGCAGAACCTCTGCCGGGCCGGGCAGGGCATCGGCCAAGGCCTGCAAACGTGTCTCTGAGCGGGCCGACAGAATGAGCTCTGCGCCCGCAGCACTCATCTTATGGGCAAGAGCCCGGCCAAGCCCCTCACTGGCGCCTATGAGCCAGTAGCGTTTTGCAGCATAGTTCATTACGGATCAAACCGCCGGCATAGGCCGCATTGTGGCGACCAATTCTGCAACTTTGAACCCAAATTTTCGAAACTGGCTCCGGTTCATGATTGCACCATTCTCCATGAGATACATCCAATCTGTGACCTTGAGCGCGTGGCCACCGGCCTCTTCGGTGAGTTTGATGTCATAGGCAAGCATCACCGTTGCGCCCGATTGCTGCCCATAGCCTATGCCGATTAAATCTGGCGCAGTGGCTTGAATCTGGCCATCGTCACTGAGTTTCAAAGTCCATTCGCGGTGCTGGACTGTGCCGCTGTCGTAGCGGAATTCTTCGGTCATGCGACCTTCATTGCCCTGCCATTCCGCATGCATTTGGGCGACAAAGCGGGTCGTTACGCGGCCAAAGGGACCATAGATCACCCCTTCGCACAGCATTGGCCCTTTTAGGACCTCTCTGACATCGAACACGGGCGTGCTGGCGCCATAGTGCTGCGGGCGCTGGGCTCTGAAGCCGGTGGCATAGCGCAGGCCAAGCGCCAGAGCGAGTGCGGCCAAGATGATGAAAGTCATGGTCATATCTGTTCATCCTGCAAAGGGGTTTTGATCAGCAAGCCAATCGCAACCAGTTTTAGTATGAGCGGGCAAACCGCGTAGAGCAAAGTCAGGGTCCAAAGGGCTTGCGCGGTTTGTCCCTGGGCCGTGGCGTCGAATCCTGCCCCGTCTAGAATTGGAAATACAGCTATGGCGGCTGCGGCCAGGGTCAACTTGCTCATCAAAGCCCACAGCCCGAAACCTTGCCCCCCGCGCGGGGCAATGATGGATAATCGTTGCGCGAAGGCCGCCGGTAAAAGTGTCAAATCAGCGCCGATGCTGGCCCCCGAGGCGATGCAGACCAGGGCAAAATAAGCCACATCTCCGCTGCGCAAGAATGCCGCCAGGGCAAAGACGACGACCGCCAAGCTCATGGCCCAAATCAAGCTTTGGCGCGTGCCAAAGCGTTGGGCGGCTTTGGCCCAAACTGGGGCTGAGCCAGCGGCTGAGAGGAAGAAGACCAGCAGTAATCCACCAGCCCAAGCGCCCGCCTGCAGCCGATGGGTGACAAAAAATAAAAACAGCGTTGAGGTAACGGCCACGGGCATTGCATTGACGAAGGCGAGGATCAACAAGCGGCGTGCCAGGTGATCTTGCCAGATGACTGCGAAGTTGGAAGGTGCACGGGGTGCAGCGCCGCCCCATTGATGCCGCATCATCCAAGAGGCCAGAAGCCCGCAACCGGCAAACCCAAGGGTAAAACCCACCATAGGCGAGGCGCTCCAGAGCATGAGCAAGGTTGGCGCGACAGCCGCCAAGCAAATCCCAATGAGCCCGCCGGTCTCGCGCCAAGCCGCCAGTTGCATATGCCCGCCAGGCAGATGAGAGGCCGCTGAAATACCCTGGGCATAGAAATTTATCGTCAGAAAGCTAAAGGCGCTGAACAGCCCGGTCATGGACAGGGCGAACCACAGCAAAGGCGCAGTGCGCGGCGGGATGGCAAACAGCAAGATCAAAGATCCGATCAAGATGAAAACTGCAAAACCGATCCAAAACCTGCGGTCGCGGCCCAACCGTTCAGACATCCAACCAAATAGCGGATCTTGCACCGCATCCAGCAGGCGCAACCAGAACAGAACCGCCGCAATGGCCGTCAATCCCGTACCATAGTTTTGCGCATAGAAAGTGGGTGCGAAGATATAGATGGGAATGCCAGCGGCGGCCAAAAAACCTGCAAAAACCGCAAAGGCCGGCAGAGCCGGATGGCTGGCGCTGGCGGTCATCGGCTTATGTCGCTTTGTGGGGCCTCTGGGCAGGGGCGAAACCGCGCCTTACGCAGCCATAGCTTCACCGCCTGCCAATGAATCAATGCCAAAACCCGGCGAGATCCGAGAGGGCGCCGCAGAAACCCACCCAGGATTGAGGCATTGGACAGGGGTTGGCGTGGTCCAACCAGCGTTGCAATCAGACCACCGCCCGCCCGCAGATATTCAATTGAAATTCCGATGCGCTCAGCGCGAATGTCAAACTGAAACCTGTAATCGCCCTCGACGGGCTGAAACGGCGAGACATGAAAGATTTTTTGAGCGCCCAATGTGTCTTGGGCCGTGATGGGGGAGAGATCCTCTTTGTAGCACAAATAGCTGTGCCTTTGACCGAAGGTGTTGCTGACCTCGGCAATCACCACGCGCAGCCTGTCTTGTGTATCCAAGCACAGCCAGAAGCTCACTGGATTGAAGACATGACCGAGCAGGCGCGGTTGCGCCAAAAGCAAAATACGCTCCTGACCCGGTAGATTTTCCGCTTTCAACACATCGCGCGCCCAAGCCAGACCACGCCCCTCTTTGGGGGCGCCGCCATGGTCGCTGTCAAACAGGCTCATCAAATTGAACCGATTGCGCGAGAAAAGCGTCGGCAAGGGGCGTTCTGCGGCCAAATCAATCAGCACATAGTCTATCGCATACCGAAAGGCATTGGACACGGGCCCTTTGCGCCCGTGATAGGTATGCGCCTTGATATGGTCGAGGCAGGTCATTCAGCGGCGGCCAAAATGGTCGCTTTTTGCGCCGTCAACCGACGGGCCGCTTCGATGCCTGTGGCCAGCCCATCTTCGTGAAAGCCATTGCGCATCCAAGCGCCGCAAAACCAGGTATGATTTGCCCCGTTGATGTCGCTGACAATCTGTTGCGCCTTCAAAGCGGCGGTGTCAAAGACCGGATGGTGAAAGGTGCATTGATCATAAATCAAGGCCGGATCAATATCGCGCTGGGTATTCAAGGTGACGAAGCACGGGTCATCTTTAGGCAGGCTTTGAAGGCGGTTGATCCAATAGGTCAGATCAATACGGTCGGATTGACGATCTTTGTCTTCCGTATAAACCCAGGACGCCCAGGCTGCCTTGCGTTTGGGCATAATGGAGCAGTCCCCATGCAGCACCATCTCATTGGGCTGATATTTCACCGCGCTTAAAGCCTTGCGTTCAAGACTGTTGGCATCGCTGAGCATTGCAAGCGTAATGTCAGAATGCGTGGCGAAAATCACCTCATCGAAGGCCTCAACACTGCCATCGGTCATCTGCAGCTCAACCCCCAAAGGATTGCGCCGGACTTGCGCCACGGGGCTCGACAGGCGAATGTCAACATTGGCCCGCGTCAAGGCGCTTTGCAGGCGGCCTACATATTCGCGCGAGCCGCCGCGCACCGTGCGCCATTGGTGTTGCCCACCGGCACCGAGCAGGGCGTGGTTTTTCATGAAATTGATCATGGCCTGCGCTGGGAAATCAAGGATTTGCGTGATGGGTGTGGACCAAATTGCGCCGGTGAAGGGTGTAAGGTAATAATCGCGAAACCAATCCCCAAGCTGCCATTTTGTGACCAATTCACCGATGGTAATCGTAGGATCAATCACTTCGCTATTGGCGCGTTTGTTGAATTTTAAGATATCGCGGATCATGCCGTAAAATTTTGGCCGGATGATGTTTCGCGGTTGGGCAAATACGGCTGTAGGGGCTAGGAGCCCATATTCTAACCATCCACCATCAATGGATGCGCCGAAACTCATATCTGAGTCCATCACGGGCACGTCCAGCTCTTTAAACAGGCGAATTAAATGTGGGTAATTCACATCATTAAAAACCAAAAATCCAGTATCCACTGGTAAATCGCCGTTCTTGCCGGCCATTACAGTCCGCGCATGGCCGCCGAGCTTTGGGCCGGATTCGAACAGAACCACTTGATGCGCGTGGCGCAATTCATAGGCTGCCCCCATACCTGAAATGCCACCACCAATCACAGCAATGCGTTTAGCGCCCAAAGGGGCAGTCTCAAATGGCATAGGCGTATCCTTTAATGTTACTTGAAGCTTTTACGCGGAACGCGTGGATTTGGATTACTTTTAAAACCTTCTCGTTTTCTTTGATCCAAATCGTTTGATACTGCGTATGTACAGCATGGGAATGAATTTGGATATAGTGCAAGAAACGGGTGCATCTGGTCGTCAGCTGGCCTATGCTGCATTTAATTCAAATGCACTTGACGATCAGAAGGCAAATTTTCCCGCCGTGACACAAACCATCCCAAAAAATATATGGGTTGATCATCTGAAGCGTATTCAGACAGACCAAGACCAGCAGGCCTTTGCTGAACTCTTCGGATATTTTGCGCCGCGGGTGAAAGCGTTTTTGATGAAATCAGGCGCATCGCCGGGCATGGCAGAAGATTGCACGCAGGAGGTTATGGCCACCCTCTGGCACAAAGCACATCTCTTTGACCCCAGCCGAGCCAGCGTATCCACTTGGATCTTTACCATCGCCCGCAACAAAAACATCGACGCGTTGCGCAAGCAACGACGCCCCGAACCCGAGGAGCTGACCTGGGGTCCTGAAGCGGAGCCGGAAGCCTCTGACGTTTTAGTGATGCAACAAGAATCAGACCAGTTGAGCCAAGCCATGAAAGCCTTGCCCGGCCAGCAGCGTGAATTGATTGAAAAAGCCTATTTTGGCGACCTCAGTCATGGCCAAATTGCTGCTGAAACCGGTCTGCCCCTTGGCACAATCAAATCGCGCCTTAGATTGGCCTTAACGAAACTCCGCCAGACGATGAAATGAACACAATGAACAAGATTACCCACCACCTTTCAGATCAACTCTTGATCGGCTATTCCGCAGGCTCTTTGCCGGAGGCTTTTAACCTGGTTGTCGCCACGCATTTGTCGATGTGTGACGAATGCCGCGCGGCTGCGCAAAGTTTCGATTCTATTGGTGGCGCGCTTTTGCAAGCGCAGCCCACAGAAAATTTGGGTGACGCGGCCTTGGCCAAGACTATGGCCTTGATTGCCAAAGGGCCAAAAGCCGCGGCGTCTAAGCCTGTTGGCAGCGATGTGCCTGATCCCTTGAGCGCCTACATTGGCGGTGGTTTGAATGATGTAAAATGGCGGCCCATTGGTCTGGGTGTGCGGCAGGCTGTGTTGAAAACCTCTCACGCCGCAACAGCGCGTTTGCTCTACATTCCCTCGGGAGCGGCTGTGCCGGATCACGGGCACCGCGGCACAGAGCTGACACTCGTACTACAGGGTGCGTTTCGTGATGAAACTGCGCGCTTTGCGGCCGGTGATGTTGAAGTGGCCGATGAGGAGTTGCACCACAAGCCTGTGGCTGAGATTGGTCATGATTGTATCTGCCTTGCCGCCACCGACGCCCCGCTGCGGTTTAGCGCTTGGATTCCGCGGGTGGCGCAATCTTTGTTCCGGCTATAGTTTCGGCAGGGGCGCAACCGGATCAAGCGCTTCGATCTCTTCAAAATCGAAATTGTCCAATTTATGCGCGCGCTTCCCGGCGCGTTCTGCGGCTGTGCTGATGCCTTCGATGTCTTTGCGCGCTTGGTTGAAATGGGTGTTGAGCTTATCTACCCGATCCACCACCAGCTCGACATCCCGGTGCAATTGCCGCAATGCGGTGCGAATGGCGCCGGCTTGTTCACGCATCCGCGCATCTTTGAGGATCGCCCGCATCGTGTTCAAAGTGGCCATGCAGGTGGTGGGGGAGACAATCCATACGCGCGCTTCAAACCCTTCACGGATCAACTCGGGAAAATTTGAGTGCAATTCGGCATAGACCGCCTCTGAGGGCAAAAACATGATCGCCCCGTCAGCGGTTTCACCTTCGATAATATATTTCTCGGAAATGGCCTTGATATGCGCTTTCACAGAGGTGCGCATAAATTTGACCGCATCTCTTGTGTCCAGCTCGGTCTTGGCGTTGCGCAGGGCCTCATAGGCCTCAAGTGGGAACTTGCTGTCTATGACAATTGGGCCCGGTGGATTGGGCAGGTGAATCAAGCAATCGGCACGCTTGCCATTGGATAGGGTGGCCTGCCAAGCATAGGCGTCGGACGGCAGGGCCTTGCTGACGATCTCTTGCAGTTGGATTTCACCAAAGGCGCCGCGGGTCTGCTTATTGGCCAGAATATCTTGCAGGCTGAGCACGTCACCGGAAAGTTTTTGGATATTGTCCTGAGCCTTGTCGATTGTGACCAAACGCTGTTGTAATTCGCCCAGTGAATTGGCGGTGGTCTTGGCATTTGTGGTCAGGTTGAGCGTCATTTGTTCCTGAACCGCGGCTAAGCGCGCTTCCATCAACTTGAGCATATTGTTTTGTTGTGCGGCCTGTGCCTCTGAGACATGGGTCAGGCCACCGGCCAATTGTTGTTGCCCGTCGCCAATGGTTTGCACTCTTTGGTTGAGATATTCCATTTGGTTTGTCAAAGGCGCTGTTGCTTGTGCCGCGCGTCCCGCAGCGCGGGCCACCATCAAAAGCAAAATCATGACCACAAGGGCAAAACCGCCAGCGGCCATCATTAAGATTAAGGTGATTTCAGGGGTGACTATCATGTGCGTCCAAACAACTTTTCAATATCGGTCATAGCCAAACTGACATAGGTGGGGCGACCGTGGTTGCATTGGCCTGAGTGTGGGGTCGCTTCCATTTCGCGCAACAGCGCATTCATTTCTTCGGCTTGCATCCGGCGGCCTGTGCGAACCGAGCCATGGCAGGCCACGCGGCTCAAAATCGCATCCAGCTGTGCTTGCAAGCTTTGCTGCGTGCCGCCGTCCGACAGCTCGTCGACGATATCCAAAACCAACCGCTGCACATCCACATGGCCCAAAAGGGCAGGCACGGATTGCACAGCAACCGCGCCTTGGCCGAAGGGTTCAATGCTGAGACCCATCTGCGTCAAGGTTTCGTTTTGCTCCATCAGAAGGGCTATATCGCCGTCAGACAGGCTGATCACTTCTGGAATCAATAGCGCTTGCGCGCGCACGCCGGTTTCTGCCATCTGGGCTTTGAGTTTTTCATAGACCAAACGCTCATGGGCGGCGTGAGCATCCACGATGACCAAGCCGTCTTCAGTCTGTGAGAGGATGTAGTTTTCATGCAATTGCGCCCGCGCCGCGCCCAAGGGACGGTGCTGGGCCTCAAGCTGCGGTGCTTCTTCCATCCGTGCCGAAGGCTGGGGATCAAACATGGTGGCGGTCTCAGCCAGACCGGAATATCCCGGCGCATTGCGGGGGCGATCCATCTGGTAGATACGAGGTTGGCTCGGTGTTTCGGGTGTAAAAGCGCCCAGGGCTGCACTGGATACGGTGGTAGAGGCACGATGCCCCGCCTCGGCCAGCGCGTGACGCAGACCGGAAACGATCAGGCCGCGCACCATGGCTGGCTCGCGAAACCGCACTTCTGATTTCGCGGGATGCACATTGACATCCACCAGTGTCGGATCACATTCCACAAATAGTGCCACCGCCGGGTGACGATCGCGCGATAGAAAATCTGCATAGGCTCCGCGCAATGCGCCGAGCAGCAATTTGTCTCGCACTGGGCGGCCATTCACGAAGAGATATTGCGCGACGGCGGCCCCACGCGAATAGGTCGGAAGGCCCGCAAAGCCCGTGAGGCTCACCCCCTCGCGTTCCGCATCGACGGGAATGGCGTTGTCGACAAAATCCCGGCCCATAATCTGCCCCAAGCGCCCACGGAGCGCGGAAAACATATCGCCCTGCTCAGCCTGAACTTGGAAGACCATCCGGTCCGTGCCGGTGTCGCGCAGTGAGAAGGCAATTGCCGGCTCTGCCATGGCCAAACGCTTGACCACATCGGCAATGGCTTGCGCCTCGGCGCGATCAGACCGCAGAAATTTGAGGCGGGCGGGCGTGGCGTAAAAGAGATCTCGCAGGGTTGCACGGGTTCCGGGCTGCATCGCGGCTGGGCGCACGGGGCTGAGCTTGCCGCCCATAACCTGCAATTCAGCGCCCGAGCCTGTTGCCGTACGGCTTGTCAATGTCAGCTTGCCCACCGCACCCAAAGAGGGGAGAGCTTCGCCTCTGAAGCCAAAACTTTGGATATTGAGCAAATCTGAGCCGTCAATTTTGCTGGTGGCATGGCGTGACATGGCCAAAGCTAGGTCCTCGGCTGCAATGCCACAGCCGTTGTCGGTGACCTGTATCAAACGCTTGCCGCCGTCGGCATATTCCACGTCGATCCGTGAGGCGCCGGCATCAATGGCGTTTTCCACCAACTCTTTGATGGCAGAGGCCGGGCGCTCAACAACTTCACCCGCTGCAATTTGATTGATTGCAGTTTCATTCAATTGCCGAATGATGGGTTGGCTTTGGCTTATATTGGGGTCAGGTTTGAGCATGCTACAATCTATAGCATGCTCTCATCCGATTCTGCTACTCTTCTGTGAGCCCTGTTGGCTGTCCCACCACAACAAAATTCAAGGCCTCTGGCTTGAGCAACTGCGCAGCCACGCGGTTGATTTCAGGCAGAGTGACCGCGTTGATTCTTGCGTTGCGGGTGTTGATGTAATCCAGCCCTAAACCCTGGCGCTGCATGCCCACTAGGATCCGGGCAATCTGTGAATTTCCATCAAACCGCAAGGGGTAGGCGCCGGTCAGATAGGTTTGAGCCGCGTGCAATTCTTCGGCGGTGACACCGTCACGGGCCAGCTTGCTCCATTCGTCACGAATGACCTCAATAGCGGCGCCAATTCGGTCATTGGCACTGGCCACCTGTCCCAACATCACATCGGCCTGATCCTTGCTGATCAGAATTGTCGAGATGCCATAGGTGAGCCCACGCTTCTCGCGGACTTCTGCGGTTAGCCGGCTTTCAATGCCATGTCCGCCAAGAATGGTGTTTAGAATAAAGGCCGCAAAAAAATCAGGATGCGCGCGATCAATGCCGCTGTGGCCAAAAATGGCGACGGATTGCGGTGTGGGTATATCCACCACGGTCAGACCGGCGGGGATATCCAGCTCCAAGGGCGCAGTTTCGAGGGCCGATCCGGCCGGCAATTCGCCAAGCAAATCGTCCAGAATGGGCCCAAGCTCTTCGACCGTAATATCCCCAACAGCCGAGATTGATATTGCATCCCGCACCAGAAGGTTTTGATGCGCGG